>Ga0185299_10000504_pt1 | contig 103187 bp, 87 predicted proteins | sample PaiPotPPA55metaG_FD_128002 | JGI IMG/M metagenome (GOLD analysis project Ga0185299, IMG submission 128002) | Iron sulfur acid spring bacterial and archeal communities from Banff, Canada, to study Microbial Dark Matter (Phase II) - Paint Pots PPA... ... | reverse complement strand
GGGTAGTGACTCAGTTTGAAATCTCGGCCGGCTGACGTGCCTTGTACGGGCCGCGCTTTTTCGGCGCACCCTCGGCCGCATCGATCAGTGCCACGATATCCTCCATCGACCATAGCCGATCAGAGACACCGGCCGCCATCGCGGGCGACAGCTTGTTGAGGCTCTTGTGCTGCCTCACGAAGTTGTAGAACACGAAGTAGAGCGCCAGCGCGTGGCAGTGGTTCTCGACCTTCTTGCTGAACGCGTTTGTAAGCCGCGTGAACCGGCGCATGCTCATCCGCATGGTGAGGTTGTGCCGCTCAGTGTGCGACGTGCTGATATGCTTCGGGTCCGGGTTGCCGGTGATCGTGTCCTTGCGGGCACCGAGGCATTCTGAGGGGCTGTATTTGCGCTCATGGCCCTGGCCGCTCGTCTCGGGTCCATAGAGCTTCACCAACATCCCGTAATCGATGTCAGCCCCGAAGGCTTCTTCAACGGCGCTCAGATAAGCCTTATGGCCGTCCGTCGTCAGTTGGACGCGGTTCGCCAGCCGGCCGCGCAGATCATCCATGAGCGCCAACGCATATTCGGCATCGCGTCCGCCGACCTGCCACGACAAGATCAGCTTGGTATCGGAGTCGAGCGCGGTCCATGTCCAAACGTCGCCAGCGCCTTCCGGTGCGGCCTTGGCGGTCGCGACGTTCTTCTGCTTAGCATAGCAAAACGACCATGCCTCATCGCACTGGACGCGCTTGCTGGCAACGCCGCGAACCGCCTCATCGTGAAACCGAACGCAGGCTCTGCCGGCATCGATCAGCATCTTGTAGACGGTGTTGAGGCTCACGTCGGCGACGCGGGAGATCGACCGACAAGACGACCCCTCAACGAGCATCGAGAGGATTTGGACGCGCTTGGCGAGGGGCAGCTTGTTCATGCCCCGATTATCTGAATTACTATGCTTCTCGTCAAGCATATTCATTCAGCGCAAAATTGGTTCGATCAGTTCCGGTTCGGGTAGATCCAGCATTCCCCGTTCGAGATTGCAGAGGCCCTCGATCGTATTCGGCGCAAGCGCTAATTCGGTTGTGATATCTTCGGAGCGCTTTCGACCCCCAGACAGCACCAGTGAGACAGCCCTTTGGAGAGTCCGAGGATGTTCAGAAGGAAGCGCATCGGCATCATCGAGCGGCTCCCGAGTACGCCATTTGCGAGCGGATATTTGCTTGTACAGGTTTGTGATCTGGTACTCATCGAATATCCCTAAATCTTTACACCTGTACACCATCGCTTGAATCGCCACCTTCCAGCGCCTTTTAAGTTCCACAAAGGCATCAAGTCGCGTTGTAAATACCTCGTTGGGAAACGATTGCCTTGGCAGTAACAAGGCTCCAGCAAAGCGATTGGCTTCCGTTTCTACCTTTTTGAACACCTTCGGATTTTCAACATCCTCCTGGCCGATGCCACGATGCAAAACGAGATGTCCGATTTCGTGAGCGACATCAAATCTCGTACGGGCAACAGAGCCGGTATCGGAAGCCAGGAATATGAAGGGGCGAGCGCCGTTCCAGAATGAAAACGCCTGTATTTGCTCACGCTCTAGCGCAATTCCGCTGGCGATGACCCCTTTTGCTTCAGCCAGCGCGAGAAAATTAGAGACGGGTCCGGGGCCTAGTCCCCATTGGCCGCGGCACTCTGAGGCAGCGTCTTCTATTTCCTCATCTGTATATTCGCCGTTTGCGTTTGCTGGGGCGAATGAGGGCAATTTAACTGGAGGGTAATTCACCAAATCATCGAAATATCGTGCGGTTTGAGCCATCCAATTAGCATAGACATCGCACATAAGGTTGCGTCGTTTGGTGTCGGGACCGAAGGCCCGAAAAAATCGAGTGCCGAAATCGCCAAATTTTTCCCGATCCTCGCGGGTGAAGAAGCTAAGCGGCTGCTCTAGTACGTCCGCTATTAGGGTGAGCGTCGCGGCTTCAGGGGTCTTCTCACCCTGTTCATAAGCCGAGATCGCTTGCCGAGTTACGCCGACAAGCGCGGCCAGCTCAGATTGATTTAACCGTTTGGCGATACGTGCATCTCGCAACCGACTTGGTACTAACCGACGCGGTTGCCCTCCTGCCCTACCCTGAAAGGGCAGGACACTGCTACTCGTAGCCATTGTCCTGGCGCCATTTATCGATCTCCGCCTTCAAGCTCATCACTTCCTCCGTGTCAGTTTCTTCGACCGGGGGAAGGTCTGACGGGACTTCGTGGGGGAGATTCAACAGATTGGGCGTCTGATAGATGTAATCTCGCTGATGAACGGGGTGTGGTACCCCGATATGTGCAAAGGCGAATTCCTGATAACCGTGAACAAGTAAAAAAGACGGCAATCCGGCGACCATCATAGTATCGTCAAACTCTGGAAGCGCAAAATATGGTTCACGATTATTAATTCGGGCATTCTGGCGAAATACCGCATCGCGGGGCTGGATCGCTGGATCGAGGACCTGCGAAATGCTCAGGACCGAGTGCGAGAGTTTCACTTGGAGATAGCGACCTGTCGGCTTTGCGAAATAGGCCCAGCGGTAATCGACCGGCCACGCACCCGACTCGATAAGTCGCTGGAAACCGAGATCAACCGCCCAGGATATTACCCGACCGTGATTATCCTCGGCGCTGGGAACCTGAAGGACCGGCTCGGCTTTCGCTATTTCTCGGGCGGCATCGTAGGCGTTTTTGAACACCGGAGCGAACAGCACTCGATGCCTGACCGGAATCTGGTTCAGAAGAAACTGCTCGGCGGTAACTAGGTCCATAAGGCCGCCCTTCGGTTGCGTGGGTCGTCCCGCAACCATACCCGAAAATATGGGTGATTTGTCAACCTACTTCTGCCACCTCTTGGCGGCGGCCACCCTGGCGATCTCGGCCCGACGCTCCGGCGACAGTTTGTCCCGGCGAGCCGCACCGCCCTTCTTACCCATCGCCTGAGCAGCCTTATCCTTGCCATCGTCCTGGCCGGTGTCCTCGGCGATCTCGCCCGTCAGTATTTTGGCGACGCGGATCGCGTTAGCGACGGTATCGGCGGGGCGCTTCTGGCCTTGTGGTCCCTTGGGCATCCTCAATCTCTGAAGCTGTGCGTGAAGAATTCGCCGTCATCGGTGAAGCGTTTTCGGAACACCATGCACGCCGCTTCGCATGCCACGCGGTGCGCCGTGACGCTCTGCTCCCGAATCACATGTCGGCTGAAATTCGAGATTACCCAGCCGCGGCGCTCCCACTTTTCGATCTCCCCCAATGCAGCTAGCGCCTTTCGGAGCCGATAACTGGGTTTGTGAACGGCTACCCAAGCGCCGCCGAAAATATCGACGATTTTGCCATCGGGATTGCGTTCTGCGGCTTTGACGAATTCAGCGAAGGCGGCACCAGCGGCGATATGGCCAGCTTCGAGAGCTTCTTTGACGAGCGCCTGAAATGCGCTTGCCTCCGCCTCCCGCGCCTGAGCACCTAATCTCGCCATGTGGACCGCCGCTTTGCTTTACGCTAAGCATATAGCACAGCCACGGCTCGGCGGTAGTGACTCAGTAGCGATCAGGGACCCAATCCCGCGATGGCTCACATTTCGAACTGAGTCACTACCGGTGAATGAGAGGTACACCCCGCGCTGCGGCGAGCCGCGCCCGGCGGCGACCTCCTTGTGGATCGCATAGGTCGCCAGGTCGCGCGGCGTCGTATAGCCGCTCGTCTCATCGCTGCCGTAATCGGCTAGAAACTCGCGGCCGGAGCCGTCGAGCAGCCGGCCGCCGAGCTTGTAGCGAAACGGGTCCCACATGATCGGGTCCATGCCGACCAGGCGCGGCGCCAGATGCCCAATCGGGAAAAACTGCACAAATTCCATATCGACGAGGTCGGCCCCGGCGGCCAGCGCCAGAGCGTACCCATCGCCGCCCATATTGGCCGAGGCGCTGTTGCGCCGGAAAATCCGGGTGAGCCCACCGGCGGCGATGATCACGGACTTGGCGGCGATCGTCACCGCCTCACCGGTGGCGCTGTCGAGTGCCACCGCGCCGATTGCCACGCCATCGGCCGTCACGATATCGGTGACGATGAGGTTGCTGACCCGGCGGATCGCCGCGACATGCCCGATCCGGCGGCGCAGCGTCGCTGCGACGGCCGGGCCGGTGTTGAGAAAATCGACATAGCAGCAGCGCGGCCGCGAGTGGCCGGGCGCGGTCACTTGGGCGATATGCCCGTCGGCGCGGCGCGCCCAGCCGACCCGCCATTCTGCCATCTCGCGAATCCGCGCCGGCGCCTCATGGCAGAGCAGCGCGGCGAGGTTCTCGTCGCACAGGCCGCGACCGGCGGCGAGCGTATCGGCGAGATGCGCGGTCCAGTCGTCGGGACATTCCTCGCCGAGCGCCGCCGCCACCGTCATCTGCGCCATCACCGTCGCGCCGCCGCGGCCGACGAGGCTCTTGTCGGCGAGCAACACCCGCTCGGCCCCGGCCCGCGTCGCGGCGATCGCGGCATACATCCCGGCGCCGCCGGCGCCGACGATCAGCACATCGCAGTCGAGGTGGGTCACGCAGTAGATAGCGCCGCGGCGGCGCGGGCGACCCGTTCGGCGCGGTCCTTCTGGCGGGCGGCGCCGCGCGCCAGCACAGCCTCGCGCACCGCCGGCGGGGCGCTCTCCGGCGAACCGGCGGCAAATTGCGGCTCTGGATCGTATTCGACGGCGAGCTGGATTGCCTCGGCCGTGGCGCGGCCGGCGATCTCGGCAACGACGCTGAGCGCGACGTCGATCCCGGCGGTGACGCCGCCGCCGGTGGTCAGATTACCGTCGACAACGACCCGCTCGGCCACCGGGATCGCGCCGAACGCGGGCAGGAGGTCGCGCGACATCCAATGCGTCGTGGCGCGCCGCCCGCGCAAGAGCCCGGCGGCGCCGAGCACCAGAGCCCCGGTGCAGACGCTGACGACATAGCGCGCCGACGCCGCGGCACGGCGCAGAAAGGCGAGCGTCTCCTCGTCTTCGAGCAGCGGGTTGATGCCGCCGCCGGGGACCAGCACCAGGTCGAGCAGCCCGCAAGTCTCGAAGGTCGCGCTCGGCAGGATGGTGAGCCCGTGCTCGGTGCGCACCGGGCCGAGGCTCTTCCAGATCAACAAAACCTCGCTGCCCGGCATCCGGGACAGGATCTCATAGGGCCCCGTCAGGTCGAGCTGGGTCAAGTTCGGAAAGATCAGCATCCCGCTGCGAAACGGTCTCTCGCTCATCGTACTTGCCCTATCGCCGGTTTTCTCTGCACGTTCATGCCCGACCTGGAGCCGGGCATCCACGACACTGGTTCGTTGCAATTTCAACGTCGTGGATGGCAGGGCCATGCACAGCCATGAACGAGAATATGACGGTTTTACGCGAGATTGGTATAAATCCGCAGCGCGGCGGGTCGCCAGAGGAGACGAGCGATGGAGATCGCGATCATCGGCGGCGGCATCGTCGGGCTCGCTCTTGCGCTCAACCTGGAGCAGCGCGGGCTCGTCTGCCATGTGTACGAGGCGGTGCCCGAGGTAAAGGAATTGGGGGTCGGCATCACGCTGCTGCCGCACGCGATGCGCGAGCTGGCGCTGCTCGGGCTGCAGGAGGCGCTCGAACCGCTCGGCATCGAGAATGAGGCCGACCCGGTCGCCGCCTTGCGGGCCTATGAGGATGCCCGGTCGGCCCCGGCCGCGCGGGTCGTGCGCACCAACCGGACCGCACCTCCCGACTTCATCAACATCCGGGTTGAGGAGCTGACCGGCGACCGGCCGTTCGACCAACTCGACGATTTCATAAGCCAGCAGGAATTGCGCGCGCTCTCGGATCGCTATAAACGCATCGCCGGCTACAGCATCGAGGACCTCGCCACGCCTGCCGCCCGATCGGCGACATAGGATCGGTTGGACGATTGCAGCCGGGGTGCTGACTGGAGGATCGGGTTCATCGTGCCGGAGACCGCCCTGCCGCTGAGCGTGCCCGCTCAGACCACGAGCGCATCGCAGAACCTGACGCTCGCCGCGCTCGGCGTGGTTTATGGCGACATCGGCACCTCGCCGCTCTACGCGGTCCGCCAGTCTCTGGTCGATTTCGGCCATGTCAGCCACGCCGCCGTGTTCGGCGCGCTGTCGCTCATCGTCTGGTCGCTGGTGCTGATCGTCACGGTCAAATACGTCGTCGTCATCATGCGTGCCGACAACCGCGGCGAGGGCGGGCTGTTGGCGCTGACCGCGCTGGTGCTGCGCACCTTCGGTCGCCGGCAGCGGCGCTATCGGTGGATCATGGCTGCCGGGCTGGTCGGCTCGGCGTTGTTCTACGGCGACGGGATCATCACCCCGGCGATCTCGGTGCTCGGCGCGGTCGAGGGACTGAAGGTGGCGACCCCGTTCTTCGAGCCGTATGTGATTCCGATTTCGCTTGTGCTGCTGGTCGGCCTGTTCCTGGTGCAGCGGCGCGGCACGGCGGTCGTCGGCGGCCTGTTCGGGCCGGTGATGCTACTGTGGTTTGCGGTTATCGCCGTGCTGGGCGTCTGGGGCATCGTGCAGCAGCCCCGCATCCTCCTGGCGCTCAACCCGCTCTACGGCATCGACGAACTGATCGCGGCGCCGTGGCACGGCTTCCTGATGCTTGGCGCGGTGTTTCTCGCGGTAACCGGGGCCGAGACACTCTACGCCGATATGGGGCATTTCGGCCGCCGCGCCCTGACCCGCGCGTGGCTCTGGCTGGTGTTCCCGGCGTTGCTACTGAATTATTTCGGACAGGGCGCGCTGCTGTACGGCAACCCGGCAGCCCTGGAAAACCCGTTCTACCGGCTTGCGCCCGATTGGGGCCTCTACCCGCTGGTCTTCCTCGCCACGGCAGCGGCGATCATCGCCTCTCAGGCGGTCATTTCCGGCGCCTTCTCGATCACCCGCCAGGCGATCCAGCTCGGCTACCTGCCGCGGCTCGAGGTGCGCCACACCTCGGAGACCGAGATCGGGCAGGTCTATGTGCCGCGAATCAATTGGGGTCTCCTGGTCGCGATCATCGCCCTCATCCTCGGCTTCCAGACCTCGGACAATCTGGGCGCCGCCTACGGCATCGCGGTCACCGGCATGATGCTGATCACGACCGGGCTTGCTTTTATATACATGCGCAGCCGCGGCTGGAGCCTGCTGCTTGCAGTGCCGGTCTTCGCCTTGTTCGGCCTGGTGGAGCTGACTTTCCTGTCGGCCAACCTCTTGAAGATCGTCGAGGGCGGGTGGTTCCCGATCCTGGTCGCCGCGCTGATCTTCGCCGTGATGGGGACGTGGTGGCGCGGCCGGCGGCTGCTCGCCGAACAGCGCGCGCGCGACGCGCTGCCGCTGAGCCAGTTTGTCGAGGGGCTCAACCCGGAGCGGCCGGTGCGGGTGCCGGGGACGGCGGTCTTCATGACCCGCGACCTGACCCAGGTGCCGGTCGCCCTGCTGCATGCCCTCAAGCACTACAAGGCGCTGCACGAGCGCGTCGTGATGATGCAGGTCGAGACCGAGGACGTGCCGCACGTGCCCGCCGAGCGGCGCCTCGAGATCAACGAGGTCGGCAAGGGATTCTTCACGATGCACGTACGCTACGGCTTCATGGACCAGCCGAACGTGATGCGCGCCCTGGCGCAGTCCCGGGCGCAGGGTTTTCGAATCAATTTGATGGAAACCTCGTTCTTCATCGGGCGCGAAAAGCTGCGTACCCGCGCCTCCCGTGGTGCCTTTTGGCGCTGGCGCGACCGGCTGTTCATCGTGCTGAACAACATGGCGCTCGACGCGACGGCGTTCTTTCGCATCCCGCCGAACCGGGTCGTCGAGCTCGGCGGCCAAATCGAGATCTGAACTTGTGAAGTAGGCGGCGAAAATGAAGGTCACCGGGCGGTGCCATTGCGGGCAGATCAGGTTCGAGGCGGAGATCGATCCGACCCAAGTCAGGATTTGCCATTGCACCGATTGCCAGGCGCTGTCGGGCTCCGCCTTCCGCATCAATGTCGCGAGCCTGCCGGGGAGCTTCCGGCTCACCAGCGGCACGCCGAAGATCTATGTCAAGACCGCCGAGAGCGGGAACAAGCGGGCGCACGCGTTCTGCCCGGATTGCGGGACGCCGATCTATGCCGCCGCGCCGGGCCCGAACCCCTCGTCGGTCGGCCTCCGGGTCGGGACGCTCGACTGCCGCGCCGAGTTGCGCCCGGCGCGGCAGGGCTGGTGCCGCTCGGCCTTGCCGTGGTCGATGAATTTGGCCGGCGTGCCGCAGTTCGAGCGGCAGCCCTAAGTCTGGGGCAGGTGGCCTCGGGGGAGGCCAGCGAAGCCGGAAGCGATACTCCTTGCAGCATGTTCCCAAGCGGAACGTGCCACGACTCGGGAATTGCCGTATCCAAGTGGCTTTATCATCAGAGCGTAGCGATTGGCGTCTCCAAAGAACGAGCGTAATGGCTCCACGATCATAGTGAACCCGATATGGTGCTCAGAACTGGCACCTATTCCAGAGAGAAGGCGTTGAGCCAGCGCGATCAATCGGTCAGGGGCGGCGTTTAGGACACTATCGCGGTAGGCCACCTGGATATAGCCACCGCAAAGGTAATTTGGATCTTCGCGTCTACCGCTTTGACGGGGAAAGATAGCCCGCTCACACCCGAGGGACATGAAGCGAAAGCCGGGCGCATTCACCTCTCGCAGGAGCGCCTGCATGCCGGCGCTCCCCTGCGCTTCCGGTATCCTCCGGACCAGTTCCGGCCGATCCCGCAGGTCCAGGAAGCCATGGTTGCGTGCGCCATCCTCCCGATCGGCCGGCCCGTAGGGAATGGCTGTCCCCGCGTCATCCGTCCGCGCTATTGTGTAACCGTCGCCTTGGAGGATGATCGTCTCGGGCATTGGTGTGGCGCCTACTCCATCGGCAGGCCGGGATGGACGTTGCGCGTGTCGAGCGAGGTGAACTGGTTGGCGAGCGCCGGCATCGCCACCTCGGCGATCAGCTCCGGGGTCCAGCCGCCGCCATGGTGCACCATGCGCAACGGCCGCATGTGGCCGTAGAGCGACAGTTCGCCGGCGCGCTGGTGGAACACCTGGCCGGTGACATTGGCGGCCCCTTCGGACGCGAGATAGACGCATAAGGGAGCGATCGCGTCGGCCGGGCTGCGGCGCAGCCGCTCCTCGCGCAATGCCGCCGCCGCCGGGTCTTTCGGGGTCGGCACCGAGCGGGTCATCCTTGTGTCGGCCGACGGGCAGATGACGTTGGCGGTGATGCCGCGCGACTGGTTCTCCATCGCGACGATTCGGGCCAGCGCGACGACCGCCATCTTGGCCGAACCGTAATTGGTCTGGCCGATATTGCCGAGGAGGCCCGAGGTCGACGACACCATGATCAGGCGGCCGTAATTCTGCTCGCGGAACAGGTTGATCGCCGCCCGGTTGACGTTAAAGTGGCCTGTTAAGTGCACATCGATAACCGCTTGCCAATCCTCCGGAAACATGTTGTGGAACATCTTGTCCCTGAGGATGCCGGCGGCGTTGAACACAATATGCAGCCCGCCGAAGGTGTCGCGCGCTTGGCTGACCATGGCGAGGCAATCGTCGAACTTGGTGACCGAGCCGAAATTGGCGACCGCCTCCCCGCCCGCAGCCTTGATCTCGTCGACGGTGACCTGCGCCGGCCGCTGGTCGCCGCCCTCGCCGGCGCCGCCCACCCCGGGATCGACGACGACGATCTTGGCGCCATGCGCCGCCATCAGCTTGGCAACCTCGGCGCCGACGCCGCGCGCCGCCCCGGTGCAGATGGCGACCCGTCCCTCCAGCATGCCCATCGTGCTTCCCTTTCCGGTGTATTCTAAGTCCGCAATTGACCCGCCGACCGCCAGCTTTGTCAATTCGATCCGTCCCCGCTGTTCGCCGCCAGCCGGATTGCGCCGGATCAATATGATATCGGGTTGATCAATACAGGAGGCCGCATTCAGGTCGGGATCCAAGAGGCGTCGTCTACAGGTCTATCCTGGCTTAGCGGAAGCTTCGAGGTGGGTAATGCGGTTCTTACTCTGCCGTTGCGTCGTTCTGATAACCCTCGCTTGCTGGGCGGTACCGACTCTTGCGCAGCAGGACAGGGTGGGCGTCGTTACCGTGGTCACGGCGAAGGCAACCGGTCAGGCACCCGATGCGCCGATCGAACAACTTGTGATAGGCCACAAGGTGGTGCGCAAGGAGAAGATCTCTACGTTCAACAGAGGCCACGTTCAGCTGCTCTTTACTGATCAATCGACCCTGACGCTGGCCGAAAATTCAGAGATCGTGATCGACGACATTGTTTTCGATCCGAAAACAGGTACCAGCCAAATCACCGCGACAATATCGAAGGGATTAGTTCGCTACGGCGGCAAAACGAACTCGCGGGCCAACGCCCAATTCCTCACCCCCTCGGGGAGCGTCGACATTCGCGGCGGGGGTGGCGCCGTGATAAGCGTTGAACCCAAGTCGCTGGCGGGTTCCAGTCGGTAGCGCATCGAGCATTGATGAACAGCGCCGCGAAGCCGAACATCGTAACCGGTCGGCGTCTCGGAGTTGCACGTAGCGAAATCCTTCCCATTTATTGTGGAGAAATTGCTACTGCGGCAATCCATGGGGTTTTCGAAGAGGTTTCTGAATATCTGAATACCCTGCTCATGCGAAAAAATTCCCTGCGATGCGTCCAAAAATTCCCTGCGACCCGCGCAAAAATTCCCTCCTCTAGCGCGGGAATTTGTCAAAAACCCAACGATTCCTGACACTTGCGACAAGGGCTCGAAAAAATTCCCTGCGGGCAGGGAATGTCGCGGGCCTCTCCCCGGAAATAATGCGGGACAAAGCGGCTGGCGTTGGTGGTGACCGGCGCCTTGTCCTCGCGCAGGCCGATCCCGGCCGCCTTGCCCGCGATGATCCATGAGCCGATCAGCGCGTGCATGCCGTCATAGACCGGGAGCGGGCAGGCGGCCTGATAGACGATGCTGCGATGCGCGCTGCCCGCGTCGCCCGCCCCGAGCAAGCGCACGCCCTTGCCCTCGCGGCCATGCACCGGCTTTTCGACCACCGGGCCGGGGACCTGGTCGCGCGCGAACGCGGCCGGCAACAAATTCGGGTGTCCCGGGAACATCTCCCACAGAATCGGCAGGATCGCCTTGTTCGACAGCACCATCTTCCAGGGCGGCTCGATAAAGGCGGCGCAGTCGGCCAGGAGATGCGAGCCGAAGCTCTCGCGCAGCATCCATTCCCAGGGGTAGAGCTTGAACAGTGCCGTGATCGGACGCTCGGCGAGATCGGTGAACGCGGCCCCGTTCCAGCCGAGCTGCGCGATGTCGAGCTGCTCGGTCGGCCAGCCCCCTTGGCCGCACACATCGCGCAAATAGTCGAGGGTGCGCAAATCCTCCGGCTCGTCGAGCACCCCGGCGAAGTGCACGCGTGCGGTGTCCGGGTGGAGACGGCGCAATTCCGCCCAGGCGGCGATCAGCTTCTCGTGGATCGAGTTGAACTGGTCGCAGCCCGGCTTCACCTCTTCGAGCCAGTACCACTGGACGACGGCGGCCTCGAGCAGCGCGGTCGGCGTATCCGCGTTGTATTCGAGCATTTTCGGCGGAGAACTGCCGTCGAACACCAGATCGAAGCGGCCGTAGAGATCGGGGTCGCGGCGCCGCCATGATTGCGCGACCCACGGCCAGAACGGCTCGGGAATGTCGAGGCGCCCGAGATCGCCGCCGGCGACGATCCGCTCTACCGCTTCGAGGCACAGCTGATGCAAGGCCTCGGTCGCCTCCTCGATCTGGTCGATCTCGGCGGCAGAGAAGGCATAGCACGCCGCCTCCCACCAATAGGGCTCGCCCTCCGTCGCCCCCTGCGAGGTATGAAAATCGAGGCCGAGCGCCTCGACCTTGGCCCGCCAATCCGGGCGGGGCGTCAGGGTCTCCCGGTGCACGGCCCGGCGCCTACCCGACCGCGTGCATCGCACGGCCAAAGGCGCCGAAGCCGCCACGGACGCTCGTCTCGGTGCGCGAGATCTGGCCGGTGCGGCCGGCGCCGGGGTCGCTCTTCGCCTCGGTCAGGCCGCGATTGGCAAAATAGTAAGGCCCATGGAAGCCCGTCGAGCCCCCAGTGCCGCCGGTATGCTGCTCGCATTGCGCCGGGCTGTAATCGCGCTCGCAGGCGGCGCGGTCGGGATAAAGGTTGCGGCGCATCTCCTGGCCGGCGGGCAGGACATTGCCGAGCGCCACCGCGCCGATCGGCAGCCCGATCAGCGTCAAGCCGACGATGGTGGAGCGCCGTTGCGAATCCATCGCTATTCAGCCGGCCATGCAGGCCGCGGTCAGAATGCCGAGCGCCAGCGAGATCCCGGCGAGAAGCACCGCATCGGCGATGTTGCCGTCGGCGACCGCCTGCGGCAGATGCGGTAGCACCATCCGGGCGACCAGGAAACCGGCCAGCTGCACGATCAGCGCTACAGCGCCCCACACCACCACATCGATCAGCGCGGCGCTGTGCGCGATGACGCTGGCGAGCGGCACGACAAAGCCCAACAGCGCCCCGACCAGCGCGATCGCGGCGGCGCTGTTGCCGGCGCGGATCAGGGCGATGTCGTCACGCTGCGGCGTCAAAATGGCGTAGAGCCACACGAAGAGCGCGCCGAGGGCGCAGGCGAGCGCGAAATAAACGACAAAATTAGGAAGGGTCGAGAATGTGGCTCCGAGGCCGGTCACCCCAATCACCCCCTGGTGCAATCCGGCCGACAGTCTTTCACCGGCGAGAGCCCGTCGCAACCGGTGGGATGCCCGGTCGCTGTCGCCCTCGCAATCAACCCCCGCCCTCACCCTCACCCACCTGCGGGGGAGGGAATCAGGGGGCCGCTCGCCGGATACAAATCGAGGGAGCACGCCTCCTCCTGTTTGTCATGCCGGCGAAAGCCGGTATCAGGGTAGAAGCGGATCCCGGCCTGCGCCGGGACGACAACCGAAAGGCGTGCCCGCAGTGTCATTAATCAGCCGGCAGCGATGAAGGGCGCCGAAGCCGGAACAGCGCCAGGCTCGCACCGCCGTCGTTACCGCAGGGACTGGCTGGCCTCGCTCGCGGTCTACCGGGAGCCGCGGCTGATCGCGATCCTGCTGATGGGGTTTTCGAGCGGGCTGCCGTTGGCGCTGACCTTCGGAACCTTGTCGTATTGGCTCGCCGAGATCGGCGTGTCGTTGACCACGATCGGCCTGTTCGGACTGGTGCGCACGTCGTACAGCTTGAAATTCCTGTGGTCACCCTTGATCGACCGGCTGCCGATCCCGCTGTTGACGGCGCGGCTCGGCCGGCGGCGCAGCTGGGCGTTGACGATCCAGTTGCTGCTGGCCGCTGCGATCCTCGCCCTCGGCCTCACCGACCCGCGCGTCGATCCCGCCCTGACCGCGCTCGCCGCGGTTGTCGTCGCCTTCCTGTCGGCGAGCCAGGACATTGTCATCGACGCCTACCGCATCGAATTGCTGCGACCAGACGAGCAGGGCGCCGGCGCGGCGGCGACGCAGTGGGGCTACCGCTTCGGCATGCTCGCCTCGGGCGCTGGTGCGCTTTATGCCGCGAGCTTTGGCGGCTGGCATTTCGCTTATGGCATGATGGCGGCGCTGATGGTGGTCGGCATGGGGACCGTATGGCTGACGCCGGAGCCCCGCGGCGCACCCCCGCCGGAGGCGCTGCCCTACCCGACCGCGGCGCAGCGGGCCCGGGCGTGGCTGAGCCGGGCGGTCGTTGCTCCGTTCCTCGACCTCTTCGCCCGCAACGGCGCGGTTCAGCTGGTCGCGATCGGCGTGTTCATCGTCCTCTACAAATTCGGCGACGCGCTGGCCGGCTCGATGTCGAACCCGCTCTATGTCGCGCTCGGTTTCAGCAAGGTCGAGGTCGCCACGATCTCCAAGATTTACGGGGTCATCGCAACCCTCCTCGGGGTCGCATTCGGCGGCGTTTTCGTAGCGCGGATCGGGGTCTTCCGAGCGCTCTTCGTGTGCGGCGGGATGCAGGCGCTGTCGAACCTGATGTACGCGGTGCAGGTCTGGGCCGGCCACGATCTGGGCATGCTGGCGTTGACGATCGCCGCCGAGAACGTGACCGGCGGAATGGCCTCGGCCGCCTTTGTCGCCTATCTCTCGTTGCTGTGCAGCCGCGAGTTCACCGCGACCCAGTACGCCCTCTTATCCTCGCTGGCGACGGTCGGACTGAACGTGCTGGCCGCTTCGGGCGGGGCGCTTGCCGAGGCGCTCGGCTGGATCCCCTTTTTCGTGCTGAGCACGATTTTCTGCCTGCCGAGCCTTGTACTGCTGCTATGGATCATGCGCCGCTCGCCGGCGGTCGTTCAGCCGTAGGAGAACATCCGGCCGCGGTGCCGTTTGAGCCAGGCGCGCGACGAGGCGTAGTCCGGCATGAGGTTCCGCACCAGCCGCCAAAAGCGCGGCCCATGGTTCATCTCGGCGAGATGCGCCACCTCGTGGGCGACAACATAGTCAATCACCGCCTCGGGCATCAGCACAAGGCGCCAGCTGAACGAGAGAGCGCCCTTGGCCGAACAGCTGCCCCAGCAGCTCCTGGTCTCGCGCACACCGACCCTGGCGATCGGCCGGCCGATCCGTGCGGCACAGAGCCGGGCACGGCGGGTCAGCTCCTGGCGGGCGAGATGGACCAAGTGGTCGCGCACCCGGCGGGCAAGATGGGCCGGGTCGCCGCGTACCCGGATCTCGCCATCGCGGATCGCGACCGGCGGTGCGGCGGAATCCGCCTCGCGGCGGATGCGGTGCGGCGTCCCGAACACCGGCACGATCGCGCCTTCGGCAAACGGCACCGGCATCGGCAGCGCTTCGAGGCGAGCGGCGATCCAGCCGCGCTGCGCGGCAAGGAAGTTGAGACCATGCTCTGCCGGGACTCCGCTCGGCAACACGAGCTCCACCCGGCGCGAGGTGGCGTCGATGCGCAGCAGCAGGCGCCGCGCCCGCGGGTTGATCCGAATCGACAAGGGCGCTCCCAGGTCGAGGAGAGTTGCCCGCCGTCGCATCTCCTCGACCGAAGCGGCGGAGACCCTGGCGATGCGAGAGAGCGTCACAAAAGATCCTCCGCCGGTATCGCGGCTCGTCACAAAAGCTTCCCGCTTCGATTGCTATTTGGCAAGGTGCGGCGCCGCTACCGCGACAGGGACGCCGAACGTCCGCGACGGGGAGAATGCCGATGAAGCCGATGATCCTGGCCGCCGCACTCGCGGGTTCTGTTGCCGCGATGCTGGCCCCCGCCGCCGCGGAGCCGATCGAATTGCAGTGGTGGCACGCGATGACGGCGGTCAACGGCGAGCGGATCAATAAGATCGCCGCCGATTTCAATGCCTCGCAGACCGAATACAAGGTCGTCCCGGTATTCAAGGGCTCCTACGCCGAGACGATGACCGCGGCGATCGCCGCCTATCGCGCCGGCAATCCGCCCGACATCGTGCAGGTGTTCGAGGTCGGCACGGCCACGATGATGGCGGCTAAGGGCGCAGTGAAGCCGGTCTATCAGCTGATGCAGGATGCCGGCGAGAAGTTCGATCCCGCCGGCTATCTGCCGGCGGTCACCGGCTATTACAGCACTGCCGACGGCAGGATGCTGTCCTTCCCGTTCAACAGCTCGACCCCGGTCGTCTACTGGAACAAGGACGCCTTCAAAAAAGCCGGACTCGACCCCGACAAGCCGCCCAAGACCTGGCCCGAAACCTTCGAGGCGGCGAAGAAGCTGCGCGCCGGCGGGATGCCTTGCGGCTTTACGGCGGCCTGGGTCAGCTGGACCCAGATCGAGAATTTCAGCGCCTGGCACAACATTTCGCTGGCGAGCAAGGCGAACGGGCTCGAAGGGCCCGATGCGGTGCTCCAATTCAACAATTCGACCGTCATCCACCACATCGCCAATCTCGCAGCCGCCCAGAAGGACAAGGACTTCGACTATGGCGGGCGCGAGAGCCAGCCGGAGCCCAAATTCATTTCCGGCGATTGCGGGATGATCCAGACCTCGTCGGCGGCTTACGGCACGGTCAAGGCCGGAGTCAAATTTCCCTTTGGTGTGACCGAACTGCCGTACTATCCCGACGTCGAGGGCGCACCGCAGAACTCGATCATCGGCGGTGCCAGCCTATGGGTCATGGGCGGCAAGAAGCCCGAGGAATACAAGGGCGTCGCCAAGTTCTTCACCTATCTGTCGGGCACCGGTGTGCAGGAAGCCTGGCACGAGGCCACCGGCTACCTGCCGATCACCAAGGCCGCCTATCAGGCGACCAAGACCGCCGGCTTTTACGAGAAGAACCCCGGCACCGAGGTCGCGATCCTCCAGATGACCGCGAAGCCGCCAACAGAGAATTCGCGGGGCCTCAGGCTCGGCAATCTGGTGCAGATCCGCGACGTCATTGCCGAGGATCTGGAGGGAGCGTTTGCCGGCAAGATGGATGCCAAGGCCGCGCTCGACGACGCGGTCGCCCGCGGCAACGCGCTGCTGCGGCAGTTCCAGAAGAACGTGCAGTAGTGCGGCGGCCCATCGCCATCAAAACTCCGCATCCCCGGCGAAAGCCGGGGTCCATTTGGCAAGCGCGCGGCCTCTTGACGGATGGGTCCCGGCTTTCGCCGGGACTGCGGAAAGGGTGGCGCGGGCCGAGTACTTTCTGACCGATGGAACGGCGCGTCATCTTCTCTGGCGTTCTGCTCCCGGTGGTGCTGCTCCTGCCGCAGCTCGCGGTGACGATCGTGTTCTTCTTCTGGCCGGCGGGCCAGGCGCTGTTGCAGTCGCTGCGCGGCGGCGATGCGTTCGGCCTGGCGGTCCGCTTTGTCGGGAGCGACAACTTCACCGCCCTCTTTGCCGACCCGGACTACCTCGCCTCGTTCGCGGTGACCGCGTTCTTCAGCGTCGCGGTGGCGCTGTTGGCGCTGGCGCCAGGGCTCCTCCTAGCGGTGATGGTTGACCGGGTGGCGCGCGGCGCAGCCTTCTACAAGACCGTGCTGCTACTGCCCTATGCGATCGCGCCGGCGATCGCCGGGGTCCTCTGGATGTTTCTGTTCAACCCGACGATCGGTGTCCTGGCCGCGGCATTGCGTGGCTGCGGCATCGACTGGAATTATCTGCTCAACGGCCGCCAGGCGATGGTGCTCGTCATCCTCGCGGCCGCCTGGAAGCAGATCAGCTATAATTTCCTGTTCTTTCTCGCCGGGCTGCAGGCAATCCCGTTGTCGCTGATCGAAGCCTCGGCGATCGACGGCGCCAGCCCGCGCCGGCGGTTCTGGACGATCATCTTCCCGCTGTTGGCGCCGACCAGCTTTTTTCTGATTGTCGTCAACATCGTCTATGCCTTTTTCGATACCTTCGGGGTCATCCACAACGTGACCCAGGGGGGTCCCTCAAAGGCGACCGAGATCCTCGTCTACAAGGTCTGGTACGACGGCATCGTCGGCCTCGATCTCGGCGGCTCGGCGGCGCAGTCGGTCGTCCTGATGGCGATCGTCATCGGTCTCACCGCGATCCAGTTCCGCTTTATCGAACGCCGGGTCCATTACGCATGAGCGCCCCAACTCCGTCATTCCCGCGAAAGCGGGAATCTAGGGCAAGCGACGTGGGGCCGCCCCTGGACCCCCGCTTCCGCGGGGGTGACGAATGCGCCATGGGCAAAATAATCCGCTGCACACTGTATGTGGTCATTTTAGCCCCGCTCCTTTTTGCATTCCTGTATTTTGGCGCACGGTCAATAGCGGTTTTGTCGCAGGGTTATAGTTGGTCAGAGATGGACTGGAATTCCGATGGCAGGACCAGCCTAGAGGAATTTTTCTGGAGTAGTGATATTGGGAAACGCGAAATAATTGTCGAAGGGCAGAAATGTACTGAATATTTTTGGTATAAAGACGGGCTACCTGTAAAGCAAACATGTCGCGAGCGGTAGGTGATGGTAACCGCGCGGCGCAGCGCCTGGGTCCCGCATGCCGTGCTGATCGCCGGGCTTTTGCTGGTGCTGTTCCCGCTATACGTCGCGTTGGTCGCGTCGAGCGACCAGTTGGCCGACATCCTCGAAGCACCGATGAGCCTGATGCCGGGTTCCCGGCTCGTCGCCAATTTTGCCGAGGCGCTCAGCGCCGGCACGGCCAAGACCAGCGGGCAGCCGGTTACGGCGATGCTGCTGAACAGCCTTGTGATGGCGCTCGTCATCGCCGCCGGCAAGATTGCGATCTCGCTGCCTTCGGCCTATGCCGTCGTGTTCTTCCGATTCCCGCTGCGCCGCCTCTGCTTCTGGGCGATCTTCGTCACATTGATGCTACCGGTCGAGGTGCGCATCATCCCGACCTACAAGATCGCCGCCGATTTGTCGCTGATCGACACCTATGCCGGGCTGACCTTGCCGCTGGTCGCCTCGGCGACCGCGACGCTGCTTTTTCGCCAGTTCTTTCTGACGATACCCGACGAGCTGGTCGAGGCGGCCAAGATCGACGGCGCCGGGCCATGGCGGTTTCTGATCGACACGGTGATCCCGCTGTCGCGCACCAATATCGCCGCGCTGTTCGTGATCCTCTTCATTTATGGCTGGAACCAGTATTTATGGCCGCTCTTGGTCACCAATAGCCCTGGCATGACGACGATCGTGATCGGCATTCGCCAGATGATCGGCAATGGCGACACGCAGACCGAATGGCACATCGTCATGGCGACCGCGCTGTTGGCGATCCTGCCGCCGGTCGCGGTGGTGCTGTTGATGCAGCGCTGGTTCGTGCGCGGTCTGGTCGAGGCGGAGAAATAACGTGCGCCCTAGCACGACTGGGATCGCCTATCGCCCGGCCAGGATCGAGGATGCCCCCGAGATTCACGCGCTGCTGCTGCGCCTCGCGCCCGAGATCCCGATTCTCATCGACACGCTCGAGCGCGAAGAGGCTCTCTACGCCCTCATTCGCAATTGCGGGCGGTTGGGCGAATCCTGGGTCGCACTCGACGAGCAAGAGCGCATCATCGGATTTGTTCTCGTCGATCCGGAGGTGCTCGAACGACATTATGCCGAGCACGAAATCTTCGATTTGCGCTACGCCGGCGTCACTCCCGAACATCGCGGCCGCGGTATCTTCCGCGCCATGATCGCGAGGGTGCAGGCGCGCCTGGTGCCGATAACCGTCATTGTGCCGCCGCATAATCGGTTCTGCACGGCTGCCCGCCTCGAAAAATTCGGCTTCCACCCGACCGGCTCCTCCGGCGGCGAGCGCATCTTTCGCTGGGAGCCGGGAGGCGGCCCGTAAATGGCCACGGTAACCCTGGAGGGGGTACGCAAATCCTATGGCGCACGCGAGGTTGTGCACGGCGTCAGCTGCGCCGTCACCGATGGCGAATTGGTCGTCGTCGTCGGCCCGTCGGGCTGCGGCAAGTCGACCCTGTTGCGCATGGTTGCGGGGCTCGAAACAGTCGGTGCCGGGACCGTCGCGATCGACGGGCGGATCATGAACGAGGTCGAGCCAAAGGACCGCGACATCGCGATGGTGTTCCAGAATTACGCGCTCTACCCGCATATGAGCGTCTACGACAACATGGCCTATGGCCTCAAAATGCGGCATATGGCGCGGACCGAGATCACCGCCCGGGTCGAGCGAGCCGCCGCAATCCTGCAGCTCGCCGAGCTGTTGCAGAGAAAGCCGCGGCAGCTCTCGGGCGGCCAGCGCCAGCGCGTCGCGATGGGCCGCGCGATCGTGCGCGACCCCAAGGTGTTCCTGTTCGACGAGCCGCTCTCCAATCTCGACGCGCAGTTGCGGGTGCAGATGCGGGTCGAGATCAAGCGATTGCAGCAGGAGCTCGGCACCACCTCGCTCTATGTCACGCACGACCAGGTCGAGGCGATGACCCTCGCCGATCGCCTCGTCGTGATGAACGCCGGCAGCGTCGACCAGATCGGCCCGCCGCTCGATCTCTACGAGCGCCCGGCGACGGTCTTTGTCGCTGGGTTTATCGGCTCGCCGGCGATGAACCTGGTGGCCGGGCATCTCGACCGCCGCGGCGTGGCGATCGGCGATCTGCTCCTGGCTCTCGACGCGCCGGGTGGCGAGCCCGGCCGGCCAGTCACCGTCGGGCTGCGCCCGGAGAACCTCGAACTCGCCAGCGACGGGCCGATCCCGGTCAAGACCGAGCTGTTGGAGCGGCTCGGCGCCGACACCATCGTCCATGGCCGGCTCGCCGACGGGACGCCGCTGGTCGCGCGCGCCCCGGGCGCGCTCTCATTGCGCCTCGGCGAGACCATTCGGCTCGCGATAGCTCCCGGACATATCCACCTGTTCGATCCGGAGAATGGGAGGCGGCTTTAATCCTCCGCGCGGTCGATCAGGTGGATGAACGAGCCCATGACGGAGCCACGCCGCAGCCCGCTCGCGCCGAGATCGTTGCCCGAGGCATCGGCCAGCGCGAAGAGCGGCGCGGCAGCGCCGGCGGCGATTGTCGTCGCATAGTGGAATTCGTGCCCGCGAAAGCGCGCGCCGGTGGGCCCGAGCGGGCCGGCACCGATGACCGTCGCCGCGCGATAGCCGAGATGCAGCCGCCGCTCGGCGAAGCTCGTGGAGACCGGGAGTAAACCCGCCATCCGGTGGGCGCGGCCGTCGCCATCGGTCAGGCTCTCGCCCAGCGCCATATAGCCGCCGCACTCGCCATAGATCGTCGTGCCGGCAGCCGCGGCGCGCCGCAACCCAGCTACAAAACGCTCCGCCGCGGCGAGCCGGCCGGCGTGCAGTTCGGGGTACCCGCCCGGCAGGTAGATCGCGTCCGCCGCCCGGTCCGGCATCTCGTCGGCGAGCGGCGAGAAGAACGACAGCTCGGCGCCCTGCCGACGCCAGCCCTCCAGCACCGCCGGGTAGGCAAAGAGGAAGGCGTCGTCGCGCGCGACCGCGATGCGTCGACCGATTGGCGGCAATGGGACGTCCGGCGCGGCAGCGGCGAGTGTCGAAGGTCGGGCGAGCGCGACCAGCCGGTCGATGTCGAGACCGGCAGAAACCGCCCGCGCCGCGCGGGCGATGACCGCTTCGGCCGAGGACCGCTCGCCCGCCGGAACGAGCCCGAGATGGCGCTCGGGCAGCGCCAGCTCCTGGTCCTGCGGCAAGCTTCCAAGGCAAGGAAGACCAGGCAGATGGCGCGCCATCGCCGCCTCGAGCACGGCCCGGTGGCGCGCCCCCGCCACCCGGTTGAAGGCGATCCCGGCGAGCCGCAGTCCCGGGTCGTGCCGGTCAAAGCCGGCGACCAGTGCCGCCACCGATGGGCCCTGATGGCGCGCATCGACGACGAGCACGACGGGCCAGCCGGTGAGCCGTGCGAGCGCGGCGGTCGAGCCGGTCTCGCCATCGGGTCCGGTGCCGTCGAAGAGGCCCATGACCCCCTCGCACAACACGATGTCGGCGGCGGCTTCAAGCGCGCTGACCAGCCCGGCGAGCGTCGCCGGGCGTATCGCCCAAGGATCGAGATTAATCGAGGCGGCGCCGCTCGCCGCTTCATGAAAGGTCGGGTCGATATAATCGGGCCCGGCCTTGGCGGCGACAACGCGCCGGCCGCGCTCGCGCAGATGGCGCAGCAGCCCCGCCGTCAGCAGCGTCTTGCCGCTGCCCGAGGCCGGCGCGGCGAGGATCAGCCCGCGGCCGCGCACCGGCTGCCCGTCCTCGACATCATCAGCCGAAAGCCTTCACTTCATGCCGCCGCCGCGCCACACTCGCACCGGCACTTCAATTTGGGGGCATAGCATTGTCACATCCGGTCGATCCGGTCATCGTCTCGGTGATCCAGCACCGCCTTCTTGCCATCGTCGAGGAGATGGGCGAGGCGATGCTGCGCACGTCGTACTCGCAGATCCTCAATTCGAGCCGCGATTTCTCGACCGCGATCTGCGACCTCGACGGAAGGCTGATTGCCCAGGCCGAGCATGTGCCGATCCATGTCGGCGCCCTGCCCTTTGCGGCGCGCGCAATGACTGAGTTCTTTAAGGGCGACGTCCATCCGGGCGATGTGTTTCTGCTCAACGATCCCTATCACGGCGGCAATCACCTGCCCGATCTGACCGCCTTTGTGCCGGTTTTCGAAGGCGAGGAACCGCGCTTCTGGTCGATCAACCGTGCCCATCAGAGCGATATCGGCGGTGCGACCCCCGGCGCGTACAACGCGGCGGCCACCGACATCTGGCAAGAAGGCATCCGCATCACGCCGCTGAAGCTCTACGACCGCGGGGAAGTGCGCCGCGATGTATTGGCGATGATCGCGACCAACGTGCGCCACCCGCGCGACTTTCAGGGCGACCTCGCGGCGATGATCGGGTCGGCGCATACCGGCGAACACCGCTTTCTGGCGCTCGCGGCCGAATTCGGCTGGGAGGTGACGCATCGCGCGATCGAAGCGGTGCTCGACGGCGCCGAGCGCCAGACCCGCGCTGTCATCGCCGCGTGGCCCGACGGGGTTTACCGCGGCGAAGCGCTGCTCGACGATGACGGGCGCGGCAACGAGGACATCCCGATCCGCGCCACAATCACCAAATCGGGCAGCGACCTCAAGATCGACCTGTCGGAGTCGCACGACGAGGTCCAGAGCTTTATCAACTCCTCCTATCCCAACACCTATTCGGCCGTCGTCGTCGCGCTGTCCTTTCTGATCGATGCCGATACGCCGAAGAATGACGGCACCTTCCGCCCGATCGAATTGATTGCCCGACCCGGCAGCATCGTATGGCCTAGCGAGGGTCTGCCGTTGACATTGTGCACCAGCCATTGCGGCCAGGAGATTATCGAGGCGATCGTCAAGGCCCTGGCGCCGGCCTGCCCGGAGCGCGCGATGGCCGGCTGGGGACGCCGCTTCCGCATCGCGATCCAGGGCAAGGACCCGCGCAGCAAGCGATCGTTTCTGTGGCATTTCTTTCAGGGGCGGCCGGGGGGCGGCGCCTCCGTCGTCGGCGACGGCTGGCCCGGCGCCGGTGAATGGCACAGCGCCGGCGGCATCAAGTTCGGCAGCCTCGAAGTCACCGAGGTGCGCTTTCCGCTATTCTTCCGCAGCCACGAATTCCGCCCCGATTCGGGCGGCGCGGGGGCGTATCGCGGCGGTCCGGGCGGGATCGTCGAGATGGTCGTCGAGACCGCCGAGCCGGCGATCGGCAACACCGCCGGCGAGGGCGTGCGCCATGGCGCCTGCGGCATCCACGGCGGCAAGGACGGCGCGACGCACCGTTACATGCTCCATTCCGGCAATGACGAGCCGCGCGCAATCAAGACCAAGGAGGTTGGCATCGCGATCCAGCCGGGCGACCGGCTCTTCCTCGAATCGGGCGGCGGCGGCGGCTGGGGCGACCCGGCAAAGCGCGAACCGGCGGCCATTGCGCGCGATATCGAGAGCGGATTTGTGACGACAACCGGCGACGGCGCCAATAAGCCCCTCTCCCGCAGTGCGGGAGCGGGAGGGACCCATCGCGAAGCGATAAGAGGGTGAGGGTGCACCGGGCCGACTGCCCTCACAAGCCTTCGGGCGGCGCCCTCATGCACCCACTCCCGCAGTGCGGGAGAGGGGTTGTCGCACGGGTTTGATTGCATGTACCGGATCGGCATCGATGTCGGCGGCACCTTTACCGACCTCGTCGCGATCGACGCGGGCGGTGCGGCAACGCTTGCCAAGGTGCCCTCGACCCCGGATGACCCCTCGCTCGGCCTTCTCGACGGGCTGGCGCAACTGGCCGGACGGCTCGGCCTTGAATGCGGCGCGCTGCTCGCGGCGACCGACCGGATCGTCCACGGCACCACCGTCGCGACGAATGCGCTCTTGGAACGCAAGGGCGCCAGAACTGGTCTCCTCACCACCGCGGGCCATCGCGACGTCGTCGAGATGCGCGAGGGCCTCAAGGACGATCGCTACAATCTGCGCATGCCGCCGCCCGAGCAGCTGGTGCCGCGCCATCTGCGCCTTGGGGTGCGCGAGCGGATGCGCGAGGATGGCCGCATCGAAACCCCGCTCGACCCAGCCTCGCTCGATGATGCGATCGCGGTGTTGCGGGATGAGCGGGTCGAGGCCGTCGCGGTCTGCTACCTGCACGCCTGGCGCGACCCGCGCCACGAACAGGCGACGCGGGCGGCGCTTCAGCGCGCGCTGCCCGAGGTCTATGTCTCGCTGTCGTCCGAGGTCCTGCCGCAGATCAAGGAGTTCGAACGGGTCTCGACGACAATCATCAACGCCTATGTCGGCCCGGTCTTGTCGCGCTATCTCGCGCGGCTCGAGGCGCGGCTCGGCGATGCGGGCTATCGCGGCCCAACCCTGGTCATCCAGTCGCATGGCGGGGTCGCGCCGATCGCCGACGCTGGCCGGCTCGCCGCCGGCGGGGTGTTGTCGGGGCCGGCCGGCGGGGTCGCCGGCACCGTCTACGCGGCCCGGCTGATCGGCGAAGGTAACCTGATCCCGTTCGACATGGGCGGCACCAGCACCGATATCAGCCTCGTCGTAGACGGCGCGGCGACGCTGGCGGTGAACCGCCGGATCGGTACCCATCGCATCGCGCTGAACTCGCTCGACATCGCCTCGATCGGCGCCGGCGGCGGTTCGATCGCACGGGTCGATGCCGGCGGCATCCTGCATGTCGGGCCGCAAAGCGCCGGCGCGGTGCCGGGACCAGCGTGCTATCGCCAGGGCGGCACCAATGCGACGGTCACCGACGCCAACCTCGTGCTCGGCTATCTCGATCCGGGAAACTTCCTCGGCGGTGCCCGGGCGCTCGACCCGAGCCCGGCCGAGCACGCGGTCGACCAGATCGCCGCTGCGCTCGGCATCGGGCGCCTTGCCGCGGCGAGCGGCATCCACCGCATCGTCAATACAACGATGGCCGAGGGGGTGCGGCTTGTCTCGGTGCGGCGGGGCGTCGACCCGCGCCGCTTCGCGCTGTTCGCCTTTGGCGGCGCGGCCGGTCTGCACGCCACCGAGATTGCTCGCCAGCTCGGCCTTGCCAGGGTCATCGTGCCGCGGATCGCCGCGGTCTTGTCGGCGTGGGGCATGCTGGCGACCGATCTGCGCTTTGAGATCGGCCGCACCCATATAGGCGACGCGCGGGCGCTCGACGGCGCCGCCGTCAAACGCCTGTTCGAGGAGCTGGAGGCCGAGGGGATGGCCCGGCTGCGCGCCTCCTTCGCCGGGCCGGTCAAGACCGCCCGCGCGGTCGATATGCGCTATGGCGAGCAGGTGTTCGAGATCGCCGTGCCGCTCGACGGGGTCGACTGGTCGGTTGCCGACCCGCTGCCGCAGATAATCGAGCTATTTCACCGCCGCCACGAGGCGCTCTACACCTATTCGATGCCCGACCAGGAGAGCGTCCTGGTCAATGCCCGGGTTGCCGTCTCCGGCATCCTCGAGGAACTGCCGCAGGAGCCCGATCTGCCGGCGGTCGCTCCCACCCCACCCGGTGGCGAGCGGCGGATATACCTCAGCGATTGGATCACCGCACCGGTCTATCGCTTTGACGCGCTGGCCGCGGCGCAGAGCATCGCCGGGCCGGCGATCATCGAATCGGCGATGACGACGGTGTTGCTGCGCCCCGGCGATCGGGCGCGGGTGACTGCGAAGGGCTGGCTCGACATCGCGGTGCCGGCAAGCGAATAATCTGTTACGCCGCCCGCGCGACCGGGTGGAAGTTGCGCGGCAGCCCGGCTTTGGCGATCGCGCCATAGAGCGTTACCTCGGGCAGCGCTTCAGCGAGGATGGCGCGCGCCGCGGCCAATCCTTCGAGGTCGATGCCGGTCTCGATGCCCATCGCCTCGAACATGAAGACGGTGTCTTCGAGCACGATGTTGCCGGTGGCGCCAGGTGCGTACGGGCAGCCGCCAAGCCCGCCCAATGAGGCGTCGAACGCCGTGCAGCCGGCGGCGAAGGCGGCCAGCACATTGGCGAGGCCGAGGCCGCGCGTATCGTGGAAATGGGCCGCGACCGGCAGCGGCGCGACATCGGCGATGACTCGGCGGAAAACGCGCCCGATCGCCGCCGGCTGGCCGTAACCGACGGTGTCGGCGAGGATGATCCCGTCAGCGCCGGCCTCGGCGACCTCGCCGGCGATGCGGCGCACCCTCTCCTCGTCGACATCGCCCTCGATCGTGCAGCCGAAAGCGGTGGCGAGGCCGCAATTGATCCGCGGCCGGCGGGCCCCGCCCTGCTCGCGACACATGGCGACGACGCGGCGGAAATCCTCGATCGACTCGTCGGTGCCGCGGCGGACATTCGAGCGGTTGTGGCCCTCGCTGACCGACAGAACAAAATTCATCTCATGCACGCTTAGGGCGAGACCGCGCTCGGCGCCCCGCGAATTAGGGATCAGCGCCGAGACGGTGAGCTCCGGCAGGGTCAGGGCATGGCGCACCACCGCCTCGGCGTCGGCGAGCTGCGGCAACAGCTTGGGCGGCACGAACGAGGTGACCTCGATCTCGCGCAACCCGGCGGCATATTCCGCATCGAGCCAGGCGAGCTTGGTTTCGGTCGGCATGATCTCGGCGATGCTCTGCAAGCCATCGCGCATCGCGACCTCGCGGATCTGAACCCGATCGCCCATTCTCTCCTCCCGCCGTGACTACGTGCAAAAGCTAAGCGCTGCGCGACCCCGCGGCAACCGCCGCCGGCGCCTCCAGCCTCAGCCGACCCGATAGCGCTCGACCGCGGCACGGTCGAGCTCGATGCCGAGCCCCGGCCGCTCCGGCAATTTGACGGTGCCGTCGCCTCCGAGCCGCAGTGGTTCTTTCAGCAACTCGTCGCGGATCGCATTCGGGTTCTGGTCCCATTCGAGCACGAGCCCGTTGGGGATCGCCGCGGCGAAATGCAGCGCGGCGACGAGGTTGACCGCGCTGGCGAAGGCGTGCGGCGCCACCATGCGGTGATGCGCCTGGGCATAGGCGGCGATGCGGCGGCATTCGGAAAACCCGCCCGACCAAGCGAGATCGGGCTGCACGATGTCGACCGCGCCGCGGCCGATCAGCTCGCGGAAGCCGTAGAGACCGAGTTCGGTCTCGTAGCCGGCAACCGGGGTGGCGAGCGCGGCGGCAACGCTGGCGCTGCCCTCGATGTCGTCGGTCGCGACCGGCTCCTCGATCCAATAGAGCTTATAGGGCTCCATTGCCCGACCCATCTCGATCGCCATCGCCGGGCTCCAGGCGCAATTGACATCGACCATCAGCTTCAAACGCGGCCCCAACGCCTGGCGCACCGCGGCGACCCGCGCGAGGTCCTCCTCAGGCTCGACCTCGCAGAATTGGGCGTGGCCGATCAGCTCGCGCAGATGGGTCTGGGTCGACGGGTTGCGCCCCACCTTCATCTTCATGCCCTTGAAGCCGCGGGCGCGGTAGCCCTCCGCCTCGCCGGCGAGGTCGTCGGCGGATTTGCCCTCCCGGTAGAAGCCACCGGAGGCGTAGGCCTCCACCCGGTCGCGGCAGGCGCCGAGCAGGCGATAGACCGGCATCTTCGCGACCTTGCCGGCGATGTCCCACAGCGCGATGTCGATCCCGCTCATTGCCTGCATGACGAGGCCGCGCCGCCCGTATTGCCGGGTGCGCGCGAACATCCGCTGCCACAGCCCCTCGATCAGCAGCGGGTCATGACCGACGAGGAGCGGCGCCAGATCCTGTTCGATGACGGCGGCGGTGCCGCCGCCGCCGGGGCCCGACTCGCCGATCCCGACGATGCCGCTATCGGTCTCGATCTCGACAAGGAGCCCGCCGCGCCGCGCCTGCACCCCGGCGGCGCTGGCATAGGGCGGGTCGACCTTGCAGGACAGCGCGATCGTGCGAATGGCGGCGATTTTCATGGCGGCTCCTCAGCCTTCGCCGAGCACGGCCAGAAGATCGCATTGGATCTGCATCGGCGGGGTGAAATCGCCGCTGGCGACGGTGTGCCGCGCCGGTCGCGACTGCGGGTCGGGGAACATCTCGATCCAATGCTTGTTGAGCACCGGCCGCAGCGCCCGGTCGGTGATCCACACAGTCATCTTGACGATGTCGTCGGGCGTGCCGCCGGCGGTGGTGATGACTCGGCGCACATTGTCGAACATCTGCCGGCATTGCTGGTCGAGATCGTCGGGCACCTTACCGGTCGAGGGATCGGTGCCGGAAATCGCGCCCGAGACAACGAACGGCCCACGCCGGCTGGCGCTCGGGATCGGATTGACGTGACTGGCGCCTGGAACATTGATGCTGCGCCGTTTCTCCATGACCCGCCTCCTGCGCTGGATTTTTGCCGCTTGAGGCGATGATAGGGAGCATGCGAGGCGCACGCAACGCGAGTGCGGTATATGATGGGCGGTGTCAGGCAGGGGAGCAGGCGATGAGCGAACAAACAGCACACCAGGAAAATCTGGTACGGCTCTGGGAAGAGCACCTGAAGTACGAGTTCGAAACCAAGAACGCCGACGACACGATCGCCACGATGGTCGAGGATGCCTACGTCAACCACATCCCGGTGATGACCGGCGGCATCGGCCACGCCGCCTTGCGCGAGTTCTACGCGACCCACTTCATCCCGAAGATGCCGCCCGATATGGCGATGACCCCGGTGTCGCGGACGATCGGCGAGGATCAGCTCGTGGACGAGATGCTGATCAGCTTCACCCACACGATCGAAATGGACTGGATGCTGCCGGGGATTGCGCCGACCGGGCGGCGCGTCGAGGTAGCGCTCGTCGTCATCGTCCGCTTCCGCGACGGCAAGCTGGTCCACGAACACATCTATTGGGACCAGGCTTCGGTCCTGGCGCAACTCGGGTTGCTCGACCGGGAAAAGCTGCCGGTGACCGGCGTCGAAAGCGCTAGGAAGGCGCTCGACCCGTCGCGTCCGGCCAATGCGCTGATCCGCCGCGCCAGGTGAGGGTTGCGGGCATCCATCGGCTCGCCCCTCATTTGACGGTAATGGTCCCGGTCATACCGGCCCAGTCGTGGTCGGAGCATCTTAACCCGAAATGCCCGGCTGCTTTCGGCACAAACGTCAGGTCTTTCGCCTCACCGGGATGGATGACGATCTCGGTCTTGTCGGTATTGAGCACCGCAGAATCACCGAGCTCTATCGCCTCGAAGAACTTCGGCGCGGTGAACTCATGCGTTTCCTTGCCATGGTTTTCGAGATGCAGGCGATAGGCAACGCCGCGCCTGAAGGTAAGCTTGGCGGGCGAGAATTGATACTCGGAAGCGATCACTGTGACCACCCGCGCCTGCGACCAGTCGGCCCCAGTGGCGGGGACGGCCGAGGCGGCCGCCAGAACCGTGGCGACCTGGACGAACGAGATGGCGATAGCGGCCAAGAGCTTGGAACACATCTCCCTCGCCCTCAGACTTAAAAGCGCACCCGAACGCCGCCGAATATGGCGATCGGCGGGGCCGGCCCAAGAAACCTATTGTCGACGCCAGGACCGTTGGCGACCGCGCCGACGGGGATGCCGGGTGCTCCAAGCCCGGTCGGATTGCCAAGAGCCGCCAACGTCGCATAGCGCGCGTTGAGCGCGTTCTGGAGGTTCGCGAACAGCTCGATATTCGCGGTCACCTGGTAGGAGGTGTGCAGGTTGACCACTTCGTAGCCCGGCAGGGTCGGGTTTTGGTTGGATTCGTCGCCACGCAGATACTGGTCGCTGTAGTAGGTGAGGACACCGCCGAGGGTCCAGTCCGGCGTGATGCGGTAATCGACACCGATTTTGAGCCGGTGCTCGGGAATCCCCGGCAGGCGGTCGCCCGGCACGACATAGATATTGCCGTTGGCGTCCGCGAACGGATTGTTCGGCGAAGGCAACGTGAGCGGCGCGCGGAAGGTGGCGTCCACCAGGCTGTAGCCACCGTAAATTGACCATTTCTCATCTTTGTAGGTGAGGTCGGCCTCGATCCCCTGCCGCCGCGTCGAGCCGATATTCTCGAAGAAGCCGGAGCTAGCCGTGGTCGCGACGGCGTAGATATCGTCGCTCAGATCGGTCCGGAACACGCCAAAATTCCAGCTGAACTTGCCGGGGACCGCGTCGGGCATGATGAAGCTGCCGCGCAGCCCCGCCTCGTAGGTGCGCGAGACCACCTGCTTCAACGCCGGCGGGTCCGAGGACAGCGACGATGGCAACAGGCAGGGTTGCGCCGGGTTGGAACACTCGATCTCGCTCGGGGTCGGGGCACGATTGCCTTCGGCATATCCGGCGTATCCGGTCAGGCCGTCGGCGATCCTGTAGGTGCCGCCGAGAGCCGGGTTGAACCGGCTGTAGCGATTGTTGCCGGTGAGGTCGGAGCCGCGATGGTCGGCCAACGCGATCTCGGCAATGTTGTAGCGGCCGCTCGCGGTGACGGCGAGCGCCGGCGTCAGGTTGAACGTATCGGTGACGAAAATCCCGTAGTAATTATTGGTCGCGTTCAGGCCGACCGGCGTTGCGTTGAACCCGTCGTTCTCGGGCGTGTTGACGAAGAAGCCGGACGACTGGACCTGCAGCAAGGGATTGATCAGTCCGATTTGCGTCAACGATTGAAAATCGACGGTGGAATGGTCGATGCTGGCGCCGAAGACGAGATTGTTGTCGCGCTCGAACAATTTCCCCGTATAGGTCGTCTGCAGGGTGCCGCCCAGGCCGGCAGCGTGGATCGTTTCGCGGTCGTTCTCGCCGATCAGGGCGATGCCGCCCTGGGACAGGTCGGGGATGGGCGCGCCGTTCGTGCCGATCAGCGGTGTCGCGCCGTCCGGCTGGCAGAGCAACCCGCTGCCGGACGTGCAGGCGGTATAGTTCGTCCTATTGCCGTTGACGACGGTCTGGTGAAATTCCCGGCGATAGGCATTGGCCTGAACCGAGAGCGCGTCCATCACCTCATAGGACCCGTTCAGCGTCACGAATTCCAATTGGTTGACGTTGTTCTGCGGGGTGGTGAAGACAAGGGAACGGCCGACGGCTAGCTCCTGCTTGGGCGTGGTGCCTTCGCCGGACAAGAAATTGTCAGCGCCGGTGAAGCTGATGTCGACCGACCCGTGGTTGCCGCGGGCGCCGACATCGCCGTAGAGCTGCCGCACATGGTCCGGCGAGAATTGCCGCCAGCCATCCTCGTCGAATATCCGGCCCGCGATGTAGGCCGCGACATTTTCCACCTGTTGTCCGTACTCGAACGACCCGCTGCGCTGGCCGAACGATCCGCCGGCGAATTCGCTTCGGAAACCCTGATAGGTGAAACCGTTCTTCATCGTGACGACGACGGCGCCGCCCAGCGCGTTTAGGCCGTAAACCGGATTGGAGCTGACAATGTCGACCCGGTCGATCGCGAGATCGGGGATCAGATCCCAGTTGACGGTGTCGCCGAACGCCTCGTTTACACGCACGCCGTTCTGATAGACCGCGAGCCCTTGCGGCGTCCCGAGCACCGGCGAGGCCTCGAAGCCCCGATACAGCACATCGGGCTGGAAGGGATCGTTCAGGTTGGCTTGCAGGTGCACGCTGCCCGGCTGGTCGGCGAGGCCGGTGAGCAGGCTCGCGGATCCCTCGCGTTGCAAGACCGATGAGGTCAGGCTCTGGACATTGGCGGGTACCTTCTCGCGGTCGATGCCGATACCTGATAGCGGGGTGGTGCCGATCACCTCGACCGGCGGCAGGATCAAGGCCGCAGGTGTGTTTGAGTCGGGTGACGGGGTCTGTGCCTTAGCATTCGCCAGCGGCAGCATGATTGCGAGGGCGACCGCCAGGAATACGCTGCGACGGGCAACATTCGACATCGTGGGCGCGACAGATGAGACCTCGCATGCGGTCGAGGCGCGTATTGGTCGGCAGCGTTCTATATGCATCCTTTATCTCGACGCGAGAGAATTCGGCTCGAACGTTAATGCCGACGCGATGTTGTATCGCCGCCGTTGAATGAACGGCGAGGTGACGGCAACGCCGCGCCCGATCCGACCGTCCGCTGGAAATTGACGCCGGTCGCCGCCAATGCGAGAGCGGTGCTCAGTAATTCGGAGCCAGCCGGTGCGTTCTTGCTTTGGGTCAGATAAGGATTCTACCGATGCTTGATCTCTTGTTTATCGCGTTCGGGCTCGGCTTCTTAGGCGCCGGCTGCCTCTATCTCTACGCCTGCGATCGGCTGTGAGGACATAATGAGTTTCGAATTGATCCTCGGCGGGGTGATCGCCGGCGTCATGCTCGTCTATCTGGTGTTCGCGCTACTGCGTCCTGAAAAATTCTGAGGCCGCGATGACCCTGAATGGCTGGATCCAGATCGCTATCTTCACCGCGATCCTGATCGCGCTGGCGCGCCCGCTCGGCGGCTACATGACCGCCGTGTTCGAGGGGCGCGTCGGCTTCCTGCGGCCGGTCGAACGCGGGCTCTACATGCTCTGTGGCGTCAATGAGCGCGAGGAGCAGCACTGGTTGATTTATGGGTTCGGCATGCTGCTGTTCCACGTCGCCGGCTTCCTGCTGCTCTACGGATTGCAGCGGGCGCAATACTATCTGCCGTTCAACCCGCAGGGACAGACCGGCATCTCTCCGGATTCGTCCTTCAACATCACGGTCAGCTTCGTCACCAACACCAACTGGCAGTCCTACGTGCCCGAATCGACGATGAGCTATCTCGCCCAAATGGCGGGATTGACCGTGCAGAACTTTGTGTCGGCAGCGGTCGGGATCGTGCTGTCGGTGGCGCTGATACGCGGCTTTGCCCGGCGTTCGGCCAATTCGATCGGCAATTTCTGGGTCGATACGACCCGCTGCGTTCTCTACATCCTGCTGCCGATTTCGATAGTCGGCGCCCTCGCGCTGGTATGGCAGGGCGTGCCGCAAAACCTCGGCGCCTATACCGACGCGACGACCCTCGAAAGCGCCAAGCAGGTAATCGCGCAAGGCCCGGTCGCCTCGCAGGAGATCATCAAGGAACTCGGCACCAACGGCGGCGGTTTCTTCAACGCCAACTCGGCGCACCCTTTCGAGAACCCGACGCCGGTCTCGAACCTGATCGAGATGGTCGCGATCTTCGCGATCGGCGTCGGGCTGACCAACGTCTTCGGCCGGATGGTCGGCGACGAGCGCCAGGGCTGGGCGATCCTGGCGGCGATGGGCTTCCTTTATATTGCCGGCGTCGCCGTCTGTTACTGGGCGGAGAGCCACGGCAACCCCGCGATCACCGCGCTCGGCATCGACAGCGAGCCATCGGTGATGCAGGCGGGCGGCAACATGGAGGGCAAGGAGGTCCGCTTCGGGATCGCCAATTCGGCGCTGTGGGCGACGGTCACGACCGACACCTCGTGCGGTGCGGTCAACTCGATGCACGACAGCTATCTGCCGTTGGGCGGGATGGTGCCGCTCGTCAACATGCTGCTCGCCGAGGTCATCGTCGGCGGCGTCGGCTCCGGCCTCTACGGCATTTTGTTGTTTGCAATCATCGCGCTGTTCGTCGCCGGGCTGATGGTCGGACGAACGCCGGAATACCTCGGCAAGAAGCTCGAGGCAAAGGAGGTCAAGATGACGATGCTCGCCGTCTTGTGCCTGCCGTTGTCAATCCTCGTCTTCACCGCGATCGCGGTCGTCGTCGAGCCGGGGCTCGCGGGCATCTCGAATCCCGGCCCGCACGGCTTCACCGAAGTGCTCTACGCCTATACCGAAGGCACGGGCAACAATGGCAGTGCGTTCGCCGGGCTGTCGGCCAACACGCCGTTCTACAATACGACGATCGGCCTGGCGATCCTGGTCGGCCGCTTTTTCGTCATCATCCCGATGCTCGCGATTGCCGGCTCGCTCGCTGCAAAGAAGATCTCGCCGCCTTCGGCTGGCACCTTTCCGACCCATGGCGCCCTCTTTGTCGGTCTGCTCGTCGGCGTCATCGCGATCGTCGGCGGTCTGACCTATTTCCCGGCGGTGGCGCTCGGCCCGGTGGTCGAGCAGGTCGCGATGAACGCCGGTACGTTATACTGATCCGAAGCCCCGTTGATGGCAGCCCAATCGCAGTCGCTGTTCGACCCGGCCATCCTCGGGCCGGCGCTCGGGGACGCCTTTCGCAAGCTCGACCCGCGCACCTTGTGGCGCAACCCGGTCATGTTCACCGTCGAAATCGTCTCGGTCGCGACGACGATCCTCTTCCTGCGCGATCTGTTGACCGGTTCCGGCGCCCCCTTTTCGGGACAGATCAGCCTGTGGCTGTGGTTCACCGTGCTGTTCGCGAATTTCGCCGAGGCAGTTGCCGAGGGCCGCGGCAAGGCACAGGTGGCGAGCCTCCGACGCACCCAGTCGCAGGCGGTCGCCAAGCGCATCGACGCCACCAAGAGCGCGCAATCGCGCGAGGTGCCGGCGTCTCAGCTTAAGATCGGCGACATCGTCCTGGTCGAGGCCGGCGATCTGGTCCCGAGCGACGGCGAGGTCATCGAGGGCATCGCCTCGGTTGATGAATCGGCGATCACCGGCGAGTCGGCCCCGGTCATTCGCGAAAGCGGTGGCGACCGCTCGGCGGTAACCGGCGGCACGCGCGTCTTGTCCGACGTCATCAAGGTGCGCATCACCGCGAGCCAGGGCTCGACCTTTCTCGACCGCATGATCGCGCTCGTCGAGGGCGCCGAGCGGCAGAAGACGCCGAACGAGATCGCGCTCAACATCCTGCTCGTCGGCATGACGATCATCTTCCTCTTGGCGACGGTGACGATCCCGAGCTTTGCCATTTACGCCGGCGGCAGCGTCGGCGTCGTCGTGCTGATCGCGCTCTTTGTTTGTCTGATCCCGACGACGATCGGCGCCCTGTTGTCGGCGATCGGCATCGCCGGCATGGATCGGCTGGTCCGGTTCAACGTGCTGGCGATGTCGGGCCGCGCGGTCGAGGCGGCGGGTGACGTCGACACGCTGCTCCTCGACAAGACCGGGACGATCACCCTGGGCAACAGGCTTGCAACCGAGCTGATCCCGATCGCCGGGGTGAGCGAGGATGAACTGGCCGATGCGGCACAGCTCGCCTCGCTCTCCGACGAGACACCGGAGGGCCGCTCGATCGTCGTGCTGGTCAAGGAGAAATACGGGCTGCGCGGCCGCGATCTGGCGCCGCTCAACGCCAGCTTCGTGCCGTTCAGCGCTCAGACCCGAATGAGCGGCGTCGATCTCGACGGCTCCGCGATCCGCAAGGGCGCGGTCGATGCCGTCCTCGCCCATCTCGAAGGCGGCACCACCGGGCCGGTTCGGCTGAGCGCGGGCGGCGGCGGGGCAGCAGCACTGGCGACCGCTTCGATCTCGCCGAGCGCGCGCGAGTTGACCCAGATCGCCGACCGCATCGCGCATCAGGGGGGCACCCCACTTGCCGTCGCCAGAAACGACCGGCTGCTCGGGGTCGTTCACCTCAAGGACATAGTCAAGGGCGGCATCCGCGAGCGCTTTGCCGAGTTGCGCCGAGCCGGCATCCGTACCGTCATGATCACCGGCGACAACCCGCTGACCGCGGCGGCGATCGCCGCCGAGGCCGGCGTCGACGACTTCCTCGCCCAGGCAACGCCGGAGGACAAGCTGAAGCTGATCCGCGACGAGCAGACCGGCGGCAAGCTGGTGGCGATGTGCGGCGACGGCACCAACGACGCGCCGGCGCTCGCCCAGGCCGATGTCGGCGTCGCGATGCAGACCGGCACGATGGCGGCGCGCGAGGCCGGCAACATGGTCGATCTCGACAGCGACCCCACCAAGCTTCTGGAGATCGTCGCCATCGGCAAGCAATTGCTGATGACGCGCGGCGCGCTGACCACCTTTTCGATCGCCAATGACGTCGCGAAATATTTCGCGATCATCCCGGCGATGTTTCTCGCCTTCTACCCGCAACTGGCGGCGCTCAACATCATGTATCTGCGGACGCCGCAGAGCGCGATCCTGTCGGCGATCATCTTCAACGCGCTGATCATCATCGCGCTGATCCCGCTGTCGCTGAAGGGCGTCCGCTACCGGCCGGAAAGCGCCGCCGCGGTGCTGCGCCGCAACCTGCTCATCTACGGCATCGGCGGGATCATCGTGCCGTTCCCCGGCATCAAACTTATCGATCTCGCGGTCAACGCGATTGGTCTCGTCTGAGGGCACTCTCATGCTTCGCCAAATTCGTCCCGCAGTCGTGCTGCTCGTGCTGATGACCGTGCTGACCGGGCTTGCCTATCCGCTGGCAATTACCGGCCTCGCCCAGGTGCTGTTCCCGCGCCAGGCGGGGGGCAGCCTGATCCCGAAAGACGACAAGATCATTGGTTCCGAGCTGATCGGCCAGAATTTCACACAAGCAAAATACTTCCACGGCCGGCCGTCGGCGACGACCGACACCGATCCCAATGACGCGACGAAGACGATCCCAGCGCCGTACAATGCGGCGAATTCGGGTGGTTCCAACGCGGGCCCGACCTCGAAGGCGTTGATCGAGCGGGTAGCGGGCGACGTCGAAACGCTGAAGAAGGAAAGCAGTGCGCCGATCCCGGTCGATCTTGTCACCACGTCGGGCAGCGGCCTCGATCCGGACATCACCCCCGCCGCCGCCCTCTTCCAGGTGCCCCGAATCGCCGAGGCCCGCAATCTGGCACCCGACCGGCTGCGCGCCCTGATCGCCGACCAAACGCAAGGCCGGGTGTTCGGCATATTCGGCGAGCCGCGGGTCAACGTGCTGAAGCTCAATCTCGCGCTTGACGCGCTGAGATGAGCTAGACTGCCGGCATGGTGGAGCGCGAGGCTAGACCATCGCCGGAGGCGCTGCTCGACGCCGCCAATCAGGAAGGCCGCGGGCGGCTCAAGATCTTTCTCGGCGCGGCGCCGGGCGTCGGCAAGACCTACGAGATGCTGCTGACGGCACAGGCCAGGAGGCGCGAGGGCGCCGATGTCGTCGTCGGAGTCGTCGAGACGCACGGCCGCCGCGAGACCGAGTCATTGCTGGACGGTCTGGAGGTTATTCCGCGGCGCGAGGTGGAATACAAAGGGCACCACCTCACCGAGATGGATCTCGACCTGATCCTGAAGCGGCGGCCGCAGCTCGCGCTGATCGATGAATTGGCCCATAGCAATGCGCCCGGCAGCCGCCATCCCAAACGCTACCTCGATGTCGAGGAATTGATCACCGCCGGGATCGACGTGTACACGACGCTGAACATCCAGCACGTCGACAGCCTCAACGACGTGATCGCGCGGATCACTCGTATCCGGGTGCGCGAGACCGTGCCCGACAGCATCCTCGATCACGCCGATGATATCGAGGTCGTCGATATCGCGCCCGACGACCTGATCCAGCGGCTGCAAGAAGGCAAGGTCTATGTCCCGCAGCAGGCCGAGCGCGCCGTGCGGCACTACTTCCAGCCCGGCAATCTGACCGCGTTGCGCGAGCTGGCGCTGCGGCGGACCGCGCAGCGCGTCGACGACCAGCTGCTGTCGCACATGCAGGCCCATGCGATACCGGGCCCGTGGGACGCCGGAGATCGAGTCCTGGTCTGCGTCAGCGAGGCGAGCAGCACGGCGGCGCTGATCCGCTATGCCCGCCGCGTTGCCGACCGCCTGCACGCCCCGTTGACCGCGATCTATGTCGAGACGGCCCGCACCGCGCGGCTCAACGACGCCGAGCGCGATCGGATTGCCGAATTCCTCCGGCTCGCGGAACGGCTCGGAGCCTCGACTATGACAATCCCGGGCCGCAAGATCGCCGACGAGGTGATCGCTTATGCCGAGGCGAACAACATCACCCAGATCGTCATCGGCAAATCCAACCGGACGCGGTGGTTCGAGATCCTGCACGGTTCGGTCGTGCACGATCTTGTGCGCAAGAGCGGGCCGATCAGCGTCCATGTCATGTCGGCCGAGGAGGTCGAGCCAACCCCGCCACGATCGCCAGCGAACCGCCCGCACGCCGAACCTGTCCCGGCACGCGCTTACGTCGCCGCCGCCGGTGCGGTCGCGGTGGCGCTGGGCCTCGGCTCGTTGATCGAGCGTTTCATCGGCCTGCAGAGCATCTCGCTGGTGTTCCTGATGGCCGTGCTCGCCAGCGCCATCGCCTGGGGGTTGCGGCCGGCGCTCCTCGCCTGCTTCCTGAGCGTCCTCGTGTTCAACTTCTTTTTCATCCCGCCGATCTACACCTTCGTGATCGCAGACCCGGAGAATGTCGTCGCGCTGTTCTTCTTTGCGCTGGTGGCAGTTGTTGTCAGCAACCTGACCGCAGCGACACGGCGCCAGATCGTGTCGGCCCGCGCCCGCGCCAAGACGACCGGCGAACTCTATGCCTTCAGCCGCAAGCTCGCCGCTATCGGAACTCTCGACGACCTCTTATGGGCGACCGCCTATCAGGTATCGTCGATGCTTAGCGTCCGCACGGTGCTGCTGTTGCCGAGCAAGGAAGGAGGCAGCCTCGATCTCGCCTGCGGCTACCCGCCCGAGGATCAACTGGATGACGCGGATATGGCCGCCGCGCGCTGGAGTTGGGAGCACAACCGCCCTGCCGGCCGCGGCGCCGACACGTTGCCCGGCGGCAAATGGCTGTTTCTGCCGCTGCGCACCGGCAGCGGGCCGATCGGCGTGATCGGCATCGACCGCGATGCGCCGGGTCCGCTGTTCACCCCGGACGAGCGCCGTCTGCTCGATGCGCTGGCCGATCAGGCAGCGGTTGCGATCGAGCGCATCTCGCTGGCGCGAGGCTTGGCCGAGGCCCGTGTGCTGGGGGAAACCGAGCGGCTGCGCGCCGCTCTCTTGACCTCGATCTCGCATGATCTGCGGACGCCGCTCGCCACGATCCTCGGCACCGTGTCGAGCCTGCGCAGCTACAAGTATGACGAGACACAGCGCGCGGAGCTGCTCGCCACATTGCAGGAGGAGGCCGAGCGCCTCAACCGTTTCGTCAACAATCTGCTCGACATGACCCGCCTCGAATCGGGTGCGCTCGAGTTAAGGCGCGATCTGGCGGATATCGCCGAGATCGTCGGCGCCGCGCTGGAACGCGCCGGCAGCGTGCTCGCCCATCACCGGGTCGAGCTCGTCATCGACGCCGATCTGCCGATGCTGAACCTCGATCAGATCCTGTTCGAGCAGGTCCTGTTCAACCTCCTCGACAACGCCGCCAAATACGCGCCCCCGGGTAGCCGCATCGATGTCCATGCGCGCCGCGAGGGCGATGTCGTCGCGATCGAGGTCTCCGATGAGGGGCCGGGTATCCCGCCCACGGATCTCGAGCGCGTTTTCGACAAATTCTATCGCGTCCAGGCTCAGGATCGCCGCCGCGCCGGCACCGGGCTGGGCCTCGCGATCTGCCGCGGGTTTGTCGAGGCGCAAGGCGGATGCATCGATGCCGGCAACCGGCGCGACCGCTCTGGCGCGGTGTTGACGATCCGTCTCCCGGTGCCCGAGGCGGTCAAAATTCGCGAGCGGGTCGCCGCCGATGGCTAACGCCTATACCGTCCTCGTCGTCGATGACGAGCCGCCGATCCGCCGGTTTCTGCGCACCAGTCTCGGCGCGGTCGGGCACCGCATCGTCACGGCGGAAAATGCCGCCGAGGCGCTCGCGATGCTGGCTGCCGAGAAACCGGATGTGATCATCCTCGATCTCGGCCTCCCCGACCGCAGCGGCTTGGACCTGATTTCCGAAATCCGCCAGCACTCGGCCGTGCCGATCATCGTGTTGTCGGCGCGCAGCGACGAGCGCTCCAAGGTCGAAGCGCTCGATCTCGGTGCCGACGACTATATCGGCAAGCCGTTCGGCATGGCCGAATTGATGGCGCGGCTGCGCGCCGCGTTGCGTCATGCCTTCCACGCACAGGGCGAGTATTCGGTGTTCGTCTCGGGGGAGTTGGCGATCGATCTGGTGCGCCGGCAGGTTACCCGCGGCGGTGTCGAGGTCAAGCTCTCGCCCAAGGAGTTCGAGCTGTTGCGCCATCTCGTGACCCATGCCGGCAAGGTGCTGACCCATCGCCAGCTGCTGCGCGAGGTTTGGGGGCCGGCCCAGGCGGACGAGGTCCAGTACCTTCGGGTGTTTATCCGCGGCCTGCGGCAGAAGCTCGAACCCGACCCGACCCGACCGACTCACATCCTGACCGAGCTCGGGGTCGGCTACCGCCTGCAATTGCCACCCGAACAGCGCGCGCTGTAGGGCCGCCCGCTCTATTACGCCGCCTCGCCCGGCCGCTCGTCGAGCGGGCGGAATTCGGGTTGGAACCAGCGTTCGGCAATCAGCGTCGGTACCACGGCGCTGAGGATCACCGCAGTGACGAGGATGGTGTACTGGTCCTGGTCGATGATGTGGTTGGTGAACCCAAACAGCGCCGAGATGCTGCCGAAAGTCAGACCCGTGCACATCAAGAGCGTCGTATACATCCCCTCGCGCGGGTCGTAGCGAAAGGCTTTGGTGAGCGGCAGGATGCCGACAAATTTGGTCAGCATCTTCATGCCGAGAAAGGCGCCGATCAGGCCGGCCGAGAGGACCACCGTCTTCGCCTCGACCAAGGAACCCGCCTTGAGGAAGTAGAACGGCGTCATGCTGGCGAAGGCGATCGCCCGCATGCGGTGCGCCAGCACATGATATTTGACGAAGGTCGGCGCCAGCACCATGCCGATCAGATAGGCGGGCAGCACCGCCTCGCTCTTGGCGACTGCGGCGAGCCCGCCGACGCCGAGCAGAAACAGGAAAATCAGCTTGATCTCGGGCTCGCTGACCCGGGTGCCAATCCGCTCGAAGAACCACGGCACGAGCCTCGGCAGGATCGCCAGGACCACCACCGTCACCACGGCGAACAAGAGCAGCCACCAATTATAATTGGCGAAGACCAAGCCGAGCGCCAGAACCGTCCCCAGATCGTTGACGAAGCATGCGCCGAGAATGATCTTGCCGATTTCGGTCCGGTTGAAACCGGTTTCGATCATCACCGCATAGACGACCGCAACCGAGGTGGTCGACAGCGAAATCCCGGCAATCTGCGCCTGCGGCCACGGCCAGCCCAATACGAAATGGGCGAACAGCAAGACGCCAACATAGGGCGCAAAGAACCCCATCGCGCCGATGCACATCGTGGACCAGAAATTGCGCCGAATGACCGCGTAATCGATCTCGACGCCGGCGAGAAAGGTCAACAGGATCGCACCGAAACCGGCGAGCCAGTTGATCCAGTCGGTCAGCTGAAGATGGATCAAATTGCCGGCGATTGCGCCGACCACGATCTCGGTCAACGCCACCGAGATCGTCAGCCAGACCGACAGGACCGACGCCGCGAGCGCCAGGCCGATCCACAACGCCGCAATCAGCCAGACGTTCTCCAACGCAACCTCCCTGCACCCGCGCTATCGTGCGGTCACTGAACCGGATAATTGAGGTGAGCGCGTGTGCCGGCCCGCCTCGGCGGCGGGCCCAGAACGCTCCCGCCGCGCTTATGCGCAACAGGAGCTATCAGCCTTTCGGCGGTTTCGGGGAGGCTCCATCCCCATCATCTGTGACGCCGCCATATAATGCGGTGCGCGGCACGTCAACCATCAATCACGACGTCGACATCGACCTCAGCTTCGCGCGCGGCCGCGAGGGCTCGGGCGGGACCTGTTGCGTCATTTAAGCCCCACCCGGCGGTGGGTCGAATGCCTTGATCGGCGGCACGGGGCCCGCTAAGCGCTCGATCTCGACGAGGGCGAGCTGACCGGTGCAGCCCTGCGCGAGGCGCGAGGTGCCGGCATCGCGGGTCAGTACATTCGGGTTGCCGTGCACGCACACCGGCTTCTCCGCGGCCGGGTCGTCGGGGTCATACCACGCCCCGGTCGCGATCTGGACGACGCCCGGGCGCAAGGCCTCGCTCAGCACCGCCCCGGCGAGGCAGGCGCCGCGATCGTTGAAGAGGCGAACGATGTCGCCATCGCGGATGCCGCGCGCCGCGGCGTCCTGCGGATGGATGCGCACCGGCTCTCGCCCGGCGATCTTCGAGGCGAGGCTGGTGGCGCCAAAATCGAGCTGGCTGTGCAGCCGGGTCGCCGGCTGATTGGCGACGAGCTGAACGGGAAAGCGCGCCGCCGCGGGCGAGCCGGCGCCGTCGACCGGCGGCAGCCAGGTCGGATGCCCCGGGCAATCGCCATAACCAAAGGCAGCGATCGTCGCCGAAGTGATCTCGATCTTGCCGCTCGGCGTCGGCAGCGGCGCGGCCGCGGGATTGCGGCGAAAGGCACGGACCGGACCGCCATCCCACGCAAGGGTCGGCAGAACGAGCTCGCCGTCCTCCCAAAATTGCGCGAAATCGGGTGCGTTGACGCCGCGCTCCGCCAAGGCGCGGCGAGTCGGCTCGTAGATCTGTTCGAGCCATTGCCGCGGCGAGTGGCCCTCGGTGAATGCCTCCGCAAAGCCGAGACGCTCGGCGAGGCCGGTGAAAATGGTGTGATCGTCGCGCGCCTCCCGGTACGGCGCGACCGCGCGATGCATCGCCACCAGCAGCGGATCGCCGTCGGCGGCGCCGATATCCTCGCGCTCCAGCGTCACCGTCGCGGGCAGCACGATGTCGGCGTGGCGCGCGCTCGCTGTCCAGACCGAATCGTGCACGATCACCGTGTCGGGCCGGGCGAAGCCGCGGCGCAGCCGGTTCAGATCCTGATGGTGGTGAAACGGGTTGCCGCCGGCCCAGTACACCAGCTTGATATCCGGATAGAGGAGGCGTTGACCGTTGTAATCGAACGCCTCGCCAGGGTGCAGCAGCATGTCGGCGATCCGCGCCACCGGGATGAAGTCGGCGATGCTGTTGCGGCCGACTGGCATGGTCGGCAGCGGCACCGCCAACGGCGGCTTTCCGGTATTCGAGGTCGCCCCCAGCGCAAAGGCAAAGCCGCCGCCCTTGAGCCCGATCTGGCCGAGCATCGCAGCCAAGACCACGCCCATCCACACCGGCTGCTCGCCGTGCTCGGCGCGCTGCAGCGACATCGCGCAGGTGACCAGCGTGCGCCGCCCGGCACAACGCCGCGCCAACGCGACGATCTCGTCCTCCGGAATGCCGCAGATAGCGGCGGCCCACGCCGCATCCTTCGGCTGGTCGTCGCTCTTTCCCAGGAGATAGGCCTCGAACACCTCCCAGCCGACGCAGAACCGGTCGAGAAAGGCGCGGTCGCACAACCCCTCGCCGACCAGCGTATGCGCCAGACCCAGCATCAGCGCGACATCGGTGCCGGGACGGATCGAATGCCACACCGCCTCGACCGCCAAATCGTCGCGGATCGGGCCGATCAGGTGAAACTCGACACCGCAACGGCGCGCTGCGGCGAGATTGTCGCGGGCGATGTGACTGCTCGTGCCGCCGCCGCCGACATCGTTGTTTTTGAGCGCCATGCCGCCAAAGGCGAGCACCAGCGCGCTCTCCTCGACCAGCTCGGTCCAGCTGACATTGTTGCCGGCGACCGAGGATTGCGGGCCGATGACATGCGGCAGGATCACGCTCCCCGCGCCCGAGCTATACGAGTTGACCGAGCGGACATAACCGCCGGCGAGGTTCAGAAAGCGGTGAAGCTGGTGCTGCGCGTCGTGGAACCGTCCGGCGCTCGCCCAGCCATAGGACCCGCCGAACACAGCGCGCGGCCCGTATGCGGGATAGACCCGGCGCAATTCCGCGCCGATCCGGTCGAGCGCTTCGGGCCAGGAGAGCGCGACGAATTCGTCGCGGCCGCGCCTGCGGTCGGGCCCGGGACCCTCCTCCAGCCAGCCGCGCCGCACCATCGGGCGGGCGATCCTCGCGGGGTGTGACACGGAGGCTGGGATGTTGCCGAGCAACGGCGAGGGCGCGGCGTCGCGCGGATGCGGGACAATCTCGATACCGCCATCCCGCAGCCGCACCGAAAACGCCCCCCAATGCGAGCTGTGCGGTAGCGTCCGGGGGATCACATCACTCATATCGGCGTTGCCATGGCATCTTGCGTCCTTCCAGACGCGCCCTGCGGGCGCTCCTCAGGATGACGTACGGTTTTGATGGCATTAAGGAATTCGTCATCCTGAGGAGACCGCGAAGCCACTTCACGCGGCGGTCAGGCCGGTCTTCATCGTCTCCCGAACGACGCCGCGGGCGACCTCGCGCAGCTTCTTGCGGTCCACCTCCGGTGTCGCCGCCGGGGCGATCCCCGACACCACCCGGTCGTGGCTGTACGTCGGCAGCGCCCGGCCGTTCTTGAGGATGGGATAATCGAGGTCCTCGCCCTTCTTCACCGCGCGGATGCCGCGCCGGATCATGTTGCGCATCATGACGATGCCGCGGTCGGTGGTGCCGAGATGCTCGAGCCCGTGCCGCGCGACGCCGCCGTGAATGCTGATCTGCGCGTCGTAATCGCCGGGGATCCGCTGGCGTTCCTCATAGGACCGGTTGCCGTCCTGGCCAAAGCCGGCATTCGTCCGCGGTTCCTGCCCCTCGGGCGCGCGGTAGTAGCCGATCTGCATCGTGTGCGTGTCGTCGAGCGGCACCGCCCAGGTGGTGGCTTGCGGCCGCGAGATCGAGTTGCGCAGCGCCATCGGGTCGGCATTGGGCGGGAACTGGTGGATGTTGGGCAGGATGAAATCGGCGACCCGCACCCACACCCGCTCGCCTTGCCGGCGGGTGTCGATATAGACCATGCCGAGCGGGGTCTCGGTCCAGTCCCACTCGCCCAATGCCTTGAAATCCTCGGTAAAGCCCAGGCTGCCGGGCAGGACGTGCAGGAACGCCAGATGCGCCGGGTCCATGCTGTTTTCCTTGACCTGCAGCCAGTTGCATTCCCACAGGCTGGGCGCGCGCGCGATCTGGCGGAAGCCGGGCAACTCGAAGGTGTCGAGGATCGGGAAATCCGGCTCTTTGTCGGACGGTCCCATATAGGCGAAGACCAGCCCGCCATGCTCCCTGACCGGGTAGGCGCCGTGACAGAGCCGGTCCTTCAGCGTGCTGTCGGCCGGCTCGCCCGGCGTTTCGAGGATCGCGCCGTCGACATCGAACAGCCAGCCGTGATAGCAGCAGCGGATGCCCTTCTCGCCAACGAGCCCGAATTCGAGCGAGGTGCCGCGATGCGGGCAATGCAATTCCAGGAGGCCGATCGCGCCCGATTTGTCACGGAACGCGACGAGATCCTCGCCGAGGATGCGCAGGCGTTTGGGCACCTCGCCCAATTCTTGTGTGAGGACGACCGGCTGCCAGAAGCGCCGCAGATATTCCCCGCACGGCGTGCCCGGCCCGACGCGGGTCAACTCCTCATCGATCGGCGGCCGCGCGCGATGGTGATAGGCGCTGTAAGGGGTATTCAGAAACGACGATCTCGCTGCCATGGCGCCTCTCCCGCGTTGCGCTGATATTGGACGGCGGGCGCGCGGAGGGTCAAGGCGCGGCTGGCCCGCTTTGTGCGAAAACGATGCCGCAAGGTCGCGCTATAGTCGCCGTTGGCGCGTAGCGTTCGGAGGTGGTGCATGGCAAGCGTCAATGTTCTGAGCATCACGCATATTCGCGCGGCGGATCGGGCACGGATCGAGGGCGTCGATCCCGCCATTCGGCTGATCGACGCCGCCGGCTGGTTCGACGGCGAATATCGCGAGACCTGGTCGGACTATGCGGTGACCCGCTACGTCGCGCCAAACAGCACCGGCAAGGGCACCCGCGAGGAGCGCGACCGGCTGCTCGCCGAGGCCGAGGTGGTCCTCGGCAGCTGGCCGTTTCCGCTCGATTTGCGCGCCCGGGCGCCGCGCCTCAAATGGTTTCATCAGCGCCCGGCCGGCGCCAGCAATCTGCTGCGCTGCGACCTCTGGGGCAGCGATGTCCAGGTGACGACCTCGCGCGGTCTCGGCAACACGCTGGCGATGGCGGAATACGCGGTGGCCGGCATCCTCCATTTCGCCAAGGCCCTCGACCGCGCCGTCATCGATCACCAGGCGCAGGCGTTCGACCATCGCCGCTACGGCCCGCTCTTGATCGAAGGCAAGACCGTCTGCGTCGTCGGCGCCGGCGGGATCGGGCTCGAAGTCGGGCGCCTCTGCGCCGCGCTCGGCACGCGGGTCGTCGGCACCCGTCGCCAGCCAAACCCGGATGCACCGTTGCCGCCAGGCTTCAGCCGGCTCGGCGGCGCCGCGGATCTCGACCTTTTGTTGCCGGAGAGTGATTTCATCGTGATCTGCTGCCAATGGACGCCCGAGACAACCCATCTGTTCAACACGCAACGTTTTGCCCTGATGAAGTCCAGCGCCGTCCTCGTCAATGTCGCGCGCGGCGAGATCATCGACGAAGCCGCGCTCGCCGCTGCGCTCGACGAGGGCCGCCTGCGCGGCGTCGTGCTCGACGTCTATGACGGCGAATTCGAGCACGCCCCGCCGACGCGGCTGTGGCAGGACGAGCGTGTGCTGATCACGCCGCATGTCTCCGGCGCCAGCGACGAGAGCCGGCACGGCGCGATCGACCTCTTTTGCGACAATCTGCGCGCCCATCTCGATGGCCGGCCGCTGAAGAACGTCATCGATTGGGAACGCGGATATTGACGCGCACCCCGCCGCGCTGGGTTTTGACGCATAAAAAATCGAATTGGTGCCCGGGGGCGGATGAACGCCACATGTTTCCTATCATAATCTTTTCAATGGTATATACGATTCTCTTCGAGTCAGCTGCGCAACGTTTTTGCCCCGATGAGCAAGACATCTTTTGTGGAAAGTTTTGTGGGATGCGATAACCGCATGCTCGCCGAATCTGGCGGGCGCACCATCCGTACAGCAAGAAGCGTTACGAACTCATTGTGGGAGAGCCGGACACGGTCGCCCCATCTTTGATACCGTTCTTCCGCAGATAGCGCTTGAGCAACGCGGCATAGGTATAGCTCTGGCGAACTTCGACCCCCCCTCCGTCATCGAATCGCCCAGTGCTATTACCCGAAAAATGCCGGGAGGGTTCTCAAGATGGAAATCCTCGTACGAGCGAAACCCTGACTGTTAGTGACGAATTTCCAGTGTCCGTCGGGATCCACGCCGGAACTGAAAGTTCGGCCGCAGTCGCCTTAGCGTGAACTCTCCGTAATGCGCAGATGTGTGATACCGGGGAAACAGTAAACCTGATTGCCGAGCAACAAGCGTTCCAATCTCGCACCAGCCTGGACAGACCAAGCTTACGACCGTAAGCAGCGCCAGGTTCGCCGCGGTTGCCTGTTAAAAATCCTTTGTATCTCCGTAACCATCCGCTGACGACCGCCTTGCGTGATCGCAGGGGGTAGTCAGGTTTTAGCGCCGGTGCAAATGACAGTGCTTGCACTGGTGCTAACGGCGGTGCGATGGCGAGATTTGAGGTGATCACCGGCCCCGAGCGTCGGCGACGGTGGAGCGAGGATCAGAAGCGAGCGATCGTCGCCGAGAGTTTTGCACCGGGGGCAGTGGTTTCTGACGTGGCGCGGCGCGCCGACATTTCTGCGGGCCAGATCTATCGCTGGCGGCAGGAACTGCGCGGTGCGGCCGGGTTCGCCCAGGTGCTGATCGCGCCGACCGAGAGCACTGCGGCGAACGGCGTAGCGCCTTGCCCCGAGCCGACGATCGAAGTTGAGGTGGGAAAGGCTCGGGTGCGGATACCGGGCTCGATCCCGGCGGCGTTGGCGGCGGCGGTCATCAAGGCGCTGTCGCGCCGATGATCCCGGTTCCCTCCGGGGTGCGGGTGTGGCTGGCGGTGGGGCACACCGACATGCGGCGCGGCATGAACAGCCTGGCGGTCCAGGTTCAGCAGGTTCTGGATCGCGATCCGCACGCTGGCGATCTCTATGTGTTCCGCGGCAAGCGCGGTCACCTGATCAAGATTCTCTGGCACGACGGCATCGGCATGTCGCTGTATGCCAAGCGGCTGGAGCGCGGCAGGTTCATTTGGCCGTCGCCGGCCGATGGGACGGTCGCGATCACCGCAGCACAGTTGGCCTATATGCTTGATGGGATTGACTGGAGGAACCCGGTGCGGACCTGGCGGCCGGAGGTCGCGGGCTGAGGCTGCGACTGATTGACTCGCCCCCGCGGCGAGGGAGTCACGGCGTCGGCGAGGTGAGACAATCGGGCTCGTGACGATGCCCGAGACGATCCCCGACAACATCGGCGCGCTCAAGGCCGCGCTCGTCGCCGAGCGGGCGGCCCGACAGCAGGCCGAGGCGCGCGCCTCGGGCGCCGAGGCCCTGGTCGCCCATTACAAGCTGCTGATCGCCAAGCTCCGGCGCGAGCAGTACGGCCAATCCTCCGAGCGCGGCCGCAAATTGCTCGACCAGCTGGAGTTGCAACTCGAGGAAGCGGCGGCAAGCGCGGCCGAGGATGAAGCTGCCGCCGCGCCAAGCGAGGACACGGCGGTGCGGCCGTTCACCCGCAAGAAGCCGGTGCGCACGCCCTTTCCGGCGCATCTGCCGCGCGAGCGCATGGTGGTCCCCGGTCCGACGTCTTGCCCATGTTGTGGCGGCAGGCTCGCCAAGCTCGGCGAGACCATCACCGAGACGCTGGAGGTGGTGCCGCGCCAGTGGAAAGTGATCCAGACCGTTCGTGAGAAGTTCACCTGCCGGTCGTGCGAGAAGATCACCCAGCCGCCGGCGCCGTTCCATGTCATCCCGCGGGGTCACGTCGGGCCGAGCCTGTTGGCGATGATCCTCTATGCCAAGTACGGCGAGCACCAGCCCTTGAACCGGCAAAGCGAGGGCTATGCCCGCGAGGGCGTCGACCTCGACGTCTCGACGCTGGCCGATCATGTCGGCGCCTGCACGGCTGTCCTGAGCCCGCTGCACGAGCTGATCCGCCGCCATGTGTTCGCTGCCGAACGCGTCCATGGCGACGACACGACGGTGCCGTTGCTCGCCAAAGGCAAGACGATCACCGCTCGATTATGGACGTATGTGCGCGACGACCGGCCGTTCGCCGGACCGGACCCGCCGGCGGCGGTCTTCTACTACTCGCGCAACCGAAACGGTGAGCACCCCGCTCGGCATCTTGCCGGGTACGCCGGCATCCTCCAGGCCGATGCTTATGCCGGGTTCGGCGATCTCTACGACCGCGGGCGCAAGCCGGGGCCGATTACCGAGGCGGCGTGCTGGAGCCATGGAAGGCGCCACTTCTTCGAGATGGCCGATTTGCGCAAGGCGCCGCTGGCGGTCGAGGCGGTCCGGCGTATCGACGCAATCTTCGCCATCGAGCGCGAGATCAACGGCCGATCGGCGGCCGAGCGCGTGGCAGCGCGCCAAGGGCGCATCGTGCCGCTCGTCGCCGAACTCGAAAAATGGATGCGGGCCGAACGCGCCCGCCTGTCGCGCCACGCCGGCACCGCCAAGGCGATCGATTACATGCTGAAGCGCTGGCCGGCCTTCACCCGGTTCCTCGACGACGGCCGCATCTGCCTCTCGAACAACGCGGCCGAACGCGCATTAAGAGGAATTGCCCTGGGGCGCCGAGCCTGGTTATTCGCCGGTTCCGATCGCGGTGGCGAGCGGGCCGCGGCGATGTACACCCTGATCGCCACCGCCAAGCTCAACGACATCGATCCGCAGGCCTGGCTGGCCGACGTGCTGCGCCGCATCGCCGACCATCCGGCCTCCCGCATCCACGAACTCCTGCCGTGGCATTGGAAAAAGCCCGCCGATCAAGGGCTTGGCCAGCGCCTACAACAAGGAAGCCTATTACATCCGCCGCCTGTTGACCGAAACCGCGATCCGCGCTTCCGACAAGCGGGCGCGCTTCGTCGGCGTCACCGCTTACGAGGCGGCGGGCGGCATCGTCATGCGCGACCTGTTCGAGCAGGACAATGGCGGATGGCTGCAGGATTCGGCGCTGCTCGACCGCCTTGCGATCGCCAAGCTCACCTCGGAGGCCGAGGCCCTCCGCGCCGAGGGCTGGAAATGGATCGAGGTTGCGCTCGAATTCCCCTACGGCCATGCGGCAGGCCTGCGTCGCCTGACCGGCACGGCTGCCGAAGTCAGCGCCGAGGAACGGGCCCGGCACGAGGCGCTGTCCGAGGAGTTCGACCGGCTGAACGAGGAGTATTCCGACGCCGACACCGACGACCTTCCCGAGGAGGTCGCCCGGCGGCTCGACGAATTGGAGGCCGAGCTGCAAGCCTTCGCGGACCGGCCTGAGATTTACGATACCGCCGACATCGCCCGCGCCGGCGTCGCCGGCCGATGGGAGCGGGCCGCGGCGATGTACACCCTGATCGCCACCGCCAAGCTCAACGACATCGATCCGCAGGCCTGGCTGGCCGACGTGCTGCGCCGCATCGCCGACCATCCGGCCTCCCGCATCCACGAACTCCTGCCGTGGCATTGGAAAAAGCCCGCCGATCAAGCCTTCGCCGCCTGATACCTTACTCACCGCGGTCCTCGGCGGATGCTTACGGTCTATCTCCCGGCTGCCTGACAAAACCCATGAACGCGTTTACTCATCATTCATACTTAAGAGACATAAAAGAAGTGTTCGGCTGCCTGGCCCTAACTCAGGTATTGCACATGCTCGATTGGTTCAAACGGATCTCAACCCCTGCCTCCCGTAAAGGGTTGGTCGAGACAGAGAGTCAGACGCCTGCTACCGAGGCGAAGGTTGAGCGGCTGATGGGTCGGCTCGGGACCCGCAGTGAAACGGCCAACAACCTTGCGGGAGGATTTGCGCAAACGCGCGTCATCGCGGTTGTATGTCAAAAGGGGGGCGCCGGCAAAACGACGATCGCCGCGCACCTAGCCGTTCAGGCCGTTATGGCAGGCCAGGGGCCTGCTGTTTTGGTCGACACCGACCCGCAAAAGTCGCTTGGCGAATGGGGGAATGCGCGCAATGACAATACGCTGGCCCTTGCAACGGTGAAGCTAGACCACCTTGCCGTCCATCCGGTGGAAATGCGCAGCGGCGGAGCCTTCGTCACAATTATCGACACGCCGCCGGCCCTCACCGAATCGAACGAGCGGATAATTGCAATGGCCGACTTGGTCCTGATTCCGGCGCGACCGAGCCCGCACGATCTGCGTGCCATCGGCTCAACCGTCATGATGGCGCGCGGAGCGAGAAAGCCATTTCTCTTTGTTATCAATGGCGCGGCACCTCGCGCCAACATCACCGCGGAAGCCGTCGCGGCGCTCTCCGAGCATGGAAAAGTGGCGCCTGTCATTCTCTACCAACGCACCGATTACGCGGCCTCGATGATCGAGGGCCTCACCGTTATGGAGACAGTACCCTCTGGGCGTTCAGCGCAGGAAATTGGCGAGTTGTGGAAGTATGTGTATGCCCAAATAAATATACGTGCAGCGGCGTAGGCATTATGGCTCGCGCAAAACTCTCGGGCTCCTTGCTTGTGAGCAAGGGTGCAACGCTGCCGACAATGCCGGCGCAGCGGCCCCCGGCGTTCCGATCGGTGGTTCTCGGCCCTGTGGCGGTCGCCGTCCCCGTCCTTGCCATGGCAAGTCTGAGCGGATGGCTCCTGCTGCAGCTGAATGAGGCCAAACGTTCTGCCGAGCCAGCTCTGACCTTCGCGTCTCCAATGAAGCCGGAACCAGCGCCTGCGATGCCCGTCGCGGTCGCCAGTTTGGAAGCAGCATCGGCGGAAACGGCTGTCGTCACTCGGGCACCGGAGCCTGACGCAGCGCCGCCGGCGGTCGTGGTCAGTGCAAGCGCCCCAGCAACCGGTCTAGCGCCCACCGCCCCCGCAGTGGTGGAGTCGCCTGGACTGCCGACGACGACCGGCGCGCGTGCCACCCCGGTCGTCGTGATCGAGCCGACGCCCCCAACTGCTGCAGTGGCAGCTCCTTTCCGCCAAATGGAATCGGATGCTGCCGCTCAGGCCTCTACCCCAGCCGCGCAGCCCGCTAAAGTCCACCTCCCGGCAGGACAGGTGGCCGCGCTATTGGGGCGCGGAGACGTCCTGTTCAGCGCGGGTGACATTGCATCGGCGCGGCTGTTTTACCAGCGCGCCGCGGAGGCCGGGGACGCTGGAGCGGCGATACGGTTGGGGGAAACCTATGACCCGGTATTCCTGCTCCGTACCCATCTGAACGGGGTTCGCGGAGATACTGCCGCGGCGGCCCACTGGTACGGACGCGCTCGCGAACTCGGCGCGCCCGACGCAGACATCCTGTTGAGCGGTATCATCGCCAAAAAGGACCAGCAGCCCTAATGATCAATTGATTGCGGCGGGCGCGCATCGCCGCCGTATTCGGACGCCAATGAGACAAGGCGGTCCGTCTCTTTTCAGCAAATTTTCCGCAGCAAAATGGGTCTTTCGGGAACGCGTGGTCCGACCACACCATAAAAGGTAGGTACCATTGAGTATATATGCTACGCTCGCGCGAGCGCGCGTCACCTCGGCAATTGGGTGGACTAGGGCGTGATGCGGGATCGTCGCGGCCCGGCTTCCGTGTGGCTCAGCGTCGCCGTTTCCGGTTCAATCCACGGGCTCCACGAAGCTAAAGTCGCTCACCGCCGCTCTGGAAGTCGCTTACCGGTCGACGAGTCCGCAGATTGGAAACATTGCAGCCGAAGGTTGAACCTGGTCCGGCGCTGGTCCGCACCGACGGTTTCCGGCCAATCTGCGAGCCTGAGCCGGCGCCGCTCCAGCCAATTCGCACGCGAGACGAGATTGCGTCCCCAGACCCTGCCGACGCGACGTTACATACCCTTTTCTTCGCCCGGGCAGAGCATGCGCCGGACGCGATCGCCATCATCGATGAACAAAGCGAGCTGACGTTCGCGCAGCTTGCTCTGCGGGTAAATTCGCTCGCGCACGCACTGTCGTGTTTCGGTGCCGGGCCCAATCGCCGCATCGGCGTCTGTCTGGAGCGCTCGGTCGACATGGTGGCGACGCTCCTCGCCGTGCTCGCGACCGGAGCCGCCTATGTCCCGCTCGATCCCAGCTATCCGGCCGATCGTCTTGGCTTCATGGTCGATGATGCCGAGGTGATGCTGGTCATCACACAACGCAGCCTCTCGGACACCCTGCCAGTGAGCGGGGTACCGGTTGTCATGATCGATGATCTCGATCTTTCGATGGTCAACGCGGCACCGTCAGGGCCTGTGTCGCCCGATGATCTCGCTTATGTGATCTACACTTCGGGGTCGACAGGGCGGCCGAAGGGTGTCGAGATTCGGCATCGCAGCGTCGTCAATCTGCTCGTTGCGATGCAGCATGTGCTCGGCGTTACCGCGGCAGACCGGGTTCTGACTGTCGCCAACATCTCATTCGATATGTCGGTACCCGAATTGTTTCTTGCGTTGATCGTTGGAGCGTCGATGGTTGTGGTTTCGCGCGCGGAGGCGACGGACGGTCGCCGCCTCTTGGCGCGTTGGCAGCGATCCGGCGCGACGGTCATGCAAGCAACCCCGGTCATCTGGCGCCTGCTGATCCAGGCGGGATGGGCCGGTTCGCCGGGGCTCAAGCTGGTCTGCGGCGGTGACGCCGTCGATGCCGGTCTCGGGCAGCAATTGCTGGAGCGTGCCGGACGGTTTTGGAATTTCTACGGACCAACCGAAACCACGGTCTGGTCTACCGCGCACGAAGTGACCCGCATAGAAGGCCCGCGCGTCCCGATCGGGCGGCCTTTGGCTAATACCCACCTCTATATTCTCGACCAACAGCACCGGCCCGTGCCGATCGGCGACGTCGGAGAGCTTTACATCGGCGGGGTCGGTGTGGCGCGAGGTTACTTCGGTCGGCCCGACCTCACCGCGGAGCGGTTCCTCGATGATCCCTTTGTGGGGGATTGCGCAGGCCGGATGTACCGCACCGGCGATCTGGCCAGCTTTCTGCCGGACGGCTCCATCGAGTATCGCGGCCGCGTCGACAATCAGGTCAAGCTCCGTGGGCTCCGGATCGAGCTGGGCGAGATCGAGGCTGTCCTCGCCGAATTTCACGGGGTCCGCGAGGCGGCTGTCGTGGTGCGGCCTAGTCTGTCGATCGATTTCCAGCTCGTTGCGTTTGTCGTCGGCACGGACGGCGCGCCGGACCGCGCCGCTCTTCGGCGTTCGCTCCGTGCAAGATTGCCGGGTTACATGGTGCCCGGGCGGATCATCGCGGTCGACAGCTTGCCGCTGACGCCGAATGGCAAGATCGATCGGCAGCGCCTGCCGGCAATGATCCCGGAAAAGATCGAGCGCACAGCCGCGTATGAGCCGGCGAGCGACCCGATCGAGGCAAGGCTTGTCGAGCTATTCGAGGATCTCCTGGCCTTCCGCCCGATTGGTATCCGTGACGATTTTTTTGAGTTCGGCGGCGACTCGCTGCTGGCTCTCAATCTGCTCGAATCCGTGCGCGAGAGTTTCGGCCGGCATATCCAGGTGAATGCGCTTTACGAGCGGGGATCGACGATAGCCGCCTTGGCGCGGATGCTGCGCGATCCTCCATCACCTCATTGCTCAGACCTCGGGACAATCGAAAATTCGGAAGACGTGGTCGCGCTCGGCGACCTGGTCGCCATGCGGCATCCGGTCAACCAGGCGGAAGCCTATTACGGCAGTGAATATCTGCTGATCCGCAACAAGAGGACGGATAAGATTGTCGCCCTGACCCGAAAGGCCGTTGGAGAGAGGGTTCGCGAGGTCAGCGATTTTGCCGGATTTCTCGCCGCCCTTTCCGACCAGGTGCTCGGCAAGAATGCGATTGTAGCGCTCGGCGATTCGACGACGGCAAATTTCAACAATTGGCCTTACCAGCTCACCGCTAAACCCGGCTTTCGCCGATCGGATACCGTGATCCTGAACCTGGCGGATTGGGCTGTCCGCACCGGTTTCCATATCGAGCATCTGGAGTTCATCCTCAATTGGCTGCGCCGCCGCGGAGCGGCGAACCTGGCGGTCGTCTTTCTGGGAGGCTTTGCCGAGGGCCATAAACTCCACGAGGCACGGCAAAGATTTTTGGGTGGCAGACGATCCGCGCCCTTTCGATCTCTCGACTACCGATTCAAAACGCATAAATTTGGCGGCGAGTTGCGGCGACTGCAACGCGAATGGCCGAGCGACGGCGGAACAGAGGTGCGGTGGTTCCTGGAACTAACTCTCGCGACGATCGAAGTCCTGGAGCGCATTTGCGCCGACGCCAACAGCGCATTTGTCGCGGTGATGCAGCCGCTTTCCTACGAGGATGTCGCCCCGGCATACCATCGGGAAACCCGTCGTCTATACCAGGATGAGGCGTTTCAGGGCACTTACGAACAATGGCGCCGCAAGCGCAAATACACGCCAGACGCCTTCTTTGCCACCCCGGAGGACGAAATCCGGCCGGTTCTTGATGCGCTCGCCAAGGCCTGGCGGCAGGCTGCAGGTCGGCGGCGTCACGGAGCTTTTGTTGACTGTTCAGCCCTGTTTCGAGATGAGACAGATCGATGCTTTGACCCCGATGGACGTCATTATAATTACACCGGTGCGAACTTAATAGCCGAGTCGATACTGGAACATCTCCCCAAATCGTTCCGGAACATGCGGCACCCGGTCGACCAGGCAGAAGCCTATTACTGCAGTGAATATCTGCTGATCCACAACAATAAGACGGATAAGATTGTCGCTATGACCAGGAAGGCCCTTGGAGAGAGGGTTCGTGAGGTCAACGATTTTGACGGATTCCTCGCCGCCCTGTCCGACCAGGTGCACGGCAAGAACGCAATCGTGGCGCTTGGCGATTCCACGACGGCAAATTTCAACAATTGGCCTTATCAACTCACCGCCAATCCCGGCTTTCGCCGATCGGATACCGTGATCCTGAACCTGGCGGACTGGGCTGCCAGCGCCGGTTTCCATATCGAGCGCCTGGAGGTCACCCTCGATTGGCTGCGCCGCCGCGGAGCGTCGAACCTGGCGGTCGTCTTCCTGGGAGGCTTCACCGAGGGTCACAAACTCCACGAGGCACGGCAAAGATTTTTGGGTGGCAGACGATCCGCGCCCTTTCGATCTCTCGACTACCGATTCAAAACGCATAAATTTGGCGGCGAGTTGCGGCGACTGCAACGCGAATGGCCGAGCGACGGCGGAACAGAGGTGCGGCGGTTCCTGGAACTAACCCTCGCGACGATCGGTGTCCTGGAGCAAATTTGCGTCGACGCCGACAGCGCATTTGTCGCGGTGTTGCAGCCGCTTTCCTACGAGGATGTTGCGCCGGGGTACCATCGGGAACTGCGTAGTCTGCATCAAGATGAGGCGTTTCAGGGCACTTTCGAAGAGTGGCGTCGCGAGCGCAAATACACGCCAGACGCCTTCTTTACCAACCCGGAGGAGGAATTCCGGCCGGTTTATAATGCGCTCGCCAAGGCTTGGCGGCAGGCCGGACGTCGCCGGCGTCACGGGGTCTATGTTGATTGTTCAACCCTGTTTCGAGATCAGACAGATCAATGCTTTGAACTTGATGGACTTCATTATGATTCCATCGGTACAAGCTTGATCGTGAATTCGATCCTGCCGCACCTCCCCCAATCATTCCGGAACTGGCCTATCGATTGACGCTGACCGGTGGAAGGGCAAGGTTTGTTGTTTACTAACCCGGATGTCTCTCGCAGTTGCGGAACGGCCCAATTATCATGCTTAGGTCGGCATGATTTAAATCAGAGACTAGGTAATAAGCGTCAAACCAGCGAAATATTTTGGTAAGCTCTGGCTTGCGCGACGGGAATCAACGGCACCGATCAACTTAAATGTTGGTCATGTTCAATACCTTATGGGGAAACGAGGGTGGCGTGACCGCGATTGAATATGGTCTGATCGCCGTCCTGATCGCGGTCGCTAGCACCGCTGCGCTCCAGTTGGTCGGCACCGATCTAGCCAGCGTGTTCAACACGGTCTCATCTAACCTTTAAGCCGCAAAATCCGGTCGATTTTAGTGTCACGCCCGGGCCCTGCCCGACGGCATCCGCCTTCGCGGCAAGATGTGCGGCGATCGTCGGGTGCGTAATACCGGTTCGATCCGGGGAAACCAATCAAAAGGACCGCTATATTCTTTATAAGTCCGAATATATTTATACCCGTCGGGGTCAGCCTTCACTGCGACAGAAATACCGAGTTGACCGCGGTTATAAACAGTTGATTCAGGGCGGCCGAGATATCGCCGCCGGTCGCCACTTTGGTGTACAGTCCGGGCGAAGCGCAATTGAACAGCTGCGTTGCGATGCCGGTGGAATGGTCCGCGGAGAGGTCCGGGGATTGTGGGGGCGGCGGTTGATTATAAGCTGAAACATTGTTCATATACCATGTGTTCGTCGGCAATGCATCGTACTCGGTATACAAGACCGCAATCAGGATCCCCCGATTCTTGATCGTTGTGCAGTATGAGGGGTCCATTGCCGACTGCTGGCGATTGCCGCTGCAAATAACGTATGGCGAATTCGCTCCTGAATTCCCGGACGTCGTACAACCGGCGACGGTTTCATCCTCAACGCCGTCGGTGACGAAGAACATGATTTCCTTAGGCGTATCTCCGGGACTTTGCGTGCCCTGGCCGGGGTTGGGCATGATTGTGTTGATCTGGGTCATGGCGTTCGTGTAGTTAGTGTCTGCGTCGCTGTTGTTTGTGGTTGTTCCAAAGGTGACGGTAACCCCGGTCGCCGTCGCCGTCGCCGCGTTGTTGAGCGTAACCGTCGCGCCGCTTTTGGAACTTACGGTCGAGCTCCCAGCGATCCCGTTGCCGAATACGACTTGCCCCGTCGCGATTCCCGTGGTCGAGGCCAGGTTGCTGACCGTCTTGCTGCCGCTCGTCGTGTTCCCCGTTGTGACGAGGACCGGATTTAGCTTCACGTTGTTATCCCAGACCTCAAGCAACTGGATGTTGTTCGCCGACGCGGCCGCCGTAGCAAGATTCGGGGTCAAGGTTTGGATCGTGTTGAAGCCGACATCGAAGGTATAGATGGCCATCTGATACTCGTTGACGATGCTATTGTTATCTTCGGTAGTTTGCGCCGTGGTCATCAGATTTGCTGCCGCTTGCTTCAGCAAATCTATCCGCAGCTGCACGCCGAGATTTCTTGCCAATTGATAATTGTCAATCCCGCCCGGGTTGCCCAGTGCGGGGTTTTCGCCGGCTGGATTCGCTTCATGGCAAGCAAAGCCGCAACCCCCTTGCGCGGCGGTGTTGTTGACCATGGTCGTGACGCCCGCCCCTGTCGCGGCAATCGCCATCGAGGGCGAGGAATCGAGCAACAGGTAGAAGTTGATGTACGGCCAGGCTGCTTGGGCCTGCCCGGTGGCGGTGACCTGCATATTATTGTAACCGATGATCCTCATGAAGGCGGTCGGGACAGATGCGGCATACGTGACATTGATAATATTGGGGGTGGCGCCGTAATAGAGCGGGTTCGGCGGGCATGCGATCGACGATCCCGGTGCAGAGCACAGCTCGCCCAGTGCCGAAGCGGGGTAATTGGTGTTGATGTAGTTCAGCGTCCGCGTATTTAATTGGGCCACGGTGTATTGCGTCCGGTCGGTCGAGGCAATGGCAAGCGCGGCGGCGTCGACCGCCGATTGGAGGCGCGCCTTGATCACGAATCCCTGCCACAGATCGATGCCCATCCCGAGTGCAATCACCAGCATCGTCACGGCAAAAGCGAAAATGACCACAACCTGGCCGCGCCGACAGCCAAGCGTCGACCGCATCGCGATCAGCAACCGAACGTTGGCAAAACGCATATTGGATCACTCCGCACTGTAGCCGATTAATTGCAAGGCGCTGTGCACGGGATGGTGAAGACCGCTCGTGGTCGCGAATAAACGCGAGCCGTTATCGTGATCGGCTGCTGGATCAGATATGAGAGGGCCGAATTGTAGGTATAGCTCGCCTCTGCCGCGATTACGCTGTCACACGGGTTTACGGGGGTAGGTACCTGGTTGGCACACTTGAGCCCGAGCCCGGTGGCGCCGTTCACCAGATTGGTCATTGCCGCGGCGCCGCCTTCTTCCACATGCCAGGCGACGGACGCGGCGGCGGTAACCGGATCAAAGGTGACGCTGGCGACCGCAAGACCCAAACCGGCGCCCGGGCTCGGCGTCATCACCAACTTCCCGGCGGTGTAATAATTATCGATGTCGGTGTTGGCGACTTGTTTCTGCTGTGCGATTAGATCAGAGACCGTGTCGGCGACGTCGATCACCTTCATATACACGACTAGCCCCTGCGACACCTCAAAGACACCCATAAACATCACAATCAATACGGGCAATACAAAGGCGAACTCGACCGCGGCGCTGCCGCCGCGCTTCCGCCAAAGGTCGTGCAACAGCTGGATCATGCTGCTGGCGGTGATGGCAGTGCCCCGGTGCAGAACGGCTCGTTTTGAAAAACCACCGTCGACATGAGAAACGTCGATTGGGTGCTATCGCCGAGCTGTTGCCCGATCCACAGGGTGAAGAACTTGTAGTTGTAGGTAACCTGCACGGCCTCGATCTGCCCACAGGTGCCGGCGTTGAACCCGGCGGAGATCAGTTTACCCGTCACCGGGTCGCGCGCCGGTGGCGTGTTAACCGCAGTCTGCGCTCCCGACCAGTTGGTAAACTCCTGAACCTGATAGATCAGGTTCCCGCAACCGATGACCGAGGCGGCCGAACTGCACAGGTTTGTCTGAAAAAAAGTCTGCGCATTGCCGCTGTTCTGCGCCTGGCCGGTGCGGATCAGACGGGCGGCCCCCCGCGCCGAGCCGTCAAGCACGGATTGCACAAACACCATGTATCCGAGCTCAAATATTGCCAGCAACATCATCAGGAAGACCGAGCCGACAAGGGCGAATTCAATGGATGAACCGCCGCGTTCGCCAAGCTTCCGTAAATATTGCCGCGTCTGTTCCATCAGCCGTCCCGCAAAGCCCGCGACTGCGAGATATATTTCGAATGGCCCCGCCGACTATCGGTTAACAAGGCTATCATCCTATCCGTTTACGAAAAGTTAAAGCGGAAAGTTGCGATATGCCGGTCCCGATCGAGGTGTCGTCGGGGCCGGGCCGGGGCTAGCGTGCGGCCCAACCTGCGCGTCGTCGATCAGCCTGGTCAGAACCCACCGTGAGTCGAAATGGGCATGGGCCAGCTCTCTTGCGAGGCGCGCCTCATGTCCATAGTCGCGCTCGATCGCGCGAATCGCCTCCGCCGCTTGTTCGCCATCGGTGAACGCGTGCAGGCCAAGTCCGGTCGGAAACACCCGGCTGAAACCGGTGTCCTGAACCACGACCGGGCGCGCAGCGGCAAGATAGCAGGCCGACCGGCAGCTGAACCAGGCGGTGCGCAGCGCGACATACACGTTCTTGGCGACCGAGACCTCGCCGCAGGATGCGGCGATGTAATCCCGATAGTCTTGTGGCGTCAGCGTGACGGCGGGTCCGTCGTGGACTTCCCAGCCCTTCGCCGTGAGTTGTGCGGTCGGGGCCTCGGTGCCACCGAGGGCGAGACGGAACGGTAACCCGAGCTGCCGCGGCAGGCCGATGATTCTGTCGAATTCAACCGCCTTGCCGTGATACTCGGCCCCGCCGTATTCAAGCTTTCCGCGGAACACGTTCCAGCTCATCACCGTGCTCCATGAGCCGACCGGCGACGTCGGGATAGGGATCCGTTCCCAGCGATCCAGGACAATCGGCATCCGGGTCTTTCCCCAGTGAAGACCTGCGGTGGGCACGCGACAATCGGGCGCGCCGATGTTCTCGCCATAGGTGAAGTGACGGTCATGCGCCAAGACCCCGGCGCCCCAGCGATCGACATTCTCGGACCAGGCCGGACGCTCGCTGAGCACGATCTGAGTATAGCCGGGATCGGTATCGACAAAAACCTTGAGACAGTGCGGCGACAAAGCGTCGGGAAGGAAGCTTGCGCCGCTGACATTGATGAACAGATCGGCGGTGCGTGCCACAGTGTCGAAGGCGCGGCGCGACATGCCGTAGCTGGTGTCATGCAGATGCAGATAATGCCAATGCCCGGCCAGCTCCGGAGCGTAGCGGTTAAAAAAGTTCTTTAAGAACCCGGCCGAATAGCCGGCGTCATCGGTCATCCTGTTGTCTCGAGGATGGTAGGGCCAACACCAAGTGTCTTCATGATAAAACACATCGTGGCCTAGGCAGGCCAAACCGATGACATATTGCAGGTAATCCCAAGCGACGCCGCCCACCGGATATTGAGCGGCCATTCCGGCGACAATAATCCTCAACGGCGACCGGGCCGGCCTCACGGTACAGCCGAGGCTGGCCGCTGCTTCGGCATGGCGCGCGCGAGCGGCCATTTCGACGTGCGTTGTTCGGTAACGATATCGCTCAATCACGCCTCAATTCTATAGAATCGCTTGCGTAGGACGCTCTGCAAGTGAGTAACGCTTTAAAGTCAGGTGGAACGTCGGTCAATGCGTCGCCAAAAACCTGCCGCCTTTTCAGGGTTGTACCCGCACGAACGATAAGGACATCCCGGCCACGCTGCCGCTTGCTTCTTGTGCGGCGAAAGGCTGGTCGGTGCGGTCGATCTCGCGCGCGGGTACCGAGGGGCTTGCCGAGTTCGAGCCGGAAGTGTTCCATCTGCGGCGACCGAGGAAGGACACAAACGATGACCATGCTCAGCCAGGCAGGCAGCCAGTCTCAAAACGGCGCGCCGGTGACCCCGGTGTGCCGGACGCCGATCCGTGGTCCCGGCGCCTGGAAGGTCGCCGATTTCACATCGCCCGCGGACTATACGATCGAGCTCACCGCGACCCACCTGCGCGACATCGCGCGTGCAGTCGGGCAAATAAAAGCCGCTGGGCTGAGCCTCGACGATCTGCAGCGAGAGCACTTCGAGCTTTCCTCGCTGCGGCCAGTGATCGACGAGATCCGTCACCAGATCGAGGATGGGCGCGGTTTTTTGGTGCTGCGCCGGTTGCCGGTCGAGGACTACAGCAAAGACGAGATCGGCATGATCTTCTGGGGGATCGGCACGCATCTCGGGCGTGGGCTGTCGCAGAGCGTGCTCGGCGACCGGCTCGGCCACGTCAAGGATTTCAGCCGTGAGGACCCGCTGGCGCGTGCCTACCGCAACAAGCAGGAGCTCTCGCCACACACCGATTCCTGCGATCTGGTCGGGCTGGCGTGTCTGCGTGATGCGCAGTCCGGCGGCGTATCCAGGCTCACCAGCGCCCTCACGGTTCATAATGTGATGCTGGAGGAGCACCCCGATTGCCTGGAGCGCCTGTACCGTGGCTATGCCTTCCACCGCCGCGGCGAGGAGCAGCCGGGCGAGCTTCCCCACACGCCCTATCGGGTGCCGGTTTATTCGAATAGTGAGGGGCGGGTCTCGGCGCGCTACGTGCGCACCTATGTGGAGGCGGGCGAGGCGGCGGCCGGGCGGCCGATGGGCGAGATCGATCGCGCGGTGCTCGATCGCCTCGAAGAGATCTCCAAGCGGCCGGAACTGATGCTGGAATTCACGCTGCGGCCCGGCGAGATGTACTTCATCAACAACTATACGATCCTGCATGCGCGGACCGCGTTCGACGATGGCGACGCCAAGGAAGACAGGCGGCGGCATCTCTTACGGCTCTGGCTCGACGTTCCGGGGATGCGGCCGGTGCATCCGTACATCAAGAAGAACGGCATTGAGGCGGTGCCCGGTCGTACCCCCTCCTTCGATTGGAGCCGCCTCACCAAAAACCGCAACTGACGGGATCGCGCTCCAGCCGTCATAATCGCGCGCAATTTCGCAAGTGACTTGCGCAAGTAGCTTGCGTTGAACGGCTCCGGCGGATTAGAGTGCGCCCATGCCGCGCAGAGCCCAAATCTCCGCCGACATGGTCGGCCTGATGGGAGGCGGGGAGCGCCATGCCTGGACGCTCGAGGAGCTGCATGCCGGCCTCGCCCGGCACGGCCGGGTGACCGATTTTTCTTCGGTGTTTCGCGCCGCCGAGAAGCTCGCCGCCGGAGGCACCCTCCGCAAGCTGCTGCTCGATGACGGACGCGCCCGCTTTGAGCCGGTCGGGACCCACCACGACCACCTCTATTGCACACGCTGCCACGCGCTCGTGCCGGTGCCGTGCGTCATCGCACGCGAGGATTTTGCGGCGCTGGAACGCGCGACCGGGGCGGCCATCCTCGACCATCATCTGGTGTTGAGCGGCCTTTGCCGAGACTGCCGCACGGCCCCGGCGGCGGGTGAAAGCTCGCCATGATCGGGGCGATCAATCTGTGGGACCCCGGGCACGTTACCTTCACGGTCGATCTGGTGACCGCGTTCCTGCTCGGTCTGGTGCATGGCATCACGCCCGATGAGCATACCTGGCCGATCACCTTCAGCTACGCGGTCGGCAGCCATTCGACGAGGCGCGGGCTCTTCGCCGGGTTGATCTTCTCGCTGGCGTTTACGGCGCAGCAATGTTTGGCGAGCGAGCTGGCCCATCTCGGCCTGGCGCAATGGTTCACCTTCGAGCGGCTCGACGAGATCGTCTATGTGATCGTCGGGATCGTCATGGCCGCGGCCGGATTGTTCGTCATGGGGCGCGGGGTTGTGCCGCATTTCCACCTGTCGGGTGCGCGGTCGGCCAATGCCGGCGACCCGCAACCGCGCGAGCCGAAGCCGTGGATGCCGGCGGTGCACGGCTTTATTGCCGGCTGGGGTATCGACGGCTTCTCGCTGATCATCTACACGACGCTGGCTCCGGCGATGCCGTCGGCGTCAACGGGATGGCTGCCCGGCCTCGTCTTTGGTCTCGGGACATTGTGCGTCCAGGGGGTGGCCGGCGCGGCGTTCGGTGCGTGGGCGGCGCGCCGCGGCCTGCCGCCGGAGGCGATCCGCAGCATCTCGCTGACGACCGCGGCGCGGACGCTGACCTGGGGCGGCGTCGCCTTCATCCTCTTCGGCCTCTTCGCGCTGGCGTTTCCCGGCGCGGCCGATTTCGAGATCGCAACACCGTTGCACGTCCATAACCTCGACACGCTTGGCCTGCCTTTCGTCCTGGTGGTGTTCACCGTCTTTGGGGTCGGGGTGACGAGCTTTGTCAGCGCGACGCATGCTTGGCGACGGCGCCTGCTTGCCGAGAATGGCGCCTCATTGGCGCTGAAGCCGTGAACAATGAGCTCAACCGCGCGCCGCGGCGCCGGGTGGCGTTCCTCGGCGTTGTCGCCATCCTGTTCCAGGCAATCCTGTTCGGCTGGCACCATCACCCGCTGGTCCTGGCCTCGCAAGTCGCGCAACCCGCCGCTCACGGCGCTGGCGACGCCCCGCTCTCGCCCGCCACGGCTGACGATGATTGCGACATCTGCCAGGCGCTGCACAACCTCAGCGGATCGCCCGTTGAGTTCACCGCGCTCGCGCCGCCGACCGCCCCGGCATTAGTGCTCTACCTACCCGACCTTGCCGTGGCTGGTCGGGGTTTCGCGCCCGCGTTCCAGGCACGCGCGCCGCCTCGGGCTTGAGACCGCACCGTCCAAGCTGATCCGATAGCCGCAGCTACGCGGCGGCTTCCGCTTTATCCGAGGTGTCTCATGTCACCCCCTCTCCTCGGGGGTTGGCGCGGCGCGGCCGCGCTGATCCTATGTGCTGTGCTGACAACTACAGCCTTTGCGCAAAACCCGTCGGTAACGGCACAAACCCCGTCGGCATCCGGGCCACCGAGCGAAGGCGCCTTGACGCTCAACCTCGACGTCATCGCCAAAGCGCTCGATGTCGCGCGCGAGCAAATCGAGTCGAGCCTCGGCGCCAGTACCTACAAATTCACCCGGTCAGCGGTGGAGAACCAGCCGCAGGGCGACAACGCGCCGCTCAATCAGGTGCTCTTGCAGGCGCCCGGGGTCGCGCAGGATTCATTCGGCCAGCTGCACGTCCGCAATGATCACGCTAATTTGCAATTCCGCATCAATGGTGTGCAATTGCCGGAAGGGATCAACGTGTTCGGCCAGGCGCTCGAAACCCGCCTGGCGAATTCCGTGGCGCTGATTACCGGCGCGCTGCCGGCGCAATACGGCTTCCGCACCGCCGGCATCATCGACATCCAAAGCAAGACTGGCACTCGCGAGCCGGGCGGCTCGATGTCGATATATGGCGGACAAAAAGGATGGGTGCAGCCGAGCTTCGAATGGGGCGGCCGGGTAGGGCAAGTCGATTATTTTGTGACCGGGGAGTATCTCCACAACGGCATCGGGGTCGAGAACCCGAGCAACAGCTTCAACCCGCTCCATGACCAAACCGACCAGGGCCGCGGCTTCGCGTACATTTCGGGCATCATTGACCCGACCACCCGGCTGACAGCGATCCTCGGTACTTCGCACACCCAATTCCAGATCCCGAACCGGCCAAACCAGATGCCGGGGCTCGGGCTTACCGTCACCGGCATCAGCGACTTCGACTCGGCTGCTTTGAACGAAAACCAGCGACAGATTACCCATTACGGCATCCTCGCTTTGCAGAAAAAGATCGGGGACCTCGATTTCCAGGTCTCCGCATTCCAGCGCTACAGCAGCGCCTATTTCACCCCCGACCCGCTCGGCGACCTGTTGTTCAACGGCATCGCTCAGACCGCCTACCGGCGCAGTATCGCCACCGGGACGCAAGGCGACGGAAGCTATCGGCTGACCTCGGACCACACGCTGCGCGCGGGCTACTTCATGCAAGGCGAACGCTCGACCTTTGCGATCAATTCGGGCGTTCTGCCGCTCGGGCCGGACGGCTCGCAGCTCTCGGACCAGCCGTTTTCGATCCCGGACAGCGGCGGCAAGACCGGCTGGCTTTACGGCGTCTACCTGCAGGATGAATGGAAGCCGTTCGCCAACCTGACGGTCAATTTCGGCGCCCGCTTTGATCTTGTCGACGAGTTCACCCACGAGAAGCAGTTGAGCCCGCGCATCAACCTCGTCTGGGAGCCAGTCGAAGGTACGACGCTGCATGCCGGCTACGCCCGCTACTTCACGCCGCCACCCTTCGAGCTGATCGCAAATCCCTCGCTGGCGCTGTTGGCGAGCACCAGCGCCGCGCCGGCAGTGACGCAGAACGACCCCGCCAAGGCCGAGCGCTCGCATTATTTCGATGTTGGCGCGGAACAGCTTGTGCTCCCAGGGCTCAAGGTCGGGCTCGACGCCTATTACAAGATTACCAAGAATCTGATTGATGAGGGCCAGTTCGGTGCCGCCATCCTCTTGACGCCGTTCAACTACGCCAGGGGCTATACCGAAGGCATCGAGATGACGGCCAGCTACGACATCGACAATTGGTCATTTTACAGCAATTTTGCCGTATCCAAGAACCAGGGCGAAGACATCATCTCTAGCCAGTTCAACTTCTCGCCTGACGATCTTACCTATATCGCTAATCACTTCATCTATACCGATCACAACCAGACCTACACCGCGTCGGGCGGGCTCGCGTATACCGTCCCGTGGACCAAGACCAAGCTGTCGGCGAGCATGCTGTTCGGCAGCGGCTTGCGGGCCTCGATTCCGACGGTGCCGAACGGTGCTTCGGAGCCCAACTACACGCAGGTCAATGTGAGCATCCTCCAAAAGATCGATACCGGCATTTATCAGGGGCTCGAAGCCCGGCTCGACGTCATCAATCTGTTTGATCTGAAATATCAGATCCGCAACGGCACCGGGGTTGGCGTCGGGGCGCCGCAATTCGGCCCGCGCCGCACGATCCTTGCCGGGCTGACGCAACGGTTCTAGGACAGCACCGGTCAGAGAGGCTGAGGGGCCGCGATGATGCAACCGGCACAAACCATTTCGGTCGTGACGTTGTTCCTCAATGCCGACATCGTCGTCAAAGGCGTCCTCTTGCTGCTGCTCGTCGCTTCGGTGTGGAGCTGGGCGGTGATCCTCGACAAGCTGTGGCGGTTTGGCGCGGTAGGCCGCGCCGCGCGCGGGCACGAGGCGCGAGCCGCTGCGGCGGGCTCGGCCGGCGAGCTGGCAACCGGTGTCGCCGAGGCGCGCGACCCGGCCGGACAAATGCTGAGCGCCGGATTGCAGGAAAGCAGGGTCGAGGTCGCGGCGGTCTCGGAAAGCGCCGCCGAGCGGCGCGAGCGGGTCGAGCGCGCGATGCGGCTCGCCCTCAACGGCGAATTGCGGCACCTGGAAACCCATCTGCCGTTTCTCGCCACGCTCGGCTCGGCGGCGCCGTTCATCGGGCTGTTCGGTACCGTGTGGGGCATCATGCGCAGCTTTGAGGGGATCGCCGCCGCCAACAACACCAGCCTTGCGGTGGTGGCGCCCGGCATCGCCGAGGCGCTGTTTGCGACAGCGATGGGTCTTGCCGCCGCCATCCCAGCGGTCGTCGCCTACAACAAATTCACCGTCGAACTCGGGCGCTTCGCCGGCCGCATGCAAGCGCTGATCGCCCGCTCCGGCGGGCTCCTGTCGCGCACCGCCGCGGGGGGTTGAGCGATGGCCCTGTCGTTGCCGCCCAACGGCGATGTCCCAGAGGGTCAATACCAGGACCGCTACCGGCCGATGTCGGAGATCAATGTGACGCCGATGGTCGATGTGATGCTGGTCCTCTTGGTCATCTTCATGGTGACCGCGCCGCTGCTGGCGGTCGGCGTGCCGGTCGATCTGCCGAAGACGAGCGCGGCCCAGCTCACCCAGCCGAAGGAACCGATCGTCCTGAGCCTCGACCGCGAGGGTGGCACCTTTATCGGCAACGAGCGGGTCGGGCCCGGCGATCTCAAGGACCGCCTTTCCCAGCTCGCCGCCGAGGATCCCGACCGCATCGTCTATGTGAGAGGCGATAGGGCCATCCTTTATGCGCAGCTGATGGATGCGTTGGGGCTGGTCAGCGGCGCCGGGTTCACCAAGGTATCGCTGCTCGCCGAGGGAACCCCGCAGAAGTGAGCCGTTCCATCCGATTGCCATTTGCCGCCTCGATCGCCGGACATTGCTGCGTTGTGGCCCTGCTGATCCTTGTGGCGGAGCAGCTGCCACCGCTGGCACCAATGCGGCCGATCGCCACCGGCGGGATCGAAGTCATGCTGGCACCGCCGCCGCCTGCCGAGGCACCCCCGCCGCCACCCGAACCGCCGCCGCCCGTCGTCGAGGCCGAGCCGCCGCCGCCTGAGCCCCCACCGCCCGCCGTCGTGCCGGAACCGCAGCCTGCGCCGCCACCTCCGCTGCCGCGGCCGGTCGTCAAACCGCGGCCGGTCCAGCACCGTCCGGTGACCGCGACGGTTGCGCCGACGCAGTCACCGGTACAGACCGCGGCAATCCCGCCGGCGGTGGCGGCGCCAGCGCCACCGCCCGCCGCGCCGGTCGTCAGCGCCGGCTACACCCGCGCGTTGAGCGCCTGGCTCGAGAGCCACAAGCGTTACCCGGAGAGTGCTCGCGACCGCGGCGAAGAGGGGCGGGCGGTGCTGCGCTTTCGCGTCGAGCGCTCCGGCCGGTTGCTCGGTTACGCGGTGATCCAGGGCACCGGCCATCCCGAGCTCGACGCGGCGATCGACCAGATGATGCACGGCGCCAGCCTGCCGCCGTTTCCGGCGGACATGGCGGCGTCGGACGTCGAGGTTTCGGTGACGATCCGCTTTGCGCTTGCCCGCTGAAACAGCAAACACCGCAGTCCCGGCGAACGCCGGGACCCACTTTTCAACCGTCTCGGGCGCCGATGAGTGGGTCCCGGCTTTCGCCGGGACTGCGGTGGAAGCTTGTTAACCGGCGGCGGCGGTCATCGATATGATGCGAGCGACAGCGGGCGCGCCCTCGATCAATTGCTGCACAGCGTCAAATCGCCAGATAGCCGCCGTCTACGGTGACCGTGCTGCCGGTCACCCAACCCGACTCGTCTGAGGCGAGGAACAGCACGGCGCCGGCTAGATCGTCGGGTTGGCCGAGCCGGCCCAACGGGATCAGCGTCTCGGTAGCGCGCCGCGCCGCGGGATCGGTGTAGCTGGCGCGGGTCAGCCCGGTCAGGGTCGGGCCCGGGGCGATCGCATTGACCCGGATCCCGTGTGCCGCCAGATCGACCGCCATCGCATGGGTCAGCGAGCGGCCACCGCCCTTGGAGGCGCCATAGGCGGCGCGCTCGGGCCGCGCGACCTCGGCCAGCTGCGAGGTCACGTTGATGATGCTGCCGCCGGTGCCTTGAGCCACCATCTGGCGCGCCGCCGCCTGGCCGAGATGGAACATGCCGGTCAGATTGACCGCGATGATGCGGTCCCACACGGCCGCGTCGAGGTCGAGAAAATTGCCGCGATGGCTGATCCCGGCGCAATCCAACATGATGTCGAGACGGCCGAACTCGCGCACCGCCGCCGCGACGGCCGCATCGACCGCGGCGCGGTCGCACGCATCGAGAAACTGCGCGGCGGCGCGCCCGTTGGCGGCGCGGATACGCTCGGCAGTGGCCTCGGCGGCCGCGGCGTCGATATCGGTGCAGAGCACCCCCGCCCCCTCGCGCGCGAGGGCCTCGGCGCCCGCGCCGCCGATGCCGCCGCCCGCCCCGGCGACCAGCGCCACCTTGCCCGCGACCCGCCCCATGTCGTCCTCCCAACCCGCGATGTCACGCACTATAGCCGCGCCGCCCCGCCGGGCGACACCGATGCTGCTTATTCACATTATAATAACGTATTGCAAACTCATTGGAGTAGACAAACATGTATAATAGTAGGGCTGCGGCTGATCGACAGGGGGCCGGCGATGCACATCCATGTCATCCACGAGAACGCGGCCTGGCTGGAGCCGTTGGCGCGCGCGCTCGACGCCGAGCGGCTGCCATGGCGCCAATGGTTTCTCGATCGCGGCGTCTTCGATCTGTCGACGGCGCCGCCCGCGGGTGTCTTCTACAACCGGATGAGCGCCTCCTCGCACACTCGCGACCACCGCTACGCCGCCGAGCTCACCGCATCGGTACTCGCGTGGCTCGCCGGGCGCGGGCGGCGGATCGTCAACGGCCCGCACGCTCTCGATCTCGAGATCAGCAAGACCCGGCAATACGCCGCGCTCGAGGCAGCCGGCATCGCGACGCCGCGTACCGTGCTCGTCGCCGGCAGAGACCAGCTCGTGGCCGCCGCGCGGCAGCACTTTGCCGGTGGCCCGGTCATCCTCAAGCCGAACCGCGGCGGCAAGGGGCTTGGGGTCCAGCTATTTCACTCGATCGAAGTGCTGGCCGATTATGTCGACAGCGCCGATTACGAACCGCCGGTCGACGGCATCCAGCTGCTGCAGGAATACATCCGCGCGCCGGAGCCTTTCATCACCCGCGCCGAATTCATCGGCGGGCGGTTTTTCTATGCCGTCGAGGTCGACACCTCGGAGGGGTTCGAGCTCTGCCCGGCCGATCGATGCGCAGTGGAGGATGCGTTCTGCCCGGCCGGTGGAGAGGCACGCGCCAGGTTCACGATCATCGACGATATCGATCCCGGGCTGAAACGGCGCTACGAGGCGTTCCTCGCCAGGAACGACATCGAGGTGGCCGGGATCGAGTTCATCCGCGACCAGGCCGGCACGCTCTACACCTACGATGTCAACACCAACACCAACTACAACCCCGAGGCCGAGGCCCGCGCCGGCCGCTCGGCGATGACCGCGCTCGCCCGCTTTCTCGGGGTCGAACTCGCCCGTCGCTCTCAAGGCCAAGTCGCGGCCGAATAAGGCATACTGCCGGTGCCGCACGGGCTGAGTCCCGGCATCGCATTTCCGCCTATTCAAATTTTCACGCAAACCTCTATGCACCTAAAAAGCGGGGGAAATCAGGCATTTCGCGGGCTTTCACCAGCACGATAACAGCGCAATAACAGCGGCGATAACAGCGCAATAACAGCGGGCGAACAGCGACATTTATGCAACTAATAGCGACATTTATGCAACAAACAGCGAAGTGCGCATCGCTGGCCGACGACGGCCGCGCAGCCGCTTGATAACCCTGATGCTGACTCCAAGCGGGAATTCCCTCAGAACAGGAATTTTTGCAGATTCATCAGGAAAATTGTCTTATCGACATGGCATGCGGAGGCCAATGTGCCTTGTTTTGCCGTAGTTGCGATCTTCACAAGATCGGGACGCAATCCCATTTCGTCAAGAATAAACCCAAGAGAGGGGGAGAGGATGACGCAATCGACGCATGCGCTGCGGCTGTGAATCTCGGCCTTAGCCCGCCCTCAATTCTGCTTGAAGCAGCGGTTGGCGTTGTCCCAGAAGAGTTTCTGGCGGCGCTCCGGGGTGATGCTCGACCACTCCATGATCTTGTCGACCGAGTCGGGGAACCAGCTCTCGTAATGCGGGTAGTCGGAGGCGTACATCAGGACGCCGTCGCCCAAGGCCTCGGTCACCATCTGGAACATCGGCTCGTGCTCATGCGCCTCGATGTTGCAGAATACGCGGCCCGCCGCGAAATGCTCGCTCGGCAGCATCTTCAACGGCGCCGTCCTGCCGACGTAACTCACCTGCTCGTCCATCCGGCGCACCCAGAAGGGGAGCCAGCCAAAGCCGCATTCGAGGACCGCCAGGCGCAAACCGGGATGGCGGTCGAGGACGCCGCCGGCCAAAAACCCGGCCATAAAGCGCATCGCGCCCCACGGGTGCGAGCAGAGGCGCGCCAGGTAGACATTGTCCCACATGTCGCGGTAGCCCGGGAAATAGGGCGGGTTCCAGGCAAAGCTGTGATGCGCGATCGCCAAATCATGCTCCTCGGCGGCCTGCCAGATCGGATCGAGATCGGGGTGGTCGACCGGCCGGTCGTTGTCGAGCAACGGCTGCACCGCGACCGCCCATTTTGAATTGCCCCATTTGCGGATCTCGCGCACCGCTTCCGCGACCTCGCGGGTCGAGGCGACGATCGGGCCCTTCAGGCGGTCCGGCGCGACGCTGCAGAAATCGGCCATATGGCGGTGATAGGCGCGGATCAGCGCCACCTCGATCGAGGTGTCGGGATGGCCGACCGCGGCGGTCCAGGCCGAGGGAATGAGGAAATGCCGGTCGGCGCCCTCGACATCCATGTCGTGGATGCGATTGGCCGCGTTGTCGTCCTGGACGCCGGGGCTGGGGCGCAGCCTGCCGCGCCAGACCCGGCCGTCGCGCGAGCCGGGCTGCGGCTCGGCTTCGCCCAGCGTGCGCTCGTAGATCTTTTCGTCGAAGCGGTAGATCGAGCGCTCGCCGCCGCCCTCTTCGCGCGAGCGGATCGCGACCTTATAGGGAGCCAGCTCGGGCAGGCGCGGCCGAAAGCCCGGATCGACATAGCGGTCGAGCACCTCGGCGCCGGGATTGATGTGGGTGTCGACATCGTAGACGCGAAAGCCGTTTTTCATCTCTAGTCTCCACCGCCAAATGCGCCTCCGCTATCGCACGGCGCGGCCGGTTTTGCCTATCAGATTTCCCGCGTTGGGAGGCGCCGGGCAGCCCCGTCGTGGCCGGCGCAAAGCGGCTTCCGGTTGCATCGCCCGCTTTGCATTGGGGAGGCATTCGCCTATTCTGTTGGCCGTGCGCGGGTGTAGCTCAATGGCAGAGCAGAAGCTTCCCAAGCTTACGACGAGGGTTCGATTCCCTTCACCCGCTCCAATTAAATCAGCTAATTAATCGACGCTAACCTAAACCCTCGCATTTTTTGGCACAATATGGCACACTCGACGGCACGAAAACGTGCCGGGGATGTCGCTGTGCCGGAAGGGATTCAGGTTCGTGGACCCCACCAGTATCGGGTCCAGGTCAGGCGGAACGGGGTCTATCAGTCGAAGACCTTCGTGACGCTCCGCGAGGCTCAGGAATGGCAGCGTATCGTCGAAGGTAAGGTCACCGGCGAGGAGTTTGTCGATCTCAGGCGGGCTCGGACCACCACTCTCGCGGCGGCCTGCGACTGGATGCTCGACGGCAAGCTGTACGGCAACAACCCCGATGCCAAGAACGTCGCCGCGAAGCTTCGATACTGGAAGCACGGCAAGTTCGCCGACTGGTCGCTTGCTTCCCTCCGCGACTGGGATCTCATCGAGTGGCGTCGGGAGGTGCTCGACGAGGATGGCGCAGAAGACGGCGCGCTAGCTGGGCCCAACTCCGAGTGTGGACCGCAGACGATTATTCACCGCCTCAACGCGCTCTCGAAGCTGGTCCAGACTTGGTCACGCGCTCACAAGGTCCCCCTCGATAATCCTGTGAGGCCCGGGGTAAGGCCTGCCAAGCCCGAGGGACGCGATAGACGCCTGATGGAGGGCGAGGAAAAACGCCTGCTCGAAGCCGCCGAAAAGTCAACCCGCCCGTGGCTCAAAGCCGCGATCATCCTATCGATCGAGACCTGTATGCGGCAAGGCGAACTCGCGGGGCTCACGTGGGGCCGGGTACGACTGAACGATGAATACCCGCATGCCGACCTGCCCCGAACGAAGAATGACAAGCCCCGCCGGGTGCCCCTTTCAGTACGCGCGGTCGCCGCGTTCGCATCGCTGCGGTCCGAACGCACTGCCGAAGCGATCGGATTAAGGCCTGTTATTCCTGTCGAAACCAGTCGCGGGATCATCCACGCGTTTCGCGATGTCGTGGACGAAAAGAAATTCCCTGATCTCCGCTGGCATGATCTCCGGCATGAGGGGATTTCGCGTCTATTCGAGCTGACCGATTTGCGCGAGAACGAGATCATGGCGATCAGCGGCCATCTGACGCCCGCAATGCTCTCCCGCTATACTCATCTCCGGGCCGATCGCCTTGGAGCACGCCTACCTGGCGGACGGCTGAATTCTCGGCGTGCGTAGGGTCAACCGTCTCGCCGCCTGATTCGTTCTGCGACGGTTGGGCGGCCGCGACGTCGCGTTCCTTCCGCCTCCATCTTAGCCGAAGCCCGGCCGAGGTTCTCGATCCATCCCGGGAGTTCCCTCGCGATAATATAGACCGCTCGGCCGATACGCTTGTGCGGTGGTGGTGTAGGGATATTTCTTGGCCGCTTATCCTCGCGCATGAACGATTTCCGAAGGGTCGATGATGGCAAGCCCGTGATGCGGGCCGCCTCGGGGATTCGGATCAGGTGTGCGTTTGCGCCCTCAATCCGATCAGGAAGGCGACCGCCCTCCGCGTCCTTCAACTGCGGGCGGATCCTGTCGGCGACCGATCGCCCGCCTCCCGCGCTAGCCGCATCAACCCGAGGCAACATGACATTTCCGTTGGAATACGATTTTCGAGCGGGAAGGTTTGCCTCAACCTCGGGCAACAGCCAAAACAAAAAAGGAATCCACAAAGGTCACGCTCGGATACCTTATGCCGCTTCCGGCGGGTATTTCGGGATCCAGCGTGCTGTGGCGGAGTAGAAAGACTTTCAGTCGGCGATCTTGTAGACGGAGGTTTCTGGATCACGGGTCGTCATTTCTGGACCCACCGGTGACCGACGCGCCTGAACTGCCCCTACCTGACCACGGCGGCGTGTCAAACGGCATGCAATCGGGACCCCGATCGGCATGCAAAAGGAACCCCCCTCACCGACCTTGGGACAGGCTTGTCCCGGTAGCGAATAGGAGGGACCCGCGCGCGTCGCGCAGTGCCCTCACGAGCGGCGGAGCGGCGCGCGTGGGAGGTGCCTGTTTGCCCACCGGGGCAAGCCGGGGTGGCACAGCGGCTCAGGCGCGGTTCTTGAAGCGCCAGCTCGCGTTTCCGGTTTCGATGATTTCGCAGTGGTGGGTCAGGCGATCGAGCAGCGCGGTCGTCATCTTGGCGTCGCCGAAGACGCTCGGCCACTCGGCGAAGGCCAGGTTGGTCGTGACGATAACGGAGGTGCGCTCGTAGAGGCGGCTGATCAGGTGGAAGAGCAGCTGGCCGCCGGCCTGGGCGAACGGCAGATAGCCCAGTTCGTCGAGCACGACAAAGTCGAGGCGGGTGAGATAATCGGCGAGCCGCCCCTGCCGGCCGCCACGGGCCTCGCTTTCCAGACGGTTGACGAGGTCGACGACGGTGTAGAAGCGGCCTCTCGCGCCGCCGCGGATGCAGGCCCGCGCGATGGCTATGGCGAGATGCGACTTGCCGGTGCCGGTTCCGCCGATCAGCACGGCGTTGCGCTGCTCGGCGATGAAGCTGCCGCCTGCCAGGTCACGGACCAGCGCATTGTAGAGGTCACCGGTTCGATCCCGGTTGGCTCCACCAATTAACTGAAGGGCTTAGCTGGAAACGGCTAGGCCCTTCAGGTTTCTTGGCTACCATATGGCTACCACGTGAAATCGTGCATCAGCGCGGCCCCGGCGGCAATTGGTCGCGGATCTATCCCATCCCATGGCCGGCACGCACCACGCCGATCCGCCCAAACCGATTACGCGCCGCTTACCGGTTGATGATCTACGGGTAGCCAATGTATTCTTATTTTTTGTCGTAGCCCGTCAGGGAGCCAAATACCCTGGCGTCGGTCGGCCCCGCGGGCAACCTTGCCAAGGTTGGGGTCGCGGGTTCGAATCCCTTTGCCCGCCCCAGAATCTCTTAGAGATTTCAGGCGGATAAAAGCGGCCCTTCGGGGCCGTTTTTGCTTCCCCGCCCCTAGCACCAAAGCCGGGGGGAAGCAGCAGAAAGCGTAAAGCAACAGGTCTTTGGGCCGCCTTGGGCATGGGTAGCTCCCCCAAACTGCGGTTTGCCGCTTGCATCACAGGCCGCAGAGCGAGATGTCGCACTCCATCAGTAGGGCTCGCTTTGGGCGCCTCTGTGCTTCCCTGGAGGCCGAAGCGAGGGCGATTTTGCTTTCCCCGGCGCCGGCTGCGAGGCGGATGCGAAGCTCATCGTTCTGCACTCCCCCCCGCTAGGCGCATCGGCAGCACGAGCCGTAGCGACTCCGGCAGCCGCACGAATCCATGAGCGGCATAGAAATCGGCTACCGCCTCGTCCAGTGCATCGACGATCACCATCGAGGACCCGACGGTGCCGGCGCTCTCGAAGGCTCGCTTGAGGGCGTCGGCCAAAAGGACCGCGCCCAGACGCTGTCCCTGTCTGTCCTTTGCGACGGCCAACCGGCCGATCAAGGTGGCGCTCACTAGAGGGTAGCGTGGGACGTGCTTGCGGGCCGTCTCCGGCACATCGCCTTGGGAGATGGCCATGGCGCAAAGGGTATAGTAGCCGAGGACCTGAGTCGGCTCGCCGATCTCGCTCAAGATGAACACGGCATTCGCCTTCCGGCGCACGTCCTGGCCGGCCTGGGTCTTGAGATAGCGGTCCAGGCTTTCCACCCCACAGGTAAAACTGCCCCGGTCGTGCTCCTCCCCGAGTAGCATGATGCGAAGACGCTCGGATGGCCGCTTCGCCATTCACGGCACGACCCGGCGTTTATGCTCCGCGAACGCCCGCTGAAGCCGTTCGCTTGGCGCCGGCGGATTGACGAGCGCATCGAAGAAGACAGCGCGGTCCCGGCCGGACAGAGTGAGCGTCTCATGCTCCGCGATCGTCCGTCTGGCGGCGTCTGTGAGCGCCGTCATGCAGAAATCCGTCAGCTTGCGTCGTTCAAGCTGCGCCGCCCGCTCAATCAGGGCTTTCGTCGGCTCATCGACGCGAAACCCGAGTCGCTCTTCCCGAAGCCGCCGGTCGCGCTTTGCTGTCGTAGCCATCGGTACCTCCAGCCCAGAGTGTACGTCAAACGGACCAACTTTTCAAGGTCGCCCTCGCCACCACATGCGCCCTTCCGGCCGAACCGGCCGCATTCCCCGGGCGCGATTCACTCAGCGACCGCCCAGTCGATGTTCAGCGTCAGTCCGCACGGATTGGACCGCTCATAGCGGCGACCATAGCTTCGGCAAGCTCCGGATCAACGAACGGCACCTGGGCGAAACAAAGATCCCTCTCTCCCTCCAACTTTGCCAGCAAATGCCCGCGACCCAGCAAGCGTTCCGCTCCCTTTTCGCCCAGTGCAATCTCCGATGTACCCTCAGAATCGACCCTCAGGATGAGCCTATTACCCAAGTTCGCGCGCAGCTGCATTGGCATGACGTACGCATCCGGACGCTGGGCGGCGAAGACTAGATAGATGCCAGCGGCTCGCGCCTTAACGCCCAGGCGCTGCACGACGGATGAAACGGACTCTTTATAGTCGTCCGTCAGCATCCACTCTGCGAACTCATCGTGGATGAGCCAGATCGTCGGCAGACGTTCTACGGTAGGAACCTTGGCATTAAATGAAGTGAGGTTAGAGACACGTGCCACCTTGAAACGCGCGTACCGGCGATCCATCTCGGCGACCAGTTCGGTCAGGCGCTGCGTGGCGATCTCCTGATTATCGATCACTCCACCATCCAGGTGCGGCAGATCTTCGAAAACAAAATAATCTACGCCTTGTTTCGGATCTATCAGAACAATTCGCGCCTGCTCAGGTGTGTTAGTGGCCGAGATTCCAAGAATTATATTTTGCATAAGCACAGATTTGCCACTTCCCGTGCTGCCGGCGATCAACGTATGCGGCGCGTGAGCTCGTCCCGGAGATAGGATGAGATTAGATCCGTCTTTCTCGCGCACTCCGATTAACAAATCCTGGTTACCCCAGCCGGAGGCCTCTGGCCGCCATCCTGACCAGAGCTCTTCGATGCCTACGATCTTACGGGTAGGACGCTCGACCGCCAGCACGACGGCTCCCGGCTCCGGTCGGATCGATATGACATTAAGGCCGAAGGTTGTAAGTAGCTCTGACCGCTTCTTGGTGACCTGCTCGACCGTCAGGTTGGTGCTTCCTGCGAATCTTAAGAGAGCGCTGTTGGGCGTCAGCATCGACTCCAGCAACTTCGCCTGCAGTTGCAGTTGCTGCAGCGCGCTCTTGGTTGCCACCGAAACTCGAGATAGCCACTCACGATCGGCCCCATCGTCCGCGACCGAAGTGCGAGAGGGCCTCACCAAGGATGAGATCTCCGGATACGCCCAACCCGAGGCAACCGGGTCATCTTCAACGGGGGCCGCCAAAACAGGCGCCTCTCCAGCGGACTCGGAATCTGGGACTGGGTTCCGAGCCTCCTTCTCGGGCGCTGCTTTCCGGCCTGGCCGTTTAGCCATCAGAGCAGAGACGAGAGTTTTCGTCTCAACGACTCCTGAGCCCGGACGCCGCCACGTTGGTGTCCGATCCACATGGTCCACTCCTAGAGATCTTCGGAGGTCCAGCGTACTTTCCCCTCGCCAGTAGGTCTGGAGAAGACGCTTCAGAGACGAGCGACCATAGATTTCCTGAAAAGCATTCGGTGCCCCAGGCACTTCGGAAACGTCGGTCGGCTCGGCCCCATCAGTGGCGGTTGGGACGAACACATGAGAATAGCCCTCGAGGTCAATCTCGCATCGCCCCTCTCGCATCGCCCTACGCCAGTCGCTCAAATCGACGCCGCTAGCGGCTGGAACGCGGATTCCATCCAGCATGAGATCGGCCAATCGGGCCAGCCACGACTCCCGATCCAATCGCTGGGGATCACCGAACACCGCCTCCTCGATGCGGCGGAGCGTATCTCGGAGCTGCTTCTGGGACTCTTTCTTCTTCGTCGCGACGCTCGCCAGGTCGACGTATTTCGCTTCGCTCACGGCCAGGGCGATGCGCAGGAGGCCGTCGGGCGTGACGTGAGGGCTTATAGCGAGAAGATCGGCAAGCTGCTCCTCCCGCTGGCCCATCCAAGCTGCATAGTCGTCCAGAAAGTACCAGCCTACGAGGGAGTCCGCACCCAACCGGTCCCGAACGATCCGACGACTCAAAACGACCCCGATCAATTCGCTCGCGCTCTGACCCCGCTTCGCCGCTCTAAGCACAATATCGCCCGACACGTCATTCGCATCCTCGATTAGGCGGTCTGCAAGCGCGCGCAAGTCCCCGTCGCTGAGGTCCAACCCTAGTGACGCTACCCTGTGCAGGATCATAGATCGTAGAAGACCCAATGGCGCGCGCGATGAAATGACCAGATTGCGACCCTGTGTGGCAGACTGCTTATATCGGATCACACGCACGTTTTGGTTGAGCAGTTGCCGACGATCCAGAAGCTCGTCGAAGTTCACAACCCAATTTCCGAGGTCATGCGTCTCTTGAAAGATGCGCGAGGTCCGTCCGTCGCGAAAATCGAGTTGCCGGGCGGGAAGCAGCCGGCTCCCGGCGAGCTCATCGCGGTCTCCTCGAAAACACGTCGACATCGCTGAGAGATACGCCCATCCTTCCGCACTCTGAACCGGGCAACAGAGGTAAACCGCGGACTTCAGATCGTCAGCCGCTGCCGGCCGTCGCCGGGACCATCGAGATGGAAGTAGGGTTCGGAAGTCGGCGGGTTCCGCCCGTTCCGTGTACCACTCGACTCGAGCGTGACGGGAGATTACGTCCTGCGAAAAGACAATGTCGTAGGGACACCCGTCCTTCGGATCGGGCGGCGGAGCCTGATCCGCGATCACCGAGATTCGGAGTCGGGCCATGAAGTCCTGTGTGGCCTCGCTAGCGCTATAGGCGTCCGCATTCGTCTCGGCTCCCAGGATTGATCGGTAGACTTCCCGAAGCCGACTGCTGTCGACATGGCGCAGCAGAATCTGGCAGCGCACATCTTCGTCGTCGTCCTGAATGGATCCAATGCGCTCAACCACCGCCTGAGGCAGACGCGCCGAGTCGCAGTTAAAGAGCACGACCGACATGTTGGCGCGTTCGTGAGGGTGTAGGGTCAGGTAGCGCCGGACGAGGTCTAGAACGCAGGCACTTCCCTCAGCTGGGCTCTCGTTGGTGTCCTGGCCGCCTTCGGAACTGGCGACCGGCGGTTCATGCAGGCTGTAGCCTTGGAGAACGTCGCTGATGGCGAGGAGCTGAGGCCCGTCCGCGGTCCAGATGATCGCCACCTCCGGATAGAGCGGGTGCGCCAGATCCTGCTCGAGATCTTTGAAGAACAAGCGCGTGTCGCCAAATATTACCTCACGAGCGTTCAAGAGCTGGTCTAAGAGGTCAGCTGCGAGCCGCGCTTTGCGCCACATCGCGCCCAAGCGGAGGGGATGCCACGGTGCAATCACGGCGGCGGCTGCACCGCCGTCTATCGGAACCACACCAACTTGAAGTAGCGGCCGCAAAAGGAGGTCGCGATTGCGATCACCCTTGGCCTGGGCGGTCACTACCTCCAGCAGTGTCGCGAAAGCCTGGAGTTGTTCTAAGTTGGCGTCCCCACATGCCCCGTGTTTTGAAAAGCCGCGCACAGCCTTCCCGTAGGCGGTAGCGAACCGATCAAAAGCAACCCCCAGGGCCGTTGCCGTCGCGTCGGACAGGTATCGCTGTGTTCGACAAGACTCGAGATTGCTGCGCCAGAGCAAGGCGAGATCTCGATCTGACTTATACGCTGGGACAAAAGAGCCGCGGTCGCGATCATAGGCGGGGACGAAGGTCTTCACATCGCTGAGGTCTATTGTCCTTGCGAGCGCCTTCGCCGTAGTGAACTCTCTGGAAGCGCGACCAGCGACGAACGGATGGCGCGACAGTCGCTCCCAGTCGTCGGCAAATTGGCTGCTCACCGCATTCGGCTCGAAGCGCCAAACGATTTGCGCGGAGTAAGTTTGTAGAGCGCCCGTGCTGGTTTGAGTTTCGAGCTCGAGAAGAAACTTTAGCTGCAGAGCCGTCTTGGACACAGAGCGGTTGGGTGTACTCTTTCCTGCCCCCCGCCACGCCTCCACGACTTCGGGAAAATCGAAGAGGTCGCCGACGTCCCAATCGACCTTCGACCCGAATAGACGCCTCAGACCAGCATAACGATGGGCGAAGTAGAGACCCGCCTCGACGTTCAGCTCGCGCAGGTCTCGTTTCGTCGCCCGCTCGCAACGAACTCGTAGCCTTCGGTTGCCGCCAAGTTGTTCACGGTTGAATAGCGGCTCCAGCGCGCTCATAAGCCCGGCGAGGAAGTCGGTGGTCTCGATCGGTCGTCCAAATACGAAACGATCCCAAGCCGATTTCAGCTTGCGATCATCCTTCAGTTCGGTGCGGTGTGCCTCATAGAAGTCAATATCGTCTTCGGCCGGCTCCGTCGTCCGGCGGCCGATCAAGAGCTTCAGATACTCCCGGTCGTCGTCCGACAGCAGCCCAGGCTCCCGCTCATTACAAAAATCGAGCGTCGCTTGCCCAAGATTGAACTTCTCGCGAGCAAGTCCATCGAAGAGCGGTTTGATCTCTTCCCACTCGCACTCGGCCAAGTCAGCGGCCTGAGCATTCCAGCCGCTCGGCGAGGAAATGAACCGCCCGACAACCTCGTGATGCACATCCGGAATGACGTCGCGAACTTTGTCAAAAGCCGAGACGAGGTCGTCCTCGCTCAGCAGAAGCTGCGAGGCGGTCTGCTTGAGGATCAGACCAGAACGACGCTTCTGAGCAGCGGCGAACTGCCCACGCCACGCGGATGGGAAGCCTCGTGCCTTCTCCTTGATGCCGTTGAAGTACCAAGTATCGCGCGGCAGGCGCAGCGCAGGCAGGGAGGCACCTAGAGCATGCAGAAGCGGCAACCCATCAACCTGGATAGCCTGGCGCGTCCGCAGCACATAGTTCGCGAAGCGGTCGAGCGAGACCAAGCGAAGATCGCGCAGCCCGGTAAGCGCTCTTTCCCACCATCGGAGCTGCTCATCGGATAGATGCAGGTCATAGGCGACCAGGCGAACCCAGACGTCCAGCCGATCGAAGAGTTCCGCTGGTCCCAGGCGGGCAATTTCATTGAAAGAGGCGCCTTCGTCGTGCTCGACATCGGCCAGCAGAAACGCCGCCTTCGGGCAGGCGGCGTTCCGAAAGTAAGTCGCCGGAAATGTCGTCAGAGCCGTTTCCGGTAACCCGAAGCCGTCTAGGTAAGTGGTAGGCAGCTTCAGCTCGATCTTGTCAGAGAGCGCGGGATCGGCCAGCACAGCGAATGCCACCGCGGCGGTCTGCTCGGGACCGAGGTTGAGCGCGAATCGGCCGGTACCTTGCGCACCAAGCGCGTCGGGCGCTAGTTCTTCCCGAAGGATGGCGGCAGTAACGGCGCCGATGAGTTCCGAAACAATCATGCGGCAGCGGCCCTGCGAAGCGGGTTTTCGACATAGGCGCAGGCGTCCGACAGTCGGCGAAGCATACCGAGTGTGCGTAGCCGGCTCTCCAAACGTTCAGAGTTGGCTTGGAACGCGCGCTTGTCGAATTCTTCGTTGCTGAGAACTTGACGTGCCTCCCGCTCCCCGATTACGAGGCCGTAGCGATCGAAGATTACAGACAAAAACTCGCCGTACTCCATCCGGCCCGGAACGTTCGCGAGGATGATCGCCTTGAGAAGTTCGTCTGTCGGCGCATAGCGCAGGCGCTTAGTGCCACGACGTGACACTAGGCCGGCGCCGCCGCCGTAGCTCCGATGAACATTGGCGACATGTTGGTGGTGGCGGGCCAATGCCGACCGCCGGAGGGCAGCCAGCAACGCATCTGGATCGGCTGGTCCGTCGTAGTCATCCTCATCGCGCGGCCAGCGCACTCGATCCCGAAGCAGTTGACGGCAGGTCGCGAAACCGGCGGGATCGGCCGCTGCCGCGCGCCAGCTGTCGGTCTCCCCGATCTCACGGATGTAAGTTTCAAGGGCTCGTTGTGGCAGCTGATTGTTCGAGAGATAGCTCATAACGGAGACCTCTCGGATCAGAGTTTTCCGTGGTGCGATGACCTCGCAGACGAACGACGCCTTGCCTTCGCCGCAGATGTCTGACGCGACGTTTAGCTGATAGCGGGCGAGATGGAACGCAGCTAATGTAGCAAGGTGCGGGTAAGCGTCGAACCTCGGCAACTCGAGCGCCAGCACGGCGAGCCAGTCCTGCCCGACCGCGTCGAAGGCCGGGTGTTTAGCGTATGGAAGATAGCTGTTGCCGCCCCGGTCTTGCCGATCGTCGCTTCGGCCAGGCTGCATCAGCTCTACGAGCCGGTCGCAGGGATCCTGCCGATCGAAGGCGCGGCCGAGATGGACCCGCAGAGCGGCCGCGTGCTTAGACCGAACCAGCATCTGGTACAAGATTTCGCCCGTCCGACCAAAGTTAATGTACTCCCGGGTGGCCGAGCTACCGGAGATATTGAGGTCCTCGTAGATGGCGTTCCGGCCGAAGGGGAAAACGAAGCGCGAGCCCCAGCGCTTGTTCCAACTGCTCTCTATGGTCGACGAGCGAATCATGGCTACGAGTGACGCGAATTGGTGGAACGAGCGGAAGCGTTTCTGTAGATAGGAAAAATCCCGATCTGGGACAGCCTGCGCGTTATCTTGCATCCAGCCCAGCCACTCCCGCCAAGCCGCGCCGTCGTCGGCCACTCGCTGTGCGATTTCCGGCATGGCTTCATTGTTATAAAGGATGTTGCGCAAATAGAGCCGCCGACTGGGGCGAAACTGTAGGGAGAACGGGCGGTCGCCGTGGTCCAGGAGTCGCCCTTCGTCGTGGCAGGCTTCGGCGACGGACATGAACTCAAGGAATATTAGCCACGGGTTCTGAGAATCCCAAAGACGGTGCCCCCAGATCTGTTCGTCCACCCACATGCTGTTGTCGCGATGGTAAGCGACCGGAGGCGGGGCAAGGGCGATGACCTCAGACACAGGCGACCTCCACGACATCGTCGATCGCGTTGCCGGTCCCGTCGAGGCTCAGCAGTCGGAAGGAAAGCTCGGCTGGCCCTTTCTCGTCCGGTTCGTGGTCTCTGGCCGCCGCAGCCAGCAAGGCGCTTTTGAACGACAAGATGTCCTCGTAGCACTCGCGCGAGAAATTGCCCGGCAAGGCTCCCTCGCTGACCCGCGTGAGGAACTCGTAACGCGTTAGGTTCAGTCGGAGCGCGCGCATCTCGCCATTCGGCAAATGCACATCCAGATGAGGGAAACCACGACGAAGCGTGACTTCAACCTTCTCAGGCCGTCCACGCGCCGCCACCGCGATACGGTCTTCCAGCAGTTGGCTAACACGAGCGCCGGAGAAGGAGAGGCTTGTCGCCAAGAGCAATTCCCGATCGGACGCGACGAGCAGGCCCGTGAAGATCCGATTCAGGCCGTTGACGAGCGCGGCGACAACGTGACGAGCCACGCGTCCGCCAGTCTTCAGCGGCTGCGCAACCTCAGCCAGGTAATCGCCGGCCCCCGCGAAGACTGTCAGCTGCCAGAGCTTCAGTTCATCCTTCCACTCATCTGGTATCTTAAAGAACAGGCCTCGTCGTTGGGCGACCAGCATGTCTAAAAAGAGGTGACGATCGCCAACGGTCGCCTCCGGGGTCTCCACGTAGGCAAGCTGTGCGGCACGGAAGCGACCGGTTGCTCCGTAGAACGCATCTGCGGCCAATAGCGCGTCATAATAGGGCCGCAGGTTCTCGTCTTCCGCGCCGAAGATCAGAATGTTGTCGATTCTATTAGTCGTCTCGTGCCCGACGCCAAATCGGCCCAGATAGTCGAATATCTCTAGAGACTCGCGTTTCGTGCCGCCCAGGTTAGCTCCGAAAAGGTTGCTATAGAGACTGGCCAGATGGGTCTCGTTGGCGCGGATCACTTCTCGGACGTCCCTAGGCAGGAGCAGCCGATCCTTGGCGCCCGGATGACCCAATATCGCGTTGGCCAGCAACATGAGCACGCGTCGGATAGGCGTGTGCAGCTCGTTGTAATCGCACAGCTCAAACAACGCCTGGAGGCGGCTGCGCATCAGGGGAGCCCGAAGCAACTCGTAGTTCCGACGGATTGGACAAGCCGGTCCGAAGAACCCGTCCGTCTCCGCTTCCGCATAGCAGGCCTCCCATCCCTCGTGCGCCAAGAGCGCCTCAAGCGACAGTGCCAGCACATTCGTACTCGATACGGCGCTGAGACTGAAAAAACGGAGAGCGTCGCCTGGCTCAGGGTCCCTGTCGCCCATGAGGCGGGCCTCGAACAACGCGTGGGCTCGAGCTCCAGCGGCTCCAAGTTTGCGCCACGTCTCTATCAGATGCCCATCGTTTGCCGCGATGAGGAAGACATCGGGGCCGGGCTCGAACAAGGCTTCGCTGAGTCGCGTGAGCAATTGGGCCTTGGTCGCGTAACGCCCTGAAGGATCCTCTTCCAAAAGGGCGGTCAGGTCACGGATGACATGAAGCGTGATCGGCTGTCCCGCCAGCTCCGTCAGGAGCTGAAAATATATGTTGTCTGAGGCCCATTCGGCGGTCGTTCCGCCCAGTGCCTGCCAGACCCTTCCGCATAGATGACTCTTTCCATCACCGGCCGTGCCCGTGAGCACCACCACACGGGCCCCGTCATTGGCGGTTGTGAAGGGAGCCAGGACCTTATCTTCGAGGGGGTGACGGAAGGTAATTGGCACAACGCCGAGACGACCGGCAGAACGCCGGATGTGCTCGTCAAACATATTGTCGTTGCGCGGGATCGGTCCGTACTGCCTCAAAAACCGGATCCAGCGCTCTCCTTCTCCCGCCATGAACGTTCCCCCCGATCCGCGACGTCACAAGGAACAGATAAGGCAGCCGTCCCTTAGAGTTGGATCGTCCTGAGGCTCGAGGCCACCTAGGGACTCGACGAGCGGCACGTTCCGGCGCTTGGTACGCGCCCGCGCCTGCGCCGCGTCCCAGTTGTCCTTGATCTGCTGCATGCGCTCGGGGCGCTCCAGTTCGCCCAGGCTTTCGTTCTGGCACCAGTAGAACTGCTCGCCGAACTGGACCGCCTGCTCTTCGTACTCCTTGGCCCTGTCAAAGAGATCGCGATGCATCTCCCACAAGCGGACCCACTCGATTTTCTGCTGGTAGAAGCAGAAGAAGCAGCCTGACCGTGAGCGTCCCCAAGCCATATACGGCGGAAGACCAAGCCCGGAGTCTTCTAGAATCCGAATGATATCAGCACGGACCAAACCATCATCACGAAACGGATAGACAGCCGTGATGTTGGGTTTCGTGCTGATATATCCGCCTCTTTGCTCATCTGCTCGCAAGCCGACATAGTTGATAACCGGCCCGTCGCCAACGTAAGCCTCAAATGGCTTCAGCTTAAGAACCTTCGTGCACCATCGGCGGTAATTAGATGGCAGCATGCCGCGGTATACGGTCAGCCAATGGTCGAAGGTGTCAACCGGCGAGGTCTTGACGATCGGCTTACCCAAGATCGCTTCTAGACGAGCGAGATAGTCATAGGTCTCAGGAAGCTCTTTGTCGGTGTCATGGAAGATGTACTCCATTTCCGGTATCCGATCGCGCATGTAGACTGCCAGAGCTGCGCTGTCCTTCCCCCCGGAGAGGCTGAGAATGTGGCGGAGCGCTGTTGGTGAATGGAAGTTCATCGACGTGTTCTCGCTTGGGGCCGCAGACTCTCGGGCTCGGCTGCTTGTTCAGCGTCCGACGTCAGATCGGTCCACATGAGATGAGCCAGGAGCTGGAGTCGCAGCATGCGGTCCTGCGGCAGCCGGCCGCGGAGAAGCTCGGCCTCTGCGGAGACGTCACGGTCGTCGGGTCTTGGCTCGATCACGCGGACGCGGTCTTCACCATCGCCACGCGTCAAGTTCAAACGAATCGCGTCCACTGCCGGCGTCGTGCTCCCGCTCCGGAACGCGGTCGCTTCGACCTTGTGGAACAGTTCGGAAAGCGCGCCGATCTCCTCGCTGAAACGCGCTTCGTCGCCCGGCGCCCAGCGTGCAGGCGGCTTAGAGACGACGAAGCTCGCTAGCGCCTCGGCCCACGCGTCGTCCGACAGGCCGGGATCGCGCAAGCGTAGGGAGAACGTCCGCAGCCGCGGCTCGCGCGCCGCCAAGGACACGCGCGCTGCCCGCGCGGCTAAACGCCCTCTGTCGAAACCGTCCCGTTCCGTGCCGCTCGCTTCCGCAACACACGCGATGATTCTACTCAGAAGCTCCGGATAGGCCCCTCGTAGTTCGTCGATGGCTTGATGGAGCACCGCAACGAAACGCTGCACCCGCTGGGGGTCGCTCGCTTCGTCCGGCGAAAAAGCACCGACGCCGCAGGCCAGCGGCAGGTCTCGAAAGAGCATCGTCGCCGGCTCCCGCGCCGACAGAAGATTTCCGCGAACGCCAATCGCTTCTTGGCTAAGCCCAGTCGCACGCCGAGTGTATTCAGGCAGCTGGGCAGCGAACTGGCAGAGCGGGCGCACCACGTCTAATAGGTCCGGTCGCCGATCCGAAGTCGCCGCAGCAAATGCTTGGGCGAGTTCGTTGAACACCTCGAGTCGAACCCCCGCCACCCGACAGTGCTGCACCTCGAATGTTGCCGGAGCCTTGGTAAGCCTTAGGAAGTCCGACGGCCCGAAGCGGTGTAGAAATGTGCCGTGTTCATAAACTGCCAGCTCATGTGCGCGCGTCCGCAAGATGATTGCCAACAGCAGTGGCGTCACCCCGGACCGAACGCCAAGCGGGCTTTCCCTTAGGCCGTCCAGCAACCGTGGCACGGCTACTCGGTCCCCATGAGCCTCGGCGATGGTCGACAACAGCCGCTCGAGAGCGGGCCGAAGGCGGAGCGGGTCCTTCTCCTGGGGCTCCACAACCCGATACCGGTCGCCGTCCTGAACATGCACGGCGCCCTTCTGCAGCACGGACAGGTACATCGACTTTTCGGGGGGAGACTTGGCTGGGTCGATGCCGAGCAGTGCCTGATCAGCGGCGGTGAACAGACCCTCGATTAGCCGCATGCGCGCGGCCGCGGCGGCGCTGCTGAGTGTGTTCCGATTCAACAGCTCATTCGTAATCAACGGTGCGGATGGATAGAGATCGTCGCACACGGTAGACAGCAACGCCGACAAGCCGCCTCGTGGTGGCGCGCCGATCGGCTGGCCCGCCCGAAACAGCAGCACATCTGCCGCGGTGCCGGCGCGAAGCCCCAAGCAGCTGGCTAGGCGCCCTGCCAACGCGCGACGGGCGGCATTGAGCTGACGAGCCACTTCGGCCGCAGCGTACGCGTCGTCGACAAGTTCAGGCGTGTTATCCGCAATCCACTGCCAATTGCGAACATCCTGAAGTTCAGGAGCGAGGCCTAACAATGGCTGGATGATCGCGACGACTACGTCCGCACGCTCGACGAACGCACCCGCGCGGGCCGCGTCCAAAGCCGCCTGACGCTCGGCTTCCGTATCGGCCAGCGCCACGACCATCACTCCATCACCGTCCGGCGCCTTCTTCAAGCTATCCTGAAGAGCCGTCGCGTGGGCGTAACGCAGGTCGAAGTAACGCAGTGTTCCGCACTCAACATAGTGACGGCGCGCGAGTATCGGCTCCCGGTCGAGGTAAGGCTCGATCGTGCTCGCCACCGTCTCGACGGGACCGATGGCTCGGGCAGCGCCAGCGAGCGCAGCGTCCAGGCTAACACTGGAATTCGGCCAAAGACGGAACGCGCCGGCCATGCCGCGCTGGAACAACAGGCCGCGCGACCTGAGCCCGCACAGAGCCAAGTCAACTGCCCTTTTCTTCGCAGGCGTGAATACCGCATGCAGCGCCGCCTCTGTCGGCAAAAGGTCGTCGGCATCGAGCAGGTTGAGCACAGCCACCACCTTCAGGACGCGTAGTTCGAGCGCGCCTGTGTCGGAGACTGCATCGACCGTCGCCACGATGCGCATCCAGTGGCTCTTGTAGCTGGCGCCGGCAAGGCGATGTCCGAAGACCGCACGGATATAGTCATAAAACTCCGCCAGTCCGTACCAAGTCGTTACTGCCATTGGGGCGTCGGCGAAAGCCTGCAGCCCGAATGGTTCCGACGACAATAGAAACCCAAAAAGCGAGCGTTCATGCTGTCCGAACCGAGCAAAGAACCGGACAAGCACGGGCAAAAGAGTCGGGTGTAGGGGATAAAGGCGCGCAGCGTCCATCGTCGCAGCACCGGTTGTGCCGCCGCCCAACCAACCGGTGACGGCCGTCGCGGTTGCGGCCTCACGGGCGGCGTTGCGGACCGGCGTCGGCAGACGCGACGCTTGCACGTTCAGGGCACCGGCCACCAGGGCGGCGGTATGTGCGAGCGGCTGATCGAAGACGATTTCGTCGAACCGTCCCGACACCTTGTCCCACTCGTGGCGGGCGACCGAGGGCAGGCGTTCGGCATAGGCCTGAAAACCCTGATGCAGCAAGCCAAGCAGCACGAACGGCTTGTCCGCGCTGCGCGCAGCCATCTCGCCCACTCGCTGGAGCGCAAATACATCCTCGCGATCCGGGCGTTGGGCGGCGTGCTCCAGCAGCTTGCCCAGTTCGTCGATAATGAGCAGCACGCCCGCTCCCGACTCGGCCGCATGATCGCGCAGAGCGTCCATCAGCGCCTCAAGGTCGAGCAAATTGCCGGAAACAACAATCTTCTCAGCTCTAGTGCGAAGCGCAGTTAAAGCGCGCGAGCGCCGCCCCTCCTGCGCTTGACGCTGAACAAGGGCTTCTCCGATCCCGCGCGCGAGTGCCGGCACGAGCCTGTCCCGGGAGCCCGTTAGGAGCACGGGCCACAATACAGGTGCGCCGCCTTTGAACTTCGCCGTCCAACCAAGGGCTCCGGCGATACGGTTGATCGATCCTCCGCGCTGTCCGCTAACCAAGTGGGCCAGGACGAGCGCGAACGAGGACTTTCCGACGCCATAGTCACCAGTGATACGCCAGGCCCGACGCCCCGAGGCTCCTCGCAAGCCATCCGCAATCCGGCCAAAGGCCTCTGCCATCGGCGGCGTCAGGACATAGTGATCTAGGGCCGCAACATCGAGAAAATCGCGCTCGAGCTGAACGGAACGTAGGAACCGATTGTGAACGCGGAAAAGGCTGCGGATCGCTGGTCCGGCTTCAGGCATACGCCAGCTCCTCACTGTAAATGTTGGCGAGGATCGGCGCGGCCACACCATGACGCCGTGAGAGAAGCCCTTGCACCGCTGAAGGCTGGTAGACGAACGCTCGTCCTTCCGCGTCAGAAGCGTACGCCTCCAAACGCGTGCGTACGTCATCCTCGGGCAGCTTGAAGATTTGACCTGGCGAACAAAGACCAGAGGTGACTTCCCGTAAGGTCAGCGTCTCTTCGTTCGGCTGAAATCGAGCCCAGTAATCCTCAAGACAGTATTCAAACAAAGCAGCCGTGACGTCCTGCTTGGTCTCACGTCGAAACGCATAGACCGTTTCGAATCTTCCGCTTTCACCCTTACGCTCGCCAATTGCCTGGACCAGGGAAAGCTCGACTAATGGGCCGTCGAGCGAGTCCTCCACCCCTACTATGCCTGCCCGGCCAGTGTGATACGTATGCAGAAACACGTCGAGATGCTGGACGAGGGTCACGGTGCTGTGGGAGTGGCCCAGACGCACGGACTCCCGGCTAAACGCCGCCAGGGCTTCCGACCGCGTCAACTCTGGATACGGCCAGTGGTTCAGCAAGAAACGCCACGCGAACAGACTGTTCTCGTGGCGCGATGAGAGGTTCCAGTGGAGAAGCCAAAGCGTCCTCACATCCTCGAGGTAAGGGTCGAAGCCGCGCGGCCCGAACACCGCATGGGCAAAGTCGGTCAGCTTCAAGGTTCGAGGGGCATCTGGTTTCGCCAGTCCCATGGCCTCCACCCAAAACCGGAGCGACCTGACCATGTTCTTGCCTAGACCAAGCTCCACCATGGCTCCGTCCTCATCCGAGAATTGGGCGGGATCTTTCGCCAGAGCGCGGTGGGCTTTCGGCAGCCAAGCGTAGCGGCACGCGAAGGTTTCATGGCCAGAGAAACGCATGCTCTTGCCTGTTGCCACATCAAGGCCCTGCATTAGACATACCCCCAACCGCCGCACGCACTGATGCGATCGCTTCGGCGATCGCGGCCGCAGCCACATCGATCTCCTCGCGAGTATTGAACCGACCCGGCGATATCCGCAGCGCGCTGTCTTGAAGGCTTGGCGACAAGCCCATGGCCCTTAAGACGTGCGAAGGCTGTTGTGCGCCAGACATACAGGCCGCCCCGGTAGCTAACGCCACGGAGGTGCGCAGCCGGGCAACCACCGCGTCGTTCGGTGCGCCGGGAGCGCTGATATGCAGGTTGTGGCTTAACCGCTGCGCCAAGTCCCCATTCACCTCCAACGCGGGGACGTCGGCCTGAAGCGTCGCTTGCAGATGGTCGCGCAGAGAACGCACATGTTCCTCACTCTCGGCACCCTCTTCACTGACGATCCGGCAAGCGGCCCCGAAACCAGCCGCCCCGGGGACGTTGGGTGTACCGGTGTGGCCCCACGCTTTGTCTGCCCACGAACCGATCGCGTCGCGCCCCACGAGCGCACCCACACCCTTCGGCCCATAGATCTTGTGTGCGCTCAAGACCAAATAGTCTATGTCCCAAGCCTCAGCGGCCAAAGGCACGCGGCCGGCAGCTTGGGTCGCGTCGACCAGGATGTCGGAACCTGCGTCATGAGCCAGGGAAGCCGCCGCCTCGACCGGGTAGATTGTACCTACCTCATTATTGGCCGCCATCAGGCACAGAAGATCGACGCCCTGCCGCAAGACCTGTGCGATCTCGTCCAGGGACACGCGGCCCTTCGCGTCCACGCTCAGCCACGTCACCCGCGCCTTTCCCTCGTCCTGCAGCACTTGGAGCGCGTCGAGCACGGCGCGATGCTCGGCGCGTGACGCGGACACATGCAGCGCCCGGCCTTCCATCTTTCGGACGGCGATCTGAAGCGCCAGGCGGACAGCTTCGGTGGCGCCGGATGTGAAGCGCACATGTTCCGGAGTAGCACCAACCAACTTGGCTACTGCGCTTCCGGCGTCCCCAAGAAGGCGCGCAGCCTCTTCCCCGTAGAGGTGATCGGCGCTGTTTGCGTTTCCGAACTGCGTCGTCATCGCCTCCCACACGACGCCGGCGACACGAGGATCAACAGGCGTGGTCGCCTGATGATCCAAGTAGATCGGTCGCCGCCCGTCGCGTGCACGTGCTATGGACGGGTACAGCTCAAGCATCGACGTCTTGAGGCACGATTGAGGTCAACCGAGCGCGTCCGGGATCTGCGGGCTCGAACACCCGGATCTCGACCGAGCGCCCCAGGATCAGCAGCCACGACATCAGCTTGTCCAAACTGATGCTCGAGGTTCGTCCGCGCAGAACCTTGGACAAGGTTGGCTGATCGGTTCCCAGCGCGCGGGCAGTCTGCACCTGGGTCATGCCTTTGGCCACCATCGCCCGCTCCAGGGCTGCCGCCAATTGCGCCCTCGTCTCCTCGTGACCATACTCTTCCCCCAAGCGCCTTTCTCCCTGAGACCCGCCTATGAGGCGCGCACGCGGTCATGAGGCCGCCCTCTGCCACACCGAATCCGAGAGGCGAGGCTATGGGAAATTTCCCATAGAAGTCAACCCGAATCTGGTGTACGTCCAAGGAGTTGGCGCATGATGCTTGAGCGTTCAGCGTTGACGGAAGTGACCGATTTTGGCTCCCATAATGACCTGACCAATCGAAACTGACCGGTGGAATGGGAGATGCACCGAAGCCGATTTCAGATTCGCAGCAAGGAGGCTTCTCTGACGATGCGTAGCGGCGGAACCGTGATGTTACGGCGCGGCGACCTCACTGTGCGTATAGGCGGCACGATATGAACTTTAGGGTTTCGGCGCGTACCATCCTGCATTTAGGGTCTGAGCTGATCAGCTCAGACGGCATCGCGTTTTACGAACTGATCAAAAACTCGCTCGATGCACGGTCGCCCGAGGTTCGAGTGGACGTGCTTTACCGGCTCGAGCACCGCGTCTATGACGCGATCATGCGGGTCCTTGGAGAGGACCGGGACGACCCAGACTGGACTGGACCGCGCACTGCTCAGGACGGCGCAAGCGGTCCGATGGGCGATTGGCGTAGACAAAGGCAGGCGGCACTGGACGGACTAGTAACTGGTTCGCCAGACGTCGACGATCTTCGCAACAGAATTATTGGCGCGAAAACGAGATCGGTATTCCTTGAGGCGCTCAGGAGCGCCAATCAAATCGAGGTCGTCGACGACGGCGAAGGCATGTCGATGGACATCCTTGAGCGCGTCTATCTCACCATTGGCACCTCACACCGCGCGGCGCAAAAGCGACAGAGCCGACAGCGGCGGTCGCATACATCCGAGGGCTCGGACGGCGACCCGCGCGTGATCCTTGGCGAGAAGGGCTTAGGGCGACTATCCGCAATGCGACTGGGTGACCGCGTTATGATCATCACGGGCGAACGCGGTTCGCTCCGCTGGAACCAGCTTAAGATCGACTGGAATGATTTCGCCGATGCGGCCGACCTGGACCTAGACAGCGTGGACGTGTCCCCCGAAGTGGGGGAGTCGAAGGGACCTGACCAGACTGGCACGCTTATCAGAATATCCGCTCTACGCGCCGAGTGGTCCTCTGAGAAGCTGGAGGCGCTCGCCGTTGAGCAGTTTTCCAAACTCGTTGATCCGTTTGAACCAAACTCGCGGCTGCCACTCAGGCTTACATTCAACGGCGAAGACATTCCCATTCCGGCCTTCGCAGGCTTCCTGCTCGAGCAAGCCCACGGCCGCCTTGCGGCGCGCTTTAGGACTGATGGCCCTGAGGCGCCGCGAGTGGATGGCGAAATGGAGTACAGGCTCCGCCGGCGCCGCGCGCCCCTGCGACTGTCCACACTCGATCTAGAGACGCTCACCGAGTGCGACCAAGATACGCTCCAGCGCATCGGCCCAATCGACTTGGAGGTGTACTGGTTCAACAGGCGAATCCTGACCAAGATCGAGGGGATCGGATCGCTTGCGGTTGTTCGGCGGATCCTTGCGACCTGGGCGGGCGGCGTGTCTCTTTACCGCGACAGTTACCGCGTGAATCCCTACGGCGGCCCCAACGACGACTGGCTGGACCTCGACCGCGACGCCTTCTCCACGAGCGGCTTCAAGCTAAACCGCGGGCAGATCATCGGACGTGCCCGCATCAGCCAGGACGCTAACCGGTACCTCATCGACCAGACCAATCGGGAGGGGCTCAAAGACAATCCGGAGAAGCGCGCCTTCGTGAAGGTGCTGTCCTCCGTAGTGGAACTCTATCGTCAGTTCCTAGTCGAGATCGACCGTGACGCGAAACGCGCCCGCCACGTGACTGCCGCCGATGCACTCGCCCGCTTCAGAGCGGAGGATGAGCGCCTGGGCGGGCTGCTGCCGCAGCTGGAGGAGGCGCTCGCTCAGACCTCGAACGGAACTGCGCTGTCCCAACGCATCGCAGCCGCACTTCAGGAGTTGCGCGAAGCGGCCGCAGACGTTCAGGCCGCGGCAGGTGCGCAGGACGAGGAGCGCAGCCGGGTTATGCACTTGGCCAGCATCGGTCTCATGATTGAAATCTTGGCGCATGAGCTCTACCGCGCGACCTCTGCGGGCCTTCGAACCATTGCGCAAGCGCGTAGTGCACGCGATCCCGCAGCGGCCGGCACGTCGCTCCGGGTGCTCGACGCGCAGCTTCGCACGCTCCAGAAACGGCTCAAGATCCTCGATCCACTTAGCACCAATGCCCGCCAGACTAAGGAGGACTTTGAGCTGGTCGGCTGGATCGATGACATCGTCAACGGCTTCGCTTCTAGAAACCGCTCTACCCGCGTCCGTGTCCGCATAATGGTCCGGCCCCGAGGCTCCACTCTCGTCGTTCGAGCGGTCAAGGGCATGTTCGTGCAGGTTCTTGAGAATCTTCTGACAAACTCTCTTTTTTGGGTGGCCCAGCGTCACCGACAGCAGACTAAGGCCGGGCTTGCGCGGGACGACGATGAATTCATCGGCGATATCGTGGTGACCGTGGACACCGGCAACCGCAGGATCACGGTCACCGATGACGGTCCGGGCATCCCGGAGGAACGCCGCGAAATGGTGTTCCAGCCCTTTTTTAGCACCCGTCCGCAGAAGCAGGGCCGTGGACTCGGCCTCTATATCGCTCGCGAGATTGCGGAGTACCACGGCGGAAATCTCTACCTCGGCGATGGCGATGATCACGGACAGATCCACTCGGTCATCTTCGACATTGGCGGCACAAATGGCGATTAGCACACCTGTGGAGCAGATGGGGTCACAACCTCCCGCAGCTATGACCCAGGCGCGCCGCGTCGCCGTCATCGATGACGCTCTCATCCCACCGGCGCTGGGACGGATACCGGTAGAGGCGCAGCAGGCGGTAATCTCACTGCTGCAGACGGCGGACGCGACTGTCGAGCTTGATTGCCTAAGCATCGACCGTACCGCGGGTCCGGACGCCATCCTTGACGCGCTCGCCGACCCGGCGCGGGAACCCGGCTATGTCGTCGCGGAGATCACCCGTATTTCCGGCGAAATGGGCAAGATGATCGAGGAGCGCTCTTCCCTCAGGCGGCTGGTCGCTCTCATTGAGGAACAGGTCGGAACCGGGGTGATCCAGTGCAGCCCGGATGAGGACCTGCCGGACCTCACGAACTGCGACCTTGTCCTCATTGATTATTATCTCGAAGGTAGCAGCGGGACAGGCGACCGAGCCAAGGAGGTGGCCCGGCAGGTTAGGGGACAGCACAACGGGCCTGTTGAGCAGCAGGTCGTGCTGATGTCATCCGTCGAAAGCGTGCGGCAACATCGAGCCGAATTCCGAGAGGAGACCGACTTGGCGGGCGCTGCCTTTGCGTTCGTTGCCAAGTCCGACATGGACGAGCGCTGGAAGGTAAAGGCGCATCTCGGAATGCTTGAGCGCGCGCGACCCCACGCTCCAATCTTGGCGGCATACCGAGGCAGCTTGGCTGCTAGCCTGGAGCAGGCTACCAAAGGACTCCTGCGACTTGCCGACGACTTGGATATAGGCGATTACGCTTATCTCCAATCGCAGGCGCTGATGAACGACGGCCACCCGCTTGGCGACTACGTGTCGTGGCTACTCTCGTCACACCTAACGACGCTCGCCTTTGAGGGCGAGCAGATGCGCATTAGCCAACGAGCCGTAGACAAGCTTGAGTTTGAGAAAAGGACATTCGCACCCACCGAACCGTCGCCGATCGTCGCGCAGCTGTTCCATAGTGCCCTACTCTCCTGCAACCTTGGTCCTCTTGGGCCGCATCCGCGGGCGAAGCCTGGCAGCGAATACCTCGCCTTTCCGCTGGTGCAGCTAGGGGACGTGTTCCTAGACAAAGCGCGCACCAAGGCTGTCGTGGTCCTTAGCGCCGACTGCGACCTCGCATTCTCGCCGTTAGAGGAACGACCGCCGAACGCCGAAACGCCAGTGATTCTCGTGCCTGGCGAGCCAAAGGCCCTAGTCACTAAGCCAGACACCGGTACTCCCGCAACCGAGGGAATCGTCGACGGTGACCAGGTCTACCGGATCGACTGGAGATTTTCGGCCTATCGGTCTGTCCCGCTAGGTGACCTGCAGAATCGGCTAGCGCAGGAAGGATACGACACCACAAACCGCGATCGGCTGCGTCCACTATACGGGCTGAAATTGCAACAGGAGTTCGGCGCCCACCTGCTTCGGGTTGGACCGCCAGTAATGCCGCCACTGACCTACGCAGCGGAAGGCAAGATCTATATAATCAGCGCTGGCGAGCGAGAGATCCTGGAAGAGCTGACCAACGGAGAGGTCATGCTCTCCCATCATAAGGGCGTCACGGTGGTTAGAATGACGCCTAAGATTGTCGATGCGATGAAGCACGGAGCCGAGGAGTTGATCCGGCGTCTAACGGAAGCCAAGGCCGCGCGGTCAACCCAAAAAGACAATACAGGCCGCGAGCAGGCCAAGCCCGAGACAGAAGGCGAACCTAAGAAACCCAAGGTGGACGGCGAGCAGCTCAAGATCGATGCGATCAGCCGAGACGTCGACAACGACGACTACTGGATCACGCTCGTCGACGGCGTGGTGCTAAACGCGCCTGGCTCCATCCTTGATAAGGGCAGCACATGCAGCTTCGTCCGGGGTGTTGAATGGTCGAATCCCGGCAAGCCGCGCATCGTGCTGGAAATCTTGGAGAAGACGGCGATCGCCATCTAGCGTGACCCTTCCGATGCAAATGATGGATCACGCTGCGCGCCTTGTCTGCGACTACCCAATTCATACGTCGTAATGGGCACGGGCGTCGTCTGCGAACCGAGATACAAACGACCATCCGTGACGAGGTTTCGGATGACTTGCAGTGACTCTCACTTTGCCTAGGTTCCAAGTCGGTGCGGCCAGCGTTTTTGATACGACGAACGCTGCTAACACACCCCATGCCCCGCTCTCATCGCTGAACGTCGGCCAATTTGGCGCGGTCGCCCGCATGTCAACGCCTGCGCCGTTCCCGCGGCGGTCGTCGAGTCGACCGCTCGCGTGACATGTGGCCTCGGCACCGCACCCTTCGGGCCTCCGTCGCTCGCGTAGCGGGAAACGGAGGTTCATATGTGCAGGGTTCTCAACAAGCACGCAGCCGGCAAGCACGACGGCGCGATCTATATCGGGCGCGGCAGCAAATGGGGCAGCCCGTTTCGGATCGGCGTCTATGGCGATCGTGCGGCCGTCATCGCCAAGCATGCCCACTGGCTGCGGGATCAGCATCACCTGCTGTGCGCGCTCGACGAACTTCGCAGCAAGGATCTGCTGTGCTTCTGCGCGCCGGCGGCAGGCCACGGCGATCTGTTGCTGCGGCTCGCCAACGCGTCACGGGAGGAGCGCATCGCATGGTGGCGCTCGGCCGGATGACCGCCCTCCACACATCGAGCAGTCGCGGGCCGGCAAAGCGGCCGGGCAGAGCTACGATCGCCCGCCGCCGCGGCCGTGAGCCACGGCCTAGAGTGAGAGCCGGGCCGGGTCGGCCGTGACGGGTTGGAGGTTCGCGAGAGAGGCTCGCGGCGCCCGTCGCGGGGACCCGCGATGTCACGTTCAGCCGCTCGCGCTCGTACCGGTCAGGACCAGACGAGCCTCTATTCCGAAATCACCGACAAGATCATCGCCGAGCTGGAGGCCGGCCGGGTGCCCTGGGTCCAGCCCTGGGGAACGGCGGCGGCGAAGGCGCCGCTCGCCATGCCGAAGAACGCGGCCACCGGCCGGTTCTATTCCGGGATCAACGTGCTGATCCTCTGGGGTTCCGTGATCGAGCACGGCTTCCCGGTCCAGGGTTGGCTGACGTTTCGCCAGGCCCTCGGCCTCGGCGGCAATGTCCGCAAGGGCGAGCACGGCACCACCGTCGTCTATGCCGACCGCTTCATTCCCGACGACGAGAAGAAACGGGCGAGAGAGACCGGCGAGGAAGCGCAAGCGATCCCGTTCCTCAAGCGCTTCACCGTCTTCAACCTGGCGCAATCCGAAGGCCTGCCGGAGGACCACGTGGTCGCCACACCGCCGCCGGAACCCGGGTTGATCGAGCCCAGGGTCGAGGCGCTGATCAAGGCGAGCGGCATCGATTTCCGCATCGGCGGCAGCCGGGCCTTCTACATGCCGGCGCACGACTATGTGCAAGTCCCGCCGCCGCAAGCCTATTTCGAGCCGATCAACTGGCACCGCACGGCGCTTCACGAACTCGGCCACGCCAGCGGCGCCTCACACCGGCTCAATCGCGATCTCTCCGGCTCTTTCGGCTCGAAGAAGTACGCCTTCGAGGAGCTAGTGGCCGAGATGAACGCCGCGTTTTGTTGCGCCTCGCTCGGCATCGTGCCGACGGTGCGCCACGCCGATTATATCGGCTCCTGGCTGGAGGTGCTGCGCGAGGACAACCGCGCCATCGTTCGCGCCGCGAGCGCCGCCTCTAAAGCTGCGGACTATCTGCTGGCCTTCTGGCCGGGCGCCGGCGTCGCGCTCGACAACGAGCAGGCAGCGGCATGATGTATGCCGCGCTGAGCTCGATTGACCCTGCCATGACATCTTTAGGAGAACCATCGGAGTGCCGGGATCCAAAATGAAAAGAACGTCTCTGACGCATCCATTGGAGATCGCGTCCTTATCCGCAGGACCCACCTAGGGACGAGTTGGCATCACTTTCTGCCCTGGCAAATATGATCGGCATGCGATGAGCGGGTATTGGGATCGTGATCTTTCTCTCGATCTCGATGCCGTCCGCGATTGGGGAGCAGCCGCCGTCGTTACTCTGGTGGAGCCGAAGGAGCTGGTCGTCCTTCGGGTGGAGCGACTTGGTGAGGAGGTGCTTCGCAGAAGGATGTGGTGGTTCCACTTGCCGATCATCGATGTATCGACGCCGGACGAAGGGTTCGAGCGGCAGTGGGAAGTTGCTGGTAATGAGCTTCGCATGCTGCTGCGCAGCGGACGCGACGTCCTGGTTCACTGCCGCGGCGGGCTCGGACGAGCCGGTACGATTGCGGCTCGACTTCTGATCGAACTCGGCATGGAGCCAGCGACCGCGATCAGGCAGGTGCGCGCCGTCCGTCCCGGCGCAATCGAGACGCTCGAGCAGGAAAAATACATCCTGGGTATCCGCACGAGGGTGTAGTTGAGACACGGAGATCATCATGGATTGGTTCGAAAAGCTCACGGGGTTTCGAGAGACCGGCTACGAAGAGACCCGTGCCCGGCTCGAGGTCGAGGACGGAAGACTGCGCTCGCGGATCAATGGCGCGAGCTTTGGGATCGGCGAGCTCGAACTTGTTTCACTTCAGGCTCTTCGGGAAAGAGCAAAGTCCGGAGGCAACCTGCCTGGCCGGGTTAAAACAAGTGTAGTGACAGGCGATGTGCGGCGCATGCATCGGTCTTCCGAAAATGCCGGCGCGCTATTCCAGGTAGCATCGCAGTTCAATCTGCTCGAGATGGTGTCGCCGGATGTGACACCGGAACATGGCGTGACCCGATATCAAAGCGATCGCACTCAAGGGCCGGCTTGCGCCATCGCTGCAGGCGCGGCGACCATCTACCGGAATTACTTCGTTCCGATTGAGGGCAGCCAGGGCCAGACCGCGACGAGGCAACTCGATGGGCTCGCTGACCTCGGCGCGGCGCTGAGCAGCACGACGAATTTGCCTGTCGGCAATCTATGGACGATGCAGAACGGCTACGCATTGGGTACGCAAACGGGACTCGATGCAATCGCTCGACATCTCGGAACGCTTGCACCAGACCAGATCGATGCCCTGCGCGGAAAACTACGTATCGGGGTACATCGCGATGTAAAAGTCACCGAAGCAGCGGGCCCGGATCGGCCGCGGGTCTCTCAGTCATTCTGCTCGGCACTCCCAGTCGCCTACAGTCGTGTGCCGCCTGCTCATTGGGAGTCATTCGCGTTGCTTGTCTTGGAGGCCGCATACGAAGCCACACTGTGGGCGACCTTGCTGAACGCGCAACGCGGCGCATCAAATGTGGTTTTCCTGACGCTTCTCGGCGGAGGCGCCTTCGGCAATCATGGGAGTTGGATCTGCGCCGCCATGAGGCGGGCCCTAGAATTGATGACGACCTTCGATCTCGACGTGAGGCTCGTGAGTTACGGGACACCGTCAAAGGAGATAGAGGCGATTGCCGAGGAGTTTCGATGATTGTCGCCCGACCACACAGGATTACGCGCCTCTTCCTTCCCTAGTGCTCAGATCAGCGCTCGTGGCCGAGGCGTGCCGCGTGGTGGGTGTGAGTACTGGGGTGCGCAACAATTAGCACCCCGCGAGTTCCGTGCGACGAGAGTGAGAGGGCTGCGCCGGTCTTCGTGATGGGTTGGAAGCCGAGAGAGAGTCTTTCGGCACCCGTCGCGGAGACCATCCCGATGGCTACTGCCGTTCAGAAGATCACTCTGTCGTCGTCGCGCGACATCCCCTTCAACAAACTGGTGCTCAGCCAGGCCAACGTGCGCCGGGTAAAGGCCGGAATCTCCATCGAGGAGTTGGCCGAGGACATCGCCCGGCGCACGCTCCTGCAGAGCTTGAGCGTCCGGGCCGTGGCGGATGCGGAGGGCCAGGAGACCGGCATGTTCGAGGTGCCCGCCGGTGGCCGCCGCTTCCGGGCGCTGGAACTGCTGGTGAAGCAGAAGCGGATGGCCAAGACCCAGCCCGTGCCGTGCGTGGTGCGGGAGGGCGGCCTCGGCGAAGAGGATTCGCTGGCCGAGAATGTGCAGCGCGTCGCCCTGCACCCGCTCGACCAGTTTCGTGCCTTCCAGACCTTGCGCGAGAAGGGGCTGAGCGAAGAGGAAATCGCGGCCCGCTTCTTCGTGAATCCGACCGTCGTCAAGCAGCGGCTGAAGCTCGCGGCCGTATCCGACAAGCTCCTCGACGTCTATGCCGAGGACGGCATGACGCTGGAGCAGCTGATGGCGTTCACGGTCACCAACGACCATGCGCGCCAGGAGCAGGTTTGGGAGTCGCTCGCTCACGCCTTCAACAAGGAGCCGTATTACATCCGCCGCCAGCTTACCGAAGGCGCGGTTCGCGCCGCCGACAAGCGCGCGCGGTTCGTCGGGGTCGATACCTATGAAGCAGCCGGTGGTGTCGTGCTGCGCGACCTGTTCCAGCATGACGATGGCGGCTGGCTCCAGGACCCGGCCCTGCTCGACCGCCTGGTCATCGAGAAGCTCCAGGCCGAAGCGGAAACCCTTCGCGCCGAGGGCTGGAAGTGGATCGCGGTCGCGCCCGACTTCCCCTATGGGCACACCGCCGGCCTCCGCCGCCTGAGCGGCGAGGCCGTCGATCTCACCGACGAGGAGCGTGCGAGCCACGACGCCTTGAAGGCCGAATACGACCGGCTCGAGGAAGAATACGCGCAAGCCGACGAATTGCCGGACGAGGTGGACCAGCGGCTCGGCGAGATCGAGACCGCGCTCGCCACGTTCGAAGCACGGGCTGTCGTCTACGATCCGACCGAGATCGCACGCGCAGGCGTATTCGTCAGCATCGACGCCGACGGCGACCTGCGGATCGAGCGCGGCTATGTCCGTCCGGAAGACGAGGCGCCGGCCGAGCCGGTCGAGGGGAGCGATGGAGACGCCCCCGCTGCCGACCATCCAAACGGTGCGATCCAACGCACCGTTATCACCGTCGGCAGCGGTGATTCTTCCGAGCCCGAGCCCGAGGGGGACGAGGACGATGGCCCCAGGCCGTTCTCGGAACGACTCATCACCGAGCTGACGGCGCACCGCACGCTGGCGCTGCGGGACGCGCTGGCGAACGATCCAAACACGGCGTTCGTGGCGGTGCTGTACACGCTTTGTCTCGGCGCATTCTATCGTATGTCGTCAGCCACCTGCCTCGAGATCTCGGCCAAGAGCACGACCTTCAACGCCCAGGCGCCGGGGCTGGCCGACTGCGCCTCCGCCAACGCGATCGAGGCCCGCCATCAGCAATGGGCGAAGCAGTTGCCCAAGGCCGAGGATGATCTCTGGGACGCGCTGGTGGCGTTCGATAGCGACAGCCAGGCGGCGCTGTTCGCGCATTGCGCTTCGCTGAGCGTCAACGCCGTGGATGACCCGTGGAGCCGCGGCCCGCGGCGCCTCGCTCACGCCGACACGCTGGCGCGCGCGGTGAACCTCGACATGGCAGCGGCCGGCTGGTCCCCGACCGTCGACAATTACCTCGGCCGGGTTCCGAAGGCGCGCATCCTCGAAGCGGTCCGGGAGGCGAAGGGCGAGCAATCGGCGCAGCTCATCGATCATCTGAAGAAGGCCGACATGGCCAAGGAGGCCGAGCGGCTGCTGGGCGGCACGGGCTGGTTGCCCGAGCCGCTGCGCACGCCCGATGTTCAGGCGGCCGAGGCCGATGGCGACGGGGAAGCCGGTGCGACGACTCTCCCGGCGTTCCTCGCCGAGGGCGACGACGACGGCGCGGGTGATCCGACGGCGTCCGATCCCGAGGAACCCCAGCCGCACGCCGTCGCGGCGGAGTGATCGTACACAGGCGGGGCGGCTCGGCCGCCCCGCTTCCTTTCCAACCCTTCGAGCCCGGCCGTCGCGCTGGGCTTTCGTATTTCTGGAGACCCGTCATGACCGACTGGTACGCCCGTTGCGCTTACGATCCCGAGGTCAAGCAGCGCTTCCACACTGCCGCACGCGCGCGTTTACGCCGGCTGGCGACAACTCTGGACTTTCCGCCCGGATCGTTCGATCTCCGCTCGAACCTCGGCGGGATCGCCGTCTCGGGCGAGATCACGCTCCACCACGATGATGTCTACATCCAGGTGTGCCAGCCCGCGAGCGGCGCCGATTCCGGCATCCTCATCCGCACCTGCCGAGGCCGGCGCGATTACACCGGCGGCGGAAACAATCTTGCCCCGCTCCGCCTGCTCGACGATGCGCCGGCCTTGGCAGCGCAGGTGCGCGCAGTCATGGCGACGAAGACCAGCCCGCGTTCAGCAGCACCGTCCGCGCGCCGAGCGCCGGCCCGGCACCGCTGAGGCGTCGGTCCGGCACGCAAGACGCTGCGCCATGATCAGCGTAATCGGCGCGATGCAGAGCGCTCCAGGCGCGCATGCGCATCGCATGCCGACCCGCCGGCCGTCAGCCGGGCGGAAGGTCGGCAACAGGGGATCGGCTTCCACGAGAGGGAGAGGCAGGCCGGGACGGGTTTGAGCCGACCGGGGTCGAGAGAGAGCGCCCCTTCGGTTCACCCCGTTCCCGCTCTCCTGGATGTCCTCATGAATTCAACGTTGGTCTCCGCGGCCGCAATCGCGGCTGCCCCTCTTGCCGTGCCCGCGATGTCGCAGCCGGACGCCGGCGTTGCGCTGGTCGCGGCCGCCAGCTTGCTGCTCGCCGATCTCGAACGCGGCCGTGCCATCGATGCGCCCGCGCTTCGCGCTGCAATGATCGC
>Ga0185299_10000503_pt1 | contig 103206 bp, 95 predicted proteins | sample PaiPotPPA55metaG_FD_128002 | JGI IMG/M metagenome (GOLD analysis project Ga0185299, IMG submission 128002) | Iron sulfur acid spring bacterial and archeal communities from Banff, Canada, to study Microbial Dark Matter (Phase II) - Paint Pots PPA... ... | reverse complement strand
GGTCTGGCAAGACCTGGCGAATCCCCCCGCGCCGGACGACAAATCGGATTCAAGGCACAAGGCCAGTCATTCCGTGGGTCAGACCGGGTCGGGGGAACCGCTACCTACATCCTCACTGTCATTCCGGCATGTTCTTGGCCGGAATCCATCGAAACTCGTTGGAGCGCACCAGGTGTGGATCCCGGCCAAAAGTATGCCGGGATGACGGCGGACGGCCCGGGTGGCGACACTGACACCCGAGCCCTGTCGGCCCTGTCGCGAGCACGCCATTCGACGACAGGGACGCCTTCCACTCAGGCCGGAACTACCAGGCGACCGGCAGTTCGTAGATGCCGTAGGCGAGCGAATCGCCCTTGAACCGCAGCTTGTCGAAGTCGGTTCCCAGTCGCAGCGTCGGGATTCGGCGGAACAGCGTGCCGAACACGACCTCGAGTTCGATTCGCGCGAGCTGCTGACCGATGCACTGGTGCGGACCCCAGCCGAACGCATGGTGATGGCGTGCCTCGCGGGTGAGGTCGACCTTCTCCGGGTCGGGGAAGGCCACCGGATCGAAATTTGCCGAGGGCAGCGAGGAGATGATGCCCTCCCCTGCTCGAATAGTGTGGCCCTCGACCTCGATGTCCTCGAGGGCAATTCGGCGCTGCAGCAGATGCGGGATGGTCAGATAGCGCAGCATCTCCTCGACCGCGTTCGCGATGACCTTCTTATCGTTCGTCTCGCGCAGGATGGCCATCTGGTCGGGGTGCTCCAGCATCAGGGCCGTGCCGAGGGTGATCATGTTCGCGCTGGTCTCATGACCGGCGATAAGCAGGATCATGCCCAGCATGGAGGCGCCGGGTAGGTCCACCTCGCCGGACTTGACTCGCGCCCCCAGGTCCGAGAGCACGTCCTCCTCGGGCTTTTCCATTTTGGCTTGGAGCAGTGTGGTGACGTAGGCGCCGAGCACCCGGTTGGATTCGTTCTGCTCTTCGGTGGACTTGGCCGCCGCGTTGGCGATCTTGGCGTGGATCTCGAAGAAGTCGTGATCCTCGTACGGCACACCGAGCAGATCACAGATCATCAGCGAGGGCAACGACAGGGCCAGGGCCTCGACGAGGTCCGCGGGCTGCGGGCCCGCGAGCATCTTGTCGATGAGATCGTCGGTGACCTTCTGGATCAACGGCCGGATCTTCTCCATCCGTCCGCGGGTGAACGAATTGGTCAGCAGGCGGCGGATTCCCGCGTGCTCGGCGCCGTCAGTGTCGAACAGCGTCTTCGGTCGCTCCGAGATCGACTCGGCCAATGCCTTGGTCAGATACGGGAACCCGGGAAGATGGTCGTTCGCACTCACGCGCGGGTCGGTCATCAGCTGACGCTGGGCGGCGTGCGTGGCGACGAGCCACGGGGTCAGGCCGTCCCAGGTCCGCACCTTTTGCAGCGCTACACCTTTGGCGTGCATCTCACGCAACTCCGGCGGCGGCAGGAACGGGCATTTCTCGTCGCGGGGCGTGGGATATTCGGGGATGTTTTGAGCGGCCGCGGTGGTCACTGATTCCGTCATGATCGAGTCCCTCTATTCTTCGATGCTGATCGCCAACGCCGGGCAGACCGCCGCCGCATGACGGACGTCATCGGCCAGCTCCGCCGGCGGATTTTCATTCAGCAGCACCACGATTCCGTCGTCGTCACGCTGGTCGAATACCTCCATCGAGGCGGCTACGCACTGTCCCGCCGCGACGCACTTTTCTTCGTCGACGATGACTTTCATGAAACTCTCCTGGTGAATCGAGCTGGGGCTGAAGGGATTACGAGATAGGAACGGTGAGCGCATCGACGACCTCCTGCCGGTGCAGGCGAGCCTGTTTGGGCATATTCCAGCCGAGCACACCGGTAGTCACGCCCGCACTGCGATATCGCGCGACGAACCGCCTAGCCGATGTCTGGCCCTCGACGATGTCCACCTCGGCGTCCGCGCGGAGCACGCCGTGTACCTGGAGCTTCGCGTCGAATTGATCGGTCCAGAAGTAGGGCACGGGCGCGTACGGCCGGTCCTCCCCGACGATGACGGCGGCCACGGCCATGGCCTGCTCCGTGGCATTGGTCCGGTTCTCCAGGCGGATCAGCTCTCCGAAGTGATCGTGATGCCAGCGGGCGACGTCACCGACCGCGTAGATGCCCTCTGCCGCACGGCACCGGGAATCACACACCACGCCGTTGTCCAGCAGCAGTCCGCTGCCCTCGAGCCACTCGGTGGCCGGAATCGCGCCGATCGCGACCACCACGACGTCGGCGGGGAGCACCTCCCCAGTGCCCAGCTCCACACCGGCGACCCGCCCACCCGCACCGACCAGGCTCCGGACCCCTGCGCCCAGCCGTAGCCGCACCCCGCGCTCGGTATGCAGTTCGGCCAGCACCTGTGACACCACCGTGCCGACCTGCAGCGCCATCGGCGCCGACTGCGGACCGGTCATCGTCACATCCAGGCCCAATGTCCTTGCGGTGGCGGCGATTTCGGCACCGAGCACACCTTCGCCGACGACTACCAGCCGCCTGGAGATCAGCAGATCCGCACGCAACGCCAGCGAATCGTCGAGCGTCCGCAGCACGTGTACACCGACCAGGTCATCGTGCGGCAGCGTCCGCGGTCGCACCCCCGTGGCGATCACGATCGCATCCGCCCGCAGGGTGCGCCCGGCCGCTGTCTGCACGGTCCGTGCCGCCGGATCCAGGGCGATCGCGGAATCACCCAGCACGAACTCGGCCTCCAACGCCGAGAGCATCTCCCGGGTTCGCAGCTCGGCCTTATCCGGGGCCCACGCGCCCGAAAGCACCTGCTTGGACAGCGGCGGCCGATCGTAGGGTGCGTGCGTCTCGGCGCCGAGCACCGTGATCTCGCCCGAATACTGCTTACGCCGCAGCGCCTCCACCGTGGACACCCCGGCGGCCGAGGCGCCCACCACCAGTACCTGATCAGGGGGCGTCATACGAAATCTCCCGTTCGCCTCGGTTGTGCCGTGCATCACTTCTGAATGTTAGAACAATCGGTCGGTACAACGCAACGTGAGGTGCGGAACACCGCGGCAGCACAGTTAGACCAGCATGTCGTCGACGTACAGCCCGAACGCTCCCCGGCCCACCAACGCCAGCGACGATTCGACATCGTTGGCGGCATGAGCACTTCCCGTATGCACATCACGCCAGGCCCGCTCGATCGGATTGCCGCGACGCAGCGCCATCCCGCCCGCGGCCGCGAAAACCAGATCCACCGCCCGGCACGCCCGCTCCGTGCCGCAGACCTGGTCCCGACGCGCACGCAAACGCAGGTCCATCGGAATCTCTTCCCTGCGGCGCGCACATTCGGACAGATCGCCTAGGTTGCGGCTCAACTGCAGTGCGGCCGCATCGACCTCGGATCCGGCACGTGCCACCGCGATATGCGCGGGCTCGTCTGCGGTATGGCTGCCGCCGCCGAAACTCAGGCTGTTGCGATCACGCATGCGTTCGGAGAAGAACTCCAGGGCGCCCTCGGCCATGCCGATCAGCGGAGCAGTCACCGCATAGCTGAACACCGAGCCGAACGGCAAACGGTAGAGCGATCCGGTGTTCAGCTTCTGGCCCGGTCCGCGACGCAGCGCGACGTCGTAGTTCCGCAGCGTTCGGTAATCCGGCACGAAGATACGATCGGCGTGCAGGTCGTTGCTGCCCGCACCGCGCAAACCCACGACGTCCCAGACATTTTCGATGCGGTAGTCCGCACGCGGCACCAACGCTGTCACGATATCGACCGGCTGTCCGTGCTCGGCCACCACGACCCCGCTCAGTAGCGCCCACGACGTGTGCGCGCATCCGGATGCGAAACGCCAATGTCCGCTGAGCTCGTAGCCGCCCGCGACCGATATCAGTCGCCCTACCGGGGCGTAGGAGGAGCAGATCAGAGCCGCCGGGTCCGGGGACCAGACGTCGTGCTGCGCGCGCTCATCGAACAGTGCCAGATGCCACGGGTGGACCCCGAGAAATGAGGCGACCCATCCGGTGGATCCGCAGGCCCCGGAGACGGCCCGGACCACGTCGTAGAACCGGACCGGGTCGGTCTCCAGGCCGCCGCACCACTTCGGTTGCAGCATCCGGAAAACACCGGCGGCGACGAGGTCGGCGATCGTCCGATCCGATATCGAACCGGCCGCATCGACTCCGGCCGCATCATCGAACAACGCCGGCAGCAGCTCGCCAACCACCCCGGCCACATCATCGTTCATGCGTTCATCGTGCGCCCTGACCGAGCCGCACCACACCACCGGTGCCGCCCGGGCCGGCGTGTTTCCCAGCGCGCTACCAGCCGACGAGCCGATCGAGCAGCAAGGCCGTATTCGAGAAGTAGTCACCGTAGCCGCCTCGAAAGAACAGGAGCGGGGCCTGCACCGATTCGACACGCAAGTTGTGCACCCGCCCCACGACCAAGACGTGATCGCCGATCTCGACGGCCTGCTCCACCACGCAGTCGACCCACGCCACTATTCCCTCGAGGATGGGATTGCCCAGCGCCGATGGCGTCCAGGCCACGCCGTCGAATCGGCCCGGCCCCCTGGTCGCCATCCGGCGGGACAGGCGCTCCTGATTGCTGGCGAGCGCATTGGCACAGAACCGTTGTGTCGCCCGGATCGTCTGCAGAGTTGCCGAGGATCGATCCGCGAGAAAGGACACCAGCGGCGGATCGAGGGATACCGAGGTAAAGGTTCCCACGACCAGCCCCTGGGGCTCATCGGCTGTGACGGTGGTGGTGATCGCGACCACGCTGGTCGGGAAGTGGCCGAGCACGTCGCGAAAGCGCCGCCCGTCGATCGCGTCATCCGGCGTGCTCACCATGAGCCCTCCTCCTAGATCAGGATTTGCATCGGCGGGGGTAGCTCCAGCCCCATGCTCGCCAACGCGTTCGCGTGGTACGCCACACCGGGGACATGGATCATGTGCTGCAGTCCCGCATGCGCGTCGCGCCAGTACCGCTGTAGCGGATTGGTCCGCCGCATCACGTTCCCGCCGGAGCGCGCAACGATCTCGTCCAGGGCGGCCACCGCTCGCCACGCACAACGGATCTGGTTGCGCCGGACGTTCGACCGATCCTCGATGGTAATCGGCTGACCGGCCTCCGATTTGTCGTACAACCGGCTGATGCCGTCGATCAGCTGCACCCGGGAGGCGTTGATCTCCGAGGCCGCCTCTGCTGCGGCGTAGAGCACATACGGATCGTCCTTCACCTGCACGCCGGTCACCGCGACACGTTCGCGCTGCTGACCCAGGTGCAGTGCCAGGGCGCCCTCGCACATTCCGATGACCGCCGAGGTGATGCCGAGCGGGAACATCGAGGCGAAGGGCAGCTTGTACAGGGTCTCCGTGAGCCCGATACGCTCGGCAGCGGCTCCGACCTGGACATCCGACTGGTCGATGACCCGGTGCTCGGGAAGGAACGCCTGGTCGACGACGACGTCCTTGCTGCCGGTGCCCGACAGCCCGACGACATCCCAGGAATCCTCGATGATCGGGGCGTCCGTTCGAGGTAGCACCACATGGAACACCGTCGGCGGCATGATCGGCTTCCCCTTGCCGTCGCCTTTGAGCGCGCCGAGGAAGTTCCAGTCGCAGTGGTCCGAACCCGAGGAGAACGGCCAGCGACCGCTGAGCGTATAGCCGCCTTCGACCGGGTCGGCGACGCCATTCGGCATATAGGGTGAGGCGATCCAGGTGTCCGGGTTCTCGCCCCACACTTCCTGCGCCACCCGCGGATCCATCTGTGCCAGCTCCCACGGATGGACGCCGACCACACCACACACCCAGCCGGCGGCCGGGTCGTGGCGCGCGACCGCCATCACCGCTTCGGCGAAGTCCCGCGGATGCGCGGTATAGCCGCCGTACTCCTTGGGCTGCAGCAGGCGGATGACTCCGGCGGAGCGGAGCAGCTCCACGCTCCGGTCGCTCAGCTTGCCGAGCTTCTCGTTGTCGACGGCGAGATCGGCCAGCTCGGGCCCGAACTCCTCGACGCGCTGGATTACTTCGTGCGCCACGTCGCACACCTACTTCCTGATAAATACCATTCGCCGCGCAGGCGGCGGGAGTGGCTGGTTGTCACGGCTGGGTCTCGCGAGTCATGAATTCCAGTACGACACGCTCGAATTCCGACTTGCGCTCGACCTGGATCCAATGCCCGCAGCGGGCGAAGGTGTGCATCTCGATCTCGGGCAGCATTCGGTTCGCGAAGTGGGCGCCGTCATAGGGCAGCATGCGGTCGTCGCGACCCCACAGCATCAGCGTCGGCGTGGTGAAGGTCGCCGCTCGCGTCCACAGGGGTGTGTACGTTTCCCGCAGCTTCGGGTTGAACATGGAACCGAAGATTGTCTTAGCTCGGTCGATGGCCCCGGCGGCCGTAGCATTGCGCATGCGTTCGTCGATGAGGTCAGCTGTGATGAGGCTGTGGTCGAACAGCATCGCCTTCAGCCACTCGACCATCCGCTCCCGGGTCGGGTCGCCGAGGAAATCGAACAGCCGCTTGAATCCCTCACTGGGATCGGGCGCGAACGTCGCGGTCGACAACCCGCCGGAGCCCATGATGGCGATCCGGCGCACCCGCTCGGGGCACAGCGCCGCCAGCTCCGCGGCGACGGTGCCGCCCATGGAGTTGCCGACGAAGGCCGCCGATTCGATGCCGAGGTTGTCCATCAGCCGGACGATCCAGCGGGCCGCGGATACGGAGTACAGCTCGTCGAGGTCGGGAAGCTGTGTTCCGCCGAAGCCCGGCAGGTCGGGCGCGATGGTCCGGAACCGCCCGGCGAACACCGGCAGGTTGTAACGGTAATTCGCCCAGGCGCTGACGCCGGGCCCCGAGCCGTGCAGCAGGATCAGCGGCTCGCCCTCGCCCGCCTCGTGATAGGCGAACTCGAGCCCCTCGACGTCCTTGACGACCCGCGTCGAATCGAAAGTCAGCTCACTCATGCCTCGAGCCCCGCAGACGGTGTCGTGGTAAGGAATGATCCGCCCGGGCCCACGTCGAGGGCCTCGCCGTACCAGGTCTGGCCGTACTGCAGCTCGGGGATCTTCCACTCGATCGCCTGCCAGTCGGGATCGAAGATGTGGTATCCGCCGGAGTAGAGCTCGATCCGGTGGCCGGAGCCCGGATCGTGGATGTACAGGTACATCGCCTGGCCGATGCCGTGCTTACCCGGGCCGTGACCGTAATCGATGTCGAGATCGCGGATCTCGTCTGCGGCCCGCAGGATGTCGTGGTAGTTCTCGATGTTGAAGGCGATGTGGTGGAACGCGCCGTTCTTCTCCTCCCCGTTCACGCCGATCGCGACGTCGTGCACCTGCGGCGTCACCGACAACCAGGACGCCATGAGCGTCTCCGGGAACTGCGGAATCATCGCGAACTCGCGGCGTTTGAATCCGAGCGCCTGCTGCAGCCAGCTCTCGGCATGATTCACCGTGCTGGGGCTGCACTGCACGTTCACGTGGTCGAGGCGGCGCACGCCGAATCCGCGGCGGCGCGAGCTGTTGCTGGGTAGTTTCGAGCGCAGCGAGTCGGGAGCGGCCGGCTTGTCGATGTCGTAGTACAGCTCGAACGGGTGCTCACTGCCCGGTACGAGGAAGCGAATCGCCGTGCCGCGGCCGGTCTCATGACCCGCGGGCAGCTCGACCGTCTCGATCTCCTGCTGCACGAGTTGCTGGTGGTACAGCTCCACATCCTGTGGCCGCCCGACCCGGAAGCTGTAGGTGTTCACCCGGGCCTCGTCCTGCTGGGTGAGCACGAGCGAATGGTGCGTAAGTTCTTGGTAGCCACGGAGATACGCCACACCGTCAGCCTGCGAGACGACCTCCATGCCGAGCAGGTCGCGGAAGAATCCGAGCGATTTCTCCAGGTCCGGCGTGCCGAGGTTGATACCGCCCGCATGGGCGATCCGCGGCCCGGGATCATAGTCACGAGACTGAGTCATATGGGCTTCTCCTTTGAATCGGTGGACCGCCCCGAACGCTAGAGCGAGCCGGTACCGGCAAACGGCGGTCCTCCCGCACACCGGGACACCGGTCGGCGAAGGTCTCGCGACGGTGCCGGGCATCCGAGACAGCGGGACTGGCGGTGCACGATCGAGTGCGCCGAGATGACCGCGGCCGGGCACGTTCCGTACCCCGATTCAGTCGGTCATCCGACCAATACCTGATGGATTCCCGATCGATGGATAATTTAGTCCACTTTTTCAGGAAAATCCCGGCCGGGCGGAACCGCACCAGCTAGGCTGGCCGCTGAAGTTCGAGTCTCCGAAGGAGGCGCTGGTATGGCCTCAGTGTTGAGGGATAGCGCTATAACCGACATCGTGTTGAGTGGTGACACCGATGTCGTTGAACGGTACGGGTTACCGCCATCGATGGTGGAGCGCATGACGTTGATCATGGATGTCTTCGCGGCACCGCAGACCCGCCTCACACTCGAAGAGGTCACCGTCAAAACCAATCTGCCGCGCTCGACCACCCACCGAATTCTGGAACAACTCGTTCGGCTGCGCTGGCTCCAGCACGGCGCCAGCGGTTATGGCCTCGGCCCCCGCGCATTGGGCCTGGGCGGCAGAGAAGTCGGGCACGGCGCATTGCGCACCGCGGCGTTCCCGTTGCTGCATGCCCTCGCGATGCACACCGATATGGTCGTGCATCTGGCGGTGCTGGACGGAGACGACATCTACTACCTCGACAAGTTCGGCGGCCAGGCGGCAACCGAGGTCCCGTCGCGAGTGGGTGGCCGGGCGCCCGCGCATTGCACGGCGGCCGGAAAGGCCATGTTGGCGTGGCTGGCTCCCGAACAGGTCGATAGCCAATACGACGGCATGCTGAACAGGCGAACGGCGCGCAGCATCGGCGATCTCGGCGTGTTGCACCATGAATTGAGTCGTATCCGGACCCGCAACGGACTCGCCTTCGAGCGCGGCGAATGTTTCCCGCACCTCGCATGCGTCGGCGCCGCGGTCCGCGGTCCGGACACACCGATCGGCGCAGTCTCGATCGTGGGCGACATCCAGGCAAACCTCGAGCGGTTGGCCCCCCTGGTGATCAACACCGCGCAGGCCATTACGGAGCAGTTGCTGGGCGACGTCCCGCAGAAACCACGTCCACGCCACGAACCCGTCGCACTCCCCCACGGCGGCTGCGGCGAAGCGCTCGGCCAGCTCGTCGCCATGGGCGAACGCGGCAAGTGGTTCTAGCGGAAATCGCCACCGGAGACCACTGATCCCTCAGCCGAACACCGTGTAGGACAGATCCTTTCGATCTCGTTTGCCGCCCGGTGCGGCGTATTCGTTCACGGGTAGGGCGACGTGCCGGGTCTCGTGCACAATGTCTGCCACGTAGATCCGATGATCGATAGCCCACCGACCGTCGCGATGGGACCAGCGGTCGACGTATCGGCCACGATGGAGCTGATCGGTGACCATGCCGTCGGATGGCGCGGTTCGCAGCCACACCGCGACATAAGTCTCGCTGGCCGCGCCCCCCGCTGCGGTGTCCACGTCGATCAGGATGTTGGCCACCAGGTGTGAATGGCATTCGTATCCGGCGTGGAATGCCCAGACAAAGTCCAGGAATCCGGATGCGCTGCCGTGATAACCCGGGCCGTAGTCTGCGGTCCCCTCGGCGTGCCACACCCGCTCGGCCAATGCCCGGTCCATCCGGTCCAGGCCGCGACTGTAGGCGTGCAACTGTTCGGTGATCTCCTGTTTGGCCGCCAATTCGGCGACCAGATCGCTGACATCGGACACTGGGCCCGTCCTTTCGTATCTTTCGGCGCTCGATGGCCGCGACGCACCGGAGGGCAGCGGCGGCGGTCCGCACATCACCGCCGCCGCCCTCCGGTGCCTCGCGGCTCAATCCAGCGAATTACTCAGCCGCACCAACGATGTCGAGTACCGCGAGGTAGGCGAACGCCAGCGACGAGCCGATCGGCGTTCCCGCACCCGCGTATACCCGGCCCGACATCGGGGCCATCGTGTTCCCGGCCGCGTAGAGTCCCTCGATCGGCTGACCGTCCGCGCGCAGCACGCGCGCGGACCCGTCGGTCTTCAGCCCGCCCTTGGTACCGATATCGGACAGCACGACGGTGGCGGCGTAGAACGGCCCCTGATCGATCGGCTGCACCAGCGGATTGGGCCATTCGCTCGTGAGCGGGGCCAGATAGTTCAGCGTCGTCCCCGATGTCGGGTTCCCCGGCTCGTAACCGAAGCCGACCACGTGGTGGAACATCTGGTCCCACGGAGTCTCGCCGCGATGGAATCGTTCGTCGACTCCACCGGGTGCGTAGCCATTGAATTCCTCGACTGATTTCCGCAGACTCTCGACCGGGACGCCGATCAGCGCACCCAGTTCGTCGAGAGTATCGGCCTTGACCAAGGCTCCCGAGGAGAACCACTCGGGGCGCACCGGTTGCGCCGGGTCGCCGCTGAAGCTGTCCCGGTCCATCTGGCGCTGGTCGAATACCCAGTGGACGCGGGCGTGCTCGACTCCGGTGGTCGCGTGCAGGCGCCGCATCTCGTGCCCGCCGCGATCGTAGGGCTGGGTCTCGTTCATGAAGCGCTCACCCGCGCCGTTGACCCAGATCCCGCCGCGCGCGCCGGTCAGGAAGACCGGCCGGCCGTCGGGCTGGACGAGCCCTGGGACATGCCAGGCCTCCTCGAGCAGCTCGGTGGCGGCGCCCACCGCCACCCCGGCCAGGAGCGCGTCGCCGGTATTTTCCGGTGCGCCGTGCGACCACTCGTCAGAGGTGGGCACCATGCCGTACTTCTCGCGCAGCTCGCTGCTGTGCTCGAACCCGCCGGCGGCCAGCAGCACACCGCGCGTGGCGCGGATCGTGACCTGCTCGCCCTTGCTCACCGCCTCGACGGCGACGACTCGGCCATCCTCGACGACGAGGTTCGTCAATGCGGTGTCGAGGTGATATGAGCCGTTGCCGGTCTCCACGAACGCCTTCAGCGCCCGGCCGATCAACGCGCGGCCGCCGTAAAGCACGGGCCCCTCCTCGTTACCCCACCGCTCCTCGGGAATCGAGCGGCGCACGAACGGGGCGAGCTCCCCGAGATCGGCGACCGGGATGTCCGGCGGAAAAATGCTGTGACCTGCGGGCGAGGCACCGGGACTGTCCGCGAAGTATTCCGGCACGGGTGCGTAAAAGAACGACTGGAACCAGGGGTTCTGCTCGAGCTCGTCGATCAGCTGCGCGCCGGCCCGCAAATAGGCGTCCTGGCGCGACTCCCGGGTGCTGTCCGCGACGATACTGCGCAGGTATGTCCTGGCGCTTTCGACGCCGTCCTGGATACCCGCCCGCTCCAGCGGGGCGCTTCCCGGAAACCAGATTCCGGCTCCGGAGTACGCGGTCGTGCCGCCGAACAGGCCGGTCTTCTCGATGACGAGAGTACGAAGGCCGCGGGAGGCGGCCACATAGGCCCCGATCAGGCCACCACCTCCGGACCCGACGACCACGACGTCGAAGGTTTCCTCGTCAGCGGACATTGCTATCTCCTTGTTGTTTTTGTTTCTCGTGTTTTCCGGACCACTCGACACCGGTCCCGCTCACTGGGATGGCCTTCGACGGCCAGCGCCGCGACGGCACTGGGGTCCCCTGCGCTGAAACCCGCCTTCTACGCCGGGTCGCATCACAGTTCTCCTTGGAGTCTCGCGTCCGCGCCGTCGAGTGACCTGGGTCACGACGACGCGGAGGACCTTAGTGTGATCGTTACGTCTCCTCAATCAACGCAGGATTTCCGCTGAGCGGGACAAACATACGGATGACGCGGCATACAGCTCGATATGGTGTGCGAATTGAGTGCACTACAAAGCCACCGCGGTAAGCATCGGCCACACGAATGGGCCTGGGTATCGGGTGGGCGGCAGGGCAATGAGTTACCCGGACCGGTCGCTGGTCCGCAAGGAGGTCTCCCCATGTCCGATAATCCGACGCGGATGGTCGATCGAGTCGTCCTGATTCTGAGCGTCTTCGAACGGTCGGCCGGCACGCTGACCCTCGGTCAGATCAGTATGCGGAGCGGCCTGCCCCGCTCGTCGGTTCATCGAATCCTGCAACACCTGGTCAAGGCGCGGTGGCTCCAGCGCCGGGACAACGAGTATGCACTGGGTCTGCGGATGTTCGAGATGGGCAGCCTCGTCGGGCATCGCCGGATCAACGATGTCGCCCGGCCTTATATACAAGAACTCTGCACACGGACCGGGCACGTCGTACATCTCGCGCTACTGGACGGACACGACGTGGTGTACCTGGAAAAGGTCGGCGGGGCGTTCGCGAGCGAACTGCCGTCGCGGGTCGGCGGCCGCCTTCCGGCGCACTGTACGGCGGTGGGCAAGGTGCTGCTGGCCTACTCATCGCGGGCGGTCCTGGATCATTACATCGCGACCGGACTGGACGGCCGCACGAGTGCGAGCATCCACAGCCGAGCCGCACTCGAACGAGCGATCGGGAAGATCCGCGACACCGGGTACGCGAGCGAGACCGATGAGGCCGTCCCCGGCGTCGCATGTGTCGCTGCTCCGATCTTCGAATTCAGGGAGGTGGTCGCGGCCGTGTCGGTGTGCGGGCATCGGAAGCTGATCCGCGCCGATGAGATCAAGCCACGGGTGATGTGGACTGCCGCGGAAATATCGCGACGCCTGACGATGCCGGCGGCTCGCGCAGCTCCGGTCGCATGAAATAGCAGGTCGCCTTCGTCGCAGTAGCTGCGACGAAGGCGGCCCGAGCAGGGTTCAGTCTTGTCACACAATCATGAGTTCGCCGACTCGATCTCCGCAGCCTCCGGGATCTCCGCAGCCTCCGCGGCCTCGGGGACCTTCGCAGCCGCCAGCTCCGCGGCCTCGGACTTGATGGCCCGCAGCAGCAGAGTCGGTGTGGATATCTTCCAGATAATGTACGCAATCGACGGGAGAGTGCTGGCCAACAGACCATTCCAGGCGAACGGACCGGTCTTGGTCAAGAAGATGAAGGCGCCCGGAATGAGCAGGATCCCCAGCACGATATTCAACCAGCCGAACCAGCGCGGGAACACCGGCTTGGTGCGCTTGTCGATGAGAGCAGCCATGCCGATCGACCAGACCTGCAGGACGAAAATACAGGCATTACCGACATACATCAGCCAGAAGATGTCGCTCATTGCCGACAGCACGTCGGGGGAATGCAGGTGCGGCCGGTAGGCGGCGGCGGCCAGGATCGACAGGGGGAAGAAGAATCCGGTCGGGGCGACGATGCCGGTGAGGATCTGGATGATGGACAGGATGCCCCAGCCACCCTCGATCCTGCGCATCTGAATACTGGTCACCACCACGAACGGATATTCGAACGGCACGACGAGCACGATGATGGCAGTGGCCAGCAGGATGCCCTTCCCATGCTTGTCCAGGAAGTCGACGATCTGATCGGGAGTCGCCGTCGGACTCAGGGCCGTGAGCAGGTGGCCTATGCCGAAGGCGACGAGAAATCCCACCAGCAGCACAAAACCGCACCACGCCGAAATTCGTTGCATCCTGAGTTGAATGCCGTTGTCCATGTGCAGATCTCCTTCGATCTTCCTCATCGCTGTCGAGCAATCTCGCCCCATGAGTGAGCGGAGCGAAAGCCCTCTCAGTGTGATTAGGCACACTCCGCAAATGGCGGTGGCCGACCGCTCAACGGGACACCAAAAAAAGATGGCGCCGCCCCCGCGACCCGACTCCCGTTCAGTGACGCCCCGCGGTGCCGTCACCCGGGCCGCGTACGCGACGGTGCCCGTGCGATCAAAGATCACACGGGCACCGCAGCTGAGGCCTGTCTCAGGAAATAGTGTCTCGCAGAACGCGTTTGAGGACCTTCCCGGAGGGAGTTCGCGGCAAGGACGTGAGGTATTCGATCTCCGCGGGCACCTTGTACTTGGCCAGCCGACTCCGGCAGAAGTCCTTCAGCCCCTCCACGTCGAGGCCGCTGCCCGCACGGAGCACGACGAAGGCCTTCGGCACCTCACCCCAGCGCGGATGAGGTATGCCGACGACCGCAGCCTCGACGACCTCGGGGTTTTCGTACAGGACCCGCTCCACCTCCGGGGTGGCGATGTTCTCGCCGCCGGAGACGATCATGTCCTTCTTGCGGTCCTCGATGTAGAGGTAACCGTCCTCGTCGAGGCGTCCCAGATCGCCGGTGTGGAACCACCCATTGCGCAAGGCGTCTCGGGTCGCGGTCTCATCGCGCCAATATCCGGCCATGACCTTGGGCCCGCGGATCACGATCTCACCGAGCATGCCCGCCGGGACCGGAGCGTCGTGGTCATCGAAGATGGCGACCTGGACGTGGGCCACCGGGCGGCCGACCGAGCCGACCTTCGATCGCATATGGGCGGCATCGTTGACGGTGTCGCCCGATACGGTTTCGGTAAGCCCGTAGGCGTCTGCGAACCAGGCATCGGGGAAGACCGCCGAGATCCGGTCGAGCAGGGGTATCGGCATCTTTTCCCCGCCGCCGGTGATGAAACGGATGGACGACATATCCCGGTCGGCGATATCCGGAAGCTGCAGCAGAGCATTCATCATCGAGGGAGCCAGCCAGACATTGGTCGGGCGTAATTCCTCGATCGCCGACACCACGGCGGCCGGGTCGAAGCGCCGAATCAAGCTCAGTCGCCCGCCCGCGTGGAACGTTGCCAGGCCCGGAAGGTCCATTCCGCCAACGTGATACAGCGGTCCGCATACCAGGGTGTTGTCGTCGGAGGTCAGCCCGAACTCGAGGATGTGGGCGAGGTTCTTCCAAATCACGTTCTGATGGGAGATCATCACCCCTTTCGGGCGCGAGGTGGTGCCCGAGGTGTACATCAATCGTTGCAGCGCATCGGGTTCGACATCGACCACGGGTGTCGTCGAACCACGGTGCCGGCGTACAAGAGCGTCATATTCGAGCCACTCCGGCCCCGGCGGTGTGTCCAGGGTTATCCGTTGCCGCAGGCCGGGCAGGGTGGCAGACACGGCATCGATTGCCTTGGTGAACTCGTCCTCGGTGACGACGGCGGCGGCGGTCGAATGGTCGAGAATGTATCGCCATTCCGCGGGTGAAAGCCGATAGTTGAGCGGCAGGATCGCGGCGCCGATCCGGCTGGCGGCCAGCATGGTTTCGACGAACTCGATGCGGTTGTACAGCAGTACCGCCACCACATCGCCCGAGACGACCCCCGCCTCACGCAGCCCGACCGACAGTGCGTTGACACGAGCCCGCAACTCGGCATATGTCAGCGACCGTTCGCCCTCGGACAGGGCGATCTGATCGGCGTATCGATACGCGTTCCGGTCGAGCACAGAGGCGAAGTTGAACATTCGCAGGCCTCGCTGTTGATAGAGGGTTGGACGTGTACGTTTCATGTACCGACCAGACTAATAAACTGTGGCGCCGGTTACAACCCCCGGCGATACCATAACTCCGGGCCTGGCGTCAGGGCAGCGAGTAGCCGCCGTCTACGACCAGGGAATGCCCTGTGACCCAACGGGATTCATCGCTCACCAGATAGACGACCGCGCCGACGATATCGTCCGGCGTGCCGAATCCGAGCGGATGCTTGGCCTCGATCGCGGCCAGCGCCTCGGCAGGCATGCCCTCGTGCACGGCCGACGGGAACGTGCCGGGGCATACGGCATTGACCCGGATCCCCTCCTTCGCGTACTCGAGAGCGGCAACGCGGGTCAGATGGATCACCCCGGCCTTCGAGGCACAGTAGGGCGCCGCATAGGCCCAGGCGGTGAGGCCGCTCACCGACGCGATGTTGACGACGGAGACATTCGACCGTTTGCGCAGCGCGCGGGCGACGGCACGGATGCCGTGGAAGGTTCCGGTCAGGTTGACCGACACCGTCCGCTCCCAGTCTCGGGTCGACAGATTGTGGATCCGCCCATTCGGGGACACGATCCCCGCGGTATTCACCAGCGCATCGACCGTGCCGTGGCGCTCGGCGGCGGACCGGATGAGAGCGTCGAACTGATCACCGTCGGCGACATCGAGACGCTCTGTCGTCGTGGCGATCCCCGCGACGCCCAATTCGCCGGCCAGCTCCGTCATCGCATCGACGTTCAGATCGGCTAGGACGAGATTCCGGACCCCCTCCTGCGCACACCGCCGCACGACCGCCGATCCCAGCGCGCCGCCGGCACCGGTCACCACGACTGTCTTACCTTCGAGCCTCGAGCCCATGACTGCCCTCCCTTATCGGGATTGTCAGAATAATAATTAGAACACTCGGTATAAGAAACTAATCGAGCGAATCTGTCAAGGGCTGGGCGAGGACGACGGCCGGGAGGTCACCCCTGGTAGGCGGCGGCCTCCGCCTCGATAGCCGCGAGATCGCACGTGCCACCGGAGAAGCCGGTGAACAACGTGGCGCAGTAGGTTTTGGCGAGGAACTTCGCATCCCATTCCCCATGTTCCGGCCTGACCCACTGATAGGTGTGATTGTGCATATTGAGGAATTGCAGCACAACCAGGGAAGGATTGGTCTGCACGAAATACCCGTCGTCCATCGCATTGATCAGGAACGACCGCACCACACTCTCGAATTCGTGCCGCCGAGCGAGCATCCGGGTCAGATTGTCCCCGGTCAGCTGCCGATAGTCGTGCTCGTATACCCAGATATGGTCCAGGCGCTCGAATATGACGGTCAGCAGCTCCTCGGACAGCAACCGCAACTTGGCCACCGGCGACGCGTCCAGGTCCTGAATTTTCGCGGCCGCGGACAACAACGGATCCAGTACCCGCTCCTGGATCTCGACGAGCAGGTTCTCCTTGGATTTGATGTAGTAGTAGAGCGCACCCTTGGCCAGGCCGACCGTATCGCCGATCTCGATGATCCCGGTCGCCGCATACCCCTTCTCCGAGAACAATTTGGCGGCGATATCGATGATTTCCTGCCGCTTGATCTCGTAACTGGGTCCATGTCCTGGTGGCCGGGCCATATGATTCCTCAGGTCGTCGATGTCGCGTGGAGCGATAAGTATACCCAGAATCGAACACTCGGTCGAAATTAGGGCATGGCGAGTCGGCGGAGCCGGCGGGGTGGGTGAGCACAAGGGTTGACGAGTCGGTCATGGGTGGGCATCGATCGATTCGCGGATCGCGGACTCGATGCGCGCCTCGTCGGGGAGCCACACCTTCTCCAGCTCCGGACTGTAGGGGGCGGGCGTGGAACCGGCGGTCACGCGGATCACCGGGGCGTCGAGGTGCCAGAACCCTTCCCGCACCGCACGAGCGGCAAGTTCGGCACCGACCCCAAACTCCCCCACGGCCTGGTGCACGACCACCAGCCGGTTCGTCTTGGCCAGCGATGTCAGCACGGTGTCGAAATCCAGCGGGCTGATGGTCCGCAGGTCGACGACCTCGACCGAGATACCTTCGGCGGCAAGGCGATCCGCAACCGCCAAGCAGTCGTACACGGTCTTCGAGTAGGACACCACCGTCACGTCGGTGCCTGGTTTCCGGACGATGGCCTTGCCGAGCGGAACCAGGTGGTCGGCCTCCGGTGCAGGACCCTTCATCCCGTACAGCAGCCGATTCTCTATGAAGACAACGGGATTGGGATCCTTGATGGCGGACCGCAGCAAACCATACGTATCGGCCGGTGTGGACGGCATCACCACGGTCAGCCCCGGGATGTGCGCCAGCAGCGCCTCCAGGCTCTGCGAATGCTGGCTGCCCGAGGACTTTCCCGCACCGAACTGGGTGCGAACGACCAGGGGCATCCTCACTGCACCGCCGGTCATGAAGCGCAGCTTGGCCGCCTGGTTCATCAACTGGTCCAGGCAGACGCCGATGAAGTCGAAGTACATCAGCTCCACGACGGGGCGATAGCCCGCCATCGCAGCCCCTACCGCGGTGCCCATGATCGCGCTCTCCGAGATCGGGGTGTCGCGGACGCGACCGGGATACTTCTCCGCCAGACCCCGGGTCAGGCCGTAGACGTTGCCGCCCTTTCCGACATCGATGCCCGCCAGGAAGACGGTCGGATCGTCCTCCAGTTCCCGGGTCAATGCGTTGGTGATCGCATGCATGACCTTCAGCGATCCCGAGGTGGGAACCGGCGGTTCGGGCATCTCGGCCCGCGGGGTGATCACGTAGTCCCCCGCCGTCTCCGCGGCGGGATACGGTGCGGCGTCGGCCTGCTCGATCGCCCGCTCGATGACGGCGACGACCTCGCGCTCGATATCCTCGAGTTCGGCCGTCAGTCCCTCCCTGCGCAGGGCGCCGCCGAGCACGGTCAGCGGATCGCGCTGCTTCCATTCTTCGAGTTCAGTTGCGTCCCGGTAACTTTCGGGATCACCCTCGTAATGCCCGTGCCACCGATAGGTGGTGGCCTCGACGATCACCGGGCCCGTACCGGTACGCAAGCGGTCGACGAGCGCACGCTGCAACGCCGCAACCTGCAGGACGTCATTCCCGTCGACCGCATGGAATTCCACACCGTAACCGGCGGCGCGTTCGCGCAGAGTCGCTCGATGCTGGTCGGCCGCGGCGGAGAATTCGGAGTAGCCGTTGTTCTCGCAGAAGAAGATCACCGGCAGGTCCCACACCGCGGCGAGATTGACCGATTCGTGGAACACCCCCTGCGCCACCGCACCGTCGCCGAAGAACGCGACCACCACACCGCCGTCGCGGCGCAGCTGGGCGACGGTCGCGGCGCCGACGGCGATCGGCAGGCCCGCGCCCACGATGCCGTTCGCACCGAAGATCCCCTTGCGCGGATCCGCGATGTGCATGGAACCGCCACGGCCCTTGCAGGTTCCGGTCTCCTTGCCCATCAGCTCGGCGAACATGCCCTCGACGTCGAGCCCCTTGGCGATGCAGTGCCCGTGCCCGCGATGGGTCGAGGTCACCACGTCCCGATCATCGAGGGGCCAGCACGCGCCGACCGCGGTGGCCTCCTGACCGATAGACAGATGCAGGAATCCGGGTATCCGGGTCGCACGGTAGAGCTCGGCGGCCCGCTCTTCGAACCTCCGGATCGTCAGCATCCTGCGGTACATCTCGGTCCGCGTGGCCGCGCTCTCGAAAGCCGTTGTCGTCGAGCCTGATTGAGCCAATGTCATATGTCTTCGCCGATCGGTTCGCGGAGTCGTCCTCGACCCTACTGTTGACGGGGAGCGTCGATATTCAATATTATACCGTTTGTTCGAAAAAACAAGCGCCGCTGTCGGCGACTCACGCACAGAACGGACTCGATATGGATCTAGACCTGCCTTCCGAGGCACTCGAGCTGCAGAAGCTGTGCCGCGACTTCGCCGAGAAGGAGATCGAGCCGTACGCCGAGTCCTGGTCGGAGCAGGAACGTTTCCCCTCCGAGGTCTTCCTGAAGATGGGCGAACTGGACCTGACCGGACTGCTTATCCCCGAGGAGTACGGCGGCACCGGCGTGGGATACGTCCCCTACGTGGCGGCCATGGAGGCGATCGGCGCCGCGGACCAGTCTTTCGCCGCGGCCTGGAATGCCCACTCGACGATCGCCGTGCTCCCCCTGGCCACCTTCGGCACGCAGGAACAGAAGCTCACCTGGCTCACCCCGCTCGCCAAGGGCACCCATATCGGCGCCTTCGGACTCACCGAACCGACCGCCGGGTCGGACGCGGCGGGCATCAGGACCACCGCCCGCCGCGATGGCGACGGATGGCTGATCAACGGCAACAAGATGTTCATCACCAATGCGGGAACCGAGATCAGCCTCGGCGTCACGATCCTGGCGGTGACCGGCACCAGCGACAACGGCAGCAAACGCTTCGGCACGTTCTACGTGCCGACCGGCACGCAGGGCTACTCCGTCAGCAGGCCCCTGAAGAAGATCGGCTGGCATGCGATGGATACCCGCGAACTGATCTTCGAGGATTGCTGGATTCCGGACGGCAACCTGATCGGCGACGAGGGCAACGGCCTACGGCAATTCCTCGACGTCCTGGACGGTGGCCGGATAAGTGTTGCGGCACTGGCGCTTTCCCTCGCCGAGCAGGCGCTCGAACTCGCCACCGCGCACGCCGGGCGCCGTGAGCAGTTCGGCAAGCCCCTGTCGGCCTTTCAGGCGGTGCAGCACAAGATCGCCGATATGGCCACAGAGGTGGAGGCGGCACGCGGCCTGGTCTACCGGGCCGCGTGGCTCGCCGACAACGGCCGCCCCTTCGGCAAGGCCGCGGCGATGGCCAAGCTGTATGCCTCCGAGGTTGCCAACCGCGCGGCCAGTGCCGCCGTCCAGATCCACGGCGGTTACGGCTACATCCGCGAATCGAAGATCTCCCGCCTCTACGCCGACGCCAAGATCCTGGAGATCGGTGAGGGCACCAACGAGATCCAGCGCAATGTCATTGCGCGGCACGTACTCCGGGCATCGGGCGCCTGACCGGCACGGTCATACGTTATGGCCGGGCGGCGGCCATCGGATCACCCACACCCACACGGAGTGGGATCCACCCGACGTCGTGGTTCGCCAGGCATAAACTGGGAGGCCAGCGCGGCACCGTCCGCGGACGCCCGAGACAGGCAAGACCATGGCCGACCCCGACCCCTTGGCAACACAGAGCAACACCCCTCCAGACATCGGGAAGGAACTGGAGGGCACAGGTCTCGACGAGCCGCGCGTGGTGGGGCGCGGCGGGTTCGGCGTGGTCTATCGGTGCCGCCAACAGGCGTTGAACCGCGACGTCGCGGTCAAGATCCTCACCTCCGCCGAGTTCGACCCCGACAGCGCCGAACGATTCCTGCGCGAGCAGCAGGCGATGGGCGCACTGTCCGGGCACCCCAATATCGTGCACATCCTGCAGGTCGGCACCACCCCCGGTGGTCGCCCCTTCCTGGTTATGCCCTACCACTCCCCCGGATCGCTGGAGACCCGCATCCGCAATAGCGGTGTGCTGCCACTGGACGAGGCGCTGCGCATCACCATCAAGCTGGCCGCCGCGCTCGAAACGGCGCACCGGGCCGGGATCCTGCATCGCGATATCAAACCCGGCAATGTCCTGCTCACAGACTACGGCGAACCCCAGCTCACCGACTTCGGGATTGCCCGCATCGAGGGCGGCTTCGAAACCGGCACCGGTACGGTTACCGGCTCTCCCGCATTCACCGCTCCCGAGGTGCTGCGGTCCGGTCACCCGTCGGTGGCATCCGATGTGTACGGGCTCGGCGCGACCCTGTTCTGCATGGTCACCGGCCATGCCGCCTACGAGCGGCACTCCGGCGAGCAGGTCGTCGCCCAATTCCTGCGCATCACCGCCGAAGCGCTGCCGAACCTGCGCCCCGAGGGTATCCCCGAGGACGTGTGCGCCGCCATCGAGGCCGGCATGGCGCGCCAACCGGAAGACCGGCCGGAATCCGCCGCCGAATTCGGTGGATTGCTGCAAGATATCCAGCACGCGCACGGCCTGCCGGTAGAAAATATGACGCTTCCCAGCGTCGCGGGGCCCGGCACCGGCGAAGCCGGCAATCCGAAACAGGACGTCGCCGCGCCGCGGTCGAGGGCGACCGGCACATCCCCGGCCTTCCGGCCTACACCGACACCGCCCATCGCCGAAACCAAATTCCGCCCGACCATTTCGGCCCGCAAGCTGGTACACCGCGGCAGGCTGATCGACGCGCTACAGACCGGCCTGCGGCGACGACTGACGGTCATCCACGCGCCCGCCGGATACGGTAAGACGACCCTGGCCACCCAGTGGGCCAAGGACCTATACGAGCAAACGCAGGTGACGGTCGCGTGGTTGAACGCCGACCAGGACGATAACAACGTCGTATGGTTGCTGACCCACCTCGTCGAGGCACTCACCAAGGCACAACCCGAACTCACACCCGGACTGGCTCGAATACTCACCGAACAAGGTGAGTCCGCCACCCGCTACGTGCTCACCACGCTGATCAACAACGTCCACCGGCAGCACGAACGCGTGGCTTTGTTCGTCGATGCCTGGGATCGGGTCACCGACCCCGGAGCCGTTGCCGCCCTGCAATTCCTGCTGGAGAACGGCTGCCACCATCTACAGATCGTCGTCACCTGCAGATCCACGCAGAGGCTACCGCTGGCCACCATGCGAGTTCGCAACGAGCTCATCGAAATGGATTCCGGCGCCTTGTCTTTCGATGTCGCCGAAACGGGGTCATTGCTGGCCGGGCTGGCCGGCTTCCCCCTGCACGACGAAGAAATCGGCGCACTGCAGGCCAGCACCGAAGGATGGGCCGCCGCACTGCATCTCGCGGCGCTGTCGCTCTACGAGCACTATGACCCCGCCGCTCTGATCAGCGGCCTGTCCGGGCGCCATCATGCCATCGCCGAGTTCCTGTCCGAAAACGCGCTCGCGAGAGTCGATTCCGAACTTTTCGATGCCCTGCTGGAGACCTCGGTGCCCGAACGGATCTGCGGTGATCTCGCCGGCACACTGACTGGTCGGCGAGACGGCCAGGCGTTACTGGAAGACATCGAGCACAGAAACCTCTTCCTGCGCCGCATCGATGAGAACGGTGAATGGTTCCGCTACCACCGCCTGTTCGCGCAATTCCTGCGCCATCGACTCGAACGCGACCACCCCGAGCAGTCCGACGAACTGCACCGCACTGCCGCCGCCTGGTTCACAGAGCACGGAATACCGAGCGCGGCAGCCGATCACGCCCCGCCCCCCGGCAACTGAGTCGCTGCCACCCCTGATCGCACTCCCTCCCGATCCAGGTCGCTGCCGGTACCGCCGAGCGGCCTCGGACAGAGGTGTTGACATCGCCGAGACCTCGATACATGATCTGTACGTTCAGTTCAGTTAGTGACCTGCCGCGCACAGTGCGGCAGCGGCGCCCACGTGGAGGAGCAGGCATGCGCCTGAAGAACAAGGTCGCGGTCATCACGGGTGCAGGTTCAGGCATCGGCAAGGCGATAGCGCACCGGTTCGCCGCCGAGGGAGCCCATATCGTCTGCGCCAGCATCAGCGACAGTTCGATCGGCGTCGCCACCGACATCGGAGAGGGCGCGGTGGGAGTCCGGGCGGACGTCAGTGACGAGGCGGACGTCGCACGCCTGATAGCGACGGCGGAGGGCACGTTCGGCCGGATCGACATTCTGGTTAACAACGCCGGATTCGGCGGCGGCTTGATGCCGTTGCACGAGCAGACCACCGAGAACTGGGACCGCGTGCACGGAGTGAACCTCAAGGGCGTCTTCTTCTGCATGAAATACGGCATTCTCTCGATGCGGAAGACCGGCGGTGGTTCCATCGTGAATGTCTCGTCGGCGACGTCGGTCGTCGGCTTCAAGCATCACTCGATCTACGGCGCGGCCAAGGCCGGGGTGAATCAGCTGACCAAGACCGCCGCTCTCGATTACGCCGACGACGGCATCCGGGTGAACGCGGTGTGTCCCGGCACGATCTGGACCGGGCTCGTCCCGATGTCCGAACAGTCGCCGGAGCCACCGCCAGGCGTCTCCCGGCTCCCGGGAATCCCGATGGACCGGTGGGGTCTGGCGGACGAGATCGCCACGGCTGCTTTGTTTCTGGCCAGCGAAGAGGCCTCCTACATTACCGGAGTGGTGATGCCGGTGGACGGCGGCTACGCCATCGGATTCTCGGGCATGGGTGCCGAGAAGACCGGCGTCTGAGCCGGTCGCGGCGACCGCACCGATTGGCTGTCGGCAGATCCCTTGCTGCGCATGTGAATCGGTTACGTGCCGTTCAGATAGGCCAGCACGGCAAGGACTCTGCGGTGTCCGCTATCGCTCTGCGGCAGGTCCAGCTTGAGGAAGACATTGCCGATGTGCTTGCTGACGACCCGTTCGGAGACGAACAGCGACTTCGCGATCGTCGCGTTGTCGTGTCCCTCGGCCATCAGACCGAGGACCTCCCGCTCGCGCGGCGTCAGTAGATCCAGCGGCGTGTTCCCGCGGCGGGTGAGTAACTCGGTGACCACCTCCGGGTCGAGCGCGGTGCCACCGGCGGCGACGCGTTCCAGCGCCTCCAGAAACTCGTCGACTCGGCCCACCCGATCCTTGAGTAGATAGCCGACGCCGCTAGCGCCCCCGCCGAGCAGTTCGGCGGCATAGGACTGCTCGACGTACTGCGACAGCACGAGCACCGGCAGGCCGGGGATCTCCTTGCGCGCGTCCAGCGCGGCGCGCAATCCCTCGTCACGGAAACCCGGTGGCATCCGGACATCGAGCACCGCGGCGTCGGGCCGATGTTTCAGCAGCGCGGGCAGCACCTCCGGTCCCGTACCCGCGACCGCCGCGACCTCGTGGCCGGCGGATGTCAGCAGCAGCACCAGTCCTTCCCGCAGCAGGGCATTGTCCTCGGCGATCACCACACGCACGGCAACTCCGCTTCGATAATGGTCGGGCCCCCGGCGGGGCTTGTCACGGTCAGGGTTCCATCCAGTGCGGCGACTCGGCGGTGCATGCCGAGCAACCCGGATCCGCCCGGCTCGGTTCCGGGCCCGACACGGGGAATCTCCGCACCACCCCGGCCTTCGTCGCGCACCACGAGCCGCAAACCCCGCTCGGTACAGGTGAGGACGACCTCAGCGCGGCCTGCGCCGCTGTGCTTCATCGCGTTCGTCAATGCCTCGGCGACAACGAAATACGCCGCGGACTCGACCGCCGCGGGCGCACGTGGTCCGGTATCGACGCTGTCGGTGTCGACGCTGACCGCAAGTACACTTCCGGCGGCCAGCGCCCGCACGGCCCCGGCCAGTCCACGGTCAGTGAGGATCGGCGGATGGATACCGCGCACGACGTGGCGCAGTTCGGTCAAAGCGTGCTCGGCCTGGTCCTGCGCATCGTCCAGCAGCGTGCGCGCGGCCTTCGGGTCGGAATCGTACATACGTTTAGCCAGGCCGATCCGCATGGACAGCGCCACCAGCCGCGCCTGCGTGCCGTCGTGCAGGTCGCGTTCGATCCGGCGCAGTTCGGCGGCGTGCGCGGCGATCGCACCGGCCCGGGTCTGGGTCAGTTCCTCGACCCGCTCGACCAGCAACGCCTTGCGGGAGGGCCGCAACAGTGCCTCCGACCACCTGGCATCCAGGTCGGCCAGGTGTCCGATCTGCGGGAGTACCAATGCTTTTCGGCCCAGCAGGCCGCACCGCACACCGTCGACGGGCAGACCAACCAGCCATAGCGGCACCGACAGGTACCCCAAGGCGCCGTAGCCGTAATAGGCCAGCATCCAGCGCAGGTCGGCGTAGGTACTGGGGTCGCGCACCACCGCTCGCAGGCTGTGGCGCAGCGGGCCGTCGATCGGCAGATACATCTCGGGGATCTTGTGGCCCGTCCATTCCGCCACATTGCGACGCTTGGTACCCGCGAACTGACGAACCAGCAGCGTCGTCATCGGCACCATCCCGATTCCGACGATCACCACCGTGCCGGCCACGGTCAGCAGCAGCAGCGAAATGAACAGGTAGGTGCCGAATGCCAACGCCGCCGCCCCGGCCAACTGCCGGGTGGCCTTCGCTGCCTGACGCACCGTTTTCCACACAGCGTTCAGCGTAAGCGCCCGAGCGCCCCTCGCGAGGTGAGCTCTCACCCCCGGCGTGGTGTAGCTGAGAACACCATCGATTCGGTACTGCACTCCCTCGTGGCAATCGGACTGCAACGGGATGGTTATTGCAGAAGTTAAACGCCCCCCTCCCAAAGGAAAACGTCGTGAAATCGCTGCTTTCATCGAAGCCCGCGCTCTGGTTCCTGTTCTCGTTCAACCTCGTCGTCGCGCTGGCCCTCGGTTTCCCCCCGGTGGCCGATGCCCTCGGCCTCGGCGGCCCCCAGCAGGTCGTGGCCTGCGTCGGGATGGGCGTCGTCTCCTTGGGAGCGGGTGCGGCCATGCTCCGGAACCGCCCGCGCACCGCTTGAGCACACCGCCCGAAACTATGAATGGAGAAGCCATGACTGCACCTGATGTACCCGTCAGCGTCCTGGTGGTCGGCGCTTCCGCCGCCGGACTGTCTACCGCGGAATCCTTGCGACGCAAGGGATATCGCGGACTCCTCACGATCCTGGGCGCGGAGGACGAGCTGCCCTACGACCGGCCGCCGCTGTCCAAGCAGATGCTGTCCGGAGCGTGGGAGCCGGAGCGGACCCAGCTCCGCCCGGCGGCCGCGCTCTCGGAGCTCGATGCCGAATTCATTCTCGGCGACGCTGCGGTAGGCCTGGACACGAGGGCATCCACCGTTCGCACCGCGTCCGGCCGCACGGTGGGCTCCGATGCCATTGTGATCGCCACCGGCGTCCGGCCACGGACGCTGCCCGGGGCCGACGAGGTGGCCGGGGTCCATGTCCTGCGCACGCTGCACGACGCGCTCGCCCTGCGGGCCGAACTGCTCGAGTCCGACCGGCTCGTCGTCATCGGAGAAGGTGTGCTCGGCGCCGAAATCGCCGCGACCGCACGCACTCTCGGGTTGGACGTCACCATGGTCGGCCCGATGGCCGCGCCCATGATCGGTCCACTGGGCCCCGCCGTCGCGACGGTGCTGGGCGAACTGCATACCGAGAACGGGGTCCATTGCCGACTGGGGATCTCGGTCACCGGACTGACCTCGGATGCCCGCGGCCGGGTGGCGGGCGTATGCCTGGACACCGGCGAGGAATTGCCCGCGGACATCGTCGTCGTCGCCATAGGCGCCACCCCGGCCACCGACTGGCTCGACGGCAGCGGCCTGACCCTCGACAACGGAGTCGTGTGCGATTCCCGCTGCCGCGCGGCGGAGGAGATCTACGCCGTCGGCGATGTGGCTCGCTTTCACCATGAGCAGCTCGGCACCCTGATTCGGCTGGAAAACCGCACCAACGCCACCGAGCAGGCTGCCGCGGTCGCCGACAACATTCTGTGCGCCGACCGGCCGTACTCCCCTATCCCCTACTTCTGGACCGACCAGTTCGACGCGAAGATCCAGGTCCACGGCACGGTCCCGATCGGCGCCGAGGCCGAGATCGTCGACGGCGATCCGGGCGCCCGCCGTTTCCTCACCCGCTACAGCCTCAACGGCCAGGTCACCGGAATCGTGGGCTGGAACATGCCCAAGCAGACCCGGCTGCACCGTCAGGAAATCGTCGACGCACCGGCACTGGTCGTGCCTTAACCCGCACCGCGACAACACAAATCACTCACCGACAACCCTACGGAGGATCCCATGAACGTCACCATCTACGAGGACAAGTGCGTCGCCTGCGGGCAATGTGTGGCCGCCGCGCCCGATATCTTCGACCAGCGCGACGAGGACGGCATCGTCGTCCTGCTGAATGCGAACCCGCCGGCGGAGCAGGAGCAGGACGTCCGCGAGGCCGCCGCGGTCTGCCCGGCACTAGCCATCGTCGTCGAGGAATAGCCGCTCGCACGAGTGCTCATTGCGCTCGGCATTGACATACATTCGACACTGCGGCGAATTGTGCCCGAACTGAAATTCATCAGGTCTGTTGCCAATTGAAATTGTCTGATATAGTGGTGATTTCTATTGATACTCTTCGTATCGTGATAATCACCTCGCGAAATCTCGCCTATTATGATCTCAATACGGCACTGACCGGATTGTTGTACTGGAACCCGGAGCAGGTCGAGTCGGCTCCGGGAATTCTGTTGATCCACGGCGGCGCAGGCTTGGACGAGCACGCACGCGACCAAGCCCTTCGCTATGCGGAACTCGGCTATACGGTCCTTGCCTGCGACATGTACGGCCCCGGAGTCGCGGGCGATCGAGAACGAGTCCTCGAGTGCGTGAGGGCCCTGCGCGACGATCCGGCGCTGCTGCGCCGGCGGGCGGCGGCCGGGCTGGCCGCCTTGGTCGACAGCCCCGAAGCCGGCGGCGGTCACGCCGCGATCGGTTTCTGCTTCGGCGGGATGACCGCGCTCGAGTTGGCCCGATCCGGAGCGAATCTCGCAGCAGCAGTCAGCATTCACGGCAGCCTCGGCTCCAAAGCCCCTGCCCGGCCGGGCGCGTTGACCGCGAAAGTACTGGTCTGCCACGGCGCATCCGACCCCCACGTCCCGACGGCCGAGGTCACCACATTCGCCGACGAAATGGATCACGCCGGTGCCGACTGGCAACTGATCATGTATGGGGGTGCCGTGCACGGCTTCACCCACGCGCACGCCGCGCCGGGGGCCATGACGGGCGTGGCCTACGACCGATCTGCCGACCAACGCTCTTTCAACGCCACCACCGCGTTCCTGGCCGAAGCGATATGAGAACGTCGCTCCGCATAATTGTTTCGATTACCGGATAGCGAGCGCTATCGGCGACTCCGACATCGACCAGACCGGCCCCGGTGCGACTTGCTCCGGGGCCGGTCTGGCGATTTCGGTTGCCGCGACGTATGCACGGACCGAGCTACCAGCTGATCGGTAGCTCGTGAATGCCGTAGGCGAGTGAATCGCCCTTGAACTCCAGCTCGTCGAAGCCGACTGCGAGGCGCATGGTCGGGATGCGCCGGTACAGCGTGCTGAAGACCACCTCGAGTTCGATACGGGCGAGTTGCTGGCCGATGCACTGATGCGGGCCCCAGCCGAACGTATGGTGATGGCGCGCCTCGCGGGTGAGGTCGAGCTTCTCCGGCTCGGGGAACGCCATGGGATCCCAGTTGGCCGCGGGCAGCGGCGCGATGATGCCGTCCCCCGCCCGGATGGTCTCGCCGTCGATCTCGATGTCCTCCAACGCAATTCGCCGTTGCCCGAGATGCGCGATGGACAGGTAGCGCAGCAGTTCCTCGACGGCGGCCGAGATGACCTTCGGGTCTTCCGTCTCGCGCAGCAGCGTCAGCTGGTCCGGGTTCTGCAGCAGCAGTGCGGTCGACAGCGTGATCATGTTCGCGCTGGTCTCGTGACCGGCGATCAACATGATCAGCCCCATGGTCGCGGCCTCGGAGATCGTCAACTCACCGGCGCTCACCTGCGCGCCGAGATCCGAGAGCACATCCTCGGCGGGCGCGTCGATCTTGGCGGTGATCAGCGTCCCCAGATAGCCACTGAGTTCTACGAACGACTGCGCGCTCACCTCGGCGGTCACATTGCGAGCCGTGGCCACGACAGCGTGCTTCTGGAAGAATCCGTGATCGGTGTAAGGCACGCCGAGCAGGTCGCAGATCATCAGCGACGGCAGCGGCAGAGACAGGGCCTCGACCAGGTCTACCGGGGCCGGGCCGGCCAGCATCTTATCGATGAGATCGTCCGTAACCTGCTGGATGCCCGGTCGCAGTGCCTGCATGCGCTTACGCGAGAACGAACTGGTCAGCATCCGACGCAGCCGGGCATGTTCGGCGCCATCGAGGTCGAAGATCGTCTTAGGTCGGCCGGCCGTGGTTTCCGCCTGGTGCTGGGTGGGAAACGGGAACCCCGGCAGGTGGTCGTTCGCGCTCACCCGCGGATCGGACAGGATTGTCCGCTGCGCGGCGTGGCCCGTGATCAGCCATGGAGTATTGCCGTCCCAGGTACGGGCTCGCGATACAGATTTCTCCGTTGCGAGCAGCTCGGGAGGGGGTGCGAACGGGCATTTGCCGTCCCGTGGCGTGGGGTATTCGGGGACGTCGGCGTTGTCGTCGACTGCGGTGGTCGCTGATTCGGTCATGAGGTGTTCGGCGCAGATATCCTCTCGTTCACGAGGGGAGCAAGCGCCATCTCCTATCGTTATCGGTGGTGGCCGGCGTTAAAAGAAGTAGCGTCCGCCGTTGACGCTGAGTGTCTGGCCGGTGATATAACCGGCTTCCTCGGAGGCTAGGTATGCCACGGCGTAACCGATGTCCTGCGGTGTGCCCGCCCGCTTCATCGGCATATGGACCGCGACCGCGTCGATGTCCATGTTCTGGCGTGCCAGCGGGGTGTCGATGAATCCGGGTGGGACGTGGTTGACGGTGATCCCCTTCTCGATGTACTCGAGCGCCAGCGCCTTCGTGAGGCCGATGACGCCGCCCTTGGACGCCGCATAGTGGGCCATCGCGGGGGCGCCGGTCTGCGCGGAGGACGAGGAGATGTTGATGACCCGGCCCCAGCCAGCCTCGACCATGTCGCCGATCAGTTGCTGGGTGACCAGAAAGGGGCCTTTGAGGTTGATTCCGATCATCCGGTCCCAGGCATCCTCGCTGATGTTCGGGAAGGGCACGGCCGTGCTGATCCCGGCATTGTTGACCAGAATGGTCACGGGGCCGAGTTCCGCGCGGGTCCGGGCGGCCGCCGCGGCCACGGCCGCGGGGTCGGCCGCGTCGCCGACGACAGCGATCGCCGTGCCGCCCGTCTCGCAGATCGTGGCGGCGGTCTGCTCGGCGGTGTCGGGATTCAGATCCCAGATGGCGACCGCCGCGCCCTTGGCCGCGAGGACGGTCGCGATGCCGTGTCCGATACCGCTGCCACCACCGGTGACCACGGCAATCTTTCCGTGCAATGTCATGTCGGGTCCTTATCTACTCGACTCTGTGACTGAGACGGCTGCTGGCCCAGCGCCTCTCGGGCAACGGTCCGGGCTGCTGTCGCCCGGGGGAAGCCGGCGTAGCCGGCGGCGTGATAGACGACCTCGGCGATCTCGTCCTCGGTCAATCCGTTGGTCATGGCGATCCGGAAGTGATGCAGCAGTTCGGTTTCCGAACCCAGCGTGATGAGGATGCCGAGCGTGAGCAGGCTGCGGTCGCGCCGGGACAGCCCTTCGCGGGCCCAGAGGGCACCGAATACGTTCGCCAGGCCGATCTCGAGCAGATCCTCACCGACGAGGCCGTCGCGCAGGTCGATATCGCCCTCGGGAAATGCGCCGGGCAACAGCTCGCGCATCACCTCGAGACCCTTGGCCCGCAAATCGGTCGCTCCGGCGGAATTCGCCTTGGCGTCAATACTTGTCATTCGATGCTCCAATCAGTGGGTTTGCTCGATAGAGATGGCCAGGGTCGATGACTACTTTCATGAGATCCCTCCTGGGCTGCTGAAGTTCTGCCATCAACGATCGCGTTGCCGGACCCTCGTCGCCAGGGAGCACAGTCCCGAATCGATGGTGTCGCCAGGTACACCAGAACAGTGGCTTGCGCTCGCCCGTGTACGTCCCGGGTGCTGCATTCACTGTTTGCCAAGTGGGAGATCGTGCGGCGGGAAGCCGTGTCAGCTGAACCGCTCGCCGATTGCTGCGGTGTAGCCAAGTACACCACTAATTGGGTACTGCAGCCCCTCGTTGCGCCCGCCCGACGCTGGCATCGTCTAGAGCGCAAGCAGCGCTCGCTCAGGATATGTGACGAAAACGGTATTGCCGGGTCGATGGCATCTCGGCCCGCAGTTCCGCCGAGATCGAAGAAAACTGCGACAAAGTCGTCGCAAGGCGGCGCTATCTGCCGCACGGCGCCGGGCCATCAATGAGGGGTGGCCCGGCGTTCCGCATTAATTCGTGGGTCTGACTCGCAAGAAAGCGCTGCCAGATACCGAAATCGTTGCGCGGCCTACTCGGCGCGGTCATCTCCCGCAACTCTTGTTCGACCGCCGAATCCGGTACCAGCCAGGCATGGGGCCGCTCCGTTTCGAGGTTGTGATGGTGTCGATTCCTAGGTGACCGCGCCGTCTATCTTGAGCGCAATCAGCTCATCGTCGGTGAGGCCGAGTTCACGCAGGACATCATCGGTGTGTTCGGCGAATTGCGGTGCCCGCGTGAGGGTTGCCGGGGTTTCGTCGAACTGGACGGGGTTGGTGACCATTTCCCGGTCGACGCCGTCCGCGTCGACGACGGCGGCGATGTGACCGTTCGCCCGCAGCGACGGGTCCTGACCGACCTCCCATGCGGTCTGCACCGCGGCCCACTGCCCCTCGCCGTTGCTCAGGATCTCGACCCACTCGGCGAACGGACGGGCCGCGATGATCTCGGCGACCAGTTCGGCGGCTGCCGCGGCGTTGGCCATCAATTTGTCGGTGCTGTCGAACCGCTCGTCCTCGGCGAGGTCCGCGCGACCCGCGAGCCGGCAGAACTCCGGCCAGTAGCGGCCGGGCTGCAGCATCGACAGCTCGATCCATCGCCGGTCGGAGGTGCGGTACGCCCCGATGAGCGGGTTCGTCGCAGAGCCGTGCTTCGGTGGCACCCTCGGTGGGACAGGGCCGCCGGCCATCAATGCGAGATTCACCGTGTACTGCGTCGCCCAGGCGCCGACACCGAGCAGCGAGACGTCCACGACGGACGGCTCCCCCGTCATCTTGCGGGAATACAGGGCGGCCGCGATGCCGCCGGCGATGGTCATGCCGCCGATCGAATCGCCGTAGGCGCCCGCGGGCATCCGGGTGATCCGGTCCGCGTCGGGCAGGGTGACCCCCGCGGCGCTGCCGCCGCGCGCCCAGAAGGCCGTGCTGTCGTATCCGCCCTTGTCCGCCTCCGCGCCGCGCTGCCCAAAGCCGCTGCCCCGCACGTAGATGATGTCCGGGTTGATCGCGCGCACATCCTCGAGTTCGATGCGCAGTTTCGCGCGCGCCTCGGGCAGGAAATTCGTCAGGAAGACATCGCTGTTGCGGATCAACTGCTCGAGCACCCGGCGAGCGGACGGTTTCTCCAGTGCCAGACCTACGCTGCGCTTACCGCGGTTCGGGCCTTCCATGATGGGGAAGAACGATGACCCCTCACTGGCCGTCGAGTAGCCGAGCACCCGCGAGAGCCCCCGCTGGCCGTCGCCGCGTTCAGCATGCTCGATCTTGATCACGTCGGCGCCCCAGTCCGCCAGCACCGCGCCCGCGGCGGGGACGAAGGTGAACTGCGCGACCTCGAGAACGCGCACGCCCGCCATTGGTTTGTGCATCGGATCAGCTCCTTGTTGCGTCGATTCGTCGAAGATTTATCGATCGGCCGATGACTGTGGGTCGATCACTCCCGCTCAGCGGGAACACTGTCCGGGCCTAGCGCCCCTTCCAGACCGGGGCCCGCTTCTCGGCAAACGCGGTGGCGCCCTCGGTGGCATCTTGTGAGGCGAACACCGGCGCGGTGATCTCGGCCTGTCGCGCCCAGCCTTGCGCCAAGGTCCAGTCCGGACTGGATTTGGCGATCTCTTTGGTCGCCGCGACCGCGAGCGGACCGTTCGCCGCGATCGCCGCGGCCAGTTCCAGCGCACCGGCGAGCGCGCCGCCCTCCTCGGTGAGCCGGTTCACCAGGCCCACCTCGGCGGCCCGCTCGGCACCAAACGGCTCCCCGGTCAACAGCAGTTCCAGCGCGAACGCGTACGGGATCCGCCGCGACAGCAGCAGCGCCGCACCCCCACCGGCTACCAGGGACCGCGTGACCTCCGGCACCCCGAAACGCGCGGTACGCGCCGCGACGACCAGGTCGCAGGCCAGCAGCAGTTCGAACCCGCCTGCCAGCGCCCAGCCCTCGACGGCGCCGATCAGCGGCTTGCGCGGCGGAGTCTGCGCGATCCCGCACAGGCCGCGGCCCTCGATCGCCGGGGTCTCACCACGCAGGAAGGCTTTCAGATCCATTCCCGCGGAAAACGTCCCGCCCGCACCCGTCAATACACCGACCCGCAGTTCGTCCGAGGCATCGAGTTCATCAGCCGCGGCGGCCACCGCCCGGGCCACCCCGGCGTTGAGCGCGTTCTTCACCTGTGGCCGGTTGATCGTGATGACCTGCACCGCACCGCGCCGCTCGACGAGCACCTCGTCCGACATCTCTCCTCCTTCGTGCGGTCGGCCGACGCCGACAGCACCTGATATAACAGTGGACTATATAGATAAGACCCTCGCACGGCATTCCGTCGAAAAACCCGTAAGTACAGGTACTTACGCCCAGATTGACCTCGTCGTGTGGACTCTCCATGGCTAAACAGTGTACCATTTTGCTACCGATTCATCAGAATCGGATTCTTAGACGGTGGTTATGACGTGCTGAGCGTGACGGACGGAGATGGCATGGCCGAAGGGTCACATACGGCCGCGATATCAGCAGCAAAACGACCGCTGGCCGGGACAGCCGATCCCGACGACATCACGCGGCGTGCGGCCTCGGCATTCGGTGGCCCCCTACGTGAGCTGACCCAGCTGACCGGCGGCGCATCCAGCCTCACCTACACCGCCACGACTGAGGCCGGCCTGCCCGTCGTCGTCAAGGTCGCGCCGCCCGGGCTCCCGCCGACCCGCAACCGGGACGTGCTGCGGCAAGCCCGCCTGCTCACGGCCCTCGCCGAGGTGGCCGATCTGTCGGTGCCGGAGGTACTGGGGTCCGACGCCGGAACCCCGCCCGAGGTTCCACCGCTGTTCGTGATGTCCTACGCCGAAGGCGAGAGTTACGAACCTCGCCACGCCGCCGCGCAACACCGCCCGGATCCCGCAGACGTGCGCGGTCGGGCCGCGTCGGCGGCCCGGATGCTGGCGGGGCTGCATCGCGTCGATCCCGCGGATCTGGACATCGGCGAGGCGGCGGTTCCGCTGACTGCCGAGGTCGAGCGGTGGCGTAAGGCGCTCGGCACGTGCGAGCTCGGCGCATCGGCGGCGGGGACCGAACTCGAGTGCCGGGACCGCCTCGTGTCGAGGATCCCCGCGCCGATGCGCCCGGCCGTGCTGCACGGCGACTGGCGGCTGGGCAATATGCAATGCATCGGACCGGAAGTCCGCGCGGCGATCGACTGGGAGATTTGGTCGATCGGTGATCCGCGGCTGGACCTGGCGTGGTTGCGGCTGATGTCGGATCCCGCCCATCCGTCGGCGATCGCGCCCGATGCCCCGACTCTCGAACCCGATGAGCTGCTGACCGCCTACGAGACGGCAAGCGGGTCCCCGGTGGCCGACCCCGCGTGGTTCGACGCCCTCGTTCGCTATAAGCAGGCCGCCGCATCCGCGCTACTGGTCAAGAACGCCGAGCGCCGCGGCCAGATCACTGAGCGGATCGAACGCATGCGCCGCGGGATCCCGTTGCTACTCGCCGCCTCGCTCACCTATCTCACCCACTGATTCCTCTGGGAGGACCAATGTTGGATTTCTCGATCGAGCCGGAGTTCCAGGCCAAGCTGGACTGGGCCGCGGAGTTCGTCCGCACCGAGGTCGAACCGCTGGATCTGCTGTTCCCGCACGGCGGCGACCCGTACGACACGCGCAATGAAAAGGCCCGCGCGATCCTGCGGCCACTGCAGGAACAGGTCCGGGCCCAGGGCCTTTGGGCCTGCCACCTGGGGTCCGAGCTGGGCGGACCGGGCTACGGCCAGGTCAAGCTCGCGTATCTCAACGAGATCCTCGGCCGCTCCTACTGGGCGCCAACAGTTTTCGGCACCGCGGCACCGGACACCGGCAACGCGGAGATCCTGGCCATGTTCGGCACTGATGAGCAGAAGGCCCGCTACCTGCAGCCGCTGCTCGACGGCGATATCGTATCGACCTTCTCCATGACCGAGCCACAGGCCGGCGCGGACCCGAAGGAATTCGTCTGCCGCGCATGGCGCGATGGCGAGGAATGGGTGATCGACGGCGAGAAGTGGTTCTCCTCCAACGCCAAATACGCGGCCTTCCTCATCGTCATGGCCGTCACCGATCCGGACGCGGCGCCGCACGCCCGGATGTCGATGTTCGTCGTGCCCGCCGAGACGCCCGGCATCGAGATCAAACGCAACGTCGGCACGATGGACGAGCGCGACGCCCTCGACGAGGGCATTCACGGCTACATCCGCTACCACCAGGTCCGGGTCCCGTTCGACGCCATGCTCGGCGGCCCCGGCGAGGGATTCAAGGTCGCCCAGGCCCGCCTGGGCGGCGGCCGCATCCATCACGCCATGCGCTCGGTCGGCAAATGCACCCGCGCCTTCGACATGATGGCCGAGCGCGCGCTCTCGCGCCGCACCCAAGGCACGCTGCTCGCCGAGAAGCAGGCCGTTCAGCAGTTCATCGCGGACTCCTGGATCGAGTTGCAGCAGTACCGGCTGATGGTCCTGCACACCGCGTGGATCATCGACACCCAGCCGCACGGCACCGCGCGCACCCAGATCGCGATGTGCAAGGTCGCCATGGCCAAGGTGCTGCACGACATCATCCAGCGCGCACTGCATCTGCACGGTTCGCTCGGCACCACCAACGAACTGCCGCTTGCCAAGTGGTGGATGGCAGCGCCGAACCTCGCACTCGCCGATGGGCCGACCGAGGTGCACCGCACCACGGTCGCCAAGCAGATACTCGAGAAGTACCGGCCCGCGGAGGGACTGTTCCCCAGCGAGCACATCCCGCCCAAGCTCGAGGAAGCCCGAAAGCGGTACGCACACATCATCAATGACGGCACCCTGAGTGGCCAGGTGAACGCATGACACAAGAGCAGCCGAGTTCCCCCATCGATCCGGCGAGCCTTTTCAACCTGTCCGGCAAGGTCGCGCTCGTCACCGGCGGCAGCCGCGGCCTCGGCCTGGAAATGGTGCGTGCCTTCGCCACCGCGGGTGCCGACGTGGTGATCACCAGCCGCAAACTCGACGCCTGCGAGGTGGCCGCCAAGGAGGTTCGCGGCCTGGGCCGGCGCGCCCTGCCGGTCGCGGCACACGTGGGCCACTGGGATGATCTCGGAGCCCTCGCCGACGCCGCGTACAACGAATTCGGCAAGATCGACATCCTCGTCAACAACGCCGGAATGTCCCCGCTCGCACCGTCTTCCGAGGAAACCACCGAGGAACTCTTCGACAAGGTGATCGGGGTGAATTTCAAGGGCCCGTTCCGCCTCGCCTCGCTGATCGGACGGCGGATGGCCGACGGAGACGGCGGCTCGATCATCAACATCTCCTCCTCGGGGGCGCTGCTGCCGCAACCCCGATTCGGCCCCTACGCCGGTGCCAAGGCCGCCCTCAACGTGCTGACCACCGTCTTCGCTCAGGAGTACGGTCCGAGGGTCCGGGTGAACACGATCTCCGCTGGGCCGTTCCTCACAGACATCTCCAAATCCTGGCGCGAGGAGGCCCGGCAGAGCACCCGCAGCGCGCTCGGACGGCCCGGGCGGCCGGAGGAGATCATCAGCACCGCGCTCTACCTCGCGAGCGACGCCTCCAGCTACACCACGGGCGCACTGATCCGAGTGGACGGCGGGCTGTACTGATGTCCGCCTGACCTACTCGCCGCCGGTCTGAGGCTGGGTGCCCGTCAGTGTGCCGGGTGCCCAGCACTGACTACCCGTCCCGAGAGACGCTCTCACCGGCCATATCGAGCGCCGCGATGTAGGAGAAGGCCATCGACGAGCCCACCGGGGCTCCCGCGCCCGGATAGACCCGGCCGGACATCGGGGCCATGGTGTTCCCCGACGCGTAGAGGCCGGTGATCACCGAGCCGTCGGGCCGCAGGACGCGTGCGTGGTCGTCGGTCTGCAGGCCCCCCTTGGTTCCCAGATCGGACAGCACGACCGTGGCCGCGTAGAACGGCGGTTTGTCGATCACGCCCAGGCAGGGATTGGGTCCGTCGGTGTGTGCCCCCGCGGTCTGCACGATCATCAGGTCCCAGGGATCCTCACCGCGGCCGAACTGCTCGTCCTTGCCGCTACGGGCGTAATCGTTGAACTGCTCGACGCTCTTGGTGAGCGCCGCGGCAGGAACACCGATCAGTTCCGCAAGCTCCGCGAGCGTCTCGGCCCGCTGCAGGACGCCCGCATCGATGAACTTGTCGACGTCGAACCATCCCGGGACCTGCGGCGCGACAGGGAGATACGCGAAGGCTTTGCGGTTGTCGATCTGACGCTGGTCGAACACCCAATGCGTGGGAATATTCGACACGTCGGAGGCGGTGTGCACCCGGAGCATCTCGTGCCCGGCCCGGTCGTACGGGAGACGCTCATTCAGGAAGCGCTGCCCGGCGTCGTCGACCCAGATGCCGCTCCACACCGAGGTGTAGAACACCGGGCGCGAATTGGGTACCACCAGGCCCGGCGCGAACCATGACTCCTCGAGCAGTGCGGTCGCCGCCCCGATATCGATGCCCGCGGTGAGTGCGTCACCGGTGTTTCCCTCGCACCCCTGGGTCCATTCGTCGGTGATTCCGGGCTGGTACTTCCGGCGGAGCGTGCCGTTGCGCTCGTATCCGCCTGCCGCGAGCAGCACGCCGCGGCTCGCGCGAAATGTCACCGGCTCGCCCTCGCTGCGGGCCTGCACCCCGACGACCACACCGTCCTCGACGAGCAGGCGCTCCAGCGCGGTATTCGTCCGCACAGTGCCGTTACCGGTCTCCATGAACGCGAGCAATGTGCGACCGATGAGGGCCTGCCCGCCGATCATCGCCGAGCCGGGATCGACACCCCAGCGCTCCGTCCAGAGCGGCCTGCGCACCAGGGGCTCCAGCTCACCGAGTTCGGAACGATCGATGTCCGCAGGAAATATGGTCCGCCCCTGCGGAAAACTCCCCGGATGCCGGGCGAAGTAGTCGGGCACACCCCGCCAGATGAACTGGCCGAACCGCGGATTGTTCTCCAACTCGTCGATCATGGGCGGCCCGGCCTGCAGGAAAGCCTCCCGAAGTGCGGCCGGAGCATCGTCGCCGACGATCGCGTCGAGATATGGACGCGCAATATCGGGACCGTCCTGGATCCCGGCCCGCCGCTCGGCGGCGTTGCCGGGCAGCCAGATCCCGGCGCCGGAGTAGGCCGTCGTCCCGCCGACATATTCCGTCTTCTCGATGACGAGTGTGCGTAGCCCGCGAGAGGCCGCGGCGTACGCGCCGACGAGACCTGCGCCCGAGCCGACGGCGATGACATCGTAGGACTCGTTCATGACAGTTCCCGGTCCGCGTTAGACGCCGCTTCGAGCTGCACGAACCCTTGGGCGCTGGGCTCGTCGAGCTCCATGACCTCAACGAAATGGCCCAGCTCGGCCGTCATGTCGAGATATCCGAAACGGATGCCGCCGCTGTCCCCGAACTGCTTCCAGGTCCTGCCGCTCGCGGCGACGACCGCGGACGCTTCGTCGAAATCGTCGACGCGAAAGCCCAAGTGATGCAACGTCGCCGGCTCCCCTGGCCGGATGGCGCCCCGATAGAGATCGACCGCGCCACCGATCGGGCGGATGATCTCCAGATTGGTCGGACCGGCATTGGCCAGGGCGACGTCGATCACCCATTCGTCGGCTGGCTCACCATCGACCACCACGAAGGGGAACCTCGGCACACCGGCACCGGCGGTGGGGCGACCGCCACCCAGTGACGACTTGTAGTGCTTGACACACCGCATCGTCCCCAACCTCGACTCGAGGTACGCCGCCGCGGCATCGATATCCTCGGTCACGTATCCGAGCTGCATGAAATTGCGGAACAGGTCACTCAACGACCGCATTTCGGGCCTCCTTGTCCAGTCGAAAATGACTCTCCCCGAACGGGTTTCCGGATGTCCACCGGCTATTCCATCAAACGGAATCAGCACTGACGGCCCGGCTCGGCACGCGATAGAACTGTTCGTGTGACCGACGCCAGGCAATACCATGACCGCAGCGCCGGCCCGGTCTCGGCGACCCCGCGCCCGGACTGGGGCTCGGTGGCGCACCAGCTCATCACGATGCGCAAGTCCGTCGGGCAACTCGATGCCCTCGGACCAGTGGACCGCGCGCAGCTGGACCGCGATCCGGCGACCGGGCTCGTCGTCGAGCGGATCCTCGCGCTCCTGGCCGACCTGGCCTTCGCGATCAACAGCCAGCTCTCGGCGGCGGTGCTGGGTGCCGTGCCGCGGGCGCCCGCGGCCGCGCTCGGAGCGGTCGAGAAGGCCGGGATTATCGACGCGCGGCTGGCAAAAGACCTGGTGCCGCAGGATGGCCCGCATCACTTACTGGTCCAGCTGTACCTCGACTCCGAACCCGACCGGGTTGCGGCGGTCGTATCCGCCGCGCTATCGGGATACGGAGAGTACGTGCGGCAGCTGGACCACTGGACCGCCGCCCAGTCCCCGCCGGACTGAGGCTCGCGACGATGACCGGGCACCGATCGCGGGCGGCCAACGTACACTCACCTCGATCTCGGGTCAGCGTGTCCCGGGGGATGGGAGAGACCGGCCTGATGGGCAGCACCGCAGGTGCCGAGCCGGTTCCGGCGGGGTCGGAGAAGCTCGCGACCCAGGTCGCCCGGCAGCTCGAGGATGAGATCATCGATCGGACATGGCCGGTCGGGGAGGTCTTGGGCTCGGAGCTCGAATTGCAGGAGCGGTTCGGGGTGTCGCGATCGGTGCTGCGGGAAGCGATCCGGCTGCTCGAGCACCACCACGTCGCGCGGATGCGCAGCGGCCGCGGTGGCGGGCTGGTGGTGTGCGCCCCGAATCCCTCATCGGGCATCCGGGCGATGGTGATCTACCTGGAATACATCGGAATCAGCGTCGGAGACCTGCTCCGTGCGCGGCTACTGCTCGAGCCACTTGCCGCCCGGCTGGCCGCGGAGGCGGTCACCGAGGACGGGATCGATCGGATGCGGGCGATCCTGGGCCAGGAGCAGATCGGCGATCCGGATCGGTTCTCGGACAATGAGTTCCACGTGGCGCTGGGACGGTTATCGGGCAATCCGGTACTGCCGCTGTTCACCGAGGTCCTGACGCAGCTGACCTACCGTTACTCGCGCCACCCGCCCAGGGATGCGGCGGCCGCGGCGCTGCCCGATGTCACCGCCGCGCACGCCAAGATCCTCGACGCGGTGACCGCCGGTGACGCCGCGGCGGCCCAGACCCGGATGGCCACCCATCTCGCGGAGGTCGAGGCCTGGTTCCTGGTCCACCGGATGCACGGCCCGTCCCAGCAGATGCGGACACGGCCGGACGATCCCAAACCGGACGAACTGCCCGGACGCAAGCTCGGCGAGATCATTGCCGGCCGCATCCACGACGACATCACCGGCGATGGCCGGCAGATCGGCGAGGTCCTCGGCTCGGAATCGGAGCTGCTCACCCGCTACGGCATCAGTCGTGCGGTGCTGCGCGAAGCCATCCGTATCCTCGAACACCACAACGTCGCCCAGATGCGTCGTGGGCCCCGCGGCGGGCTGGTCATCCTGGCGCCCGACCCCACGGCGAGCATCCATACGATAGCTCTGTACCTCGACCACCAGGGCGTGCGCTACGACCATTTGCACATGGTCCGCGAAACCATCGAACTCGGCTGCATCCAGACGGTCACCACCGCCCCGGCGACCCCCGGCACCGCCGCTCGGTTTCGCGCCGCCCGCGATCACGCCACCGACTCCGGCGAGCTGTTCCACGCCGAACTCGCCGAACTCGCCGGCAACCCGGTCCTGACGCTGTTCCTGCGCATCATCACCGACCTCTGGGCCCGTCACAGTCGCACCGAGCGGGCCCCGGCCCCCGCCGCCGAGACCGAGGTCCGACGGGTCCACGACACGATCCTCGATGCCGTCATGGCCGGGGATGAGGGGCTTGCCCAGCACCGCATGCGCCGCCACCTGCAGACCCTCACCACCTGGTGGCATTAGGTTGCGACGACCGCCGTCGTCACTTCGGGGGCGGCGTGAACTTGTGGCCCCAGAGTGCGCCCTGCGTGATCGCATAGGTGGGTTCTTCCGCAGTGACCAGCAGGCCTTGCCAGCCGCATTCGATGGCGTACAACTCGGGCGAGTAAACGTAGAACGACAGCATCCGGTCGTTGGTGTGTTTACCGAGTGTGTTCATCATCGGAATGTTCAGATCGGCGGCCCGGTCGAGGGCGAGTCCGACATCGTCGATGGTGGCCATCTCGACCATCAGGTGGACCAGCTTGCCCGGGCCGGGCGCCGGGGTGATGCCGAAGGTGTGATGCCGCGGATTGCACCCCATGAAGTACGTCGGCCCCGCCGTGTTCCGCTCGAGGAACCCGAGAACCCGTACATAGAAGTCGAATTCGGCCGGCACGTCCTCGGCGGTGACGATCACATGCCCCATCCCGAGGTCACCGGAGACGAAACCACTCACCAGCGGGGTCTGCACCCGAACATGGTCGAGCACCGGGCCGTAGAACAGCTCGACCGGGTTACCGCCGGGATCGGTGAACCGGGCGAATCCGGTGACCCGCCGCTCGTGGCACTCGGCCGCCGAGCCGGCGGCCACCTTGATCCCCTCGTCCTCGACGGCACTCACGAGCCGGACCAGGTCCCGCTCATTCAGCACCTCGAAGCCCATGGCGCCCAGCGCGGGCACCGCCGCCGGGGACACCACCAGGCGCGGCGGATAGTGGTCCATGCGGAAGTACAGTGACTCCGCGTCGTCTCCCTCCACGCGCATCAATCCGAGAAAGTCCTCGCCGAATACCCGCCACGCCTCGATATCGGGCGCGGCCAGCCGAACGTAGCCGAGAGATCGAATCCCCATCTTTTCGCTCCTACTCACCGGATACCCGGAAATCAGTCGGTCCAGAGAAACCGGTCGGCAACCCGGTGGTGGTTGTAGATGGTCATTTCCTGCTCTTCGCTGAGCCGGTGCCCGTCGAAGCTCGGGGAGTGCATTCCCACCGTGACCTCTTTGGCGTTCATGAGATCCTGGGTGAAGACCACGCCGAGGTCGGCCTCGCGGAAGTCCTCGAAGAACTCGGGCGCACAATCCCACTTCTTCTCGTAATCGGCGACCGGGATCTGGTCCAGGCTGAAGATCTCGAAAATGCAGCTGTCCGGGTCGAGGCCGTTGGGGCGGGCCCGATAGCAGAACGCCGAGCCCTGATTGGGCAGAATGATGGTGTTGGGGAAGACATTCCAGGCCGTACCGGCCTCCGCCCACTGCCGGGGCGTGATGACCGGCCAGTCGTAGCCCTCGGCAAGGGACAGCTCCCGGTACAGCTGCAGGAAGTACTGCCCGGCGCTCTGCCCCTGCGGGACCTCGGCGGTCTTGAGCGCCTCGGCGGCGCGCCAACTCCGCTCATTCTCGAGGCCGCGCATGTCGTCGGCGATGTACTGGATGGCTAGGGCGACGACGAGCCGCTCGTCGTTCACGCCCTGCGTGGTCTTCATGGCCGGATCCTTGGCGGCGCCGCCGGCGGTCGCATTCTTTTTCGGGCCGACGCTCGAGTAGTGCGCGTGCCGCTCGTACACGGTCGTGGGCGCCCACATCCGGGACCCGACGAGTTCCTTTATCGAGGCGGCATTCGTATTCGACTTGTCGAACCGGTGCAGCTGCGGATGCGTCCCGGCAACGTGATACGCCTCGAGGAATCCGTCCAGCGCGGTCTTCCAGTTGCACGGCAGCACCACGCCCTTCTGCCACCGATACCGCATGTTCTCGAACCCGAACGGCTCGAAAATCCTCGCGATCGGGTCGAGATAGTCCAGCAGCGGCTGGGCGTCGGGGTCCATGTTGATGAAGACGAACCCGCCCCATTGTTCCGCCCGCACCCCGGCCAGCCCCAGGTCGTCCGCCGAGCGGGGCACGAACTCCTCACGATCGAGCACCAGCCGGATCGAACCGTCCAGGTTCCACCGCCATCCGTGGAACGGGCAGATGAGCGACCCGACGCGGCCCCTGCCCCGTGCGAGCCGAGTACCGCGATGACGGCACGCATTGTGGTAGGCGCGGATCGAATCCTTGGCCTCCCGCACGATCAGGATCGAATAGCTACCGATCTCGTACTCGACGAAACATCCGACGTCCGGCAGTTCCTCCGCGCGGCAGGCCATGAGCCACGTGCGCGTGAACACCGTGTCGAGTTCCCGCTGCAGGAACTCGGGGTCGAGGTACCGGCCCTTGGGCACATAGGCACGGGACAGCCGGTACTTCTCCGGGACCATCTCGGCGGGGGTGTCGCCCTCGAACCATGGGACAAAACGGTCCGGCCGGGGCTCAGCTTTTACGGACACCGAAAATCACTCCTCATACTCGTATTCACAAGGGCACACGCCGGTATCAGCCCGGCCGCACAACCGACTCCGCCTGAGTCGGACCATCTCGACTCAGCGTCGGATCCAGCCGAAATCATGCCAGTACGTCTCGAGGTGGGTCAGCGGCTTCGGCCAGGTCTCGATGTAGGTGACGCCGTCGGCCCCGGCCGTCATCGTGTACGGCGTGCCTGCCCGGCTGAGGAAGATATCCCCCGGCCCTACCCGCACGGTCCGCGGCTCGCCCGCCTCCTCGTAGGCGATGCTGTACTCACCGGCGAAGACGAAGAGCATCTCGTCCACGTTGTGGTGGTGGCGGGGCACCGTGAAGTGCGGTCGCACCCGCAGCGGGTTGCGATTGAAACGCGGGACGTCGATCGGCTTGGCGGTCACCCACATCGCCCCGTCGAACGTCGCGCGGAAGTCGACCGGTGCGTCGCGGAGCAACCCACCGTCGTTCCAGAAGTAACTCGTATTCCTCTGCTGATCGAGGCCCATCGAGACCCAATCCGCATCGTCCACCAGATCACCGAAAGTTATCGTCACACCGAAACCGTATGCACGACAGGCCGACCGCGTCGCCGCCGTATTCCGTTCAATGGAATCTCGCGATGACATGCCCGGTCTCGTTCGTCAGAGTCGGTGTGTGGCAATCGAATTCTTTAATCTGCTGTCCGATGAGGGTTGGATCGAGTTGTCGGCCGATCAGAACTTTCCCGCATATCTCTGGGATGCCGGCGGCCTGCTCGCCGATGCCCCGGTCGACATGGCGAAGACCTTCCAGGGCAACATGTGGGTCTCGAGCAAGGTGGACGGATCGTTCAATCTGAACGGCCTCCGGTGTGCTCCGAACTTCTCCGTGCCCCGCCACCACCACAACGTCGATGAGCTGATCATCGTGTTCGGTGGTCAGTTCCACGTCGCCTGGGGCAAGGACGGGCAGGAGGGCAGCCGGACCATCGGCCCGGGCGAATTCTGGATCAGCACGGCCGGAACCCCGTATCTCATGACCGCCGGCCCCGAGGGCGTCACCTACATCGAGACCTGGCCCGAACCGATGGAGAAGCTCGAAACCTATTGGCACGACGAGGGTTGGGTTCGCCGCTGACCGGCGACCCGGTCGGCTGGCGCGGGTGAGTGGGTGGACTACATCCGCTCGTCCGCGCTCGCGAACTTGAAGCTCGCGTTCCAGATCGCGGCGGCCGTGCCGCGCACGGCCTCGGTCGCCATACCCCATCTCATGACACCGTCCGGCGCGGTCACCGACACCGCCCCGATCGTGCGCCCCGAATTCCGGATCGGCGCGGCGACGCAGACGAGTTGCTCGTAGGCCTCGCCACGATCGAACGCCACTCCGACCTGACGAATCCGGTCGAACTCCGTGCGAAGAGCCTGCGGTTCGGTAATCGTATTCGCGGTCCGCCCCGGTAGCTGCGCGGAGATCACCGCATCGATGGCCTCGTCGTCGAACGCTGCCATCGCCTTGCCGAGCGCGGTGCAGTAGGCGGGATTACGTCCGCCGCGCCGGGTCGGCAGCCGATACGGCCCCACCACAATACGTTCGAGATACACGACCTCGGCCTTGTCGAGGATGGCGAGCTGCGCGGACATCCCGGTCTTGACCGCGAGGGCCTGCAGGTGCGGAAACGCGGCTTCGTGCAGTCGGCTCCCTTCCACCGCGAGGCTCCCCAACTCGAACAGCCGCATGCCCACGCGGTAGCCGGCGCCATCACGTTCGACCCAGCCGACCTGACACAGTTGATCGGCGAGGCGATGCACGGTCGATTTCGGCAGGCCCGTGCACTCGCTGATTTCACCGAGACTCAGCACCTGCGGACCGCCATTGAAGGCCGTGATGATGGATGCAATCCGCCCCAGGACGGTACGTACCGGGCCGCGCCGGTCGCCGCCTTCCTCATCGTGACCGCCCGCCATCAAGTCGTCGCATTCGCCTGCGGACTCGATGATCGATTCCATCGACATAGCCGAAGAACCCTGTGCCAAGCTCAATGACACGGCTACCACCTCTCAGTTCAGGGCACTAATACCCATCTTCTGTCGGACTATCAGCCCGATCATCCCGAGCCTGACACACTAATCAGTATCCTATTATCGGGAATGTAATCAGAGTCACATCCCCAAGCCCACCTGTCCAGAGCGGTGCGGTGACCGCTTCCAGCCGCGGACGACCCGGCAACGACGGCCGGGCTCGTCGGCACGCCGTTCGCGGCGGCCGACGAGCCTGAGGCAGAACCGATTTCCCGGAAATGGTCCTACTTGGCGGTCACCTTCAGATCGGGGATCTGCTCGCCGCACGCCGGTGAGGCGTTCGGGTCCGGCATGAATGTATTGCCGCGCAGGATCGATACGAAGGTGCAGTCCCCCGGGCCGCCGACCGAGTAGGAACCCGGGTTCGCGAAATCGGCGGGCTTCGGGAACAGGCCACCGGCGGTGAAGGTCTTGTCCGCGCGCAGGGTGGTTATCAACTTCTCCTGCGTCGCATTGCATCCGGCCAGCTCCAGCCCGTGCAGCAGCAGATCCGCGCTGATCCAGCCCGCCGCCATCGAGAACGAGGGCAGCCCGGACTGCGATCCCGCGTACTTCTTCAGCGCCGCCGACCATGCTTGTGTCGCATCGGTATTCATTTCCACCGGCGCGTAGGAGGTCATGAACCCGGCCCCCTGAGCCGCCGCCATCGATGGCGGCGAGGCGAGCAGGTCCGCGCCGTAACCCGTGGCCAGCAGCACCGACTTCATCGGGACCCCCGCCTGACGCAGGCCACTGATGAGTGCGAGCGCGCCCTCCGGATTGATCGGGGCGTACAGCACGTCGGCGCCGGATTGCTTGATACCCAACACGATCGCGCCGATATCGGTATTCCCGTACGGCAGGTGCTCGTTGATGTATCCGCGCGTGAGCCCGGCGTGCTCCGCCGACAGCGCTGCCCCCTCGGCCGCCTTGGTGGCGCTCGGGGTGTTGTTACCGACCACCGCGACCTTGGTGCCGCCGAGCTTGCGCCAGTACTCGCCGAGCGTGGTCGCGGCCTTGTTCCAGTCGGTGCCCGACATCGCCGGGAACAGGTTGGTGTACTTGGGGTTGAGCCACTGATCGCCGCCGTCGAACGCGCCGCCGAGGAAGGGGGTCTTGGCCGCCTGCGTTCCCGCGTACTGTCCGGCGCCGAAGAAGTACGTGCTCACCGGAAGCACCGCGTACGCGTGGTCCTGCTGCACCAGCCGCTGGGCCGCGGTCAGCGCCCCCTGTGGTGTGGACTGATCGTCGGCGGTGACGACATCGAAGCCGCGGGAAGCGCATTTCCCGCCGGCCGCCTGATACGCCGCGAACCGGGCCTTCACCGCGCTCTGCGCCTGGGCATAGTTCCCTGCGCCCGCACCGCTCAGCGAGGTCAGCAACCCCACCTTCACCGGCCCGGTCGTCCCGACGGTGCCGCCGCTGCCGCACGCGGTGAGAACGAGCGCCGCGGCGCATATGCCCGCCGTGATCGCGCCAACTCTTCGCATCTGCACTCCTTAACCTTCGCTGCTCCGGCCGCGATTCCGGACGAAGCATCTTCGGCTAGTGGACCATATTTAGTAACCTTTGTGACCAGTTTTCGTCGCAAACTGGCCGTCGTCGCTTGACGGTATCGTCCTATTAGCGCACTCTTAAGATGTTTACGCCATGGCGATTCTCGATGAACGCCGGACCTCCCAGGAGCCCACCGTTGCTCTCCTACGTTCTCGCCGGCCTGGCTCTCGGCGCCGTCTACGCGGTCGCCGCGTCGTCGCTCGTCGTCACTTACATCTCCTCGGGGGTGTTCAACTTCGCCTTCGGGGCGATGGCGTTCGCCGTGGCCCGGTTCTATTTCTTCCTGCGGGTCCAGCACGGCTGGCCGCTCCCACTCGCGGCCGTCGCCGCGATCGGGCTGTTCGGCCCGGCGCTGGGCATCGCGCTGTACGCGCTGCTGTTCCGTTTTCTGCGGCTACGTTCGCCGCTGGTCAAGATCGTCGCCACGATCGGCCTGTCCGTCGCGCTGCCGCCGCTGGTCGATCTCGTATTCGGACGCCTGGTGAACGTGACCGCTCCGGGTCTTGCGCCGCAACCGTTACAGGTGTTCCACCTGTTCGGGGCGACTGTCGATATGAACCAGGTGATCACCTATGCGGCGCTGATCCTGGTCCTGGTCATCGGCGTTGTCGTATTGCGGTACACCGATATCGGGCTGAAGGTGCGGGCGCTGGTGGACTCCGAGGCACTCACTGCGATGTCCAGTGTCAGCCCTACACGAGTATCGCTGGGAGTGTGGGCATTCAGCGCGCTGCTGGCCGGGCTCGCGGGCGTGCTCGTCGCCCCCACCTCCGGACTGACGGTGGACGGCATGACCTTTCTGATGGCGGCCGCGTTCGCCGCTGTGGTCGCGGCTCGCCTGCGCAACCTGCCGATGGCCGTCGCCGTTGCTCTCGCCATGGGCATCGTGACCAGCGTCATCCAGCGCTACCTCGACCCGCAGAGCCCGTTCTCGGCGCAGCTCGTGCCCAGTATTCCGTTCGTATTCATGCTGATCTTCCTGCTGTATTACGCGCTGCGCGGGCAGGCCGGTGACAATACGGCGGGCGGAGCGCTGGATCGGGCGATCCGCACGGAGAGCACACCGCCGCCCACCGGTGGCAGGACGCGAGTCGTCCGGGGGCGGCCGAGCGCCGGAGTCATCGGTTCGGCGGTGACGCTCATAGTCGTCGCGATCCTGCCGTTCGTCGTCGACGACTTCTGGGCGGGCCTGACGGGCGCGGGCATCGCGCTGGCCATCGCGCTGCTGTCCTACACGCTCGTCACCGGCGAGGGCGGCATGATCTGGCTCTGCCAGATCACCTTCGCGGGTTTCGGCGCCATACTCGCCGCCGAACTCGCGACGAACGCCGGATGGAACCCGCTGCTGGCCGTGCTGGTGAGCGCGGTCTGCATCGTGCCGATCGGCGTGATACTCGGGTTGCTGACCATCCGCCTCGGCAACCTCTACATCGCGCTGGTGACGCTCACCTTCGGCCTGCTCGCGCAGAACGTGGTGTTCCTGCGGGATCAGATCTATAACTCCGGCCAGGGGATCGTCATGCCCCGGCCCGAATGGGCCTCGCAGAACACGGCTTTCGCGGTGCTGGCCCTCGCGGTCTTCGTGGTACTCGGCGTGCTCGTCCGCAATCTGCGGCGCTCGACCGCCGGTTTGGCCGTGTCGGCGGTCCGGTGGAGCGAGCCGGGCTCGCGCACGCTGGGCCTGAGCATCCTGCAGGTGAAGGTGCTCGTCTCCGGCGTCGCGACCTTCGTCGCCGCGGTCGGCGGCGGCTTTCTGGCACTGAATTATCAGGCGGCGCTGCCCGACTCGTTCAATCCGTTCACCGGCCTGGTCTGGCTGGCCGTCGTGGTCACCGTCGGCGCGCGCTCGGTCACCGGCGCACTCATCGCCGGTCTGGCCCTCGCCATCCTCCCGAGCGTGTTCCAGACGAACCTGCCGACCAGCTGGGCCGAGGTCCCGGTCATGCTCTTCGGATTCGGGGCGATCATGCTCGCCCGCAACCCCGACGGCATCCTTGCCATGCACGCCCGGCAGTGGCGCGACTTCGGAGACTGGCGGCGACGCCGACAACCAACCGGCCACGATTCCGCGGGCGGCGCGGCACCGAAACACTTGCAGGAGCAGCAAGACGATTCCGCGGACCCTCCAGAAATCCCGAATACCGTTGAGCCGTCGATGATCTCGGGGGAACCGGCATGAGTACAAGTACCCCTCCCCCGCGGATCGAGGCCACGGGGGTGACCGTCCGATTCGGCGGGCTCGTCGCGCTCGACACTGTCGATCTGCAGGTCCCGCCGGCATCCATCGTCGGTCTCGTCGGCCCGAACGGCGCGGGCAAGAGCACGCTGTTCGCCGTGCTGTCGGGGCTGCTCCGGCCGAGTTCCGGGGCAGTCCTGATGAACGGCGAGGACGTCACCCGGGCCAGCGCGCAGTCCCGCGCCCGCCGGGGCCTCGCCCGCACCTTTCAACATCCGGAGCTGTTCCCCGGGCTCACGGTCCGCGAGCACGTGGTGCTGGGATACCGGATACGCCATGCGCGACACCGGATCTGGACCGATCTCGTCACCGCCGGCGGCTTCCGCCGCGCCCCCGCCGCCGAGGCCGCACGAGTCGATGAAATCCTCGCCGCGCTCAGGCTGACCGGCCATGCCCATCATCAGGTCTCCGGTTTGCCGCTCGGCACCAGCCGCCTGGTCGAGATCGCCCGGGCGCTCGCCGTCGATCCGACCGTATTGCTGCTCGACGAACCCTCCTCGGGCCTGGATGCCCGGGAGACCGAGGAACTCGCGGCCACGCTCACCCGCGTGGTGGCCGACCACGCGGTGTCGCTGCTGCTGGTCGAGCACGACGTCGACCTGGTACTCGGACTCAGCGACATCGTCCACGTGCTCGATTTCGGCGTGAAGATCAGCGCCGGATCCCCGGACAAGGTGCGCGCCGACCCGGCCGTGCGCGCCGCCTACCTGGGCGCGGAGGAGAGCAAGACCAGCGACGAAAGGACTCCGGTGTGAGTTCCACATCCCCACTACTCACCGTCCGTGATTTGGACGTCCGCTACGGCGCCGCGCTGGCGCTGCGGGCCGTCACCTTCGACGTGCTCCCCAACACCGCCATCGCTGTGCTCGGACCCAACGGCTCCGGAAAGAGCACCCTGGCACGGGCGCTGTCCGGCCTCGTTGCGCCGACCAGCGGAACCATCGAATTCGGCGGCCGAGACATCGCCGGATCGGCACCGGACGCGATCCGCCGGGCCGGGCTCGTGCACCTGCCCGAGGGCCGTGGCGTATTCCCCACGCTGTCCGTTCTGGAAAACCTGCGCATGGCCACAATCGCCGACCGGCGGCAACGATCGGCGGCCATCGACCGGGCCCTGGACATCTTTCCCGTGCTCCGCACGCGTCAGCGGCAGGCGGCGGGCACGCTCTCCGGCGGCGAGCAGCAGATGCTCTCACTCGCCCGGGCCCTGATGGTCGAACCCCGGTTGGTGATCGCCGACGAGATGTCGCTGGGCCTCGCGCCCAAGATGGTCGACGTCGTCTTCGAGAGTCTGGAACGGGCGCGATCCGCCGGCGTCGCCGTGCTCATGATCGAGCAATTCGCAAGCCGGGCATTGGCTTTCGCCGATCACTGCCTGGTCCTGCAGCGCGGACGGGTCGCCTGGGCGGGCGCGGCCGACCAGGCCGGCGACGAGTTGCTGCGCCGCTACCTCGGGGACGCGACGGCCGCCTGACAGGACCGATGTTCATACCGACTGGGCTTCACACTGTCGAATGCGGACGGACGCCGGCGACTCGACCTGGCCCTGCTGCTGCGCCGCCTCCACGAAACCTGCGAATAGCGCAGGGGCGCAGGTGAAGGACTAGGCCGTGTCTCAATAGTGAGTGAGTGCGGGCGTTGCCCGCACTCACTGGTGTCGTAGCCATTGGTTGATCGCAGCGATGCGGACGGTGGTGAGGTATCGGACCGCGAGTTTGTCGTATCTGGTTGCCACGGCACGGTTTTGCTTGAGCTGGTTGATGCCGCATTCGACGGCGTGCCGCTGCTTGTAGACGTCGGAATCGAACGCGGGCGGGCGACCGCCGGCAGAACCCTTCTTCTTCCGATTGGCGGCCTGGTCGGTTTTGACCGGAATCGTCGCCTTGATCCCGCGCTTGCGCAGGTGAGCACGGTTGGCGGCGGAGGTGTAAGCCTTGTCTGCCAATACCCGGTCCGGGCGGATACGAGCGCGGCCCGCACCCAGCCTCGGCACTGCGATACCGGCGAGCACCACGGTGAACTGCGGACTGTCACCGCGCTGACCAGCGGTAAGAACGATCGACAGCGCCTTGCGGCCTTGCTCACACGCCAGATGCGTCTTGGTGGTCCACCCGCCCCGGGACCGTCCCAGGGCGTGGTCGGCGGGCTCGTCGCCGATCCCGCCGGGCGGCTCGACCTGGGCCGCACCGTCACGACGCGCCCCGGCAGCGTGCTGGTGGGCCCGCGCGATGGTCGAGTCCACGCTCACATCCCACACGATGCGACCGGCGGCGTCAGCGAAGGCCTGCAACATCTTCCAGATCACCGCCCACACCCCGGCGCGTTGCCAGCGCCGGAACAACCCATACACCGTCTTCCAATGCCCATAACATTCGGGCACGTCCCGCCACGGTGACCCGACCCGTGTCCGCCACCGGATCCCATCGATGAGCTGCCGTTTGGTCCATTTCGGCGGGCGTCCCGCCTTCTTGCCACGAGGCAGCAACGGTGCCAGCCGCGCCCACTGGGCATCGGTCAGATCCGCGCGCCTCGTCACCGCTACGCTGGTCACGAGGTCTCCGGTATTCAGGTTCTTCTTCGTCGATGAACCATCTACCGGAGACCTCGCCACATATCTGGCACCGACACACCAACGCAGCCAACATCTTTCAAACCACCAGTAGAGGGCGCCGCATAGCGGCGCCCTCAACTGAAACCACTATTGAGACACGGCCTAGGTCGGCGTCGAGCCGGGAGCACGTGGCTCGAGGTCGTCGAGGTAGCACTCGAGAGCGTCCATCACCTCGGCGTGCACAGTCGACACCCCGAGGCCGGCTTCGAGCCTGAGGAGTTTCGGGATCGCAGTCAGCAGGAACACCAGCGCTGGTGGCGAGAGCTCGCCCATGGAGGGTGGGAACTTTTCCGGCATCGAGCTCACGGCATCGAGCTGGACCTGACGCACCTTATTCGCGACCTGCGCGATCTCAGCCTTGATCGACTGGCGATGGTGGCCCAACGCGGTGTACTCGATCATCAGCGCCGCTGTCGCTTCCTCTCGGGCGAAGTCCCAGATCACGTGCAGCGGCTCGTCGCTGCGCTCCTGCAGTTCGGCGACGAGCCGCTCGACGTGGCCCTCGAGGCTCCGGCGGATCGTAGCGACGAGGACGTCATCGAGCGTCGGGAAGTAGTACTGGACCAGCGCGGGAGTGACGCCAGCTTCGGCCGCCAACGCGCGATAGGTCACGGCGGCGTAGCCCTTGTCGAGCATCAACCGTTCGACCGCGTCGAGGATGTTCGGGCGAGTCTTCGAGTTGGCCGCTCCCACCCGGCGTGTGGAACTCGACGAAGCAGACATGTCAGCGATGACCTGAAGATTACACGCGGGAACGGCGCGACGTTGCCGCTGCCCCACTGGACCGGCTATTGCGCGACGATGCTGTACGACCGTATAGTCACTCACAGCGAGGCGAGCGACGTTGCGGGGCAACAGGTTCGCCTCCGACCCACATTCATCACCGTCGATGAAGGAGCAATTACATGACCGACCGGTTCGATCTGGCAGGGCGCGTCGCGATCATCACCGGCGGAGGCACCGGCATCGGGCGCGGGACGGCGCTCACCTTGGCCGAGCACGGCGCCGACGTCGTGCTCGCAGGACGCCGGCCGGAGCCCCTGCAAACGACGGCGGAGGAGGTCCAGGCCCTCGGACGCCGGGCGCTGCCCGTCCCGGCCGACGTGACCACCGCGCAGGCGTGCGATGACCTCGTCGCGACTACTCTCGCCGATTTCGGCCGCGTCGACATCGTGGTCAACAACGCGGGTGGGGCCACCGTGCGACCGCTCGACGCGTGGACCGAGGAGGACTGGAACTACACGGTCGCACTGAATCTGGGGGCGGTGTACTTCCTGTCCCGCGCGGCCGCCCGGCCGATGACCGAGCAGGGCAAAGGCGCGATCGTGAACATCTCCTCGGCTGCTTCGCTGGGCCCGGGGCCGCTGGCCGCCCCGTACAGCGCGGCGAAGGCTGGGGTAAACAACTTGACCGCCTCGATGGCCGCGTTCTGGGGCGGCCAGGGTGTGCGCGTCAACTGCATCGCCTGCGGCGCGGTGCGCGCGGCGAGTCTCACCGACGAGTTGGCGCGGTTCGGGATCGACCCGGACTCGCTCGGGAAGACCAACGGGGTGGGGCGTCTCGGCGAGCCCGACGAGATCGGGCACGGCGTGCTCTTCTTCGCCTCCGACGCGTCGAGCTTCTGTTCCGGCGAGACTCTCTACATGTCCGGGGGGCCCGCGACGCAAGGTGCTGAGTTTTGATGGCGGGATCCCCGCATCGCCTGGTCTCGGCCGGGACGATCATCGACCTCGATGCATGCGCGGTGCGCTCAGTGCCGCCAGACCACTCGGCCCCGTCGATCCAGCTAGGGACGCACGGCGCAACAGCAGAGTTCTCGGGCGACGCACATGTCTGACGGGCCGATCACACCGGTATCGGGCACGGCACAGCGGCCACGCGTGGCTGTGGTCACCGGTGGTAGTCGTGGCGCCGGTCGTGGCATCGCCATCGCGCTCGGGTCGCACGGATACACGGTGTACCTTACCGGCCGCACGCGCCGGGCCGGCGAGTCATCGCGGGCCGGCACGATCCACGACACCGCCGAGGCGATCACGGCGGCGGGTGGCAGAGGCATCGCCGTGCGCGTCGACCATCGCAACGACGAGGAGGTCGAGGAGCTCTTCGAACGCGTCCGTCAGGAGTCCAGCCGCCTCGACATCCTCGTCAACAATGCGGCGTTGATCCATGACGAATTGCAGAGCGAGGCGCCGTTCTGGGAGAAGTCGCTGGCCGCCAGCGTCGACCTGCTCGACGTCGGCTTGCGCAGTAGCCTGGTCGCCAGCTACTACGCGGCGCCGCTCCTGGTCGAGAAGGGCGGGGGCCTGGTGGTATTTACATCGGCGCCGGGCGCTGTGCACTACCAGTACGGCGCAGCCTACGGCGCGCACAAGGCGGGTATGGATAAGTTCGCCGCCGACATGGCCGTCGATTTCCGGCCGTTCGGCGTCGCTGCAGTGTCGATTTGGATGGGCGCGGTGTTGACCGAGCGTCTGCAGCAGATCATCGACACGGTCCCCGAACTCGCGTATCTCGACGACATCGCCGAATCAACGGAGTTCACCGGACACGTTATCGCGGCGCTGGCCGACGACCCGGACGTCCTCGACCTGAGCGGCCGCACCCTCATCGGCGCGGAGGTTGCCAAAAAGTACGGCATCACCGACCGGGACGGTCGGCAACCGCCGTCATTCCGCGACCTGATGAGCGTGGAACCAGCCAACTACCTAGGGAGGATCGAACAATGACCGACGACCAACTGCAGCAGCTACTGAAAGACGTGCAGTACCTCAAGGACCGCCAAGCAATCCTCGACGTGATCATGCGCCAGGCCCGCGCCCACGATCGTCACGACGCCGAGCTGATGGACACGTGCTTCTGGGAAGGCGGCGTCGACGAGCACGGCCAGTTCGTCACCCCCGGGCCCGAGTACGGCGAGTGGGCGAACAGGCTCCACACGCAGGGCTTCTTCTTGCACGTGCACAACATCACGAACCACTCGTGCGAGATCGACGGCGACACAGCGCACTGCGAGACCTACGTGATCGGATCGCTGCTGCCCAAGTCCGCGCCCGGCAGGGCCCAGTTCGTGAGCTCCCGCTATCTCGACAGGCTGGAGAAGCGGAACGGAGAGTGGCGGATCTCGGTCCGTCGCACCTCGATCGAGGTCGAGATCGAGGGCGACTCGAGGTGGCCGGACAACCCCATCGGCGAGACCTTCCCCAAGGGCGCGTGGGACACAGGGGACCTGTCGTACGCACGTCCCCTCCAACTCGACTCGCCCTCCCCCTTCTGGGACGGCACCACCCACTGAGCTGGGTTCGGGTTCCGCAAAATCTGCCGATCAACGAAAGGGAAATCATGACGGGGAGCAGCGAGATGAGCCGAGTCGCCGTGGTGACTGGTGGCGCATCGGGGGTGGGGCGGTCGATCTGCGAGCATCTCGCACGTCGTGGACACCGGGTCGCGGTGCTCGACATCGCCGCCGAGGCCGCCGAGACGACCGCCGCAGGCTTACGGGCCGAGGGACATCAGGTATTCGGTGCGCAGGTCGACGTCGCGGACCGGGCCTCGGTCGACCAGGCGTATGCCCAGGTGCGGTCCGAGTTCGGGCCGATCGAGATCGTCGTGACGAGCGCGGCTGTGACCGGTTACGTGCCGTTCGAAGAGATCACGCTCGAGGGTTGGGAACGCACCCTCGCCGTCAACCTGACCGGCACATTCCACTCCGTACAGGCTGCGGTCAAGGAGATGATCGCGGCGGGGTGGGGGCGGATCATTACGATTTCCTCGGTCGCCGGTCAGACCGCCTCACCCCGGCAGGGGCCCTACTCGGCCTCCAAAGCGGGCGTGATCGGACTGACCAAGACCCTCGCCGTCGAGTACGCGGCGAGGGGCATCACGGTGAACACCATCCCGCCGTTCATCGTCGACACCCCGTTGCTGCGGGCCGGGCAGAAGGCAGGGTCGGTGCCTGCCACCGAGCAGTTGGTGCAGTTCGTGCCGGCGGGACGACTTGCCACAGGTGACGACATCGCCGCGGCGTGCGCGTTCCTGTGCTCCGACGACGCGAGCTACATCACCGGCCAGGTGCTCGCCGTCAACGGGGGAGCCCTCGTCTGAGCGTCTGCCACCGAAGCATCCCGATCTAGAGGAGAACACCGTGACCGATTACGAGTCGATCGACTTCTTCACGGACAAGGACGTCCTGGAGGATCCCTTCCCTTACCTGGAGTACCTGCGGGCAAAGTGCCCGGTCCAGCCGACCGGTCACCACGGCGTGGTAGCTGTGACGGGCGTCGAGGAGGCAGTCGCGATCTATCGTGACAACGACAGCTTCTCCGCGTGCAACACCGCCTCGGGCCCCTTCCTGAAGTTCCCGGTCCCGTTCGAGGGCAACGATGTCGGCGAGATCATCGAGCGCTACCGGGATCTCATCCCGCAGAGCAACGCCGTCGTGACGATGGACCCGCCCACCCACACCCGCGAGCGGGCGCTGCTGATGCGCCTGATCACTCCAGGGCGAATGAAGGAGAACGAAGCCTTCATCCGGAGCCTGGCCGATCAGCAACTCGACGGGATCGTCGACGACGGTCGCTGCGAGCTCGTCAATGACTACGCGAAGCCCTACACGATGCTGGTCATCGCCGATCTCCTCGGCGTTCCCGAAACCGACCACCAGCGATTCCGGGAAGGTTTCGGCCTACAGGCGCAGTTCCCTCCCCCGGGCGAGGGAACGGACGAACCAGCGCAGGCTGATATGAACAGCCTCAGCTGGTTGTACGACTGGTTCGCCATCTACGTCGAGGAGCGTCGGCGTGAACCGAAGAGCGACGTGTTGACCGAGCTGGCGCTCGCGAAGTACCCGGACGGATCGACGCCTGAGGTGATGGCAGTCGTCCACCAGGCGGCCTTTCTCTTCGCTGCCGGCCGGGAATCGACCTCCGACCTGCTGGCCACCGCGATGAGGTATCTGGCCGAATACCCCGAACTGCAGGACGAGTTGCGTGCCGACCACCAACGGATCACCGGCTTCATCGAGGAGTGCCTGCGGATCGACGCCCCCGTGAACGTCGACTTCCGGCTGGCCAAGCGTGACACCACCGTCGCCGGAATCCAGATCGCAGCGGGAACCCCCGTGATGATCCTGCCCGGCGCCGCGAACCGTGACCCACGACGTTTCGAGTCACCGGAGAAGTTCCGGGTCCAGCGGCCCAATGCGAAGGAACACATTGCCTTCGGACGTGGAATTCACACCTGCCCGGGGGCGCCCTTGGCGCGAGCGGAGTGCCGGATCATGATCGAACGGTTCGTCGACCGGACCCGGAATATCCGGATCTCCGCGAAGCACCACGGCCCTCCGAACGCTCGCCACTTCGACTACGAGCCCGCCCTATCCCGGCGCGCCCTCCACGAGCTGCACATCGAGTTCCACCGCGCGGAGTCCGACCGATGAAATCCGTGTCGCCCCTTGGCAGCGGTCAATACTTGGAACACGCGGCGGTGGGCAAGTGGCTGAACTGGTGCCGCGAAGCTATCCCGTTGGCGGAGGAACGCTACGAGTTGTATCTGAAGCGGCGCGGAGGAGAAAGGTAGCCAATGAGCAACTACACACGATGGAGCGACATCCGGGCCGCGCAGGTGGCCGGCGCTGGCGGCGAAGAGGCCGTGGCTGCCGGCAAACAGGAACTTCTCGCCGAGGTCCAGGGCTACCGACTTGCCGAAATCCGGAGAGCCAGGGGCCGGGTCTCACAGATCGAGAAGGGAAAGCTGTCCGGATACGACATCCTCGCCCGCTATGCGGCAGCATTGGGCGGACGCCTGCATCAAGCGATCTATTTCGATGACGGAAACATCACCGCGATCGCCTGAGTAAGCAGCCCCTATCTGAGGACATTCGGCACACTCGACCTTATTGTCGTCAACATGCCCATGTGCGGCGTTCGGTCGCGTCGAACCGCTGCGGGTCGAGATGTAAGGAACGTATACCGAAAATGACTGTCTCGGTGTCTATCTCACCGCTCTGATCGGTCAGGCTCAGGCCTCGTGCGGTCCGTTGGGACGATCTCGGCGCGCTGGCCGTGCTCGCCGAACGCCTGCGGCGAGACGACATCGTCAAGGTGGCCGATGTGGCCGTCCTGGACGGCATCGCCGGGGATTTATTCCATATGCGAGAGAAGAGCTTGCAATTTGCGATGTGCGTGTATGCAGTTTGCGGCCTTGCGGGCGCGGGCGACCTGGGCGCGGGCTCCCCCAACGGGAATCTCGTCGGCGTCACCGCCCCGACCGGGCTGATGCGGTGGGGTACGGCGACCGAGACCGTGCGCAGCACCGCCGCCGCGATCTGGAACCTGCGCGTGAGGTTCGGGAGCGCGCCCAGGCGGCCCTGGGCAGCGAGGGCCGACGGGTTACCGGTCAGCGGCGGACCCAGCCCGCATCGTGCCAGTACGTCTCGAGCTTTTCCATCGGTTCGGGCCAGGTCTCGATATAGGTGACGCCCTCGGGGCCCGCTGTCATCAGATAAGGGGTTCCGGCCGTGCTGATCCAGAATTCACCCGGGCCGATGGTCCGGCTGCCCTCCTGCCCGTCCTTGCCCCAGGCGACGTGGAACCGACCACCGAACACGATGATCAACTCGTCGACATTGTGGTGGTGGCGGGGCACCGAGAAGTCCGGGGCACACCGGAGTCCGTTCAGATTGAACGACCCGTCCACCTCGGTCGAGAGCCACATATTGCCCTGGAAGGTCTTCTCCATATCGACCGGGGCATCGGCCAGGAGGCCGCCCGCATCCCAGAAATATGCGGGAGCGGCCTGATCGACCGGTAGCTCGATCCAGCCCTCATCGGACAGCAGATTAAAGAATTCGATTGCCACACACCGACTCTGACGAACGAGACCGGGCATGTCATCAATAGATTCCGTTGGACGGAACGGGTGGGTGGGCCGAGCTGTGCTGGCCCGTTCCACCGAACGGAATGGACCGGCGACACGAAGACCGGCCGTGGATACGTTTGCGGCGTGACACTAACTTTCGGTGATCTGGTGGACGATGCGGAGTGGGTCCCGATGGACCTCGATCAGCAGGAGATTACGAGCTACTTCTGGAAGGACGGTGGTTTACTGCGCGACGCGCCGGTGGACTTCCGGGCGACGTTCGACGGGCAATGTGGGTGACCGCCAAGCCGATCGACGTACCACGCTTCAATCGCAACCCGCTGCGGGTGCGACCGCACTTCACGGTGCCCCGCCACCACCACAACGTGGACGAGATGCTCTTCGTCTTCGCGGGCGAGTACACCATCGAGTACGACGAGGCGGGCGAGACGCAGACCGTGCGGGTATGACCAGGGGACTTCTTTGTCAGCCGTGCCGGCACGCCGTACACGATGACGGCCGGACCCGAGGGCGTCACCTACATCGAGACCTGGCCGAGGCCGGTGACGGACCTCGAGACGTACTGGCACGACGTCGGCTGGATCCGGCGCTAGCGCCGACCGGCAACGTCGAGGGCATTCGACGCCTCGAGGTACGCCGTGGCGTCGAAACGATTTGCCTGAGCGTCCTGCACTCGCCCGGGGAACGCGCTCGCCGGGTTCTCGACGACAGTCGCAGTCTCCTGGCTCGGGCTTGGGCGACACCATCCAGTTAGGACAACACCAATGACAGCAGTCAGACAACAACGCCGCGGGCGCGCCATCGCGATGACGAAGACGGAGCTCGACGACTTCCTGACCACCGAGCGAACATGCCGAGTCGCGACCGTCGGCGGAGACGGTCGGCCACACGTCGGGCCCCTGTGGTTCGTATGGGATGGCGAATCCCTGTGGCTCAACTGCATCGTCCGTAGTCAGCGCTGGACAGACGTCATCCGGGATCCTCGGATCGCGGTCGTAGTGGACGCCGGAGTCGAGTTCTACGAACTCCGCGCTGTTGAGCTCGCAGGTACGGTCGTGCCGGTCGGGGAGATCCCCCGCGCCGCCGCACCACATCCGGAGTTGGCGATCCCGGAGCGGCACTTCGCCCGCAAGTATGTCGGCGGTGACGACTTCGAACCGGACGGGCGACACGCCTGGCTACGACTCACACCGGAAAAGGTGACCAGCTGGGACTACCGCAAGCTCGCGACACTGTCCCGCTGAGCGGCAGTGTCATGTATTCAGTGAACATCAGGGCAAGGTGGCGTTCACTCAACACGATCTACGGAACACCGCGAAATGGTCACCACGAATTCGGCCGAGCCGTCCACGACCACCGTTCCGTCCGACTTCCGCAACTCGATCGACAGCTCCGCGCATGTCTCGCCGGCGCGTTCGAAGACCCGGACCACCTCGCCCGAGGCGATCAGACGATCGCCCCGGTACACCACCTGCGTGAAGCGGGTACGAAATCGCCGGACCGTCTCCTCGCCGAACTGCTCGGTGCAGTAGGCCGCGAGCCAGCCCGCACCGAGCATCCCGACGCTGAAGGCGGCGGGATATCCGGCCGAGCGCGCGAGTTCGTCGTCGTGGTGCATCGGATTCATATCGCCGCTCGCGCCCTGGTAGCGCACGATATCGGTCATCGTCACCGGTCCGAACGTGCGCTCCGGGAGGCTGTCCCCCTGCACCGGGTCTGTCACGACCGCTCCTTCCGTAGATACGCCGAGGTGTACCAGCACTCGGCTCGTGGCACGCCGCCATCCCGGCGGGACACGTCATCGTGGAAGGACACTACGAACCGGACCACCACCATCGGCCCGCTGCGGGTCTGCTTGATTTCAACGTCGTGTAATCGCTCGCAGGTGTACAGCGTCTCCCCGGCCCGCGGCAGCGGTCCGTGGAATATGTACTCCTGCTCCAGCGACAGCAGACTCTTCCTGTCGACGGTCACCCCCACCGTCGCGCACGCCTGCGCGACCTCGGAGGTCCGGACGGTGTGCCCGAGGCGGTCCCAATACACAACTGTCGCAAGGAATGTCGGCGGAATCGGGGCCGCCGGGTCGTCGAGGTAGGCGGGGCGGGCCGCCGCCGTGGCCCTGGCGTACTCGCGCACCTTGCCCCACTCGATGGGAAAGGTTGCCATCACTGCGGCTCGATGATCGATACGGTCTTGTACCGCAGGAATTCGTCGATGCCGACCCGGCCGCCCTCCCTGCCGTAGCCGCTGATCCCGATACCGCCGAAGGGCGTATGCGGCAGATTTTGCCGGGCGCCATTGACATAGACACCGCCCGCCTTCAGCCGCTCGGCCACCCGGTGCACACGAATCAGGTTCGTAGACTGAATGTTCGCGCCGAGCCCGTAGGGCGTGCTGTTGGCGAGTGCTATCGCCTCGTCCTCGGTGGAGAACTTGAAGACCAGCAGCACCGGGCCGAACACCTCCGTCTGCGCGATCTCATGCTGCGGGTCGGCGTCGACGATGATCGTGGGCTCGACGAAATTCTTGTCGGCCAGCTCACCACCGGCCTTGTTGCCGCCCAGCACGATCCGGCCCGCGTTGTCCCGCTTGACGCGGTCGAGCATTCCACAGACCCGGTCGACGGCGACGGCGTTGATCAGCGGCCCCACCGTGACGGCGGGATCGAACGGATCGCCCATCAGGTATGTCGCGGCGATCGCGGTGACCCGCTGCACCATCTCGTCGTAGATGTCCTCGTGGACGATCAGGCGGGTCGGTATCACGCACCCCTGCCCGGCCATCACGCCGATACCGTCTCGCACGGCGCGCGCGGCCACGCCCTCCAGATCACCGGCGTCCGGAAAGACGATGCTGCCCGTCTTGCCGCCCAGCTCCAGCACCGCGGGCTTGAGCTGGTCGGCACAGGTGTGCAGGATCTTGCGCGCCGCGGCGGGCCCGCCGGTGAAACTGACCTTCTGTACCTGAGGATGGCCGATCAGGGCCTGACCCGCATCCGGACCGCCCACCAGAACGCTGCAGACGCCAGCCGGCACCCCGGCCTCCCGCAGCAGCTGCCCGTACAGGTTCGGCGCAAAGGGGGTGTACTCCGAGGGCTTGACCACGACGCAGTTCCCCGCCGCCAGCGCCGGTATCGCCTTCATCCCCAGGGAGATCACGGGCCCGTTCCAGGTGATGATGGCGCCGACCACGCCGTACGGCTCCGGTGCGGTGTACGACAGGTAGCCGCGGGTGTCGAGCGTCGAGATCAGCTCGCCGGACAGCTTGTCGCACCATCCGGCGTAATAGCGCACCCAGCCGATGGAGTTATCGATGATCCGGAGGCCGAAGTGCGCCGGGGTGCCGCCGTCGAGCGCCTGTAGGTCGGCGAAATCCTGACGATGTTCGGTCAGCAGGTCGGCAAATCGGGTAAGCACGTCACGCCGCGCCTCCGGCGTCCAGCGGCGCCAGGCCTCCGCCTGCGCGGCCGCCAGCTCGACGGCCTCGTCGATTTCGGCGGCACCGGCCAGCGGGACTGCCGCCTGTACCTCGCCGGTATATGGATTGAGATGCTCGAATACACCGCCCGACCCGGAATCGAGGACCTTGTCACCGTAACGAAGTCGAACTTGTGGCGCGGCCACGGTCATAGGTACCTCCGAGGAATTTGCGATGAAAGTTTATGGTGTCGCTGGGGATTACGGGCATCCCCGGCTCGGACATTGGGCCAAAGCGGCCCGGAATCAGCGGACGGTGAATCCGGCGTCCAGCGGAAGTGAGATACCGGTAATGTATGCGGCCTCGTCGGATACCAGCCACGCCACAGCGTTGGCGATATCCTCGGCCTGGAGAATATCGATAGGGAGCGCGTTCTGCATTGAACTGATGGTGTTCTTCTCGCCGCGGGCTGCCTCCGCGTGGAGTGCCGCCATCACCGAATTCTGCGTCATACCCGATATCACCCCGGTGGGATGAATGGTATTGACCCGGATCTTCTCACCGGCGTGCTCGGTGGCCAGGACCTGCATGAGACCGACCAAGGCCCGCTTCGACGCGGTATAGGCCTGCGTTCCCGCCTTATCGCTGGCGGTGCCCTTGAGCCCGGCCGTGGAGCTCGTGATGACGACCGAACCGCCGCGGCCGCCGTCACGAATGGCCGGCAGCACCACCTCGATGGTGCGCCACACACCGGTCAAATTCACGTCGATGATGTCGACCCACGTGCGGTCTCGATCGCCGCCCGGCGACAGCCGGACGATGCCGGCATTCGCAAGCAGCACATCGACGCGACCGAAGCGCTCGAGGCCGAGCCCGAGCACCCGGCGCAGGTCGTCGTAATTCCGAACGTCGCCTTTCTCGGCAACGATCGAGCCGCCTGCCTTTTCGACCGACTTTATGGTCGTGCGGAGGTCGTCCTCGGTGGCGTTCGGATAATCCATCGACTCGATATCCTCACAGATATCGAGGCCGATGATGTCCATGCCTTGCGATGCGAGCTTGACCGCGTGCGCGCGGCCCTGGCCGCGTGCGATACCGGTGATGAACGCGACCTTCTTGCCTGTCACGATGGAAATCCTTTTACTTGTAGGTGACGAATTGTGGTAGCAGATGGGAATACTCGTTGAAGGACACGAGGGTGCAGCCCCGGCTCCCCACGACGACTCTGGTAACCCCGCTGTTGACCGCTACCCGGTTCAATGCCTGCCATTGCCGCTCGCCTGCCCCGAGCAGCGCGGCGACGATCCAGCCGATCACACCGGCGCTGGTGAACACGACCGCCGTCTCTCCCGAGACCGAGTCGGCCGCAAGCCTTTTCAGCGCCGCACTCACTCGCTCGGTGAAGGCCGGGAAGGACTCCGCATAGTCGTGATCATGCAGCCCCGATGACCACCTCGGGATCAGCCGATCGAACATGAGCCGATCATGACGTCCGGTAGGTGCGCCGGCATCGGTATCCGCCGCGCGGTTTACCGCGACCACACTCTCGTGGTCGAACTCGTTCCATGCGTCGTCGACCTCCACCGGCGCCGGCCATGTCGAGGCGCGCCGCGCGTGCTGCGCGGTCTGCTGCTGCCGGTTCAGGCTGCCGCTCAGTATCCGGGCCGCGACGATCCCGCGGCGAGCGAATTCCGTTCCGAGCCTTTCGGATTGATGCTCGCCGGTCGCGGACAATACGTCATAGTCCGCTGCGCCGACCGAGGCCTGGCCGTGCCGGACGAACAGGATCACGCCCATCGCCGTATCCGTTCCTGCGCCGCGCGGCGGGCCGCCGCACCGCCCTCAGGCCGGCACGCTGCCGGTATGAACCCTGGCACGGTGCAGCCCCTCCCGCTGAGTCGGGGCCTCGACGGTCCACTGGCCGCAGGAACACGAGCATCGGTAGTGGTCGCCGTCGGGGATAATCGCCTGACCGTCACAGGACCCACCGCTGTTCGCGATGCTCGTCAGGAATTCGAGCGGCTTCTCCTCGAGTGCGCTCTCGTAGTCCTGGTCCATATCTCACTCCTTCACACCCTCGGGGGCTGCCCGGAATACGGGCAGCAGCCAGCCATCGGAAATGGGATGGAAGTCGACCGTCAGCGCCATTCCGATCCGCACATTGTCCGGTTCGATATCGATCACATTCGTGACCAGCCGTGCGCCGGGTGCATCGGGCAGTTCGACGACGGCGGGAACCAGGGTCAGATCCGGCAATCCCGGAAATCCGTTCACCACGGCGAAGCTGTAGACCGTTGCACGGCCGGACAACTGCGGCCAATTCACCGACGTGGACCGGCATTTCGGGCAGAACGGTGTGGGCGGCAGCCGGAAGGTTCCGCACTGCGCGCATTGCGGCGCCACCAGCCGCCGCGCTCTGGCGGCCTGCCAGAACGGTTCGGTCACGGTATCGGTCGCGATCTTCACGACATCCGCGGGCAGGGCGGTGGCGATGCGTGGCGTGCTCATCGGTCGCGCCCCAGGATCAGGCCGCTGACCGGCAGGCTGGCCGGCCCGCCGGTACACAGCGCAAATTCGGCATCGAGGACCTGGTTGATCGCGGTACCGCGCATCTGCTCGACTCCCTCGAGGATCTGGGTCATCCCGATGATGTAGGCCTCGGAGAGTTGCCCGCCGTGTGGGTTCACCGCGACGGTGCCGGGCTTCCTGCGTCGGGCGTATCGAATCGCGCCGCTCTCCACGAACGGCCCACCCTCGCCCTTCTCGCAGAAGCCGTAGTCCTCCAACTGCATCAACACCATGGGTGTGAAGTGGTCGTAGATCAGTGCCACATCGATGTCCTGCGGCGTGATTCTCGCCTGTTTGTACAAACGCCCGGCGATGGGCCGGTGACCGGAGGAGGTGAAGGTGTCCTCCGGCATGCCGTACCAAGTGAATCCGCGGCCCCAGTCCCGGGTGCCGCCGTGCGCGACGGCGACCACGGGAACCGGTGGCTGCCTCAGATCTCGGGCACGATCGATCGAGGTCGTGATCACCGCCACCGCACCCTCGGTCTCGAGACAGAAGTCGTACACGCACAGCGGCTCGGCGATCATTCGCCCACCGAAGTACTCCTCCCGGGTCAGGGGCGTCCTGCGAATTGCCTTGGGCCGGTTGAGCGCATTGTTCCGGGTGGAGATGGCGATCTCGGCGAAGGCATCCCTGGTAGTGCCGAATCGATACATATGCCGTCGCGCCAGCACCGACATCAGGTGGCCGGGGCCGGCCAGCCCGGACGGCTGCAGGAACGATCCGATCGGGCTCGGCGGCTTGGCGGCTATCACCGTGCCGAGTCGTTGTTTCTGCTGCTGTAGCGCCATGACCGTGACAACGACGGACGCGTCGCCGGCCACGATGGCCGCACGCGCGAGGCCGATGGCTCCCGCGGAGCCGCCGCCCCCGGAGGTGAGCGATGCCGAGAAACGGACCTCGGGAATGCCGAGGGTCTCCATGAAGTCCGTGGACTCCATTTTGTCCCCGTAGCCGGCGCCGGCCCCCGAGTAATAGGCGAAGCCGTCGATCTCCTCGACTGAAAGCCCAGCGTCCGCACAGGCCGCGAGAATGGCCTCCCCGGCGAGTTGAGTGATGCTCTTTCCGGCCGATTCACCCCGCCGGTAGTAGGGCGTGGCGCCGACGCCGACGATCGCAACATCGCGCGGTCCCGAATCCTTGGGCATCGGTTTACACCTCGCGCACGGGGATCGGCGGAACCTTCGGGAAGAGTTCGAAGAACGCGCCCTGGGTTATGCGCAGCCGGGTCTTGTCGGAGACGCCGTCGAAGAGCGACTTCAGGGTGTCCTGCGTATGCCCGAAGGTGCCCTCCATATGCGGGTAGTCGGATCCGAACATGACGTTCTCGTAGCCCATCGCATCGTGGGCCGCGACCGCCGTCTCATCATGCTGAAACGAGGCGTACACCTGAGTCATCAACGTGTCCTTGGGATCTCGCTGTAGCTTCGGGCGCACCGCCATATGATGCTGGCGGTAGCCCTCGCGCATGCGATCGCCCAGGAACGGGATCCAGGTGGCGCCGCCCTCGGAGATCAGCACCTTCAGATCGGGATGCCGGTCCAGGGCGCCGGAGGCCACCAATTTCATCGCGGCACGCTGGCCTGAGAAGGTCGACTCGGCGTAGTTCATGACCGCACCGCCCGGACCGCGGTACACCACACCGGCCCCACCGGCCGCCATATCGACCGGGTCGGTGCCGATATGGAAGGCCAGCACCATCCTGGCGCGCTCCGCCGCATCCCAGAACGGCTCCCACTCCACACGATGCCAATCGGGGGCGCTGGCGTGCGGTGTCGTAGGCAGGAACACCGCCCCGAAGCCCTGTTCAGCGGCCCACTCGAGCTCGGAGATCGCATCCGCGACAACAAGAGTCGACACCTGAGCGGTGACCACATAGCGCTCCGAGACCGATACGACATCCTCGAGCGCCCACTCGTTGCTGGCCCGCATGCAGGCGGCGAGCAACTCCGGCGTCCGGAAGGTCGAGGCCCACATGCCCAGCGACGGGAAGATCACCTCACCCCAGACGCCCTCCTGATCCAGATCGCCCAGGCGCACCCTCGCATCGCGGATGCCCTGCGCCTTACGGCTCTCCTCCAGGAACTCCGTGGCCGCCGAGGTCGGCAGTTTCCGGCGGAACGACTGACCGTCCACATGGACCGTCTCGTACTCCCCGTCGGGATCCTTCTCGGACTTCGGTGTCAGCTCGGCTAGCCGGCTGGGCAACCGGGAATCCCAGAGATCGGGCGGCTCGAGGAAGTGCGAGTCGCCGGAGTTGGTCCAGATCTTCGACATTGGTTGATCCTTCGAACATCGGAGCCGCGAGGACTGAGCGGCTTCGGGTCTGCGATCAGAGCATCGCACCTGTCGATCGAGCTGTCTACATTTTTTAAGAGTTTGTCATTATCTTTTTAGTTGCGCAGGCTGCGGACGTCACGAACACTGAGGCAGCAGCTGGTTCGCCGACTCTGACGGGAACGAAGACGAGGATCATGGCAGTAGACGCGCAAGCCACCGGCCCCAAACGGCGGCATACGACGGGTGCGGCGACCCGTGAGTTGCTGATGACGACCGCGGAGCGGCTCTTCGCCGTGCACGGGGTCGAGGGGGTGACCTTGCGCGAGATCCAACTCGAGGCCGGCCAGTCCAACGCCTCGGTCATCACGTACCACTTCGGCTCGAAGGCGGGCCTGGTCCGTGCCCTGATCACCTTCCGCTATCGAACCGTCGACAAACGCCGTGCCCTCTCGCTCGAACAAGCGCGGGCCGACGGCGTATCCGACGACCCCCGGGCGGCGGTGTGGTTGATCGTCCGCCCGCTGGTCGAGAGCATCGAGGCCGGCGAGATGTTCGTCCCGTTCCTGGCCAGGCTCAGCGAGAACCCGCGCACGCATGCGGAGTACTGGCCCGGGCGGATCGAGGCCGCGACCGTCGATGCCCTCGCGGATCTGACGCTGCTCGCCGGCCTGCCCGACCGAGTGCGGCGCGGCCGCGAGGTGCAGCTCTACAACAGCGTGCTGAACCTGCTCAGCGAACATGCCCGCAGCGGGCGGCGGATCAGCGAGGGACAGCTGAACAATTATGTCGACGGCTGGGTGGGCATGCTGACCGCGCCCATGTCACCGGCGACGTCCGAGCTCATCGAAGCGGAGGCCCGCACCAAACATGACCGGGAGTGAGGACACCGCGGCCGCCGACACGTATCACCGCTCAGCCCACCACATCCCGCGCGCACAGGTCCGCGATGCGCGCGTCGTCGTATCCGATCTCGCGCAGCAACGCGGCCGTATGCTCGCCGGCCATGCAGCCCGCGTCGGCCTTGACCGCCGACCGCGAAAAATGATTCAGCGGGGCCAGGCGCCGATGTTCCTCGAATATCGGACTCACCGCGGTCACGGTGTATCCGGCGTCGTGGAACTCGTCGGTCTGCATATGCCACTCGGTCGGCTCCTGGGCCACCGCGACACAGCCGACGTCCTGCGCAGTCAAGGACGCCTCCCACTCGTCTTTCGTTCGGGTGGTGAAGATCTCGGTGAGCGCCGCGGCGAGCGCCGCGCCGTTGGCCACACGTGCCTCGGGCGTCGCGAATCGCTCATCGGCAAAGCCCGTGTGATCACCGAAGGCCGCGACGAGCCGGTCCCAGTCGCGTGGTGCCGGTGCGGCGAGGAATACCCACCCGTCCGAGGCTTGGTACATCCGGTAGAGCGGGCCCAGCCCGCGGAACTTGTCATCGGCCCGCTGCATCGCCGGACGTCCCGCATAGCTGGTATTGCGGGAAATCAGCGCCTGTGTGCTGGTCGCGAGCATGGTTGTCACGAGATCGTTCAGCACGATCCCACGGCATTGCGCATACAGCCCCAGCAGCAGCCCCGAGGCCACCCCGAGAGCCGCGATCCCGTCCGTTTGGACGGCCGGGATCGTCCCGGCCGAATATAAAGTGCGAGCACCCTTCTGCAACTCCGCGCGCCCCTCTGGACCCGGGCCGACCGACTGCGCATCGGTCACCGAGACGCCCGACGCGGCGCCGATCGACGGCGCGTACGCTGGCTTGCCTGCATAGGGTCCATCGATGCCGTACCCCACGGCGTTCAGGTAGACGAGATCCGGCTTGATCGCCCGCAGAGCCACCTCGTCGACACCGAGCCTCGCGGCCACACCGCCCCGGAAACACTGCAGCACCGCATCACACCGGCGGACCAGTGCGTAGAAGATATCTCGTCCCTCGGGGACGCCGAGATCGACGACGATGCTCTCCTTTCCCTGCAGGACCTTCGCGCCACCCGCCTCGGGAAAGGCCATCAGGCCGCGAATCAGATCCCCGCCCTGCGGTTCGACCTTGATTACCCGGGCGCCGAGGTCGGTGAGTAGCGTCGCGCCGTACGGCCCGGCATACATCGCCCCCAGTTCCAGAATCGTCACACCGTCGAGCGGGTATCGCCCGGCGTCGCCGGTGGGAGTCTCCCGGTCCGGGGCGCGGCCGGCCAGCCGCCGCAGCTCCTCGGCATGTTCATCGAGCCGCGGCGCCGGTGCGATATCGGTGAGCGGTCGCCCGGCCGCGTGCACCAGGGTCGAGGGCTGACGCACCGGGCCGAGTTCCGGATCCACCACGGTGATCGCTCGGCCCTCGTGCACCAGCTGCGGATGGTCGAGCGCCTCGTCGGGGGTGCGGAACTGCTCGCCGAAGACGTCCGGGGTCCGGTCGAACGTCTGCTGCCACTCGGCCAGCGTGCGTTCCTCGACCTTGGACAGCATCATGTTCCACCACTCGAGACGCAGCTCCGCGGTCGGCATGAACGGAAACCCGTCCCATTTTGGATCGGCCAGCTCCTCCGCAAGGTCCAGCTCCGCCAGCCACGCCTGCATCAGGCGCGGTGCGGTCTGCGCGAACTGCAACCATGTCCCGTCCTTGGTGGCGGCGACCAGCAGCGCGTACATCAGGCGGTTCTGCGGACGGCCCGCCTCGTCGAATGCCGCGCCGATCGGCTCGAACGCCTCTGGGTAGCGGTGCACGATCAGTTCGTAGAACCAGTTGTACGGGTCGTATGCCCCGACACCGGTCACCAGGTTCGATTCGAGCACCTGCCCGAGTCCACTGCGCTCGCGCTCGATCAATGCCGCAAGAACACCCTGGACCGTCGCCTGCGCCGCGCCGAACGACGCGTAGGGCACCGAGACATAGGCCGGATCGGGACCGATCGTCAGTTGGCGTTTGGAATGAAGGACACCGGTCTTGGCCAGCACCAAACCCTCGTAGCCCGGGTAATGAGCCCACGGTCCCCCGGTTCCCCAAGCGGTGATCGTCGCCGCGATCAGGCGCGGATATCGCTGCGCCAGGCGTTCGGCCGTGAACCCCAGGCGCTCCAGTGCTGCCGGTCGCATCGTGGTGACCAGGACATCGGCATTGCGCAGCAGACCGCTGACGATGTCGCGGTCCGCCTCGCGACCGAGATCGAGTGCGATGCTGCGCTTTCCGCGCAGCAGACCGGGCCAGCCCGGGTCCGCGCGCACCGGACTCGATCCGGGTGGCTCCACAAGGATGACGTCCGCCCCTGCGTCGGCGAGGAACTGGGTGGCCTGGGCACCCGGCAGCGTCGTGGAAAGGTCGACGACGACAAGGTCGGCGAGGGGCCCGGGCGCGAGGGTGTCGGTGTGATCGGGCATTTTCACCTCTTGTTTACAGCCGGCGGAAGATCCCCCGGGACCGAAGTCTCTGGCGCCGGACGTCAAGCACGTCCGAGCAGCAACCCCACCGGACCGGCCCGAGCGCCGGAATCACAATCTGGTCGTCCTTATTAAGGACACTCTACATCTGGTCTAGGCGATAGAATCAAGGGCTAGTTCACGGTTGGCCAGGATTGAGGACGATAAACAGCCCTTCCCCTTCGGCACACAGCACCTCGCCGTCACGGAGCTCCACCCGCAGGACGCGCTTGCGGCCCTGCTCGCTCACGAACCAGCCATGCACCTGAAGTTCCACGCCCACGGGGGTGATCGACCGGAAATCGGTGTGCAGGTACGCGGTTCGGGACCGGCCACGACCGGCCGAGTTCGCCAGCCGCCCCAGGACCTCGTCGAGTAGGAGCGGGATGGCACCGCCGTGTACCGCGCCGTTGCCACCGAGGAAGTACCGCCCGAAGCACACCGTGCCGCGCACACTGGACCGGTCGGCCGCATGCACCACGAAGGTCGGGGACATCGTCTGGCCACGCCCCGGGAGGTCGAATCGGTGCGCGAACATCTGCTCGCGTTCCGGAACCGCCGCCGCGGCGAGCCGTGCGGACCACGCACCCAAGTCGTCGGCCAGCGCGGCCACCGTCCCGGCGTCCGGCCGCGCCGCCGCGAGATTGTTCAGGAAGGCGCGCAAGCTCCCGATCATCTCGCCGTAGCCGCTTCCGTACTCATCGCCCGCACGGGTCCACGAGTCGATCAGCGGCAGCCGCTCAGGCTCGGCGATGCCGAGACCGAGCGTGGGGTCCTCGGACCGGCTACCGCGAAGTCCCGGCGTCATCGAACCGGCTCGCTTCGAGCGTGGACACGCATCGGGTGCAACCTCTGTTGCGGGACAGGCGCTTTCACATTTCACTCCTCATTCGCTCACCTCGGAGCACGACTCCAATTCAAGATACTCTTCTTGCCCTAGACTACTATTGGAGGTCGATCCTGGCTCACGTCTGCCAGGTCCGGATCATCGTCGGCCTAGTCGAATTGACGCTGTGTATAGCACATTTAAGGTGCCGGATCCCGATCACTGAATCGTTGCGAGACCCACCACACACTTCACACCGACTAACCTAGTCATACACTCTTCTAAACCTGAACTGTCTGCTTGGCATCCCTGGGCATGATCTCGGTTGCCGCGTCCGACTACTCGCTGGCGCCCTCGATTCGCCAGTTCTGGTAGCGATCGATTACCCCGGAGCCTGTGCCCCGGGCAGCCCGCCGTGCCGCTGAAAATCCTTCAGCAGATCCAGGTAGTGGTCGGCCACACCGGCTCTGGCATTCAAATGGCCAGCGCCGGGCAGCAGATCGAGGGCGGTTTGCATGGTCTCCACCGCCGCGAGGTGATCCCCGCACCTGTGGTGTGCGATCGCGAGTCGCGAGCGGATTGCGTGCGAGGCGGGGAACGCGTCGGCGGCGGTGGCCGCGCGTGCCCGCAACAGCTCCGGATGGTCGCCGAACAGCTCGCTGCGTGTCAGACCGTCGAGAACGACTTCGGTGGCCGGCTGGGACTCCCGCGCAGCGTCCCAGCCGCGCTGGGTGCCCAGGTGCCGCCATACCTCGTTGCAGGCGTCGGTGCCGTCGGCCGGCGATGACTACCGGCTCACAGCCGCTCGTTCCGGCGCAGGTCCTCAGGCACCCAATCCGGTGAACGTTTCTCGATGAAGGCGGCGAAACCCTCCCGCGACTCGGGCCGCTGCAGACTGTCGAAAAACGCTATGCGGTCGTGCAATCCGATGTACTGGTCGAGAACGCGCTTGATATCGCGGCGCGCGCCGGGCGCGGTCCGGCAACACTGGGCAAGTATCTCGGTGGCCGCGTCCACGAGATCCTCGTGGGCCACGACCCGGCTGACCATCCCCCAGTCAAGCGCCTCCTGGGCGCTGATCTTACGCCCGGTAAGCATTAGATCGCGAGTGCGGACCGGACCCAGCAGACGGACCAGGATCTGCGCGTAGTAGGTGTCCGAGATACCCCGCAGCAGTTCGGGCACCCGGAACGTCGCGCGGTCACTGACCACCGCCATGTCCGAACACAAGGCGATCAGCAGGCCCCCGCCCTGGCAGATTCCGTTGACCGCGGACACGACCGGTTTGATGCTCTGGCGCAGCACGTCGAACGGAAGCACGTCGATCGCACCCGGGACGCCGCCGAAGTTCAGCCAGTGATCGGCGGCGCCCTTCCCCAGATCGCCGCCGGGGATGAATACGTCATCGACACCCGTTATCACGAGCCCGGCGAGATCCGGATCGGCGTCGACCCGGCGGACCGCATAGCGGATACCGAAATACATGGCCGGTGTCAGCGCGTTGCGCGCCTCCGGACGATCGACCACGACGCAGGCGAACGACCCCTTTCGCTCGAATCTCAGATGAGGTGTCCCGAGCCAGTCGCCGTCGGGTGGCCCGGACTCTACCAGCATCGAATTCTCCTCAATTCCCTTTCTGCACACGATCTTTCATGCGGGTCCGGCAGTCAGGCGCGCCGGAGCAGCAATGCACTACCGGGCGCCCCGCCGCCCGTCGTGACGACCGCGATCCCGGCATCGTTCACCTGACGAGCTCCCGCCGCACCGCGGAGCTGCAGAATCGCCTCGCGCACATAGCCGAAGCCGTGCAGGCGCCCGGCCGACAGCTGGCCACCGTGTGGGTTCAGCGGGAGGCGGCCATCGAGCGCGATCCCCCGGCCCTCGTCGATGAACTCACCCGCACCGCCCGGCTCGCAGAACCCGAGCCCCTCGAGCCAGGACACCGCGTTGAAGGTGAAGCCGTCGTACAGCAGGGCCAGGTCCACATCGTCGGGCCGCAACGAGGTCCGGCTCCACAGGTGCCGCGAGGGGCCCATCGTCTGCGGCTCGTGGGTCAAGGTGTCCTGGTCCCAGCTCAGGCGCTCGAGGATCTGGGTACCCACCGCATCGACCAGCACGGCCGGGCGCGGGCGGTCCGGCACGGTTTCCACGGCCGAGACGATCACCGCCACAGCGCCATCGACCGGAACATCGCAGTCGTAGAGACCGAACGGAGTCGACACCATCCGGGCCGCGAAATAGTCGTCGATAGTGAACGGATCCCGGTACACCGCTTCAGGATTCAGCGCCGCATTGGCACGTGCGTTGACCGCTATCCACCCCAGCGTCGACCGATCTCCCCCATACCGGTGGAAGTAATGGGAGGCCTGCATCGCGATCCAGTTCGCCGCGGACATCGCGCCGAACGGCGCCCGCTCCTCCAGCATTCCGGTCGCACGCCCGGCCGGGGACTCGTACTGGCCCGACCGGACCAGGGCCGCATACGAGGACTCCCACACGGTGCGGAAGCAGAGCACGTGGCGGCACAGCCCGGAGGCGACCGCCAGCATTGCGGCGATGATCGCCCCGGCCTGCCCCGGAGTATCGCCGACGCCGTTGATCCAGGTCGGCCGCAGTTGCAGCGCCTCGACCAACGGCGGGATCCCGCCCTCGGACATGCCCGGCGACCCGACCCGACCGGGATAGGTTGAGAGCCCGTCGATCTCGTCCAGTTCGAGCCCAGCGTCCTCGACGGCCTGCAGGCACGCCTCGACCGTCAGCGACAACGGGTCGACCATGAGCCGGCGGCCCACGCGCGACTGACCGACCCCGGTCAGCGCGACCCGTTCCTCGAACTTCGCCGGCGACGCCATCGGACGCAGAGCGGCGGCGACATCCCGGGGCGCCGGGAGATCGAGCGTCTCCCCCGCGCGATCGGGATCCGGCTCGAACAAGGGGATATACACGTCCTGCGCCCTGTCGAACAGGACGCGAACGGCCATTCCGATGCGCACCTCCTCGATGGGGCAACTGACGATGTTGGTGGTCAGTCGCGCACCGTCGTCCTCTTCGAGCGCGACGATCGCGACCACGTAGGGCGGCGGGAACTCAGGCAACCACTGCTGATGGTTCACGGTGAATCCGGCCACCACCCCACGCCCGGAGACCGGGCTCATCGTCAGATCCGCCTTGCGGCACACCCGGCACCGCGGCAGCGGCGGATGTGTGTAGGCCCCGCAGTCGGCACATCGTGCGATCCGCAGCACGCCGTCCGCGCCCGAGGACCAGAACTCCGCGCTGGCAAGGGTCGGCTGCGGCAACGGGCGCACCGGCTGCGGCAACTCCTGAGGTGTCATGGCCGGCTACCCCGTCATCCGGACGATCACCTTGCCGGTCAAGGCCCGATCGGCTACCCGCTGCAGGGCGACCGCGACGTCCTCGAGATCGTGCACCTCGGCGATGAGTGGACGCATCCCCTCCGACACCAGCCTCGCCAGATCCGCGCGGGCGTGCGTCGTGGCCTCCGGCAGCCGCGTGTTCCAGGTGCGCACCTCCATGCCACGGACCGTGACGTTCTTCAGCAACACCAGATTCAGTGGGATCCGCGGAATCTCACCGCCGGCGAAGCCCAGAGTGACGAAGCGGCCGCCCCAGCGCACTGCCCGCAGGGCCGGCTCCGCCCATCGGTCTCCCACGGGGTCGATGACCAGGTCGGCGCCCTCGCCGGTGATCTCCTTGATACGCTGCTTCAAATCCTCTGCGGTGTAGTCGATTCCGGCCTCGGCACCCAGTTCCTTGCATACCGCCAGACGCTCGGGCGAAGAGGCCACCGCGATCACCCGGGCCCCGAGCCGCACGGCGATGTCGACGGTCGCGGAGCCGACCCCACCGGCGGCGCCGAGTACGACCACCCAATCCCCCGGGCGCAGCTCCCCGGCAGTGACCAGCGCGTGATAGCCGGTCATATAGGCGACCCGGAAGCCCGCGGCCTCGGTCATCGACAACCCCACCGGGATCGGCGCAAGCGCCTGAGCCGGAACCAGGATTTGCTGAGCCATCGCACCGGACACAGCGGAGCCGAAAACGGCGTCGCCCACGGCGATTCCCTCGACACCGTCCCCGATTGCTGCAACTCGGCCGGCGAACTCGCTGCCCGGAGTAAAGGGAACCGGGACGGATACCTGATAGCGGTCCGCGATGAAGAGCAGATCCGTGAAGTTCACCGCGGCGGCCTCGATATCGACGACCACGTGGCCGTCGCGCACAACCGCGGCGGGGGCGGGTACGTCCCGCACGACGATGCCCCTCGGGCCACCGTATGCCTCACAGCGCGCGGCCCTCATCCGAACCGCCGGGAAGTGTCTGCCATCGGATCCTCGCTTCGCTGAATATTCAGTGCACTATATTATCCCGAACATTCGAAATTTTCTACGGCGAACCTAGCCGACAGAGGTTCTCGACGACAGTAGCGCCCCATCATTGCCGCCTAAGCCTCTAGTAGTATCCTCTTCCTCGCCCAGGTTCGATCGGCGTGATCTCTCGCCGATCCGTGACGACGGCAGTCGATCAGACAACCGCTTTCAACGGTGCCGCCCGCCGGCACAGGAGGTGACCATGAACGCCGCCGACATTGCTCTACTGCTGCTGCGACTCGTGCTTGGTATCATCATGACCGCACACGGCGTCAATCATTGGATCGGTGGCGGCCGAATCGCCGGCACCGCCGGTTGGTTCGGCGGGCTCGGGCTGCGCCAGCCGCTGCTGCAGGCGTGGCTGAGCGTCGTCACCGAAATAGGTGCGGGTGTGTTGCTGATCGTCGGCTTCGCGACATCGTTCGCCTGTGCCGCGGTGCTCTCGGTGATGCTGGTAGCGGGCCTGCTTGCGCACCGCCCCAACGGGTTCTTCGTATTCAAGGAGGGCTACGAGTACGTGCTGGTGTTATCGGTCGCGGCCCTGGCAGTGACACTGCTCGGCCCCGGGCGACTCTCGATCGACCACGCCGCCGGCACCGAAATCGTCGGCTGGGCCGCCAGCGGCGTCACCGTCGGCCTCGCCGTGGTGTCGACCGTCGGGCTGCTCGCCACATTCTGGCGACCGACAACGAGTTCGGCTGCGTGACAACGCTCTGACCTGCATCCGTCGAGTCGTTTCCCGCTGTACGGGAAACTCGGGAGGACGGGTCCAGATTCGCCTTACGTTGTGCCGATGTTCAGAGGTAGGCCCGGAGTTCGAACGAGAATTCTGATGATCGCACTCGTCCCGAGCTTGACCCTCCTGCTACTGGGCGCGGGCACAGCCGGACACCTGGTGATTCAGGGCAATTCTGCCCGCCAATGGGCCGCGCAGACTCGAAGCCTGATGCCAGCGGCACGGGAATTCCTCGAGGCTATCCAGGAGGAGCGCCAGTCGACACTGGCCGCGCTCGGTGGTGACGAAACGAGTAGGCCCACGCTGGCACCGGCGCGGGCACGCCTGGATAGCGCGTTCAAGGGCCTTATGGCCGCCTCGACAGGGGCGCTCGCGGTAGGCAATTCGAAGATCGGCGCCACCGCAAACGGCTTTGTCGCCCTTGATACGCAGCTGACCCGGATCCGTCTCGCTACCGATATGGACCGCCTGTCCGTTCCGGACGCATACGCGTTCTATAACCAACTCCTGGACAGCATCGCGCAAGGCTCGAAGGTCGTCGCCCGGACAGCACCGGACGCCGCGATCGGCGCACAGTTCTCCGACGGCATGCGCATATTCCTGGCAGAGGAGGCGATGTCACGCAGCGACGCCCTGGCCGGCACGATCGTCGCGGCGACCGGACCACTTCCCATCCCGCTGCAGGAGTTTGTCTACCAGATCGGTTTCTACCACGCCGAAATCGCCAACCTTGCCGCCGATCTCGACCCGCAGCAGCAGAAAACTCTGCACGGTCTCGTGACAAGCCAGGCGTGGCAGCAGCTCACCTCCATGGAAAACGCACTGGTGCAACGCAACAAACAATCGTCACCGCTGCCACTGAGCATAGCGGAATGGCACAGCGCGGCCACGGAGGTGAACCGCGGGCTGATTGATGTCTGGCTCACGCAGTACGCACAAGCACAGCAACTGGCCGAGGCCGAGGCCACCGACGACACCGCCGAATCCGCGTACGCGGGTGGCGGCGTAGCCGCGGTCAGCCTGCTGGCGTTCCTGATCGCGGTACTGCTGGCGAACCGAATCATCCGCAGGCTCACACGGCTCCGCGATGAAGCACTCCACCTCGCCGACGAGCGCCTGCCCGAAATGATGCGGCGCCTACAGGACGGTGAGGTCATCGATCCGGCCGCCGAATCGCCTGATCTGGACTACGGCGCCGATGAAGTAGGCCAGGTGGCCAAGGCATTCCAGCGCGCGCACGCCGCGGCCGTCAACGGTGCGGTGAACGAGGCCAAGACCCGCGAGGGCGTGCGTGCGGTATTCCTGAATATCGCCCATCGCAGCCAGACAGTGATGCACCGGCAGTTGGAAATTCTCGACAAAGCCGAAGCGCGGCAAGAGGATCCGGCAATGCTGGACATCCTGTTCCAACTCGACCATCTCGCCACCCGCGAACGCCGCAACGCCGAGAACCTGATCATCCTCGGCGGTGGTCAGCCGGGCAGGCAGTGGCGTAATTCGGTGCCGCTGATCGATGTGGTGCGCAGCGCGGTCGGTGAAACCGTGGACTACCCCAGGGTTCGCCTGAGCCGGTTGCCAGAGACCCGTGTGCTCGGCTTCGTCGTCGCCGACCTGATTCACCTCCTTGCCGAGTTGGTGGACAACGCGACCTCGTTCTCCCCACCCCAATCGCGAGTCGATATCACCGGCAGTGTGGCCGGCAAGGGCGTAGTCACGACGATCAGCGACCAGGGCATGGGCATAACCAAGGACGAGATGGACCGAATCAATGAGATACTGCGCCAGCCACCGAATTTCGGTGTCGCGACGTTGTCGGCCGACTCACGACTCGGGCTGTTCGTCGTCGCGAAACTCGCCGCCGGCCACGGCGTCTCGGTGCGAATCGCGGAATCCGACTACGGCGGCATTCGCGCCGTCGTGCTCATACCTTCGGCCCTGCTCTCCATCGAATCCCCCTCGGTGGTAACAGATTCTGTTTCCATGGAGTCTGCGTCTCCCCCTCGGCTTTCGGCGCTGCGCGAGCGTTCAGCCGAGCGAACCCGAGACATAATGTCTGCCATCGAGAGCGGGGACGCCGCGAAATAGCGTCATCGCAGTTATTTCACCTGTGGAGTCAGGAGTCCGTCGAGCGCTAGTTCCACATGGGCACGTATCGCCTCATCGGTCAGCGGTTGGTGGCCGACGACGAGCCGGAAGTACAGCGGAGCGTAGAGGAGATCCAGGATGATATCAGGATCGGCATCCCTGATCACCCCTTCGGCGATGGCGGCGCGAATGATCTCGGTGCCGTGCTCACGGCGGGCATTGATGTATCCGTCCCGAAATGCCTGTGCCACATCCGGATCGACCTGCCCCTCGGCGATCAGGGCCCGGATGGCAGTGCCGGTCGAACCGCGGAATGATTCGGCCATGCGGATCAATGCCTCGACGACTTCGTCACGCGATATCCGCTCGGGATACGGCAAGGTATCCCCGGATTTGCTCAGGAATGCACTCGTGATGACCGCGGCCCGGTTGGGCCACCACTTGTAGACAGTTACCTTACTGACACCAGCTCGCGCGGCGATCGCCTCGACCGTGGTCGCGCCCAGGCCCTCTTCGACGAGCAGGTGATAAGCGGCATCGAGAATGGCCCGTTCTGATCGTGGCGCCTCGCGTTTCGGCGCCCCTCGCGGCGGCCGTCCACTCGGAGTCGGCATCGACGAATTCTCCCTCCGTGAGCTGTACGTTCAGTTCAGTCAGCGATCTGTCGCACACCCTAGCGAACGGGGTGCCTACGCCGGTTCCGGCCGAGCAGTCGTTGACATTAATTAAACTATACGTATAGTTCATCATATGATCCGAATGCCATCCGATTCGGCCTGGCGGAGAACGTTATGAGCACCGCCGCACCGGATTTCACCAGCTTCGAACTACCGGTCGAGCGCATCGAGGACAGCGGCCCGGCCACCGACACCGAAATCAGAATCCGGCGCGAACTGGCTGCGGCGTACCGCCTGTGCGCCGAATTCGGTTGGGACGACCTGATCTACACCCACATCTCCGCTCGCATCCCGGGCCCGGAACACCATTTCCTGGTCAACCCACTGGGATTCGGATTCGACGAGATCACGGCCTCGAGCCTGGTGAAGATCGATCTCGACGGCACGGTCGTCGGCGACACTCCGCACCGGCCGAACGCCGCGGGATTCGTCATCCACGGGGCGATCCACGGCAGCCGCGAGGACGCCCAGTGCGTCATGCATCTGCACACCGAGGCCGGTATGGCGCTGAGCGTCCTCGAGGAGGGTCTGCTGCCAATGACCCAGCACGCCATGCGTTTCCACGGACGCATCGGCTATCACGACTATGAGGGCATCGCGCTGACCCTGGACGAGCAGGACCGGATCATCGCCGACCTCGCCGATAACGCGGCGCTGGTACTACGCAATCACGGCACCATCACCGTCGGACGCAGTGTGGGCCACGCCTTCACGGAGATGTTCTATCTGGAAAAATCCGCTCGCACCCAGTTATTGGCACAGGCCACCACCCGCCCGCTCCGGATGCCCGACCACGCCGTCGTCGAGTTGACCACCCGGCAGTGGACCGACGACCTGGGGGTGTCCAACGACCGGGAATGGCCGCATCTGCTGCGCAAGCTCGACCGAACCGACCCCTCGTACAAAGACTGACGAGCAGTCCCGACCCTGGAGAGCCGCCCCGATGGACCCGCACCCACCCACGTTCCGCGACCTGTGGGACAACGCCGTCCGCATTCACCGCGTTCGAACGTTTCTTATCTTCCGAGACGAGGACGAGACGACCACGCGATGGACCTACGGCGAGTTCGATGCGATCGTGCAGCGCACCTCGGCCGCGTTGCGCCAGCACGGGATGCGCCACGGTGCCGCGGTCCACCTGGCACTGCGCAACTGCCCCGCCTTCATTGCCGTGTGGCTCGCAGCCGCCCGCGCGGGCGCGTGGATCGTTCCCGCCGACCCGGCATCCTCCGCACGTGACATCGCCAACCAGGTCGGGCGCACCGGCCCGGTGCTCGGCATCTGCGGGGCCTCGCGCGCCGCTACCTACCGCGAAGGCGTCCCCGCCGGCGACTTTCCGATCATCGAGTTGCAGGAAAACGCCGCGGACGTCGACGACGGCGCGCTGAGCACCACACCCGCGACCACGACGCCGGGCGAGGGATCCGTCGTCTCGCTCATGGATCGGCTGGCGGTCATGTTCACCTCCGGCACCACCTCACAACCAAAAGGCGTTGTGCTGACCCAGCACAACTACGCGCATGTCGCCATCACGATGAGCACTGTGATCGGACTGAGCGCCGAGCATCGCTGGCTGGTCACCCTGCCGCTGTTCCACGCCAACGCGCAGTACTACTGCTTCGCCCCCGCCATCGCCGTCGGTGCGGGCGTGGCACTGACCGCGAGGTTCTCCGCGTCACGATGGTTACAGCAGGCAGCGGATCTGGAAGCTACCCACGCGAGCCTGTTCGCCGCGCCGATCAGGATGATCCTGGCGCGTCGGCCCCCGGACGCGCCTGCGATCGCCCTGCGGCATGTGTGGTTCGCGCAGAACCTCGGCGCCGAGCACTACCGGGAGTTCGCGCGACTCGTGGGCTGCAACCCACGGCAGCTGTACGGCATGACCGAAACCGTCGCCATCGTCACCGCCGACACGAGCGAACCACGCCGGCACGACGTCATCGGACGCCCGCTGCCCGGCCGCACCGTGGCCGTCGTCGACCCCGAGACACTGATCGACGCCCCACCGCACAGCCCCGGCCTCCTACTCGTGCACGGAACCCGCGGTGTCGATCTGTTCTCGGGATACCTCGACGACCCCGCGATCTCGAACGCGGCGTTCCGCACCGAGGGCGAAAGCAGCTGGTTCACCACCGGAGACCTCGTCGCCAAGGACGACGACGGCGTGCTCCGATTCGTCGGGCGAGCCGACGATGTCATCAAGGTGGCCGGGGAGAATGTCAGCCTGACCGAGATGGAAGCGGTCATCGCACAGGCCCCGGGCGTCCTCGAAGCCGCAGTGGTGGCCCGACCGGATCCGATCCACGATCAAGTGCCCGTCGCCTACGTCGTCCCCCGAGACCCGTCCGAACCACCGAATCCACAGCAACTCGCCGAATGGGCGATATCGCACCTCGCCCCGCAGGCCCGCCCTCGCGAGTGGTTCGTCATCGACAGCCTGCCGCGAACCAGCGTCGGAAAGGTCCGGCGATTCAAGATCGGCGCGCCCTGATCACCGAGCGCCGCAGGTTCAGAAACCGAGCTCGGCGAGTAACTTCTCGCTTTCGGTCCAGAATCGAGAAGTCTGCACGCCTGTCAATCAAACTTGTTGTGGCACAATACCTCCGGAGCTGTGAGGTCGGAGCATCAACAGCGGCTCGATCGCCGCACGATTCGTATGCCGTTACACAACGCAAAATCCGCAGGCCATTTGACCTGCGGGTTCTTTACGAGTGGATTGAATGGGACTCGAACCCGTGACCTTCCGATTCGGGGGTCACCTGATACGACTCGCGAGCCCTGACCGGGTGTTGGTCATGCTCGGTGACCGAACAGCATCGATCGTGATGCCCGAACCACTACAGAGCGAGGCCGTAGTCCAGGTGGCTGTCAGAGGCCCGGACAGCACTCACGGAAACGGAAGTGGCGCCAGAGCCAGGATTCGCGTGCCGCTGAAAGCACCCAAACATGATGAGTCATCCACCGACGCATTGTTGACTGTTTGCGACCAGCACGATCGTTTGCCAGGCTGGACGGTTGGGGTGAGGTTCGCCATTGGTGACAACCACGATTCGTTCGCTGTCGGCCAGTGCGTTGCGGATACTGGTCGGTAGACCGCGTTCACTGTGTGCGCGAAGTTGGAATGTGGCCGTACCGTCGGTAGCCGGTACAGCGGCAATGCCAGGGACGATGCTCCAGTCAGCCGGGGTACGCAGATCACGTGCCACCAGGACGGCGGTGCGGCGGCGCCAGTTCGGCATGTTTGCGATGATATTGCTTAATTGCGGATCTGCGGCGACTCGGTCCGGGCTATAGGCGACCGCAGCAGTGACGCGCACTTCGACGTTGTCGTCGTCGAAGGTGCTGGCACCGGGAACCAGGACATGAACGGCTTGCTGCCGGGACCGGCGTCTGGTTGGCATGGGATGCTCCGTTGGCTGGTCGGCCCGTTGTGCGGGGGCCGCGTCTTCTGTCAGTATGCCTGAATGTGCGGCGGGCCAGGGCGGTTCGTCGTCGTCGGTCAGTGAGGGGGTGATTCCGGTTAAGGACATTGTGACCAGCACCGGGGCGATTGTGGGGCTGATCACGGCATTGGTCGCGGCCGTCACGGCGTCGTTACCGTTGTTGGCTGCGCGTAGGGCGCGGCTGGCCGCCGTGGTGACGGCTCAACCGCGGCTGATCCTACCGGCGCGGACACCGCTGATCGATCGCAAACCGCAACTGGCGCAACTGCTGACCATCTTGCGTTCGGGCGAGCCGGTGGTCGCCGTCGAGGGGGAAATCGGGGTCGGGAAGAGCGCTCTGGCCAGAGAGGCCGCGCATTGTCTGGCCGAGCCGGAGGCAACGAAATCGCCGAGAGGGCGTTTCGAGTCGTTGATTTGGATCGACGCCGCGAACGGCAGTCCTGGTCTCTCCGATTTGGCCCGCACGTTGACGGTGTGCTTGGCCGAGCAGTCGCTGTCGGCGGCACCTGCGGCCAGTAAGGCAGATGCGATTCGCTCCTACCTGGCAATCCATCCCAGCGTGCTGATCGTGGACAACTTCCGCCACCGCCCGGGAACCGATAAGCAACCCTCGCTTTCAGACTTTCTGGGGACTCTTCCCACGGGCTCGGTGGCGGTGGTCAGTTCCAATACGGTAGGCGTGGTGCCGGGGCCGCGGATTGTGGTGCCGGAACTATCGGCCGAGGATGCCGGGGCGTTGTTGACACGGGAAGGCAATCGCCTCGGGGTGACCGCGCTGCAGAAGCCCACCGAGGAGTTGGCCGGGCGGATTCATCGACTGGTCGGCGGAAACCCCAGGGCTATCGCGCTGTTGGCATTGCGATGCTCGAGGTATGCGGGTCCGGTATCGGCACTGCTCACCGAGCTCGAGTCCAGCGGCGACCTGACCGAGACATTGTATGAGCAGGTATGGCAAGACCTGCCCGACAGTGCGCGGTCGGTACTAGGCGTCTGCGCCCATTTCGAGGGCGGGATCGATGGCGGCCAACTGGCGATGGCGTTGGGCGAACCGGAAGATCAGGTGCATGTGCCTCTGGAGCGGCTGTGGGTCGATGGCCTGCTGGGGGCGGCGCCGCTGCTCGATCGTCCCGTCTACACGTGTTCGGCGTCATTGCGGGTGTTTGTGCGGGGCCGGTCGTCCACGGAATTCATCGAGACGACCCGAAATCGCATGGCGGACTCTTTGATTGCGCGGTTTTCCGTCGATTGGGAGGATGCCGCCGGCGCGGCGCCGCATGTCGATCTCATCAGGGTGTTGATTCGAGACCTGGATGCGGCGGGCGAGTATCGGCGGTGTCTGGACTTGTTCGCCGCCGTCTACGACATCTTGTTCACTCTCGGCTTGTTCGACGATCGGATCGGGCTGGGGTGGGTGGCATTTCATGCCGCCGAACAACTCGGATCGACACAGGAACAGTCGCTGGCGTTGTCGGTGGTGTCCTCCACCCACGCGATCCGTGGTGAAGACGCGCAAGCCGCGCACGCGGTCGAGCGGGGCTTGGCCGTCGCCGAGGCGGCAGGATCGGCGCGCGAGATCGCGCGGCAATTGCGCTGTGAGGGCTTCCGGCTGTTCCGTGCCGGTCACGCGGAGCAAGCACTGGCGGCAGTCCAGGTCCGTGACGCGGAGGCGATGTCACGCGAGGCAGGCGACCCCAACAACATGATCGATGTGCTGTCATTGGTCGGGGCCAGCTACTGGTATTTGGGGAAGCTGGACGAGTGTGAAGACACGGTCGGTCGTTTCCTGACCGAATGCGATCAGATGCCGTGGGAACGCGGAAAAGCGTTCGCCCTGCGAGATCTCGCCGAAGTGCGGTTGATGCGCGGTGACTTCGACCAGGCCCAGGAGTTGGCCGCCGGTGCCCGCCGGATCGCGACCGAGTATCGGGATGTGCGCCAACTGGTCCGTATCGGCCTGACCGATGCTCGCTTGCATCTATACCGGGGACGGTTCCGGCAGGCACGCGAGTTGGCGAAACGCACTGCCGCTGAAGCGCGGTCGCTGCTGTTGCCCGGGGAAGGCGCCGAAGCCGACGCGGTGGCAGCGGCTGCGGGCAGGTGCCTACGGATTCCGGGGTTGGGGCGCACCGTGATCGGGCGTCCCCGTACCCGGTACACCGACATGGCGGTCGGTGGGGACTGAGATGGCACGCGCGATAAACTCGCCATGGTGGTAGTGCAACACACGGTGGAATGGGCCTCCATAGGGCCGCGCCTAGAATCGCAGCCCCCCCCCCGCTTCTTTGATACCCGTAACCGTCGAGTTCACCATCGGGTAGCTTTCGCCTCGCCGACCTGCCCGGCCGACCAGGCCCAACCTGGCGATGTCGGACGCATCCGCCATGGCTGATCCGTACACCACGACGCCTGCGGCTCACGGGAAAGCAACTCTCGGACCCGTACGTTCGTACGCCAGCCCACTGACGGGTGCTACCGGTCCAGCATCGTGGATCGGGCTGTGGGGCAACGGATCGATGACTGTGATCGCGGGCCCGATGCTGGCCTCGCCCAAAACCGCTGCAGCCGCTGTTGCCCGCAGGTTGGGTGCGGTGAATGGGCCTGTTGCCGTTATCGTGTCCGCTGTTCTGGTCCGGTTCCGGCGCCGCAACGGCCCGATCTGGTCGGTGGTGCTACCGGGAAGCGTTGCGGGCCGTCCGAAAAGCACTCTCCGATTTACCGAGCTGGCCGCCGCAATGGCCGATGCGGCTGCGGGGCAACCGCTGTTGCTGTGGCTTGACGTATCGGCGCTAACGTGCATTGGTCGGCGAGAGTCCGGGTGGTTGAACGCGGCCACCGCCGCGTTCGTCGCCGCGTGGCCCGAGACAGCTGGTCCGACGCCGACAGTGCTGACCAGCGCCTGCGCCACGGGCGATTCGCTCGCGACGGCCGGTGAGTTCCTGGCCCGCGGCGATGCGAATGCGCCCGATCGTGAGCCCGATGCGCTCGGCACTCGGCTGGCCGCGCTATTGACTGCTCACGGTGTCGAGGCGAGTGTCACCTTGCCTGAGCACATCAGGACCGAGCTGGAGGCAACCGACCACGGTTCGCGGTTGGATGCCGCGGTCGAGTTGGCGCACCTGTCCGACTCGGGGGACCGTGCGGCGACGGCCCTTCTCGCCCGGCTCGCCTCCGGTGACCCGGTGGCCTCGGTGCGGTCTTACGCCGACAAACTCGCACGCCGCCGCGAGCAACCACGCTTGGCGACGCTGCGCAGCGCAGGCACGATTCCCCGCACGGTCTATTGCGACGCGGCGCGAGGCATTTTCCTGCCGACCCTGCTCCCCCAGCTGGGCGGGCCGGTGTCGATCGGCGTGGACCCGCCGCTCGGCGAGCCCGCGGACCGGCCACGCCACACCGTCGACCTCGCGCCGTATCTCCTGTCACGCACACCCATCACCGACCGGCAATATCTGACCTATCTCGCCGAGGTCGACCTGCCGTGTCCCGAGCATTGGGCCGAGGAACCAGACCTGTGGCGCGCGGGCAGCGACCGGCCGGTGGTCATGGTGTCCTACTACGACGCGGTCGGTTACTGCGCGTGGCTGACCGGACATCTTCGTGCGACCGGCGCACTACCTGCGGACCAACGCGTCGCATTGCCCAGTGAAATCGAATGGGAATCCGCAACCGGCAATGCACGCGGTGATCTGCACCCCTGGGGTGAGGTGCCCGATCCGACCCGATGCAACATCCGTGCCACCGGCATCGGACACCTCAGCAACGTGGGGGTGTTCTCGCCCCGCGGCGACACCGAGACAGGCTGCGCCGATCTGATCGGCAACGTGTGGGAATGGACCCGCAGCATCTGGGGCCCCGGCTACCGCACTCCCGCCCGCACCTACCCCTATCCGCCGACCAGAGACCACCCCGACGCACTCGCCGCCGCCACGGTGCGGCGGGTCGTGCGCGGCGGCGCGTTCTACTACGCCACCGACTGCGCCAACGCCTATACCCGCAATCGCATGCTGCCGCACCGGCCACATCCCGGCGGCGGGTTCCGCGTGGCGGTCGTCAAGGAGAACCGATGAACGAGTCCCTATCCGAGCACTGGCAGACGGAGCTGTCCCTGTTGGGCGCCGGCGTCTCCGAAGCGGTCCAATGGGCCGGGCTCGTCGTCGAACACGCCGAAGGCAGCCACATCATCGACACCGACGGGACACGCTACCTGGACTTCATGGGCGGCGCGGGAGTCAACCTGCTCGGCCACAGCGATCCCGACTACCTCGCCGCGCTGACCCGGCAGATGAACTCGTGGATGATCGGAGCACATGCATCCGCCGCCCGGCTCGACGCCCTGCGCGGACTGGACGCACTGCTGCCCCGATCGCTGGAACGGATCCAGTTCTACAGCGGCGGAGCCGAAGCGGTGGAATCCGCGGTCCGCCTCGCCAAGTCGGCCACCGGAAAATTCGAGGTCCTGTCCTTCTGGCGCGGTTTCCACGGCCGCACCGCCGCTGCCCTCGCCGTCACCGGCGCCGCACGCACCGGGTACGGGCCGGCCATGCCGGGCACCCACGCCGCACCGTACGCCTACTGCTATCGGTGCCCGCTGAAAACGACCTTCCCCACGTGCGGATTCGGCTGCGTCGAGCTGGCTCGCGACGTTCTGCGCGAACAATCCAGCGGCGCACTCGCCGCCGTCATCGTCGAACCATTACAAGGACGCGCCGGAAACGTCGTGCCCCCGCCGGGATATCTCACCGCCGTGCAGGAACTCGCCGCCGAACACGACGCACTACTCATCCTCGACGAGTCCATGACCGGCCTGGGCCGCACCGGCACCGTCCTGGCCGGCGAGCACGACGCCGTGGTCGGAGACATTGTCGTGCTCGGCAAGGGCCTCGGCAACGGCTACCCCGTATCAGCGGTCGCAGCCAGCACGACACTGATGAGCACCGGGCCATTCGCGAACCCCAGCGCCAGCTCGTCCAGCTACGGCGGGTTTCCCCTGGCCTGCGCCGCCGTCGCCGCGGTCACGACCGCCATCACACACAAACAACTGGCCGCGCTGGCACGCGTGAACGGAACCGCACTGCTCGAGCGCTTGAAGGCCTCGATACCGGAAACCGGGATCGTCGGAGACATCCGCGGCCGCGGATTGGCCATCGGCATCGAACTCGTCACCGACACCCACGACCGAACTCCCTTGGGTAAACAACGCCTCCGCAGCATCTTCACCGATCTGCTGGACGCCGGGCTGCTGGTGATGGTCGGAGGCAACTCGCTGCGACTGTATCCGCCGCTTACCGCGAACTCCGACGAACTCGATCACGCCAGCGACATCCTCACCGAGGTCCTGGCCCGCCACAACCACGCCACCGTATGACCCCGCCCGTCGTCGTCGCGATCACCGGATACGGCGTCGCCGGACAACTCCACGCACAACTGGCAGCATCACGACCCGACCTCACCATCGCCGCCATCGTCGACCCCGACCCCGCACGGCGTCGTCAAGCCCGCCACGACCACCCCACCGCCATCGCGCTGCCGCACCTATCCGCTGTGCGCAGCCCCGTCGATCTCGTCGTCATCGCCAGCCCGCCAAACAGCCACGACGATGACACCCGCGCAGCGATAGTCGATCACAATGCCCACGTCCTGTGCGAAAAACCCGCCGTCCTCGACATCGACTCCGGACGCCTCACCCACCAACTCGCACACGCTCAGGGTCTGCTGCTCACCCCCGTGCACAACTATCTACACTCCCCGACAATTCGACGCATCCACCACCTCATCGACACCAACACCCTCGGCACCCTCACCCGAATCACCATCGACATCACCCGCACCCAGCCCTCCACCGCACACAGCCCGTGGCGATCCACCCCCGCCCACGGCGCAGGCATCCTCAACGACCACGGCCCCCACGCGCTCTACCTCACACACCATCTCACCGGCCACCCCACCAACACCGTGTCCTGCACCACCTCCGGCCCACCCCAAGCCGAACACAGCGCCGCACTCCAACTCACCCTCACCGACACCGGCACCACCGCCAACATCACCATGACCTGGAACGGCCAGCAACGCCGAACCCGCCTACACATCCACGGCACCCGAGCCACCCTCGCCCTGGACGCAGGCCACCTCACAATCCGCACCGGCAACATCGAACGACACGAACCCGCCGACAACCTCGCCGACCCAGGCCACACCCACACCACATGGACTCACGCCCTGCACACCGACACCATCGCCCGCATCAACCACACCCCCACACACGCCGACACTTGGCACGACGCACTCATCGTCGCCGAAACGCTCAACGCCGCTCGGCTCTCCGCAAAACATAATGGCCGCACAATCCCACTCACCAACAACTAAGGGCGCACTGCAAACATCGGAGAGTGTCAGAGTCGCTGACATTCCTCGAAGTTCGTGGCGTCGGCAACGGATTGTTCACTGGGATGCTCTCTTCCGGCTCGTGATGGTGACCGCAGCCGTGATCGCCCTCACCGCAGCCGACTCCATCGAGTTCCATCCGATGACCAATACCGTCGCCACCGGCTCGGCGATCCGGGGCGGAGGTTCTAGCCGCCGCGGTAGTCGGCCCCGCGCACGTGGGGGATCGCCTACATTCGATCGCGGCCCACCTGACCGCGGGTGGACTGCCTCGGCACACCCTGCTGCTTCGACCCACCGCGTCGCCTTCCGCGCTCTCGGGCACCGGGAACGGCCTCGCGCAAAAAGAATGCATCACGGCGCTGGCCGCAGTGTCCGTGATGCAGCTGTGCAGGGGCCAGCAGAACACGGTCCGCGGCTCCGACGCACGCGTCGCTGTGGTGGCCTGCGGATAACGTCGGGAAATGGTCGCCGCCTGTGAGGGATCGAGGTCAGCACCGCGCTCCACGGGTGACGCGGCGGCGGGGTTCGGCACGGACTTCTGCGTTTGCGGCCGGATGGGCATTGGGACGCCACTGGATGCCTTTCCGATCAGGGCAGTCGTGTACGCGCCGACAGGCGCAGTGCGACTAGCCGGACCGAGCTTCCGACTCGATGTGGCAGGGCTTCGGCCTGGATGGATGCGGAGTCGGGATTACGATAGCCGGCCTTGGTCGGGTCTGTCCGGTACTTGCCGCTATCGCGACAGACCGCTACCGCGGGACGGTGCGCGTCTCGCAGGATGGTCATGGCGCTGTCGTAGCCGGTGCGGTCAACGATCTCCCACGTGACTGGACACATGTACAGGTCGATCCAGCGCACGGTGCGCTGGCGACTCTGGCTGAAGGCATCGCGGCGGGCGACAGCGTGTGGTGTTCGCCGCTCCCAGGTCAGCAGCACGGAGGACTGCATGTATGCGGTCGGCGCCATCGGTCGGCACTGGGAGGCTTAGTCCAGCCTAATCCGGTATGCGCGGGCGGCGGCGAGACCTTCCTACGCACTAGGCGGCGTTGGCGGTTGGGGAAGCGCAACCCGATACCAGCCCAGGCGACGCTGACGAACGCTTCGGGGATGCCAGCGCTGATACGACCGTCCTGAACACCGTGAATACGCAGTCGTAGAGGTGACCACCGCACCCGGCCGGTTTGCCTCACTGCTCATGTGTGGTGCGCTCTTCCAGTCCGTCGCGCCCGTTTCGCGACCGTGAGTTGGAGGTGGCGGTAAGGCGGCGAACCTCTTTTATCGACATCCCAGTACGGTCCGAGATGCGCTCGATGGTCTCACCGCGATCGCTCATTCGGCGCATGCACTCTGCCTGGCCGTGTCGCCATCCCGTGACGGCGCTCTCACGACGTTCACGGACGTTCGCAACTGTGGCCTGGTATTCGATATCAGCGGTCTCGATACGATGCTCAAGAATCAGGTACTCCACCAAATCCGCTTCGTTGGACTTATCGCGTACCGCCTGTTCGGCGCGCTCCCGCGCGAGCCGTTCGCGAGCCTCGCGGCGCGCAATAACCTCTGAAGTCTTCCTATTGACCACAACTCGCTCCTAACCCGAAAGAACCTCTCGAAGATCGACTTAGATTATATCAGATTGACATTTTTGCAATTATCCGCTAGTCATTTAACTGATTACTTATCAGTCGCATACCTCGCCCTTCCACACCTCTTGCATAACGGATAACAGACTGATAACGGTAGTATAATGTAGATAGTGACTGCGACGTTACACAAGCTTTCTGCCGGGGACGGGTATGAGTACTACGTTCGGCAAGTCGCTGTCCAGGATGCCTCGGATCGGGGCCGTTCAGCACTGGGTGACTACTACACCGCGAAGGGGGAATCACCCGGCACGTGGTGCGGGTCGGGGCTGGTGGCGTTCGACGATATCGACGCTGGCGACCCGGAGTCGCAGGAGCAGATGCGAGCGCTGTTCGGGGAGGGACGCCATCCGAACGCGACCCGGATCGAGGAGCAAATCCGGACGGCGGAGATCGGCAAGGGCGCGAAGGCGAAGGACGCGGCGCGGGCGGCGTTGGCCGCGACTCGCTTGGGTCAGCGGTACCGGGTGTACAGCGGTGGTGGGGAGTATCGGCAGCGGTGCGGCGAAGCGTTCGCTGCGGTCAACGTCGCCCGCGGCCAGCCTCCGAGTGCGGCGCTGCCGGACGAGCAGCGGGCCGCGTTGCGTACGAAGGTGGCTCGGAAGATGTTCGCCGAGGAGTTCGCCCGGCCGCCCGCCGACGATCGGGAGCTGTCCGGGTGGGTCGCCCGCAACTCCCGCAACGCCACCACCGCGGTCGCCGGTTTCGACTTCACCTGCTCCCCTCCCAAGAGCGTGTCCGCGCTGTGGGCCATCGCCCCACGCGCGCTCGCGGACAAGGTCAAGGCCGCGCACGACGCCGCGGTCGCCAACGCCATCCGCTATCTGGAACAGCACCACACCTACACCCGCGTGGGACGCAACGGATGCCGCCAAGTCGACGTCGAAGGGTTGATCGGCACCGCATTCGTGCACCGCGACAGCCGGGCAGGCGATCCGGATCTGCACACGCACGTGGTGCTGGCCAACAAGGTCCGCACACTCGACGGCGGCTGGTATTCGCTGGACGGGCGACTGCTCTACCAGGGCACCGTCACCGCGTCGGAGGTCTACAACAGCCACCTGGAGATGCACCTGACCTCGATGATCGGAGTGGGATTCGAGACCGTTCCACATCCGGATCCCTCCAAGCGGCCGACCCGGGAAATCGTCGGCGTGGACCACGATTTGTGTCGGCGATGGTCACAGCGGCGCGCGGAAATCGAGTCCCGGCTCGGTGAGCTGGCCACGCAATTCCAGCACCGGCACGGCCGCGAACCGATCTCGAAGGAGATGCTGGATCTGGCACAGCAGGCCACCTTGGAGACCCGCGAGTCCAAGCACGAGCTGCGGTCCCTGGGCGAGCAGCGGGCGAACTGGTGGGACGAAGCGGTGGAGGCGCTCGGCTCGCCGCGCGCGGTCGTGGCTATGGTGTACGCGGCCTGTCATCCGCCCGAATTCGAGCCGGAAACCGTTGACACCGCCTGGATTTCTCGCCTCGCCGACGAGGTGATCGCCACCGTGTCCGAGGACCGAGCGACATGGCGGGAAACCCATGTGCGGTCCGAAGCTGAGCGCCGCGTTCGGGGCCGCGTTCGGGTCGGCTGGTGGGAGGTCACGGTGGAGGCGGTGGTGCGGGCGGCGCTGTCGCCGAGCCGGTCCATCGCCCACCAGGTGCCTGATCGAATCGTCACGCCCGCGCTGCTGGTGCGGCGCGATGGCACCGATGTCTACTCGACGGCGGGCTCGCAGCAGTACACCTCCGCGCGGATCCTGGCTGCCGAGCGTCGACTACTGGCTGCCGCGCATCGACGCGGCGGCAGAACCGTGCCGGAGGGCATCGTGGATGCCGCCGTTCGGGAGTTCGCCGAGCGGAACGAGGGTCGGGGGCTCAACGCTGGACAGGAAGCACTCGTACGGGGGTTCGCGACCTCCGAAACGCAGTTCGCGGTGGCGACCGCACCGGCCGGCACGGGCAAAACCACCGCCATGCAGGTGTTGGCACAGGCATGGACCGCGCAGCGCGGCACGGTGCTCGGTATGGCGCCGACCGCGGCCGCTGCGGCGGTGCTGGGCGAGGACATCGGTGCCGCCACCCACACCATCGACAAACTCACCCACACCCTTGAGCGCGTGCTCGCTGGGGACGATCCGGTCGTGCCGCAGTGGATTCACGACATTGGCCCCAACACTCTGGTGATCATCGACGAGATCGCTAAAACCGGCACCCTGAGACTCGACCTGGCTGTGGCGTTTCTGCTCAAACGCGGCGCGAAAGTATGCGGTATCGGTGACGACCACCAACTCGCCTCGGTCGCCGCGGGCGGTGTCGTGCGGGACATCGTCGAGGCCACCAACGCGCACACGCTGACGACCGTCATGCGGTTCGCCGACCGCGCCGAGGGCCCGGCCAGCCTCGCCCTGCGGGCCGGTGACCCGGCCGCGGTCGCCTACTACCTCGACCACGACCGCATCTATTGCGGCACCCCGGCCGCGATCCAGGACGCCGCCTACACCGCCTGGAATCACGACCGCACCGCCGGGCTGGACACGATAATGCTCGCCCCCACCCACGAGATCGTGCATGCCCTCAACGACCGCGCACGCACCGACCGACTCGCCACCCTGCTCGCTAATGGCGGATCGGTCGGGCGACACGTCACGCTGGCCGGCGGACTATGTGTCAGCGTCGGCGACGTCATCATCACCCGCCGCAACGAGCCCCGACTGCGGATTTCTACCACCGATTCGGTGCGCAACGGCTACCGCTGGCGAGTCGCCGCCGTGCACCCGGACGGCAGCCTCACTGCCATGCACCTGCGGTCGCATCGCACCATCGCCCTACCTTCGAGTTACGTGGCCGCTGATGTGGATCTGGGCTACGCCTCCACGATCAGCACCGCCCAGGGCATCACCGTGGACACCTGCCACGGTGTGCTCGCCGGGCACGAAGACCGGGCCCTGTTGTACGTGATGCTCACCCGCGGACGGCACGCCAACCATGCCTACGTCCCCACCGCACCCGATGGCAGCGAACAAAGCCCCTGGACCTACGAAGCGCTGCACCCGGCGACGGTCGTCAACACCCTGACCGACATCATCGGCCGCGATGGGCACCAGCGTTCGGCCACCACGCTGCAGCGTGAAGCGTTCGACCCGAGCGTGCGTCTGGGCCACGCGGTCGACGCTTACACCGACGCTATCGGTGCCGTCGCTGAACATCTCGTCGGCCCGGACACCATGGCCCGCATCGACGAAGCAGCCGACCAGTTGTACGACGGATTAACCGACCAGCCCGCCTGGCCGGTGCTGCGAGGACACCTCGCGACCATCGCGGTCGAGGGACACGATCCCGTCGCCGCGCTCCGCGCAGCCGTCGCGTCACGCGAACTCGACACTGCGGACGATGCCGCCGCTGTTCTGGACTGGCGACTCGACAACACCGGCAATCATTCCGCCGGGATCGGTCCGCTTCCGTGGTTGCGCGGCGTACCCGCCACCCTCGCCTGCCATCCCGACTACGGCGCGTATCTGACGGCCCGCACGCAGCTGGTCACCGCTCTCGTCGGACGGGTCGAGCAGCGGGCGCGGCGATGGACAACCGCCACTGCCCCGAACTGGGCACGGTCCCTTGTCGGCATCGATTCCGGCCTGGTCGGCGACTTCGCGGTCTGGCGAGCCGCACTGCACATCAGTGACGCGGACCGGCGCCCGGTCGGGCCGCCCCGCCGGAACCCGATCACCGAGAAGCAGCATCAGGACCAGCTCCAAAGCCGGATCACCCGGGCCCTGGGCAGACACCCAGATCACGCAGCAAACCGGTGGACCACGCTCGCCGGCCAGGTCAGTCCCCGCATCCTGGACGACCCGTATTGGCCCGTGCTCGCGGACCAACTCGACTTGGCCCACCGCGCCGGTTTCGACGTCCCGGACCTGCTGCACCGCACCGCAGACCGCCGACATTTGCCCGACGAACTCCCCGCCGCGGCACTGCACTGGCGGCTGGTCGCCGAGCTCGAACCCGGAGCACTCGCCGCACCGGGTGATCGCCTCCGACCACCGTGGACTGCCCTGCTGTCCGGCGTTCTCGGCGCCGACATCGCTACCGTCGTGCTCGGCGATCCCGCCTGGCCGGGGCTGGTTTCCTCGATCGAAACCGTCGACCTCGCCGAATGGCCTCCCCGCGTGCTCCTGGAGTCGGCCTACACGCTGATCACCGCGACCCACCAGGACGGCCGCACCCCGGTGCAGCCGCACGAGATGGCTACCGCGCTGACGTGGTGGATCGACGGCATCGTCCGCCACACCGCCACCGCGTCGACCGATCTCCCGCCCGAACCGACCAACCCCGACGACGACGAGGAGGAAGCCGCCGCCCGCGCCGACGTCACCGATCCCGACCGCGCCAGCGGCCCCAGCAACGAGGACCCCGCTGTTTGGGCACCTGGCGCCGCGGTCCACGACGGTGAACCCGACGAGGACTACCTTCAGGCACTTCTCGCAGACGAACCTGCCGGTCAAACTGACGATAGACCGACTATCGATGACTTCGATTGGGCAGCCGCCGAGCTCCAAGCCGCCCAGATCAGCCCCCGTCGATACCCGGACCTGCCGCTCACCGAACAAGCCGACCAACTCCGCCGGGACGCCGGGGACCAGCAGCAGCGAATCGACCAGATGCAAACCGAAATCGACCAAGACGATCCGCTGAACCATAACGGGATCACCGATCCGGACGTCCTCGAACTACGCCTGCGGTCCGACGCTCAACGGCCTTACCGAATCGCCTGGCTCGATGCCCTCGAACGCCACCTCGACGCCGAGGTACAGGCAGCAACAGACCGCGCCCGACGCAACGAAATCACCGCGGAACTCGACAGGAAGCAAGGACACGACCCGGATATCGCCGAACTCGAAATCCTTCTGGCCCAAGCCGACCCGGCCACACGCGCCAGGTACGCGGACGCGGTCGCAGCCCTCCGGTCCGGCCCCGACAACTTCGGCGACCGGCTCGAGCTGCACTTGGCCGAACTCGCAGCAACCAGCTCAACGATCACGGCCGCACAAGCCAAGGCCGAGGTCGAGGCAGCACGCTCTGCGTTGGTCGAATTCGCCGGCGGCTCAGACCAACTCGTCGACGAATCCGATGTGCAGATCGCTCATCTGAATGCCATATTTCGCCTGCACGACCAACTCGCCGGCGCCCGGTTACAGCTTCAGGACACCAAGACCGAGCTATTCCACGTGACCATCCTCCTGCGAACCGAACAGCCTGCACCGGCCCATCGAGCCGTCGTCGAGCCAAGCACCGACCCGCTCCGGCGGCTGACCGACGATGAGCTGAACGAGACGATCAATCGCCTCCGGCAGCGGCTCGCGGTCATCGGCCGCCTTACCCCGATACCCGATCCCGACCAGACGAACCGGCACATCACCATGGCCCTGGGGTCGCACGCCGACGCGGCGCGGTTCGAGCAGAAATTGACAGCTGCGCTCCAGGAACATCAACGCCGAACCGCACTCACCGACGACCAGCGTGCTCACGAAAGTGCCCTACGAACCACAGCGGCGCACGCCGCCGCCGGACAGCGGAACTCTGTCGGTCCGGTAATCCGTACTGAACTCGATCGGGACACAGAACTCGACTTGTAGCCGAAGCCTGCCGTCTGAGCCTACCCAATACCCACCGGGAAATACGCCTGATTATGGCCATGTTGGACGGTATCAATACCGTTGCAGGATAGAGGTTGTGGATTACGGACGGTTGATATGCGCCCGGTCGGAGACCGTTCGATCTCGACACCCAACTGCCTGACTCATCTGTCGCACGACGGCTCGACGACGGCAGGTTTCGAACCAACCCCAGGGCCGGGCCCTCGCGCTGTCGCCTGAATCCGCGCGCGCGCTCTGCGGCCACGAATAGTTGCGCTAGCGATCCGGACGCCACGCGGACCTCGGTGAACCCATACGAGATCAAGTCGGACAAGCTCCTCAAGATAGCTTTAGTAATGAGCAAGCGTGCCAAACGCATCAGACGGCGCCGCCTCTCGCAACAACCGATGCACCTCAATCTGGCCGCGTGCAGCCACAATCGACAGCAGCCGGTGAAGCCGCTCGCGGCGGCGAAGGATTGAGGTGATCCCCTTGCCTCTTCGAACCCCCGACTCCATTACCGCCGCCGCCCCAAGAGAACGCGGAGAACTTTCACCGCCGTCTTCCATCGTTCCCGATCGCGGTGGAGCACAGCGCCTGCGGTAGCGATAAGCACAGCCGCGGAGATTGGAACGACGACGAGCAAGGAGAGTAGACCGGTCACACTCACGCTATTCATGGATTGAAGACTGACTGTATGGGCCTGTGACAGACAAGCTTTCACCGATTGAGCCTGGAAACGGGTCCTCGATGCACCAACACCCCTGGTCAGGCCCATGAAATTTGACGATTGTGATTCCGATCATATGGCGCACCGGCGTGTCGTTTCGTGGGTCCGCCACCAACCCAGCTTCAAAGCCTCGCGAAGGTTGCGGCTGGACCCAACCTTCGGCTGCCGAGCGTCGGCATCGATCTGTCCGGATCAATTGGCGTCCGCGGCGGGGCCGGATCGTGGAATCGGCAGTAGCTCAGCATGTTTGCGCTCGAGGGCGTTCCATGCGTCCTGCGGCTAAATCTCGGGCCGTACGACCAGCGAGAGTCTCAACTTGGGATGTATCAGATCGATAGTCTTGGTCTGAGACCGCTAGTATGTGGTTCAGTACGTGGGGGCGGTCGTTCGAGTGCCCCGGAGATCTGGTTACCGGCACGGGGAGAGGTATGCGGCGGAAAATTACGCAACACACCAGGATCGCGCGGGCTGCCGCGGCGGTGCTCGCAATCGGTGCGGTGACAGCGGTGGCTGGTTGCTCCGAAGGGGCGCAGACTGCCACCAGCAGCGGCAGTACTTTGGCGGCACCCGTCAGTACGGCACCGGCCGCGTCGGTACCAGCGTCCAACACCGCATGGAACCCGTGTTCGATACCGGACGCGGACATTGCGGCCGCTGGGCTGAACCCAGCAAAGAAAGAGACTGATTCAGGAGCGCTCGGCACTAAATTCCCCGGATGGGACATATGTAGCTGGATGAGTGACAGCTGGTATCTGGTGAATGTGCTCTCAACCAACGCACACGCATTCGACGAAGTAGCCCACAACTCGACGCAGTTCCAGGATCCACAACCGGTCACAGTGGGCGGGCGTGATGCCACACTGCTGCACCAGGTGGACGAGCCAAAAGGCTGCACGATCGCGTTCGACATCCCCGGCGATCCAGTCCAAATCGAGGTGAACCCGAAACTCAGCGCGGACACTATCGGCGACTCCTGTGCCGAGGTTTCACGTATCGCTGGCGTGTTGGCGAAGGACCTTCCCGGGAAGTAGGAACAGAGAAGAGTGGGGAACTGATCATGTCAGAACTGGATGTGTGGCGGCAGCTCGCTGATGAAGTCGCGCAGGGCAACCTGAAACTCAAAGTGCACCGCGAAGGTCTCGACGCGGCGGTGAAGCACCTCCAGGACTACATCGACCACATCGACAGCCTCAGCAACGATATTGACCTCGTCGCTAAAGTCACCGGTTTCGGTGGCTTTCAGATCGGTGTTCAGTTGGCGCAAAAATTCACCGACAAGGGCAGTGGCGACGAGTCGATCAAACAGCGACTGAAGGAATTACAAGACGAGGCGAAGGCTATCCAGGACACGTTGGGTAAGGCCGCGACGGCTTACGCGGAGACCGATCAGCAGTTCGCGGATGTCCTGACCAAGGTGACACCGTCATGACTCCGCAGCCACCACAGCAACCGTCGAACTATCTGGATCAAGGTAGCGGGGATTATCTGCGGTTGCAGTTGACGGCGATGCAGAACGGGGTCTACGCGACCATGGTGTCGCCTGATCATACGAAGGCCTGGGATTCCGATCAGCTGTCGTTGCAGCGGAAAATCAATGATCTTGCCCAGCAGACGAATTCCGGTGTCGATCCTGCACGTCTTACTGGCGCGGACGAGTTTGAGCACCTGACTTTGGAGCAGATCCGTGATCTGACCTATCAGATCAAACCCGATATGGTGCAGGCGGTTTCGGAGGCATGGGCCAACATCGGCAAAGGTCTGGGGGATGCCACCAAGACTCTCAGCGACGGTCTACGGGCGACGATCACCGAGAATTGGCAGGGCCAAGCTGCTGGTAGCGCAGCCCAAGCAGTGGGTCAGTTCGTCAATACCTCCACCTCGGTCGGGCAGGCGACGGAGATGGTGGGGATGAAGGTGGCATTCGCGCAACGTGGCAGCGATGAAACCTTCCGGATGCTGGGACCGGTGCTTTCGGCGGCCGCGCCGACCGGCCCGCCCATCCAGCTTCCGGGCCTGCCAGCACTGGGGCCCGCGACGATCCCGGGCGCGTCGACCTCCCTGATTCCGACCCTGGCAGGGACGCAAAACGCCGAGTCGCAGAAGGAAGAGGCGCGGCAAGCATCCCTGCAGGTCCTCCGCGAGGTATACTCGCCGGGCATCCATGGCGGCGATCAAGGAGTGCCCGTGCTGCCGTCAGTGCAACAAGCTGCGAATCCGTCCGGGCCCGTCCCTCCGGGTTCGATCACCTCGGGCCCGGTCACCCCCGGCACGAGTGGACCAGGCGCGAGCGGGCCGGGCAATGCGCCACCGGGTAACTCCAGCCCCGAGAGTCAGCAGCCCGACCCGGGCAACGCGCAACCCGCCTCCACCGCACCCGCCCAGGATTCCGGCACGTCGGCCACCAACCCCGCCAGTTTCAACCAGCCCAGCACCGCCGGACTCGGCAATTCCCCCGCCTCCACCACTCCTGCGGGCTTGGGCTCGAGTACGGGCACTGGCGGTGGTGGCGGTGGCGGTGGCGGTGGCGGTGGCGGTGGCGGCCTGTCGGTACCTGGTCTGGGTGGGTTAGGTGGCATGAGCGGTGGGTTAGGTGGCGGTGGGTCACGAGCGGCTGGCCCAGGATCGAGCATTCCCGGCAAGCCGTCACCGACACCCGCATCGGCGGTCGGCTCGGTCGGCCCAGGCCGGGCTGGCACAGCGGGTACGCCTGGTATGTCACCGGGCATGATGGGCCACGGGAAGGGCGGCAAGTCCGAGGAAGAGAACGAGCACAAGTCTTCTGACTTACTGCGCGGGCAGCACCTTGAGGAGTGGATTCAGGACGGGCAGCAGGTGCTCCCCGCTTTCGGTGCCATCGGTGCGGAGGTTCCGGCAGCTCAGGGGCCTCACGATCGGTCGCCGGAGGAACAGCAGAAACCTGCACAGCAGAAACCGCCCGCGCCGCCCGCTCCCAGCAAAGTGCAGGGAGAGTATCGGTGATCCACTGGCGGCTGACCAGCGGGCAGTTCGAGGCGGCGTTCTTCGCCATGGGGCGTGACCGTTTGCCGTATCCGACCTGGAACGTCCTAGAGGCGGTCGATGAGGCCGATCTCGGTCGGCAGCGGCGTGAGGCGATCGCGACACTGCTCCCTCGGGTGGATGACGATCTGGCTCGACTGCTCCACACCCTCGCCGAGCCACAGGTGCGTGTGCACGTGCATGGCCGTATCGGAGGCGCCCCGGATAACCCAGTGACCCAGCTGCGGGGGTACGCCGGATTCGGCATTTCTATTGCTGCAGTGGCGATTCAGGATCCCGATCCGCAACCTGGTGTCAGCGGTGAGGTGATTGTCAGCTTGTGCAGCCATCGACAGGCAGAGTTGCTGCTAGCCCGCATGATCGGTGAACAGCGTCCCGGGCGGCACAAGGTCGCCACACTGAAGTCCGAACTCGACGTCGAACCCGACTGGGTGGGTGGCTGGAACCGTCCGCCCACCCCAGGCGAGCGTGTCGAGAAGTTCTTCTCCCGCCCCCGGGCGGGGTGGGGTGAGGTGCTCTGCTATCCGGGACCGTTCCTGGACAACCGAACCGACGGGGTGGACGGCTTTCTGTGGATGGACTTTCCGCGTGACGGCCGCTACTACGTCCGCGAAGACGGCGCCAGCTACACCGCGACTCCCATGGGGCACGACGAGTTCGTCAACCACCTCGACGGTCTGGTATGGAGAGTACGTGAACTCGGATCCAGGTCGGCTCCGGCAGGGAGTGGCCGCCGGTAGTGTTGGGATGCTGAGATCCGTTGTGCGGGAACGTATGGCTGGTCGACCCGCGTTGGCTCCCATGACCTAATGGCTTATTCTCAAACGTTGCCTCGAACAGGTGGGAGTACCCGAATGGCGCTGTTGCTACAGGCTGATATCGATGAGCTACACAAGCTGGCGGACGCGCTGAGCGGGGCGGCGTCGAACATCACCACAATCAACGCAGCCGCGGCGGCCAAGGCGATCGCGTACGCACTGCCGGGCAGCGGACTCGACGCCATATGTACCCAGGCCGGTCAGAACATCGACGGCGCGTACCAGCGGGTAGCGGGCAAGCTCACCGCGGTATCAGGAGCGGTCAACACCGCGGCGCAGCAGTATGTAGAGTCGGACACCGACTTCGCCACGGCGCTGCGCAAGTTCGATATCGATCCCATCGAGGGCAAATGATGGTGACCGAATCGCAGGTCGAGTCGTGGAGCGTGTCGGCGCTCACCGACCTGGCGACCGCGTTCAGCACCGAAAACGACAACACGTTCCGCACCCAATTGGACAGCACGAAGAAGTTCTTCGAGGACTCGACGTGGCAGGGCGCCGCGCACGACGCGGCCTACAACCGGGTGGGCGAGGATTACGACCAGGCCCGCAAGGTCGGCTACTACATCGATGACCTGGTGGCCGCGATCAACCAAGCGGCCTCGGACATCGCTTCGCACCGGACCGTGCTGATCGGGAAGGTTTCCCAGGCCCGCGAGGCGTTATTGAATGTCAACGACGATTGGTCCGTTCACGGGACAGACGGGATCCCCGCGGACGTCGTGCAGACGCATCAGGACGCGATCAACGGGGCGTTGCACCCCTTCAACGACGCCGTATCCACTGCCGCCACCAAGATCAGCGAAGCAGCCGAACTCGTCCGCACCGCCGGTGACCTGTTCGGTTCCGACATCGGTGTGAACGATGCCCCCACCCAGGGTGGGCGCCTGGGTGCCGAGGACGGCGATGCCGCCGCGGCCACGGCCACGGCCACGGCCACGAGTAAAGATCCCGCTGCGTGGGCTCAGGTCGCCTCGCATCTGCCCACGAATGTGCTGACCCCGCAACAGATTCAGGCATTGCAGGCGGGCCAGGACGTGTCGACCCTGCCTGCGGACGTGCAGGAGTACTACAAGGACTTCTACGCGCACGCCGGCAAGGACGGAACGCTCGGATTGAGCGACTACCTCAACGGGCAAGCACAATCCGGCAACCCCGCCGCCGCGACTCAGCAGAGCGCCCTGGCCGACGGCATGGTCACGATCACTAACCAACACCTGGGCACGGGAAAGACGTCGGACGGAAAGCTCACCTCCCCTGGTGCTTATACCAACCTCCCACCCGATGTCCGCCAACTGATTTCAGGCTGATGGGAAAACGCCGGCGAAAATACCTACGCCCAAGAGGGTTTTCAGCAGCAGATACAGGACCGCGAAGGGTTAGCCAATTTGTTGTCCAAGACCGATCCCGGGGTGGTCGGCGGCACGACGTTCAGTACAGAGGTGGCTCGCCAGGGCGCGAGTTTGGCCCACTTTGCCGATGGCGGTGACAAAGTCGGCGGTGGGATCGCAGCGTCGGCGATGCCGTGGGATTACAAATCTAAACTCGACACCTCGGCGAGTCAGCTCCTCGATCTCGGTACCCGCAATCACGACGCCGACTACCAGCTGCTGACCGGCAAGGATGTCACCACCGGGCAGCCGATACCGAGCGACCTGTCCTTCGGTGCGAACGGGAACCAGTACCACTCCACCGGGAACTACGACCCGAAGGACTTCAACAACACCGTGTCCGGGCACATCTGGGCCGACCATGGCAAGGCAGCATCGGGGTTGTACGACTGGGCCGGAGGCGAGACCCACGACCCCGGACCGCAGGGTGACCTGGCCCGTAAAACAGTGGACGCTCTGCCCTCGGTGCTGACACCGACCCATACCGACCCCCTCACCGGCCGCCCAGCACTGGATACCGCCTCGGATGGGAAAACGGTCTTCCAGCACATGGCTGACAACTTCAACAAGAACCCGGAACTCGCAAACTCACTGTCGCGAGTGTCGGCCGGGAATTTGGACGCGTTCGCCTACGCTGACGGCGCTCACTGAAATTCCCCACTGACGCTCACCGAAATTCCCCATTTGTCCCGTGTGGCTCCGCCGTGAAGGGCGGGCCTCCTTCGATGCTGGTGGTTACCACACCTGACCAGCGTTTTTCA
>Ga0185299_10000501_pt1 | contig 103447 bp, 94 predicted proteins | sample PaiPotPPA55metaG_FD_128002 | JGI IMG/M metagenome (GOLD analysis project Ga0185299, IMG submission 128002) | Iron sulfur acid spring bacterial and archeal communities from Banff, Canada, to study Microbial Dark Matter (Phase II) - Paint Pots PPA... ... | reverse complement strand
GGCAAGACCTGGCGAATCCCCCCGCGCCGGACGACAAATCGGATTCAAGGCACAAGGCCAGTCATTCCGTGGGTCAGACCGGGTCGGGGGAACCGCTACCTACATCCTCACTGTCATTCCGGCATGCATTTGGCCGGAATCCACAGGTGTACGGTAGATCCCGGCCAAGGGCATGCCGGGATGACGGGCCCGGGACTGTAATCCGCCGGAGCCCTGCTAGCCTGCCCCGAGTAGCCCCTTGGCGACGTGAGTGACCTGTATTTCATTGCTGCCCGCGTAGATCATCAGCGATTTCGCGTCGCGCGCAAGCTGTTCCACGCGGTACTCGGTCATATATCCGTTGCCGCCGAATAGTTGGATCGCGTCCATCGCCACCTCGGTGGCGGCCTCGGAGGAGTACAGCTTCATCGCCGAGGCCTCGGCGAGGGTGGGCGGTTTACCGGCGCGCGAGCGCTCCAGCGCGTTGAACACCATGTTCTGCACATTGATTCGCGCGATCTCCATCTTCGCCAGCTTCAGCTGGATCAGCTGGAAGCGGCCGATCTCCTGACCCCACAGCGTGCGTTGTTTCGCGTAATCCACGCACAGCCGGTGGCATTCGTTGATGATGCCCAGCGACATGAACGCCACGCCGACGCGTTCGGCGGTGAAGCTCGACCGCGCGCTCTCGCGGCCGTCCCCGTCGCGGTGCTCCTCGGTCTCCCCCAGCAGCCGGTCGCGGCCGAGGCGGACGTTGTCGAAGAACAGCTCACCCGTCGGGGAGGCGTGCAGGCCCATCTTCCGGAACGGCTTGCCCTGGGTGAAACCCTCCATCCCCTTGTCGAGTACGAAGGTCAGCACTTTGCGCTCGCGCCTGTCCGCCCCGCCCGCCTCGTCCAGCTTGGCGTACACAATCACAGTGTCGGCGTACGGGCCGTTGGTGATGAAGGTCTTCTGCCCGTTGAGGATGTAATCATCACCGTCTCGACGAACATGGGTCTTCATCCCCCCGAAGGCATCCGATCCCGAATCCGGTTCGGTGATCGCCCATGCCGCAACCTTTTTCATGGTCATGATGTCCGCGAGCCAGCGTTCCTTCTGCGCGAGCGTGCCGCGGGAGGAGATCGTGCCGGCACCGAGTCCGATGCTCACGCCCATGGCCGAGACCAGACCCATGCAGACACCGGATAATTCACCGATCAGTACCGCCATCAGCGACTCCTGGCCGCCACCGAAGGAACCACCGCCCGAGGGCTTGTCCTTCGTGCCCGCCGCGGCGCCGCCCTCGACGCGGGCCCGTTCCTTCGCCAGCATCTTCTCGACCGATTCCGCACCGAGCGCATCGATGCCGAACTGGCTGAACAGCTTCCGGATGACCGGATACGGCGTCATCTCGCCGCTCTCGAGGGCGTCGAGGTTCGGCCGAACCTCCTTGGCGATGAAGCCGCGCACCGCGTCGCGGATCATCTCATCGGTCTCGGACCATTCGAACATCGTTGTTCTCCCATACTCAATACTCGCTCGTTCAGGGCAATCGGGCGGCGATATCGTCGATCAGCCAGGGCCCCTCGGTCTCGATGGTCTTCACATCGTGCCAGCCCGCCAGCTCGGAAATCGCCTCGCCCTGCACCGCGAACACCTTGCCGGTGATCGGGCACTTCTCGCCTGCCAGATACGCCACCAGCGGCGAGATATTGGCCGGGCTGAACGCGTCGAACTCGCCCTCGGGAACCTCGGCGGCGAAGATGGCGCCCATGCCGGGAGTGGCCAGGGTCAGGCGGGTGCGCGCCATCGGCGCGATCGCGTTGACCCGCACGCCGTATCGTTCCAGCTCCTCGGCGGCGACCAGGGTCAGCGCGGCGATCCCCGCCTTGGCCGCGCCGTAATTCGCCTGTCCGGCATTGGGAATCGTGACACCCGAGGCCGAGGCGGTGTTGATGACCGCGGCGTTGGGCCGATTTCCGGCCTTGGCTTGTTCCTTCCAGTACGTGGCCGCATGCCGGAGCACGTTGAAATGGCCCTTCAGGTGCACGGCGATCACCGCGTCCCACTGCGATTCATCCAGGCCCGCGATGAATCCGTCGCGCAGGATGCCCGCGTTGTTGACCACCACATCGAGCCTGCCGAATTCCGAAACGGCCCGGTCCACAAGGCTCTTCGCGCCGTCCCAGAGCGCGACGTTGCCGGTGTCGGCGATCGCCCGCCCGCCGGCGGCGACGATCTCGGCGGCCACCTCGTGGGCCGGACCGGTATCGGCGCCCTCACCGGCGTTGCTGCCGCCGAGATCGTTGACCACGACGCTAGCGCCCTCGCGGGCGAACAGCAGGGCATGCTCGCGCCCGATACCGCGGCCGGCGCCGGTGATCACGGCGACCCTGCCTTCCAATGCACCCATCATCTCTCCTGTCTGAAGGAAAATCAGTCCGCGATCTCGGCCAGGCCGTCGCTGAGCACGACGTCCGCACCACGCACTGTTTCGAAGGCATAGGTGGTTGTTCCGTTGCCGGAGTTCACCTTCCAGATACGTGTCTGCAGATCGTCGCCGGGGAACACCAGTTTCGCGAAGCGAACGGCGAATCGCCGCAGCCGCTGCGTATCTGCCCCGCCGACCTCGGTGAGCACCGCCCAGGAGGCGAAGGCCATCGTGCACAGTCCGTGCGCGATGATGCCGGGCAGCCCGGCGTCCCTGGCGACCTCCGCGTCCAGGTGCAGCGGCACCGGATCACCGGCGGCCGGCGCGTAGCGGAAGGTCTGGTCGTCGTCGATGTGCTGCGGCACCACCGCGATCGGATCCCGCGCGCGCAGCGTCTCGTCGAATTTGTGCGGCGGGGCCGGATCTCCGACCGTCCGGCCCGCATCGATATTGCGGAAGAAGGCCGTCAGGTACTGCTCGTTGACCAACTCCCCCTCGCCGGAACGGGTTTCGATGTGGATCGTGATGGTACTGCCGTTGTCGCGACCGGCGTATCCGGTCGCCCGGGCCCGCGCCACCAGGGTCTCGCCGGGCTGGATCGGGCGGTGGAAGTGAAAGTCCTGCTCCCCGTGCACAACCCGGCCGAAGATATCGGTCGGTGCCACATCCAGGACCGGGACCAGCATGGCGTCGAATACCGGGACGATGGCGAAGACCGGCGGGGCCACCGTGCCGGCGCGATGCGCGGGGATCGGATCGTTGGTCGCGGCCGCGTATTCCGCGATCCGGCCCCGGGTGACCTCGAAGCGCTCCTCCTGCGACCAGGTTCCCAGCCCGGAGTCGTCGAATTCGACGACCCTGCCGGTGGTCGCGCTCATGCTGCAGCCAGGGTGTCGAGCGCATCGAGGGAGGTCGCGAGCTGCTTCATGCCGTCCTTCTCCACGGCCTTCCCCAGCGCACCCTTGATCAGGGCGCCCTCGAAGTCGCCCCGCAGCGACAGCTCGCTGCCCGCACCGGCGATAGTGTCACGGGGGGAGATGGAGAAGGTGAATTCGATCTTCACACCGGCCATTCCGGTCGCACCCAGGGTCAGCTTGCTCGGCGCCGCGACCGCCACCACATTCCATTCGAACTTGTTCGCCATGCCCAGCATCACGACCTTCGCGACGAGCCTGTCGCCGACCGCGAGGGTGGCGGGCGGTTCCTCCATCCAGCGGTCGTGGATGGAGAACCAGTCGCCCCAGGTGTTCGGATTGCCGACCACGGCCCACAACGCCTCCGGGGTAGCAGTCATCGTCTTGGTGTACTCGATATGTCCCATGCGGTACTCCTCGTTGAGTTCAGCGGTCGGCGCGCTGATAGGCCGTGACGACCGCGGCGCCGCCGAGGCCGATGTTGTGCTGCAGCGCGGCCGTCACATTCGGGACCTGACGCCGCTCGGCGCGCCCACGCAGCTGCCAGGTCAGCTCCGAGCACTGCGCCAGACCCGTCGCGCCCAGGGGATGTCCCTTGGAGATCAGTCCGCCCGACGGGTTGACGACCCACTGGCCGCCGTAGGTCGTCTGGTTGTCGTCGACCAGTCGTGCGGCCTCGCCCTCGCCACACAGGCCCAGCGCCTCGTAGGTGAGCAGTTCGTTCGCGGAGAAGCAGTCGTGCAGCTCGATGACCTGGAAGTCCTGCGGACCCAGCCCCGATTGTGCATATACCTGTTGTGCGGCTTGGACATTCATGTCGTAGCCGATGAGATTCTTCGCGGTTCCGTCGAAGGTGGAGCGGAAATCGGTGGTCATCGCCTGCCCCACGATCTGCACCGCCTGCCCGGCCAGATCGTGCTTGTCCACGAACGCCTCCGAGGCCAGGATCACCGCGCCGGAGCCGTCCGAGGTCGGCGAGCACTGCAGCTTGGTCAGCGGGTCGTAGATCATGCGCGAGGCCAGGATGTCCTCGAGGGTGTACTCGTCCTGGAACTGCGAATACGGATTATTGACCGAATGCTTGTGGTTTTTGTATCCGATCTTCGCGAAATGCTCTGCGGTGGTGCCGTATTGCTTCATATGCTCGCGCCCGGCCGCGCCGAACATCCAGGGCGCCACGGGGAACAGCACCTCGGAGATCTCGGCCAGCGCCAGCACGTGCTTGGCCATCGGCTGTTCGCGGTCGTCCCAGGTCGAACCGAGCGAGCCGGGCTGCATCTTCTCGAACCCCAGGGCCAGGGTGCAATCGGCCAGGCCGCCCCGAATCGCCTGGGCGGCAAGGTAGAGCGCGGTCGATCCGGTGGAGCAGTTGTTGTTGACGTTGAGCACCGGAATCCCGGTCATGCCCAGCTCGTACACCGCCCGCTGCCCCGAGGTGGATTCCCCGTACACGTATCCGACGTAGGCCTGCTGCACCTCGTCGTACGGAATCCCGGCGTCTGCAAGCGCTTTGGTGCCCGACTCGCGGACCATATCCGGATAGTCCCAGGCGCTGCCATCTTCGTTCTTGCGCCGCCCCGGCTTCTCGAACTTCGTCATGCCGACGCCGACGACGTAAACCTTGTTCGCCATAAAACAAACATACAGACATGTATGTAACACCACAAGGGCAGCGAGATCAGTCGGGGGCGAGGTTCAGGCCGGGGACGACGGAGACGGCGGCCGCGCGCAGGTGAACCGAGGCCCGGCGCCAACGACGGTGTGCGCGTTCGGGATCGGGAGAGATGAAGTTGGCCATCAGGATCCCCCGCAGGACATCCATGGCCGTGTAGACGAAGTCGCGAACTTCCTTGCGCTGCATCTCATCCGGCACGACCTGCGCGACCGACATCAGCACCGCATTGTTGACGAAGGGCTCGACCTTCTCCATCTCGGCGGCCAGCAGCGGATCGGTGCGCCCGGCCACCCACAGCTCCACCGCCGCGATGAACAGCGGCCCCTGATGCAGCGTCCACAGCGATTCGAGCATGGCGTCGACCGGATCGCCACCGTCCTGTACGCCGCCCCGCACCCCGTTGATCTCCCTCATGGCCGCCTCGGTGCGCCGCTGCGCCAGATGACTGATCGCGGCCACCACCAGATCGGTCTTGGAGCCGAAGTGATGGACCTGCGCGCCGCGGGTGACCCCGGCCCGCTCGGCGACCCGCGGTGTCGTGGTCCCCGCATAGCCGAATTCGACCAGGCAGTCGATGGTCGCGTCGAGCAACCGCACCCGCATCTCGCTGCTGCGCTGCTCCTGGGTGCGACGCAGCGGCTTCGACGGTGCGTGCCTGGTCATTCCGGGAATTCTACACTTACGTGCAGATCTGAATGAAAGTTGTCCGGGCTACAACCAGTCGCGCTTGCGGAAGGCCCAGTAGAGAGCGGCGGAGATGGCGACCATGGCGATCGTGGACACCCAGAATCCCTCTGGTTTCCCGAATCCGGGATATGGCACATTCTGGCCGTAGAAGCCGGTGACCGCGGTGGGCACGGCGATGATCGCAGCCCAGCTGGTGACCTTCTTCATAATCATGTTGAGCCGGTTGCCCTGCAGCGCCAGCTGCGTCTCGCGGATGGTGGTGACCAGATCGCGCAGGGAGTCGGTCCACTCGGCCGCACGCAGGACGTGATCGTAGACATCCTGGTAGTACGGCATCAGCGTGTCGTCGACGACATGCATATCGCGGCGCATCAGCGTGTTCGCGACCTCCCGCATCGGCAGCACGACCCGCCGGAGGGTGACCAGGCTCTTTCGCAGATTCAGCGAGCGGCGCTGCATTTCGTTGTCGTCGACGTGCTCGGCGAAGACGAGATCCTCGAGCGCCTCGATCTGCTCATCCAGCTCTTGAACCGAGGCGAAGTGGCTGTCGACGACATAGTCGAGCAGTCCGTAAATCAGGAACCCCACTCCGCTCTTGGCCATCTCGGGTGCGGAGTCCCAGCGCCGCACGACATCCTCGATGTCGAAGTCCGGATCCTTGCGCACTGTGACAAATGCCCTAGGGGTAATGAATGCGGCCACCTCGAGCCTGTCGAGCTCGCCGGTGGTGATGTCCAGTCGCACCGCGTACGCGGTGAGGAACGAGTGGGTCTCATAGCGGTCGAGCTTGGGCCGTTGATGCTCGTGCACCGCGTCCTCCACCGCGAGCTGGTGCAGATCCAGTTCCTCGCTGATGATCTGCAGGTCCTCGGCCGTAGGGGAACACATGTCCAGCCATACCGTGACCGTCGGATCGTCCAGGTAGTCGGATATGTCCGAGGCCGGGAAGTCCTCGGATTCCAGGACACCATTGCGGTAGAGGCGAGTGCGGGCCATAGCGCGAACGCTAGTCGTTGGATGCCGCGCCGCGGCGAGCGAGCCCGACGGTAACCGTGAACAACAGCACGCCCGCGACGGCGAGCCCGGTGCCGACGACTGCGGGGGCGGTATAGCCCAGCCCCGCCGCGATGACCACCCCGCCCAGCCAGGCACCGCTCGCGTTGGCGATATTCAGCGCGGCGTGGTTGAGCGCGGCGGCCAGGGTCTGAGCGTCGTGCGCCACATCCATCAACCGGGTCTGCAGCCCGGGCGACAGCGCCGCACCGGAGGCCCCGACCAGGAAGGCGCCCACTCCCGCGGTATACGGATTATGTGCCGCGGCAACGAATCCGGCCAGAATGACCACCATCGCCAGCAGCGCCGCGAACACCGACATGTCCACCCCGCGATCGGCCAGCACACCCCCGGCGATATTTCCGGCGATCATGCCGAACCCGAACAGCGCCAGCACCAAAGGCACCATGCCCAGCGACATTCCCGCCACATTCGTGAGCGTGGTGGTGATGTAGGTGTAGACCGCGAACATACCGCCGAAGCCGACGGCGCCCACTGCGAGCGTGAGCAGGACCTGGGAGCGGCGCAACGCGCCGAGTTCGGTGCGCGGATCGGTGATGCGGATACCGGATAGTTCGGGCACGAAGCGCGCGATGGCGATGACGGTCAGCAGGCCGATCGCCGCGACCACCAGATAGGCGTCCCGCCAGCCGAGATTCTGGCCCAGCCAGGTGGCGGCAGGAACGCCGACTACATTGGCGGCGCTCAGGCCCAGCATAACCGCGGCAATCGCCTTGGCCCGCTGCCCCGCCGGGGCCAGACTCGCCGCCGCCAGGGATGCGACACCGAAATACGCGCCGTGCGGCAGCCCGGACACGAACCGGGCAAGCACCAGCGTGCCGAAGGTGGGCGCGAACACCGTCGCGAGATTACCCAGCGCGAACGCGGCCATCAGGACGATCAGCAACCGCTTACGCGGCACCCGCGCGCACAGCGCGGCGATCACCGGTGCACCGACGACCACGCCGAGCGCATAAGTCGATACGCCATATCCGGCGGTCGGTTCGGAGATATTCATCGCCCGCGCGATATTCGGCAGCAAACCCATGGTGACGAATTCGGTCGTACCGATGCCGAATCCACCCAGTGCCAGGGCCAGCAGCGCGGGGATATGCCAGCTTGTGCGCGGGGCCGCCGTATCCCCGTGCGCGCGATCCGCCGCACCGCCGTCCGGCCGGACAGGCGCGGACTGCACGGGCACGGCGGACTCGGCAGATACAGACAGGGAGTTGGACACGACCAACCGCAACACGGCGGCCACCGGCCTCGATACCCGAGCAGTGGGTGATCTCACTCACCGCCGTCGATGCCAACCGGCGCGCCCCTGGAATCCGCTGATCAGCAACGACTTTCGGTCCCGAAGTACGATCTCGAGCCCGTTGCGCTGTAACCGGAATCACCAATTGCGCAGCGCAGGCGGGCTCGGCACCGCAGGCACTCAGACGACCATGACCCGGCGCCCACGCGTGTGACCGGCTTGGCTGTCGATATGCGCCACCGCGGCCTCGGCGAGCGCGTACGACTTCTCGACCGGAATGTGGAGCCTTCCCCGCGAGATGAGGTCGGCGGCCTCGGAGAGCGCGTCCGGCACGCTCCCTGCCACGCCGGAGAACCGGACGCCGAGCTCAGGCGCACCGAGGTCGGCGATGGAGATCACCTTCCGCGGATCCCCGGTCAGCTCGACCAGCTCGCGGACCACGCCCGAGCCGGCCAGATCGAGCGCCGCGTCGACACGGCCCAGCTGCCGCACCCGCTCGCCCCAGCCCCGGCCGTACGTCGTGGCGACGGCGCCCAGGCTGCGCAGGTAATCCTGGTTCGCGGATCCGGCCGTGCCGATCACCGCGATGCCGCGCTCGCGGGCGATCTGCAGCACCGCCGATCCGACTCCCCCGGAGGCGCCGCTGACCAGCAGCGTCTGCCCTGGCCGCACACCGACCTCCCGGAGGATGCGCAGCGCGGTCTCCACCACCGACGGGTACCCGGCCGCCTCCTCGAACGTCAGCCCCTCGGGCATCCGCGCCCAGGCCGACAGCACGGCGAACTCGGCGTAGGTGCTCGAGCCCTCGCCGAACACGTGATCACCTACCTCGACGCCCCGGACACCCGGGCCGACCTCGTCGACCACCCCGGAGGCGTCGAGCCCGACTCCGGCGGGCAGTTCGATCGGATGAGCCCCCAGGACTTGGCCTTCACGAACCCTCCAGTCGACGGGGTTCACACCCGCCGCCCGCACGGCGATGCGTATCCGGCCGGGGCCCGCGTGGGGCTCCGGCGCGTCGAGGAGTTGCAGAACGTCCGGACCGCCGAACTCGGCGAAGCTCACTCTCTTCATGCTCTCGACCGTAACACTAACGGTTATTGTTTTGAAACAGTTTCTTATTTGTATCTGATAGCATCAACGGATGACCGTGCCGTCCGGACGCAGGGAGCGCAAGAAGGCCGCGACCCGCCAGAAGATCGCCGACACCGCCCTGCGGCTCTTCCTGGAAAGCGGGTACGACGCGGTGGGCATCCGTGACGTGGCCGCCGCGGCCGACGTGGCCGTCACCACGCTCTTCTCCCACTTCGCCTCGAAAGAGGCCCTGGTATTCGAGCAGGACGAAGACTTCGAGCAACGCCTCGCCCAGGCGGTCACCGACCGACCGCCGCATGAGCCGCTCATCCCCGTGTTGCGCCGCGAGATGCGGGCCATGGTGCGACATTGCGCGGCACCCGGCGCCGCCCCGACCTGGCTCATGATCGACTCCTCACCCGCCCTGCGGCAGTACGAGGAGTCGATGCGGCTGCGCCATGCAGAGTCGCTGGCAACGGCCATCGCCGCCGATCTAGACCTGCCGCAGACCACAACGGCCTGCCGGGCGATCGCGAGGTTCGTGGTCGACACCCATTCGCTGGCCCGCACGGCGGCCGATCCGGACGCCGCGGTGGACGAGATCTTCCGGATGATCGAGGCGGCCTGGGAAACAGTTCGGGCACCCGCGGCCACCGGATGACGGTGGGGGCGGGTGCCCGGATTTCATCGGGTCGTCGCGGTGCAATGCCGCAACGACAGCGCGATCAGCTCAGCTCGCGCGCCAGGTTGGCATCCAGCACGCCGAGGAACTCCTCGGTGCTCAGGTAGCCCTGATCGCCGCCGACCAGCGACGCCAGATCCTTGGTCATCTGGCCGCCCTCGACGGTCTTGATGACCACATCCTCGAGGGTCTGCGAGAAGCCGATCACCTCGGGGGTGTTGTCCAGCTTGCCGCGATGGGCCAGGCCACGGGTCCACGCGAAGATCGAGGCGATCGGGTTGGTGGAGGTGGGCTTGCCCTGCTGGTGCATCCGATAGTGCCGGGTCACGGTGCCGTGCGCCGCCTCGGCCTCACAGGTCCTGCCGTCCGGGGTCAGCAGGACCGAGGTCATCAGGCCCAGCGAACCGAAGCCCTGCGCCACGGTGTCGGACTGCACGTCACCGTCGTAGTTCTTGCACGCCCAGACGTAACCGCCCTCCCACTTCAGCGAGGAGGCGACCATGTCGTCGATGAGCCGGTGCTCGTAGGTCAGGCCGGCGGCATCGAACTGCGGCTTGAACTCGGTCTCGTAGACCTCCTGGAAGGTGTCCTTGAACATGCCGTCATAGGCCTTCAGGATGGTGTTCTTCGTCGACAGATACACCGGGTAGTTCTGCTGCAGGCCGTAGTTGAGCGAGGCCCGCGCGAAGTCCTCGATGGACTTCTTGAAGTTGTACATACCCATCACGACGCCGCCGTCCTCCGGCATCTTCACCACTTCGTGGACGATCGGCTCGCTGCCGTCCTCCGGGGTGAAGGTGAGCGTGACGGTGCCGGGCTGATGCACCTTGAAATCGGTGGCGCGGTACTGGTCACCGAAGGCGTGACGGCCGATGATGATCGGCTTGGTCCAGCCCGGAACCAGGCGCGGCACATTCGAGATGATGATCGGGGCGCGGAAGATCGTGCCACCGAGAATGTTGCGGATGGTGCCGTTGGGCGACCGATACATCTTCTTGAGGCCGAATTCCTCGACGCGCGCCTCATCTGGGGTGATAGTCGCGCACTTCACGCCGACGCCGTGTTCCTTGATGGCGTTGGCGGCGTCGACGGTCACCTGGTCGTCGGTCTTGTCCCGGTATTCGATACCGAGGTCGTAGTAGTCGAGATTCACATCGAGGTACGGATGAATCAGCTTGTCCTTGATGAACTGCCAGATGATCCGAGTCATCTCGTCGCCGTCGAGTTCGACGACCGTGCCTTCGACTTTGATCTTGGACATAGGGTTGGTGTCCTCCTAGGAAAGATGCTCCCATTAACTCCGCCAGGCGAACACGCTTGTGAGCGGACCCAGCTGTTCAACAAACAACGTATACGCCCCGTGTTGGCCACGAGACCCGAGGTGCCAAACAGTACAAGCATACTGGTGCGCTGGATCTCATACGCAACCGACCTCCCGGTGAGTGATAGCTCCATCACACGCCTGGGCCGTGAACGCCGCCTGTCCAGCCCGCGGCATTCGCGTCAGGCCCGAAGGCGGCAGCCTGCGTAACCACGCAGGGCCCGTGAACGCCGCCTGTCCAGCACTGACTTTCTCAGGTGGATCGCCGCCCGCTACGATGTCGGGAAGGTCATGAGCGCCAGCGACAAGCCCCGGCTCGCTGGCCGGCAACCCTCCTGTTGCGGTGGGGTGCTCCGGGTGATGACCGGGCTCTCGAAGGCCGAGAGCAAGCGCGAACATCAGGAGGACTTCCGAAATGTGTTGTAGCGGTCCGCTATCCGGACTTCGATAACACTCGACGGCAGACCTTTGGAGAGAGCCTGACATGAGTAACTCGACCGCGCCCGCGACCGAAATTCCTCCGGCGGGGCACAACCTACATAGTGCGCGGCCCGGCGCGGCGGTGGCACGGTGACCGTGAGTATCGACCGGAGCGCGTCCCACACTCGGGCGGCAACCCTGCTGCCACCGCCGGATGGGCGGCTGAGCACCATCGATATCGGCGACATCCGGCTCGAGAGCGGCGCGGTGATCCCCGGCGTCGAGCTTGCCGTACAACGCTGGGGTGAACTATCGCCCGCGGCGGACAACATCGTGCTCGTCGAGCATGCGCTGACCGGCGACTCGCACGTGGTCGGCGCACCCGACGCCCTGCATTCGCTGCCTGGCTGGTGGGACGGCGTGGTCGGACCGGGCGCCCCGCTCGATACCGACCAATGGTGCGTGATCGCCACCAACGTCCTGGGCGGCTGCAAGGGCAGCACCGGGCCGGCGTCCACCGCCCCGGACGGCCGGGCGTGGGGGGCGCGGTTTCCCGAGATATCCATCCGCGACCAGGTGAGCGCGGAGGTGGCGCTGTTCGATCTGCTCGGCGTCGATCGGCTCGCCGCGGTGGTCGGTGGGTCGATGGGCGGCATGCGGGTGCTGGAATGGATGGCCGGACATCCCGAGCGGGTCGGCGCCGCGCTCGTGCTGGCCGTCGGGGCTCGCGCCACCGCGGACCAGATCGGCACCCAGACCACCCAGATCGCGGCCATCACGGCCGATCCGGACTGGCAGGGCGGCAACTACCACGGCACCGGCCGGGCGCCGACGACCGGCCTGGGCATCGCCCGCCGCATCGCGCACCTGACCTATCGCACGGAATTCGAGCTGGACCACCGCTTCGAGAATCACGCCCAGGGCGACGAGGACCCGAGGAACGGTGGCCGTTACGCGGTGCAGAGCTACCTGGATCATCAGGCCACGAAGCTGAGCGCACGTTTCGACGCGGCCAGTTATGTGCTGCTGACCGAGGCCATGAACCGCCACGACGTGGGCCGGGGACGCGGCGGAGTGGCCGCGGCGCTGGCCGCCACTCCGGTGCCGTGCGTGGTCGGCGGTGTCGACTCGGACCGGCTGTATCCGCTGCACACACAGCAGGAGCTTGCCGATCTGCTGCCCGGCTGCCGCCGGCTCGAGATCGTGCCCTCGCGCGACGGGCACGACGGGTTCCTGACCGAGACCGAGGCAGTCGGCAAGCTGCTGGCGCAGACGATGGATCTGGCGCGCGACGCGCGCTAGATCATCGCCCGGCTCGCCCGCCGCCGGAGCGAAGCGGAGGCCCGTTTCCGCAGCGACGCGGAGGCCTCCGCCTCAGCCGACGCCGAGACTGCTGATGGTGGCGGCCAACGCGATGATCGTGCCGCCCAGCACCGCGTAGGTAGTGACATCGAACGGTTTGCTGCGTACCGCCAGCAATCCGATCCGCACCTCCGGCAGGACCAGCCGGAACACCGCCGCCAACAGCGGGGCGCCGCCGACGAAGAAGGCACCGCGGCGCCACCGGTCCTGCGCCACGAACACCACGGCTACCACCAGCACCGCCGCCACCAGCAGTAGCGGCAGCTGATTGCGGAGCGAACCGAGGAGTCGGGCGGGCGGGGTGGTCGCGGGCGCATCGGTCACTCCCCGATTCTCGCATCCCGCCCGAGCCCCTGCCGGGCCCCGCTTCGGTGTGCGGATTGTCCGCACCGATAGCTCGCCGTGCCGCCGACCGTGTCCCTGGTCCGCTTCGCTGCGGCCTGGCCACGTCAGGCCTGCGCCTCGTGCGAGCCGCACCCGCGCCCGCGGTGGCGGACCGACCAGGAATACTGGCTGCCGTGCTGCATGTGGTGTTCTTCGAGCCTCGTATCCCGCCGAATACCGGTAATGCGATCAGGTTGTCCGCAGGTACCGGGTGTGCGCTGCATCTGATCGAGCCGCTGGGGTTCGACATGTCCGAGCCGAAGCTGCGGCGCGCCGGGCTGGACTATCACGACCTCGCCTCGGTGACCGTGCACGAAAACCTCGCCGCCGCATGGGATTCCATCCGCCCCGACCGGGTGTTCGCCTTCACCACCGGCGGCACCACGCGCAATACCGATATCGCGTACCGCCGGGATGATGTGCTGCTGTTCGGTCCCGAACCGACCGGGCTGCCGCCGGAGGTCCTCGCTGACCCGCACATCACCGACCAACTGCGGATTCCGATGTTGCCGGGCCGGCGATCGATGAACCTGTCGAATGCGGCGGCGGTCGCCGTGTACGAGGCATGGCGGCAGCTGGGATTTCCCGGCGGAGTATGAGCGCGGGATCAGTCGGCGATCTCGAAACGTTTGAAGCGTGAGGTGGCGCCGCCGGTGAGGCGGACCGTCCCCTTGGAAACGCCGAGATGCCGGGCCAACAGCTCGATCGCGGCCTTGTTCGCCTTGCCTTCGACCGCAGGCGCGCGCACATACAGTCGCAGGGTGCCGTCGTCGAGCGTCTCGACGAGCGGGCCCTTGCGGCTGTTGGGCGTGATGGTTGCCCGGACCACCAGCGGCACGCGCGACTCCTCGTTGTGCGGGGACAACCGCAGCGTAGACGCCCGCATCGAGTCCCGGGCTACCCATGCGGGAGTCTCAGGTCCAGGACATCGTGAGCGAGGACGCGCGCCGCACCGGCGGCGGTGAGCACCAGATCACCGGAGTGGGGTGCATGGGCTCGGTCGTGGCCGGTGCGACGGATCTCCAGCGCGACCGCCGGGGTCAGCGCGCCGTACCGGACGGTGTCGTCACCACCGTGCCGCTCCCAGTGCGTGCCGGATCTACTCCAGACGGCGGTGACGAGCCGGTCCGGGGATCTCGGCTCCCACGCCACGTCGGTGACGGTCGGCTCGGCGGCGTCCCAGCGGAGGTCGGCCAGCTCCGAACAGCCACGGACCGCAGGGAGGTCGAGGGACTCGATCCGCTCATGCATCAGGTCGATATGCAGTAGACGTGCTGTGCCGCAGTAAATTCCGTCTCGCACGTGGCCGGATAGGGTAACGGCCTGCCCGTCGGGTCGCAGCACGGCCCGGTCCAATGCGGTGTTGACACCGTCGATCCGGCCCAACCCTCGCACGGAACCAGTGGCGGTATCGACGAGAGACAGATGATTGACACCCCAGGACGCACCGGGGGGCGACTCCACCTGATCCAGGATCAGCGTTTGTTCACCGGCCCCGAGCAGTCGCGGAACTGATACCACGTCCCCGGGCTCGATAGATCCCGGCGTCGGCAGGGAAACCGACACCCGCACACTGGGATTCGGATCGCGCAGATCCGCCTGCATGAATCTGCCCGGCGACCGCCACCAGCCGACCACCGTATTGCGCAGGGGGAAAATCCGATCGCAGCCGCACTCGACCCGCCCGGGCAGCAGCACGCCGCCATCCACCCGCATCGCGGTGAGCACGCCGGACTCATCGAGTGCGTAAATATGCGAATTATCCTGCGCGAAACCAGCATCGGTATACGCGCCGCGGTATCGAGCGATGACACGCTCGGGTGTTGCCAGGACCAGCTCCGTGCGGGAGCGGAAGACGAACGGCCGGTCCGCAGCAGCCGATAACGCGGAACTACCGCTGAGCATAGGTACTTTCATCGCCGCCGATTCGGATATCCGGCCCGCACATCCCGCGGCGATGAGCACCCACAGGATCAGCGCCACGGCGGGCGCGTCACAAATACCCGCGAGCCTGGATCGCGAGCAAACCGATCCCGGAACCGCCGTCCAGGTGCCCACGGCACTCATACCTGCGCCTCGCGAGCGCTCAGCTCCGGCATACGCTCGGCTCATTGCAGCACCTCCAGGGCCCGCCGGTAGTACGCCTCCCGGGATTCCATGCCGTTATAGCCGCCGTTCACCGCGCGGGTGACCGCGGCGAAGTCGCCCGCGTCGGCCAGGACATTGATATTTCGCGATGTCCAGTACCACTGCCCGATTCGTACAAACGAAACCCACTCCTCCAACTGGGCGATGAGCGGAGCCGGGCCGACACCCAGCTGCAGGTCCCGCGGGTGGACGTAGACGGAGTGCTCGACGCCGACGATGCGCGGTATTGCCGATTACCGCCTATTCCGCGCGAGCGGCGGTCACCGCCGCCGTGGGCGGGGGGACGCTAGTCAATAGGCACCAGAAGCGCGTCCAACATCACCCGGTCCTCACTACCCGGAACCTCACCGAACCCAACCTCTACGTGCGTCACTACCCCACCACACTGGCGGCCCAGGAACTCCGTATACGCCGCCAGCCCGCGCGACCGGTCGGATCGCCAGTCCGTAGACGCTCCCCGCGCAATCTTCGGGCGCCGATGCGTGAACCCCGCTGCCGTCGCCAGCGTTACCACGAACACGCCATGCCCGTTCGTCGCCTGTAGCTTCTCCCAGTCGTGCCCGAACCAATCGGTCGAGCCCTTCTCTTGGTTGCTGAGAAAAAAGTGAGTGAACGCAGACTTGAACTCCACCACCGTCTCATACACGCGCAGATCGAACCGCACCCTCGGCGCACCCGCGACAGCCACCTCACGGTCGATCGCCGCAGGCGGCACCCCGGCCTCAACGAGTCGCAGGATAACCTCCCAGACCCACTGAGATTCGCCCTGAGCGAATGAACTCACCAGTGCGAGCCTGGCGCGGCCGGGCGGATCACCCCCAATAGCCGCCAGGGCGCTAGCTATCAACTCAACTGACCGGCCCGACCGGCCCGAGACGTGATCGTGAAGATCCACCTCCATATGGTCCCATGCTCCGTGCGCCGAGATCAGTTGCGGCACAAATACCCGCAAATGCCGAATATCGGGCGTTCGTCGGCTGACTCCCACGCCCTGGGGAGGTCAGTGCACGGCGTACTCGGCACGCCGTCGGTCTGTAGCACAGCCGACGAGCGGCTCTGTTCGCGTACGTCCAGGCGCCGCTCGTTCACATCGAATCGCCGGAACCGAGCGAGTAGCCGCGTTCCGTGCATATTGAACCGGACCCGGAACGCAGGGATTCGGCGCCGGGATTGTAGGTACAGTCAGCGCTGGTGAATCGTGTCGCCGGATCCGGTGGCGGAGCGAGACTGGCGATGTAGACTGCATTTCCGGGCGCGGTGAGGCACCGACAAGGATAATGCAGCGGAAATTGGCCGCCGGCGAGAGAGAAGTGAATGGTGAGCCGACAACCGTATCGGTTGTGGAGCCGGGCACGTGCATGGTGTCACTACGAGCTTCCTGTCGAGAAAGAATGGCTACCAGCGATTCGCAGCCTGCTTCCGGAGAACGTTCCGGGAGGCAGCATAGATCTGAGGCCTGATGTCGAACTGATCCCTGAACCGGCCGGACCACGAGGCCGGTGGTCGATATCCGTTCGGACCATGGACCGGACGATCGGCTACCTTCCCGCCGATACGGCTGAGCAATGGGCCGGCGTCGTACGGCGAGTCGTCGCATCAGGCTACATACCGACGACCGCCAGCCGGATTTGGGCCAGCGAGTACGACGGTTGGGACGGTATCGAATTCAACGCAGACGTGCGGCTGGCTATCGACACGCCGAGCACCGCGCTTCCGATGAACGATCCGCCCATCGCGCCTTACGCCATGCTGCCCCGATCCGGCATCGTGCAGGTGACGAAAGAGGACGAACACTTCGACGTGCTGATGAAGCACGTTCCCGAAGACGGATACGGTCTGCTGTTCGCCACTCTGCACGAGAAAGTTCCGACCACCGGGCGCGCTAAACCGCATGTCGAGGTACGCATAGATGACGAGCGAATAGGCCAGCTGGCACCGCAGATGAGTCAACGTTTTCTACCGATGATCAGACACCTGGCGGGCAGACATCTGACCGTGGCCTGCTGGAGCGATATCACTGGCTCGTCGGTCGCAGCGGAAGTCCGCATCGACGCGATCAAGGCCAACGAAGCGACGGTAGAGATCCTGGATGGACCGCCGGTCACCGTTGATCGCCTGGTGGCAGGGTCGGCCGATCCACTCAGCTACGACCTAACATTGCTCCAACCACTACTCACCCCTCTCCTGCTGGTCCAGCCCAGCTCGCCACCTATACCCGCCGAACCACCCGACGGATCTGTTGTCCGGTTCTCCAGAGGCAACGGGCACTACACCTACGTGGCGGTCCGCAGGCACAACCAATGGGAGACCACTTCGTCCGGTAGCGGAGGGTCGATCACCGAATTGATGTCATGGCAGAACTTGGCATCACAGGTCCGCAAGTTCGAGATCGCTACGACATGGGCCCCTGTCGCAGGATTCGGCGATCCACGAATCCGTGAACACCTTGCAGTTGTGCGATTCATGATCGGCGACCTTTACCTGGCCGCAGTCAATATCCGTGCCGATGGTCGACCCGAGGGCGACTGGTACACAACCATCACCGACCATACCGAGAAACGAGCACCCCTCGGCAGCCGGACCGATTGGTCCGAAATCGTAAAGAACGGGCAACACATCCAGATCGCGGCCGTCTGGGCACCGCTCACCTAGGCATATGCCTGAACGCACGGATCGAATTTATGATTCACAAACAATGAACCGAATGCGCCATATTGCCGATGAGCGAGTCTGTGGGAAGCGTTCTGGATAATGAGTTCTGTGTGTCCGGAATTCCGAAGGGCGCAGCGTGTCTCGGCAACGATGCGAGTGGCGCGGATGCCCAGATAAGTCAGCTAGGCGGTGCTTGCCCTGGCGTGTGGAGCATCGGGCGCCGGGCGGGGCTGGATGGTCACGCGGAGGAGCCCGGCGGTTCAGCCTGGTTCCCCTCTTCCTCTTGTTGGTTCTGCGTCGATGGCCAATGAGTTTTGTTGTCGCTTATGACATTGGCGATGGTCGCTTTGGTGAGGATCGCGGTGGTGAGATCTACGTTACTGAGGTTCGTCGCGATCAGGTCCGACCTGGTCAGGTTCGTCCTGAGCAGGATCGCGTCGGTGAGATTCGTGCGAGTCAGATCCGCGTCGGTGAGGTCCGCGTCGGTGAGATCAACACTGTGAAGGTCCGCGTCGCGGAATTGGGTACCGACCAGCCATGACCTTTGCATATGAACTAACTTCACTTTAGCCCACGACTCCTTTTTGTCCGTAGACATCTGGCGCCGCTCGGCGATGATTCGGACGATCGTCTGTCGAACTTCCCGATCATCCGGGGTACTCCCGGGCACGCCGACGAACGGAACCCGAAGATACGCCCGGAGCAGGTTGATGCAAGCGTCGCGTTCATCATCATCAGGAATTTCGTGCCAATCGTCAGCGAGAGACCGAAGGGCGTAAACGCCTGCTATCCGGATCGGTGGCGCCTCCGAGGCGAGCTGTAGGCCAGCAGCAGTGTAGCGATCCCGCAGCTCCCTCTTGATCTGTTGCTCCTTCTGGTCCAGGAACTGTGCCCGCTGTCGCTCCTTCTGGTCCAGGAACTGTGCCCGCTGTTGTCCCAACTGGTCCTCGAACTGCTTTTTCTGTTGTTCCAGATCGTGCTTCTGTAGGTCCAGATTCTGCTTCACGCCCAGGTAGGCGATGTATGCAGCACCGAGTACGAACAGACCGGCCGCGAACGTAAACCCGCCCTGGATGAAGGCTGCAAGGATGCCGTTCCCTCCTTCCGTGGTCACGTGTACCTCAAGCGGCGCTGCGACAGCAGAGGAGGCGACATGCCTTCGATCGTCCTCCAAGAGCTGCCGAACATTCCACACTTTCGGGATGCGCATTCGTACCGATTCCGTGCGACTCGGGTCGGCCGGGTAGATGCCGTCGGTGGTCGATCTGCTCGGTCCGCAGAGGAGGTTCGCCATCCATCGAATGTCCTGTCATGCCGCTGTGCGGGCGCTCGACGGAGTACAGACGTTGACCGGCAGTCGATCTCGTGAACGCGCGCTCATGCCGATTACCGGATGTCGAGTCAGTATCATCTGGAAGTTTGGGCGTGCTGTCAGACGGCGTCCGTACGGCCACCCCGCTGGCGCCAGCGCGGGCAACAGAAGGCTGCTGCTCAGCTCACCTGGAAAGCGTTCCCGGTGGCAGGCAGGCGTTGAGCGGTGTACGACAGTCTGCTGCCTTCGAATTGGCCGAAATTGAACCTCGTGTCTTTGATTAGGTAAGCGCCAATCACCAGCGGATCGTCGAGACGGACGGACTCGCCTACGTTGAACGCGTCGTCGCCGTCGAACTCAAAGCTGGCCTGCAGCCCGTCCAGTTCAAGATTGATCGGCTGGATCAACGGAACGTCACCGCGAACAACCAGCTGCCCGTGGACGTTGACGAGCGCACGGTCGATCAGATCGTCAATGGCATCGAATGCGTCGGCCAGCTCCTTCGGTCGACCGTTCAGCTCAGCGATGACCTCGGCGACACGTTGCCGGCGGTACTCGTTGCGCCGTTCGTTGCGTGCAGGCTCGTACTCGTTGACCACACGCGGATTTAGCAGCGCCCCTACACGGTGGCGTGCGTCGTCGAGGACGTGCCGATCTTGATCGGTCAAGGCTGCCGTGAGATCGGCGTAGCGTTGCCATTCAGCGGATTCGGTGAACGCCGCCACGACATTCTGTGCGCTACTACGGACTTCATGACTGTCGAGTTCGAGCACGACCGCCACGGACGGCGGCGCCGGTTCGGCCTGCAGGTTCGCTTGCAGGAACTGCTGGCTCCAGGGCAGCCGCGGCGAGTATTCAGGCGATCGCCGATAGCCGCGCGAAGAGAATTGCGGTACGGGGATTGCAGGGTAGAGAGGCAGTCGGCTACGCACCCATCCCACCATCAACTCCACCGAGTGCCCGAGCGGCGCGATCGTCCGCAGGTACGCGCGCACTTCGTCGGTAAGTTGGACAAACGGCAACTGTTGGGCAACCTGTACCCATGTGCTCGTCCATAGTGGTGTCTCGGTCAGCACGGTGGCCCCGGCCTGTAGGTTCCGCAGTGCCTCGGTTACGGCATCGTCACTGTCGTTATGCGCGGGATGGCGTGCCAGGAAAGTCTGGACTAACGGGCTGTCCGACCACGTCGCAGCCATTGCCTGCACCGCAGGCCAGACGTCTTCAGTTGACATGATTCACCCTTGTCTATCAACAGTTTTCGCCATGTCGGCAACCGGGATCATAGCCAAGTCCTGCCCACCATCGCGTTGATAATCTGCTGGAGATCTCGAGATGCGCTCTGTGCCGCACTGGTGGTGACGAATGAGTCCACACCGCCGCGACCGGTCCACACCGCAGGGTCGGAGGGGTCACCGACAAGGACTTCCTCCCCGGCGGTGAGCTCGGCGAGCTCACGGAACCACACGCCGCGGTCTCGTTCTTCGTCAACTTGGTGCTCGGAGATCGCGAACTGGATCTGCTGAGACGCCGCCGCCGTCAACGCTTCGCCATCAGAACCGGGCAGTCCCATCTGCGAGGACAAATCGAGACGATGCTGCAGCAGCGCGGTGGAGTGCGCCGCGAGCATCGCGCGCGACTCCTGCAGGTTCTGCGGCACAGGGACACCCGACAATGCGGGCGCGGTGAGATGTTGTTCAAGCCAGCGGTGCCAAATGCGAACTGCGACCGTCAACGGCCCTTGCCCGTCGGTCAGCGGGAATGTCCATCCCGACTCGAACACGGCGCGATCGGGCGCCGCGCTTCCCAACCAGCCTTCGACGCCGACTCCGACGGTCGCCACCACCCGTCCGTTCGTGTCCTGCCAGTAGGCGACCGTCGGACGGGTCTGGGTGGTAGGGAGCAGGTGGTCCAGGTGCCGATTGGTCTCATCGAACCAGGCATCCTCGGGCGGGCGCCTCTCGTAGGGCGCGACGTTGACCGCGGTGAACGGCAGATCCCGGGTAAGTCGATCGGCCAACCCGACAGCTATTCCGGAGAGTTGAGCCAGAAATCGCGCCCGGGCCCGATCATGTTCACCAAGCCGGTCGGGCAACTCCGCAAGCGAACGACTCAACGCTACTGCCGCCAGAAAATCGGCAAACGAGTCGTGAATCGGACGAACCGCATCGAAGGGCGCCGACCGGACAATCCCTGTTTCAGAACCGAATTCACGCAGACGCCGCACGGTCACCGAATGACCGGCGTCGGTGAGCCGCTGGGCGGATTGGTTCAAGAGCGAACCCCACTCGAGGGTGTCGCAGTAACGCTTCTGCCCATCGAGGAGTGTGGCGTAGGCCATCCCGAGCCCGGCAATAAGAACGCTGGCGTCGGGGTAACCGTACTCTTCTGCAATATTCGAGATCACCGTGTGGAAGATCAGGGCGGGACTGGACGCGGTGCCCTTCAACGCAATCGCCCGGGCTCCCAGCAGCAGCATCAGCGGGTTGCTCGCCGCCTCGTGCATCACATGATCGACCTGACGGACCAGCCACTGCGCGGTATCGGTGTCTAGCTGATAGAAGCTCTCCACGATCCGGCACTGCTCGTCTTCAGACATCGGACAGACCATGAGGTCGGTGGTGGTGACCGAGCGGGTAAGCATGGCACGCATCGCCGTGAACCCGCGCCCGATCAGTACCAGGTCGGCACGTCGGTCCGCCGTCAGGAACTGTTTGAACTCATCCTCGAGTTCCTCCCGCGTCCCGGCTGGGATCTCGGTTACCCCGTCGACGGCGATGACGACGTCGGGGTCGGCCAAAGCTGCGGTACCCACTGCGGGATGAGCACCGATGAAGGTGTGCCGGTTAAGCCCTCCTGCGACCAGCGCCGCGAGCCGGCCGGGTATGTAATCCTCGGCGCTGACCGCGATCACCACCGCGCCGCGCTCGGCCGCGCGGCGCTGCATGTCGAGTACGACCGTGGACTTCCCGCTGCCCGATGCCCCAGCCAACAAGCGGACCGCATTTTTTTGTGCCCAGTTCTCCAGAGGCTGCGGCTCGGCTGCCGACCCGATGCCGATGGCAACGTCCGGCCGACACGCCAGCTCGACCGGTGAGACGTCGGGGCGTGCGCGGACCGACGCGCAGAAGTTGCTCTTGAGCGAGGCATCCCATCGCGTGCTCGGTATATGGTCTTGCGGCGTTGCCAGCAACGCCAGCACTTCGTCGCGCGTGATGATCCGGGCGTCGTCGTCGCCCAAGCCGCTGCGTTCGGTGACCGTGTTGACCAGCTCGAGTACAACCCAACGACCCCGTTCTTCGGCTTCGGCCGTGCTGGTCACGTTGGGTAGGAGCGCCCTGGCGCGCGTCTGCGCCGCGTCGATGAGATCGGCATAGGCCAGCCCTTCGGCGCGAATAGAGGCCCGCGTCAGGGACTCATCGCTGACGACTACGCCTCCCGTCTTACCGGCGATGAGCTGGCGGATATCGTGCAGGTCGCCCGACGCGGCCCGTTCCAGCGCATCGCGCACTTTCACGCCCGTCGGGCCGAGTCGCCCGTCAGTGACGAATTCATAGGTGGCCCCGGGATTATCACCCGCCATCCCCGACCAGCGAACCAGCTCGTTGATGAGCTCTTGCTGACCCCAGGTATCACTTTGATTGCGCAGCTTAAATTGAGAACCTTTGACGAGATGTCCATTCTGCGAACGGATTTCGACGTCAATGATGTCGTTCTGCGCCTCGACGCGGATGGCGTGCAGGCTGGGGTCTGTGGCAATGGTCAAGGCCATTTGCACGGCCTGGGCATGCTGATAGGCGAACCCTGCCGATGCATCGACACCGCCCATAGGGTCTGCATCCTTCCTGGACAGCCCGGGCTGACCCCAGCCGCAGATTCTATCGCCGTCGCTGTGGTGGGCCGTCGGCGACTCGGGGTAGTCCGGCGGGGTCATGACGAGGTAACGTCAGAGGACCAGACGTCCAAGCCTGAGCCGGAGCCGACATTCGTTCCACAACCGGGCAAGCGCCGGTTCTTTCGAGCGCCGCATGCGCCTACGCTAGATCCCACACGGCTTGAAGCACCGCTAATCGGTCACGGCATCCAGTACCACGCTTTGGCGAACGCCTACACGGTATCCATGGCGATGCCGCGATCACACCACGCTGTATTGCCGCGATCCGGTCGTTTCACAGGGCCGTAAGGATTGCCCGGCAGTCGATCTCGCGTACCGACCGGTAGCAGCCGATTACCGTGCGGATCCCGGGCGAGATTGGCGAGCTGCTGCCGGGTAGGTCTACCCGGCTACCCGCCGCGCCGACTGGCAAGAAACAATTTCAGATCGTCGGCCTGGACGCGTGTCGGTGGTCGGCTAGACCTGTCCAGAGAGATCTGTTGGGGCGCTTGGGGTTAGGGCGGTCGCGTATCCGTCACTTGACTCATTCGGACTATTCGGGCATCCGACCTGAGCATGCACCCATTGCGGAATGATCTGCGGCTGTGAGCGAAAAGCAGGTCTACCTCGTGGCCCACGTCGGCCGCCGGACCATCGACAGCGCGTGGGACAACGAAGACGACGCACAGAAACGCGTGGCGGAACTCGGAACCTCCGGAGAGCTCGTCGCCTTCGCCCTGAACCAGAATGACGGCTTCCGGCCGACACCTCCCCGAACCGGGGCTTTCGCCAGCCACTCCACGAAAGTCACGTTCGAGTTCACGGCACACGACGAGGACGAAGGCTACGAAGACCTCTGGTGTGAACTAGAAGCAATCCGCGACGAAGCGAAGGAGCGCGACTTCGACACCAATCTGCTCCGAGAACCAGTAGTCAGCACGAACACCGCGTCGGTCAGTGGCTTCGAGTACGACAACGACGGCGGCTATGGCCCCGGTAGCTACTTCATGCACGCCATGAGCAAGGACGACTGAATCGACTCATGCCGGTGAACGCCGGTGAGTGATCCGGTCTCGGGGATACGGCACTGAGGTTCGACGACAACCACTACGACTGGTGCCAGATCCGTGCAGCAGCCCCGCGCTACGATTTTGCCGGTCAACTTCACTGCCCGTCAGGCACACGCCGACCTGGACTGGACGACCGCATGCTGACATCAGTCGACAAAAGTGAGCGGTAATGCCGCTTATCGAGCGGTTTTCAGCCATTCACAGCTTCCGCGGCAGATTCCGGCCTGAGACAACAGCTGCCCGCCGAACGACGGGCAGCCACCAACGGAGGCGACGGATGCAGGCAACGGGCATCAATCAGGCTTCCGATAGCCGGATCCCGCATCAACCGTCAGCGCCCCACCAAAAATCACTGGTCAGCACCGGTACCATCCGCATGGTGCCCCGCCGGGGGCACCATGAACACGGGAATGGATTCCCCGGGTGTTGTGGGTCAATGTACAACTATCGGCTGGGCAATTCGGAAACCTACATCCGGGCTTGCCGCGAGTTCGGGATCGCCCTCGAGATCCAGGCCCAGGGCCTGGCCGGCCGCACGATAGTTGCCGCGGCCGGTCAGCTGTATGGGACCGCGGCCGTGGTAGCGCGGGCCGTCGCCCGGCTCGGTATTGCCGGCTGCGGCGTTGGGCTGGCCCGGGTCGTACTGGTGGAAGTAGTCGTCGTCGCCGAGTTCCTCGAAGTACCGGAGCTGGCAGCTCTCGTGCGCCAGCTGCGCGAGGAATGCCGCCCGCCGCTGCGGGGTGGTGATCCCGCCCTCCTGCATGGCGGCGTCGAGCGCGGGCAGATACTGCTGCGCCCGATCCATCGGCAGGTCCGGCATGATGCCAACCAGCTGTTCGGCCGAGATGCCGCCCGGCTGGGCGATCACATCCTGCGGCGGCGGCGCGAATACTGTGGCTGGGGAATCGGTTTCTATGCTGGACTCGCCCCCCGACGCCGCACCGCTCGGCCCAGATGCCGGCCCCGCATCGACTCCCCGCATTGGAGCATGCTGCGCAGCAGCAGATTCCGCCGATGGAGCCGTATTCCCGCCGCCAACCGCCGCGGGCACAACTGAAGCGGAATTCTCACCCCCACCGGCGACCGGGCCGGGCACTGCTGGAACCGAGGCTCCGGCGGTTTGCTCGGGCCGGTCCGCAGGCCCCCGAGGATCCACGCCACTCGTCTGCGCTGGTGCGCCAGGCCGCGATGTACCGGCGGCCTCCGCGGCGGCCTGCGTCGATACGCCGGACTGCATCGCGTCGCCGGGGCCCCCGACGACGGCGTCGGCCAGATGCCGCAGTTCGCGGCCCACGGCCGCGATGGCCTCTTTGCCGCGCTGCTCGGCGCGGTCGACCGCGGCCACGGCCTCGCCGATGACCTCGGCCCATTCATCATCCGCCGCGGATTCCGCGGTGACGGCCCAGTCCTGCGCGACCCGGCAGCCGGCCGCCTCGGCATCGGCGACGTAGTCCAGCAGCGCCAGCGCCGTGTAGTGCAGATCGGACAGGGCCCGCACACCGGCATCGCGCAGCCCCTCGGCCTGCTCACACAGCATCTGGTTGTGGTGATGCGCCGCCTCGACGGTGGCGAGCACCGCCTCGAAGGCCGCACCCCGCCAGCCGTCGCCGTCGAGCCGATGACACTCCGCACGCACCGCGGCGGACAGCGACTCTACATCGCCTATGCGCCTGTCGAATTCGACGCGCACCCGGTCGGCCGCCTCCAGGGCACGCCAGCTCATCAGGACCGAACGCGGCGGGGTCATATCCGAACCTCCAGCCCGGCGAACAGCCCCGCATGCGCGAGATCGGCCTCGACGTACGCGCTCAGCGCCCAGTCGGTGTGCTCGGCCAGGCGGCCGAAACGGTCGGCGCTGCGCTGCACGAGCTCGGATGCGGTACTTGCCGATTCACCCCACGCATGTACTGCCGCGCTGTGCGGAACCAGCTCCGCGAACAGCCCGATGATCCCGAGCGCGGCGCCCGAGGCGCCATCGATCTCCCGGAAGGCCTGGCGCGCAACGGTTCCGAACCGCCGCACGGCATCCATATCGACAACACACGAATTCGACATCTATCCCCCTTGCTCGAATGTTTGCCCCACCAACACCCGGCACCGTAATCAACTCCGCCGCCGCTGTCACGAAGGTATGCACAGCCGCACCCCCTTTCGACAAACGCACCCCTTACGGTGGCTACGCGATGCGCGAATGCCTCGACAAAGCTCACCGGATGCGTGCATACCGATACGGGACCAAATGGTCTTGTCCGACCGGCCCGGTACGCTCGCATACGGACGGGGGTGGCAGTGCCCCTGCACGACCCAGAGAGTGCGATATGGCCAAACGACTTGCAGTCCTGCTGGCAATGACAGCAGGACTATTCCTGACGACCACGGGTCTTGCGGCAGCCGGTCCGGTCACCATTCACGACGCCGCCGGCATTCTCGATAGTGGGCAGGTGACCTCCGCCGGAAACGCACTGTCCGACCCGGTGGAGATCTACACCGTCAATGCTTTCTCGGGCGGTTCGGCCGCTTTCGACAGTGAGACGAGCAAGGATCTCAAGGGCCCGACCGACGTGGTGATCGCCATCAACACCAAACCTCATCAGGTGGCGATCCGAACCGGTGCCGACTCCCACATCCGGGACACCTCGGCGGCGCTCCAGGCGTTCAAGAACGCATTCGGCACCGGTAATTACACGGGCGCGGCGGTAGCTGCGCTGCAATCGCTGGCAAGCACCGCCAATCAGGCGGGACCACACAGCAATGCCTCCGGCCCACAGGCCGCGCACTATCAATCCAGAAGCAGCGGTCATGTCGGCTGGCTCGGCATCCTGTGCCCCGTAATCGTCATCGGCCTGATCGTGGCGGCCGTGGTGGCCGTATTCCGCCGTCGCGGCCGGCGTGGTGGCAGCTTCGGCGGTGGCGGCTTCGGCGGGGGCATGCCCGGCGGTGGCGTACCCGGCGGTTACGGCCAGGGCGGATACGGCGGCGGTTACGGCCCCGGCGGCTATGGCCCCGGCTACAACCAGGGCGGCGGCATGAGCCCCGGAATGGCCGGCGGCCTCGGCGCGGCGGGCGGCGGCCTGCTCGGCTATGAACTGGGCAAGATGGAAGGCCGCGATGAAGAGCGCGACCGTGGCGGCTACGACCAGGGCGGCTACGACCAAGGTGGCTACCAAGGCGGGGGCGACCAGTACGGCGGCGGCGGGGGCGATGCCTACTTCGGCGGCGACAGCGGCGACGGTGGTGGCGGCGGATTCGACGGCGGCGGGGGTGGATTCGACGGCGGGGGCGACGGCAGCTTCTGACGCAGCGGTTTCCGGGACCGCGACTCCTCATGCTGCGGCCCGGGATCAGCGGCTGGCCGACACGCCGACTTTTCGAGGTGGCTGCTCGAGCCCGGGCAGCCACCTCCGAAGCGGCGGCTCGGGGACACCGTCGATCTCCAACACAATGGACAACCGCGCCGCACTCAGCGGAAGTCACGCGAACGCGAGGCCATGCGTAAATCCATGCGCTGCAGATGTTCCGCGACAACGCTGACCGCACCCTCGGCGTTCTGCACGCGCCCGCGCACCAGCAGCGCGGGCGCGCCCTGGGCGATGCGGCGATAGCGCTGCCACAGCCCCACCGAGCACACCACGTTCACCATGCCGGTCTCGTCCTCCAGGTTGAGGAAGGTGACCCCGGCCGCGGTGGCCGGCCGCTGCCGATGCGTGACGGCCCCGCCCACCAGCACCCTCGAACCATCCTGCACCGCAAGCAATCCGGCGGCCGGGATCACCCCGAGCGCATCCAGATGCGGGCGCAGGAATTCGGTCGGATAGCTGCCGGGCGATACCCCGGTCGCCCAGACATCGGCGGCGGCCAGCTCCAATTCGCTCATACCGGGCAATGTGGGTGCGCCGGTGCCCGCGCCGGTGCCCGGCAGCCGGCCCGCACGCTCCCCGGCCGCGGCGCCCGCGGCCCACAGCGCCTCGCGGCGGCCGATCCCGAGACTGCCGAGCGCGCCCGCGGTGGCCAGCGATTCGGCCTGCGGCACCGTGAGTTCCGCGCGACCGGTCAGATCCAGGAACGAAGTGTAGGGCCGATCCGCCCGGGCGGACACGATCCGCTCGGCCAGGTCCGCGCCGATATGCCGGACCGTGGCCAGCCCCAGCCGCACCTGTGCGCTGCGCTCCAGCGTGGCCGCGGCGAGGCTGTGGTTGATATCGGGACCGCGCACCACCACCCCGTGCCGCCGGGCATCGGCGACCAGCGATTGGGGGGAATAGAAACCCATCGGCTGGGCGTTCAGCAGCCCCGCGCAGAACGCCGCCGGATGATGCAGTTTGAACCACGCCGAATAAAAGACCAGCGCGGCGAAGCTCTGCGAATGACTCTCCGGGAAACCGAAATTCGCAAAGGCATAGACCTTCTCGTAAATCCGATCCGCCAATTCACCGTCGATGCCGTGTAGTTCACGCATACCGGAAAAGAAACGCTCCTGAAGTTGCTCCATTCGCTGCGGCGATCGCTTGGAGCCCATTGCCCGGCGCAGTTGATCGGCCTCGGCCGCGGTGAAGCCGGCCACGTCCACGGCCATCTGCATGAGCTGCTCCTGAAATAGCGGCACGCCGAGCGTGCGCGCGAGCGAATTCCGCAGGGCCTCATGGTCGTAGGTGACCTCCTCGACGCCGTTGCGGCGGCGGATGTAGGGATGCACCGAACCACCCTGAATGGGGCCCGGCCGGATCAGCGCCACCTCGACGACGAGATCGTAGAATTCACGCGGCTTCAGCCGCGGCAGGGTGGCCATCTGGGCCCGGGATTCCACTTGGAACACCCCCACCGAATCGGCACGCGAAAGCATCTCGTAGACAGCGGATTCAGCGATATCGAGCCGGTGCAGTTCGATTGTCACGCCCTCGTGCTCGCGCACCAGATCGATCATGTAGTGCAATGCCGAGAGCATGCCGAGGCCGAGCAGATCGAATTTAACCAAACCAGCTGCGGCACAGTCGTCTTTATCCCACTGCAGCACGCTGCGGCCGGGCATCCGGGCCCACTCCACCGGGCAGACGTCGGCGATGGGGCGGTCACAGATCACCATGCCTCCGGAATGGATACCCAGATGTCGTGGCAGTCCCTCGATTTGGCCCGCCAGCTGCAGCACCTCGGCGGGAATATCGATATCGGTCTCCTGTGCGACCCCGTGCCAGCGGCTCACCTGTTTACTCCATGCATCCTGCTGCCCGGTCGAAAAGCCCAGCGCCCGTGCCGCATCGCGCACCGCTGATTTACCGCGATAGGTGATCACGTTGGCCACCTGGGCGGCGTATTCGCGGCCGTAGCGAGCGTAGACATACTGGATCGCCTCCTCGCGACGATCGGATTCGATGTCGATATCGATATCGGGCGGGCCGTCCCGCACCGGCGACAGAAACCGTTCGAACAGCAGATCATTGTCCACCGGATCGACATTGGTGATGCCGATCGCGAAACAGACCGCGGAATTCGCCGCCGAACCCCTTCCCTGGCACAGGATGTCGTGGTCCCGGCAGAAGATGACGATATCGTGCACTACCAGGAAGTAGCCCGGGAAGCCGAGCTCGCCGATCACCCGCAGCTCGTGGTCGATCTGCCGGTACGCCTTGGGGTTTTCCCACGGCGGACCGTAGCGCCGCACCGCGCCGGCATAGGCGAGCTCGCGCAGCCAGGAATTCTCGTCATGCCCGGCGGGAACGTCGAAGGGCGGCAGTTGCGGCGCGATCAGCCGCAGATCGAAGGCGCATTCGCGGGCCAGGACCGCGGCATTGGCGACCGCCTGCGGGCAGGATGCGAACAGCCTGGCCATCTCCGCGCCGGAGCGCAGATGCGCCCCGCCGGAGGGGGCGAGCCAGCCATCCATCCCGTCCAGGCTGTGACGGGCCCGTACCGCCGCCATCGCCATCGCCAGCCGGCGCTGCCGGGGAGCGGCGAAATGTGCTGCGGTGGTGGCGATGACGGGCAGGCCGACCCGATCGGCCAGGGCGATGAGCCGGGCATTGCGCTCGTCGTCCTCCGGGATGCCGTGAGAGGTCAGCTCCACGCTCACCCGGTCGGCGCCGAATCGCTCCATCAACTCCCGCAACGCCACCTCGGCCGCCGCGTCGCCCTCCGTAAGCGCCTGGCGCACATGGCCCTTGCGGCATCCGGTGAGGATCTGCCAGTGCCCGCCCGCCGCGGCGGACAGGCGGTCCAGGTCGTAGCGCAGGATCCCCTTCTCCCCGCCCGCCATGTGGGCGGCAGAGATCTCCCGCGACAACCGGCGATAGCCCTCCTGCCCGCGTGCCAGCACCAGCAGATGCGGCCCCGCGGGATCCGGTGCCCCCGCGCGCGGTTCGGAATCGACCGATCCCACCCCTACCCTTCGCCGCGCCTGTATCGCATCATTCCGGCTATCCCCCTTGCGATTCCGGCCACCCGCCTCGTCACTCCGGCGGGACGGCGAAGGAGATATGCCACGGGATGACGACGATGGTGCGCCCAGCGACAGCTCCGCGCCGAACACCGTCGGCAGCCCCCATTCGGCCGCGGCCTCCGCGAATCGCACCACCCCGTAGAACCCGTCGTGATCGGTCAGCGCGAGCGCCTCCAACCCCAGCCGCACCGCCTCCTCCACCAGTTCCTCGGGCTGACAGGCGCCATCGAGGAAGCTGTAGGCCGAATGTGCATGCAGCTCCGAATACGGCACCACCGGCTCGCCGGACGACGGCCGCTCCCCCGCCCGATATTCCCCGCGCTTACGCGACCAGGCCGGACTGTCACCGCCATCGCCGGGGGGCTCGGGGGTGCGACCGGGACGCCCGGAGAGCACCCGCTCCATCTCCGACCAGCTCGGCGGACCGCTACCCCAGCCCATAACCCACCTCCAGCAAACCATCCGGTATCGAACATACATTCGATAGACATCTTGCCTGATGTGTCAAGCTTCCGGGCGGGCCCGGTAAACGACCTCCATACTTTCCGGCAGCGCTGGAACATCGCGAGCGCCCGCAACCATCGGACGTGCGCTTCGAGAGCCAGGTTGTCCGGACTGTGACGAACTCGTATTGGCGCCAGAACTTACCGTGAAGTAAGTTCGTAATACCTCGACCTGCAAGGGAGCAGCAGTGATGACCGACAATCGCGCGGCCGAGAACTACTTGGCCCGCCGGCGCGCCCGCCGGGATCTGACCGGCAAGCACGTGCTCATCACCGGCGCATCCTCCGGCATCGGCCGGTCCGCCGCGCTCGCGGTCGCCACGAAGGGCGCGGTGGTGCTGCTGCTGGCCCGGCGCGAGGACGAACTGGCCGCCGCGGTGGACGAGGTCAGGGCCGCGGGAGGGCAGGCATACGGCTACCGCTGCGATGTCACCGACGCCGAATCGGTCGAGCACACCGTCAAGACGATCCTCGACGAGCACGATCACGTCGACATGCTCGTCAACAACGCCGGGCGTTCCATTCGCCGCGCCGTGCACCGCTCCACCGACCGGATGCACGACTTCGAGCGCACCATGGCGGTCAACTACTTCGGCGCGGTGCGGATGACGCTGGCGCTGCTACCGCAGATGCGCGAGCGCAAGTTCGGCCATATCGTCAACATCTCCAGCGCCGGCGTGCAGGTGGCCACCCCGCGCTTCGCCGCCTACCTGGCCTCCAAGGCCGCCCTGGACAAGTTCGCCGAGGTGACCGCGGCCGAAATGCTCGCGGACAACGTCACATTCACCACCATCCACATGCCGCTGGTGCGCACCCCGATGATCACCCCCAGCGGCAATCAGGGCCCCTCGGAATCCCCCGAATGGGCCGCGGCGACCATCGTGCGAGCCCTGTCCGAACGCCCCAGGCGCATCGACGTGCCGCTGGGCACCCTGGCCGAATACGGCACCCTGTTCGCCCCGCGCATCAAGGATCGGGTCCTGCACCGCTACTACCGCGCGCTGCCGGACTCCCCCGCCGCCAAGGGAGAGACGGCCCCCGACCCGGATGTGGACCCGGAATCACTTGCACCGCAACGCAAGCCGCGCCGCCCTCAATCACCGGCCGGACGGGTCACCCGCACCGCACTGCGTCGCGCCGCCCGACTGGTCCCCGGCACTTATTGGTAGGCGTCCGGCCTAGCGATCACGCACCCAGACCATCCCCCGCCCGCTCTCGGCCGGGGCGCGCTGCTCGCGGGCCTGGATCCGATCCAGCCGGTAGCCGAGGCGGCGGGGCACCGCCGCGCTGCGCTCATTGGCTGCGTCGCAACAGATTTGGATGTGATCGATGCCGGGCAGGGCCAGGGCGATCTCGGTGAGCGCGGCCACCGTACGGGTGATGACGCCGCGGCCGGTGTGCCCGGTGTGGCACCAGTACCCTATCTCCAGCGTCCCGGAGCCGACCCGGTCGTGCAGGCCGAGGGAGGCGAGCAGGATTCCGCCGGAATCGAATACCCCGTAGTTGCAGTTCCCGTTGGCGGGCCAGCCCGCGGCCTGAGCCTGCATGAATTCCCGCTGCTGCGCCAGCGTCCGGGGGCCGTCCAACCACGGCATCCAGGCATGCAGCTGCTCGTAGGACGCCTCGATCGCCCGGAATTGCGCCTCGGAATCGCGCGGCTGCCAGCGCCGAATCACCAAGTCGCCGAGATCGATTCGTTCGGGCGGCGCAACACCCGGCGCCAGCGCCAGCGGCCGTTCACTGTCCATCTCCCGATGGTTCCGCCGGAATCGCTTTCGGGCAACGCATTTTTCACCGGACCATCGCATCGGCGCACCGCACACTCGGCGGCCTCCGTATCCGGGGCGCAGCCCTGGTCCCGGTCGTCCGTCGCCTCGGCGCGCGTTCGGCCGGGATCTCGCGCCGGGCGTCAGTGCCCCAGGAACGGCAGGACCGCGGCGGTGAATTCGCGGTAGCGGTCGCGGTGAATGCTGTGGCCGCAGTCGAAGGATTCGACCGTGCAGTCCGGCACGCGGGTGCGGAACTGCTCCAGCTTGCCGGGGTCGACCATGCCGCCCGGGCCGCCGCGCAGCATCAGGGTGGGCGCGGTGATGCCGGGCAGCGCCTCCCACCATTCCGGATTGGGCTTGCGGAACTGCTCCAGCGCGGTACCGGTCATCGACCGATCGAAGGCCAGCACCGCGCCCGGATGCCGCAGCAGGCTACTGGTGGCGTGCCACAACTCCGGCAGCGTCGGCAGGCGGCGCGTCAGGGCCAGTTGTTCCGCACCCGAACGCAGCGGCAGCGGCTGCTCCTCGATCACCAGGCGGCGCACCAACCCGGGCCGCTCGATCGCCACGCGCGACACCGCGTAGCCGCCGAGCGAATGCCCGACCAGATCCACCGAGGTCAGCCCGAGCCGATCGCACAACTGCAGGATGTCCGCGCCGAATTCGTCGAACCGATAGGAGTCGGTGTGCGCACTGCGCCCGTGCCCGCGCAGATCCGGAACGATCACCCGGCGGCCCAGCCGGACCAGCCGGTGCGCGAACCGATCCCAGGTATGTCCGTCTCCGCCCATGCCATGAACCAGCACCACCGGCGCTCCGGGCGCCGCGCCCGTATCGCGGTAGGCAATACGAGTGCCCCGCAGCGACACCTCGGCAACCATCAACTCCACGATCACCCAGAATACGGGCTCGGTCATGTCCCGCGCCGCCGAATGTGCTCGGCGCCATAGCGACGTCCCGGTCACAGCGGCCTTGACAAAACATACGGTCGACCGCTTCTTTTACGGAGATCGGATCGCGCTCCGGCACGGTCGACCTCCGAACGAAGGACACCCGATGCACAGCGATCGAAGGTTCCGGCTGGTGACCGAACTCGCCGTCGCCAAGAGCAGGCAGGATCTCCCCGCGGCGATGCGCCTGTTCCATCGCGACATGCTGCTGAAATGTCCGCCCTTCGGGACGATCGCCCGCGGGCTGCCCGAGAACGAGACAGCCCTGCGCCGCTTCTTCGCATCGTTTCCCGACTACCACGTCACACTCGCCGGGCACGCGGCCGATGCGGAAGGCCTCGTCTGCTGGGGTACGGGACGAATGACCATGACGGGCAAACGATTCGGTGTCGTCCCGAATGGTGGGCGCGCCGAACTGCCGGTCTTCCTCCGGTTCACCTTCGCCGATGATCTGATCGCGAGCGAGCTGTTCTTCTTCGATCTGGCGGAGCTGTGCGCACAATCGGGAGTTTCCGCGGATGCGGTGCGGCACAAGCTGTTCACACCCGCGTGATAGAGAGGGACAACAACCATGAGCATGAGTACACGCGTGCGGAACATCGGCGCGATCGACACGGCGCCCCTGTTCGACGTCGTCATCGATCTGGCCCCGCGGGTGAATATCGGCCCCGGCCCGTTCGGGCATCGCGTCTTCTTCGGGGCCGCGGGCGGATCGTTCGAGGGGCCGCGGCTGCGCGGTGAGGTGCTGCCGATCGGCGACGATTGGGCGCTGTTCCGGCCCGATCGGGCGATCACCCTGGATGTGCGCCTGATCCTGCGCACCCATGACGATGCGCTGATCCAGATGACCTACGGCGGCCGCTGGATCACCCCGTCCGGAATGCGCGAGGAGATGGCCGATCCGGCCGCACGGCACCGAATCGACCCGGCGCGCTACTACTTCCGGACGAACCCGCTGTTCGAGACCGGCGCCGAGCGGTACTCCTGGCTGAACGACATTGTCTGCGTCGGTTCGGGATACGCGATCGAGGGTGGCATCGCCTACCGGGTCTGTCAAGTCCTCTGACGGGCAACCGTTCTCAGCTCGGCGCGAGCAGATCCTCCATGACCCGGCGCGCCATGGCCACGCCGCGCTCGTCGCCGAGACGCAGGGCGACATTGGCGGCGGTGAGCACGGCGCTCATCTGGAAGGCGGCGAATTCCGGGTCGGCGGCGGCAATGTCGCCGGCATCCACCGCGCGCTGGAACTCGGTCGCCAGGGTTTCCATCCACGCCGCCTGTTGCCGCCGCAGCGCATCCCGGACCGGTCCGGGCCGGCTGTCGAACTCCGGAAGGGTTGCGCCCCAGAAACAGCCACCGGGGAACAGCGGACCGGCGGCATAGTCGATCCACCGCTCGATCAGCGCGCGGACCCGGGCCGCGCCCTCGGGTGCGTGCAGCTCGGGGCGGACGACCGCGTCGATGAAGACCTGCCGCGCCGTCTCCACGGTGGCGAGCTGCAGATCCTCCTTGGTCCGGAACAGGGTCTGGATACCCGCCTTGCTCAGGCCGAGGTCCTGCGCCAGGCGACCGAAGCTGAGCCCGTCGAGCCCGTCGACCGACGCGATATCCACCGCGCGCCGCGTCACCGCCCGCCGGGACCGAGCCCCGCGCAAGAGCCGCCGATCCACGACCGCCCCCTCGGACGCCTTCCCGGATTCAGCCATACGGTCGATCGTATGCCGCCGCCGGGGTCGGCGCGGGCTGACGCCTGGACGAGGCCGCCGAGGCCCTGGTCGAGGACTCCTGGCTATTCGTAGAAACCCTCCACGTGCCAGGTGTGGTCGTAGCCGAGAAGTAACAAAACGCGGACGGCCGCGTCGAGCAGGACCTGGGCACGCACCGCAGAGCCACCGGGGCGTTCGGCGGCCCACCAGCGTTCATCCAACAGCCAGGGACCACCCCAGCCCGTCACCTCCCAATGCTTGCCACCCCAGCGCAAAACGCCCGGCTCGGCGGTGAACAGGCCACGGCCGGTGATCCAGACCTGCTCTCCGGCAACGGTTTCCAGTAGCACCGAGGGGTGATTGAGCAGAACGACGGCAGGGGCCGGCTCGGGCAAGCGACCAGGCCAGGGCAGCGCTGGATCGGCGGCGGGTGTCTGCTCGTCGCCGAGCGCGATCAGCGTGACCCGCTCGGCGGGCCCTCGCCCGCCGCTGAGCACACCTATCCGCACGGCCTCCCCGCCCAGCAGCCCCTGCACCCGCACCAGCGCCCGCCGCGCCCGCTCCTGCTCGTCGCCCACCCCGCCCCACAACCCGAGCTGCAGCGCCCCGGCCGCCACCACCTCGACCGGCTCCAGCCGCAGCAGCACGATCGGAGTTCCCGGCACGCCTCCGCGCAGGGCGCGGTGGGTGAGCCAACCATCCAACTGCCAGCGGATGCGGTCGGCTGTGGCCTCCGGGGTGAGCGGTTCGGCGCAGCGCCAGGTGCGGGAGAGACGTTCTCCGGCAGCGGTTTGCGCGATCACGGTCAGCCGGGTGCAGGCCACCGATGCGGCGGACAGGCGCTCGTGCAGCCGGGCGGCCAGCAGACGGCCGGCGAAGGCGGCGGCGTCGACGCGCTCGATCGGCGGATCGCACGGGTATTCCACGGCCAGATCGGGCGCGGGCGCGGCGGCCGAGGGTGGGCGTTCGGGTTCGGCGCGCGCGCAGCGGTGTGCCGCGATCGCGTCGGCGCCGAAGCGGGAGGCGACCTCGACGGGGGTCAGCGCGGCAAAGTCACCGATGCGCCGTAATCCCAAGCGGTGCAACAGGTCAACCAGATCATCACGGCCCGGACCGGCCAGGCTCGGCTCGACGGCAAGCTCGGCCACCGGCAGCGCAGCCAGGAATCGCGCACCGTCCCCGGCCGGCACGAGGGTGGCGCGGCGCGCGGCAAGGACCGCGGTGGACAACTCGTCCGCGATCCCGATCCAGCATTCCGCACCGATCGCCGCCACCGCATCCACGAGCCGTTCGGCCGCGGCCTCCTCCGAACCGAAGAACCGCGCCGCACCCCGCGCCGCCAGCACCAGCAGCCCGGGCCGTAGCACCTCCACCCCCGGTACCGTCGCATCCACCGCCGCTACCACCGACTCGAACAACCGCGCATCACGATCCGGATCCGCCTGCGCCACATACACATCGGGACATCGCGCCTGGGCCTCGCGCCGCCGCAGCCCGCGGCGCACCCCGTGTGCCCGCGCCGCCTCCGAACACGCCACCACCCGATTGGCGTGCAGCACCACCACCGACCGCAGGGGCGAGATATCCGCCGCCGCGGCCGCCGCGACGGCCGGCCAATCCTGGCACCACAGCGCCAGCACCCGGGACCTGCCCCGCACCCTCACCGGCACACCGATCCCGCGATCCACTCACGATGCCGCATGAGATATCCCAGCTTCCGCCGAGACTGTCGAACCAGATTGCGTAGCAACCCATTCGACCCCGCCGTCGCGAGGCGTCAGGGCGAGCTGGCCGGTGCGCTGCGGGACCGAGCGCCCGCGCACGCACACATTCAGTCGCACCGTGCGCAGGCGGCCGCGGCCGCGCCCCAGTCCGTCGTAGCCGGCGACCCGGGCGTCGATGCGCATCGACGATCCGTTCCAGGCGCCCCCGGTCACTATGAGCGTGGCCCCCTTGCTGCGGGCGCGCGCGGCGAGCACCCGGGTCCGACTGGAGGGCACCGCGCGGCCGTCCAATCCGAGCACCACCAGATCCAATCCATCCAGCAATATCGAGGCAATCTCGAGCGGATCGGGACCCGGGTCGGGCACCACGGCCAGTCGCCCCAGGTGAGCGCCCATCTCGGCCGCGGCGAGCAGGCCGAGCCTGGGCAGGGCGACCACTGCCGCGTGCCCACCGGCTGCGGTCACCGCCGCCAGCAGTCCGGTCAGCAACGAGCCCGCGCCCGAATATTCGACGACCGATCCCTTGACCAGGCCGCCCTCGGGCATCAACTCCCGCAGCGGGGGCGGCACCGGCAGCGTCTCACCTCGCGCGCCCGCCGTCTGGGACACCTTCGCCGAATCCCCCTGCGACACCCCCAGCGGCACCCGCGACGACGCCCCCGCCCCGCGCGCCGGAATCGCGGCCATCCGCCGGCGCAGCTCGTCCAGCCGCTCACGGCTCCCATCGTCGGGCGACCCCATCCTCGACCACCTATCTCCATCGAATGGATACAGCACCGATCCAGCTATCGATATAAATCGAATATACGTTCGATCATCCGTCAGTAGAACCCCGCCCCCTGTCCCCGTCAAGCCGCCTGTGACGACAGGTTTGTCGTGGTCGGTGTCCTCGCAGCCGCGGCGAGGTCACTTGCCCGCAGTCCCCTGTCGTCCCAGTACGACTCTGGCCAGTTCGGCGGGCGTTGCGGTGGTCGTGTCGACGATCTTGTCGTAGGGGTAGCCATGATCGTGCACCGTGCGGAGATGTCTCCCCGAGGACAGATGACAACTCCACGAAGGAGCAAGGCCGCGAACCGGACGCCTACGAACCTCGAGCATCCGAAGCAGGCCAGTCAGGATTGTTTTCGGCTATTCTCGCGGCCGTGACCGAACGCGCCCGCCCCTTCGTCGGCCCCGACTATCTGGTCGCCGGCCGCTATCGTCTGCAGTCCAAGCTCGGCGGTGGCGGAATGGGTGCGGTGTGGCTGGCCCACGACCGGCTGCTCAACCGCGACGTCGCCATCAAACAGGTGCTGACCACCGCCGGACTGAGCGAAAAGGTGGCCACCGCGGTCCGCAACCAGATCATTCACGAGGGCCGGGTGGCGGCCAAGCTGTCGCACGAGCACGCCATCGCCGTCTACGACGTGGTCCTCGACGCCGGGGAACCGTGGCTGGTCATGGAATATCTGCCCTCGCGCAGCGTCGCCAAGGCGCTGGTCCTGGCGGATGCGCTCTCGCCGATCGAGGTCGCGCAGGTCGGCGCGCAGGTCGCCGACGCGCTGGCCGCCGCGCACGCCGCGGGCATCGTGCACCGCGATATCAAGCCCGGCAACATCCTGGTCGCCGACCGCGGCGCCGAGGTCGGCACGGTCAAGCTCAGCGACTTCGGCATCTCGAGCGGCGCCGGGGAGCACTCGGACGAGCCGGAGGATGTGGTCACCGGCACCCCCGCCTACATGCCGCCGGAGGTGGCGCGCGGTGCCCAGCCCACCGCCGCCAGCGACGTGTACTCCCTCGGCGCGACGCTGTACACCGCGGTCGAGGGGCGGCCGCCGTACGGTTTCGACGAGGACAACAACGTCACCATCCAGCGCGCCGCGATGGCGCAGATCACCCCGCCCACCCGCAGCGGCGCGCTCACCGAGGCGCTGTTGCACATGATGGAACCCGCGCCGCAGCGTCGTCCCACCATGGCCGAGGCACGCAACGAAATCCTCACCGCCGTCTTCGGTCCCGGCACGGGGCCCTACATTCTCGGTGCCCCGGTCCGCACCGAGGACGGCACCATTCCGGCCTGGGCCACGCGCAACTCCGCCGCCGGCCTGCGCAGCCCGCACTCCACCCCACTGCCGCGCCCGCCCCGCGCCGCCTCCCCGGCCGCTCCTGCGCCGCAACGGAAATCGGGCCTCAACCTCTCGGCCCTCGGGCCCAACGCCGCACCCCTGGCGATCGCGGTGGGCCTGCTGATCGGCCTGCTCATCCTCATCGTGATCCTCATCGCCGCCATGTAATCTCGGTGTGCTGGTGGCCAGGATTCGGCGGAATTGATCGATCGGCTCGAGTAGGACGTGCCCGCCGCCGACGACCTGTGTCGGATCGGTCCCGATCCGGTGCCGGAGTCCGATCGTCCGCCGTGGCGGTGCTGCGGGTTTGCCTGGGCGCAGTGCTGCGGGGGTGATCTCCGAACGGCAACATAGTCCAGCGAACTACCAGCCCTGCTGACCCTGCTGCGGCGCGTTCGGGTACTGCGGCTGATTCGGAACAGGCTGCGCACCATTCGGATACGCCTGCTGCGGATGCGGTTGCCCGTAGGGCTGCTGCGCCGCATAGGGATTCGCAGCCGGGTAGGGCTGCTGCTGCTGCACGGGCTGCTGCTGGCCGTAAGGCTGCGGGGCAGGCTGCTGCTGGCCGTAAGGCTGCTGCGCCGGATACGCCTGCTGGCCGTAAGGCTGCTGCGCCGGATACGCCTGCTGGCCGTAAGGCTGCTGCGCCGGATACGCCTGCTGGCCATAGGGCTGCTGCTGCGGGGAACCGGGCGCGCCGTACCCTCCGGCGAACTGCATATGCCACTGCTGGATCGTCGCCAGCTTCTGTTCGAACTCCGGATCCTTGACCATCCAGTGCGTCATGGGCGCGAGCGAAATCTTCGCACCGCCCTGGCGCCGAATGAATTTCACCTGCTTGGTGCCGAGCCAGTTCCGTGCGACCACGGACTGGATCTCCGGCCATGGGACAACCGTGGTGCCGTATCGCTTGATCGTCACTCCCTCGGGAGTGAGCGTCAGCGACCACAGCCCACCGAGCCCGTAGTTCACCGCCGACAGTACGAGGGCGAACACGAAGAACGCTATCCCGACCGCAAGACCGTCGGTGAACACACGCAACACACCGAGGATGGCGAATATGACGAGACCGTAGGCGGTGTTCGCCGCGCGCTGCGCGGGTGAAAGCCGAAATTCGAGTGGCGGCATGGGAATCTCCCCCTCTGGTGCGAAAACTTAGTGCCCAGTGATCCTATAGCGCCGAATCGCTGCCCGCCTGACGGCTGATCGGTCCGGCTACCTCAGTCGATACGCCGGCGGTGGGCCCAGCGGGTCAGCGCATTTCGGTTGGACTGCTGAGTCTTTCGCAGCACGTTGGAGGCGTGAGTTTCCACCGTCTTGACCGAGATGAACAGGTTTTCGGCGATTTCGCGGTAGGTGTAGCCGCGGGCGAGCAATCGCAGCACCTCCAACTCGCGCGGGGTCAGCGAATCCAGTTCCGGATCCAGCGGGGGTTCGGGGGCCGGGGAGCGGCCGGTGAACGAGTCCAGCACGAATCCGGCCAGGCGCGGGCTGAATACGGCGTCACCGCCCGCGACGCGCCGGATCCCGTCGGCCAGTTCGGGTCCGGAGATGGTCTTGGTGACATAGCCCCGCGCGCCCGCGCGGATCACCGCGATCACATCCTCGGCGGCATCGGACACGCTCAGCGCCAGGCAGACCGGTCCCGCGGCGCCGTCGACCCGCCCGTTCCCGTTCTCGATGCCCTGCAGCACCGCGACCCCGCCACCGTCGGGCATGTGCACATCCAGCAGCACGACATCCGGCGTGGCCGCCGCGATCCCGGCGATGGCCTCGGCCACCGCACCGGCCTCCCCGACCACCTCCATATCGGTCTCACGGCCCAGCTCGGCCCGCACTCCCGACCGGAATACGGCATGGTCGTCGACTAGAAAGACCCGGACAGCCACAGTTCTCCTCACCTCGGATGGCACCACGCTACCGAGCACATCGTCCAATCATCGGTACTACATCTCGGATAGGTTCCATTCGATCCTGCCGCAGATGACACTGCCGTGGGCCTGGTGGCCGACAAATTTCCGGTCCGCTCACCTCTCAGCCCGGATCCACCGAGGCGCATTCTGAGTGGTCTGCGCGCCTGTGGCGCGCAGACCACGAGGTTGTGGGTAGCTGGTAGCCGCCCGGAGGTGCCGATGTCGCACGACACCTTCGGAAGTCGATGCGGACTTCCGGGATAGTATCCCCAAGTCGCAGCTTCAGCAGCGTCGCCCGATCAGCTCCCGCTCTACCGCACCCGACTTGGCATCGGTGTGCCTGATGAACTCCACGCTGCTGCTGGTAAAGTCCGCCTCGGCTCTGTTTCATGAGTGAGGCCGGGAAGATGTGGTCACTGACAGCCGGTCGGGCACAATGTGTTTCGGCCAATCACCCGTCCGGACATTGGCAATCAACCAGCACACCTCGTTCCGGCACGTCAAGGATGAGCGGGGCGAAGCAGGTCGTATCCCGCCGTTGCCGGAACTCATTCGCGTCGCGTCACGAGAGACCTGCAATATTATTTACAATAGGAGATCGGACGATGACGCCCGAAGCGCTCTTTATCGATCCCGGCCTGTACGGCCAGGGGATTCCGCACGGCTTTCTCGCTCGATTACGCCGTGAATCACCAGTTTCGTGGCAGCCGGCGTCACGTAATCCGGAGGACGGCTTCTGGCTCGTTGTGAGGCATGCCGATGTCCTGCAGGTGAGTAGCAAACCGGAGTTGTTCTCGTCTGCGGAAGGAAATATCCTTCGCTCGTCGCCGCCACCGGAGATGCACGACGGAATGTATGGCATGCTGGCAAATCATCTTGCTACACTCGATCCACCACGTCATACTGTTTGCCAGAGAGCAATCAGGCCATCTTTCGCGAAACGTACCATCGCACGTCTCGAATCGCATATTCGCGCCGAGGTTGTTGATGTGCTCGAGGGTGCGATCACGCGAGGCGAGTGTGATATCGCCCGCGATGTAGCCCTCGAGCTTCCCGTGCGGATAATTCTGGGTACGATCCTCGGCGTCGATGTGGAAGAAAGCCGTAAAATTGTCCAATGGAACGATATGCTGGTGCAGGATACCGGTAGTTTCGCATCCCCAGCCGATGCTCTGACTGCGGCAGAGAATCTGTACGAGCTCGCCCTTGCTCAGCTACGGGCCAGGCGGGCAGAGCCACGTGATGACATTGCTGGTCAACTGGCCTCTATCGTTACCCCGGACGGCCTGCCCCTCACCGATGAAGCGTTCGTCGGCTATTGGTTCCCGCTGGTATTGGGGGCATTCGACACGACCGCCGGCACGATAGCAGGCGCTGTACTGGCTCTTATCGAAAACCCCGATCAGTGGAGCCTGCTTCGCGCCGATCCCAATATTGTACCGACTGCTGTCGAAGAAATGTTTCGCTGGGTATCGCCGGTGAATTATATGCGCCGCACCGCGACACGGGATATTCAGCTGCACGGCCGGAACATCAGGCGGGGTCAGCGGGTACTGATGTCCTACCCATCCGCCAACTACGACGAGCATGTATTCGCGGATCCCTATCGCCTCGACCTCACCCGTTCACCCAATCCGCATCTAACCTTCGGTCATGGGCCGCATTTCTGCCTCGGGTCTCATATCGCAAGGCTCCTGATAACCACGACATTGGAGGAGCTCCGTCGGCGAGTCGGAGAAATCGAACAGAATAGACCGGTGGAGCGGCTCAATTCCAACTGGATTCCCCGAATCAGCGCCCTGCCGGTCTCGCTGCACCGGCCGGATACTACCGCCGGGCGGACTCGGCGTGCGATGGCGATTTCCCATGGCGCTGCGCTCCGGACCGATGGGGCGCCCGCGACACTGTGGGGAGTTCTTCTCCGTGCGGCGCGGACTCACCCTAGCCACGAAGTCACATATATCCGCAAGGATGGCACGAAAACCGCTACACGCTACTCCGACCTGGTACTCCGTGCGAAGGCTGTCGGGCACGGGATCCGTGCGGCGGGGATAAGGCCGGGGGCCAGGGTGTTGCTATGGCTCAGCGATTCACAAGAACTATTGGAGAATTATTGGGGCTGCATTTTCTGTGCCGTTGTCCCGGCTCTGCTCGGCGGTCCGGAACCCCTGGCCCGGGCAGATTATCAGCGGTTCGGTTTTGCTGCGATCATCACCGATGCCGATCGGGTCGCGGCACTCGAGGATGATCTTGTCGACGACAGCGGTTCGCCGGTAAGAATCGTCGCCGGTGTGATTCCCGCCGCCGCGCCGGGCGCCGATGACGAGACGCCACCGATCCCGGACGCCCCTGCGGTCCTGCTCTTCTCCTCCGGAAGTACCGGCGCCCGCAAGGCGATCGCGCTCAGCCACCGGAATATCCTCGGCATGTCCCTGGGCATAGCGCAAATGTGCACGATGTCCAGCGCGGATGTCTTCGTCAACTGGATGCCCATGGATCACATCGGTGGGATCGGTTATGCGCACACCACCGCCGTTGTCGTGGGGGCGAACCAGGTGCTACTCGACAAGAACTTCGTGGTACGTGACCCGCTGCGGTGGTTCGACGCGATCCATGAGTTCCGTGGCACGGTGACCTGGGCTCCGAATGTTGCCTACGGCCTTGTCAACGAACACGAGAACGATATCCGGCATCGTGACTGGGACCTGACCTCGCTCCGCCTTCTCGGCAATGCGGGTGAGGCAATCGTGGCGCGAACGGCCCGGCGCGCACTCTCCTTGTTGATGTCGAAAGGTCTACCCGCCGATGCCATGCATCCGATGTGGGGCATGTCGGAGACGGCCTCGGCGGCGATATCGTCGGACCGCTTCTCCCTGGACAGCACGCAGGACGCCGATCCACATGTCGAGGTAGGAAAACCGATACCCGGGTTGTCTCTGCGTATTGCCGATGCTCGCGGAACCATCGTTCCGGAGGGCGTTGTGGGACATCTCCATGTGCGCGGACAGTCGGTGTTCTCGGGCTACGTCGCAGCCGGCGCCGACCAGCCGTTCGAATTCACCGTGGACGGTTGGTTCGACACCGGGGATCTAGCGATCATGCGCTCCGGTCGTATCACCCTCACCGGCAGATCCAAAGATGTTGTCATGATCAACGGAATCCGGGTTACCGCAGAAGAAATCGAGCTTGCCGTCACACACGCGAACGTCGTCCCCGACAGCGCCGTAGTTGTTGCGTGCGCCGGCCGGATGGCCGATCTGGACAGCGAAGTTCCGGTGATCTTCGTGGGACTAGCGGAAATACAGCGCAGGACGCTGAACCTGATGATGATCGGTGAACAGATCCGGGGAATAGTGGTACGCCGATTCGGTGTGCCGCCGGTCGCCGTGCTGTCTATCCCGCTGGAGGTCATCCCGCGGACATCTATAGGAAAGGTTCAACGATCCAGGCTGGGCGCTCGGTTCGCGCACGGCGAGTTCGACGATGACTGGCTCGCTCGGCCGTCGCACAGGAGTGCCGACAAGACATCTCACGGCACAGAAGCGGTCGAGTCGCGCATTTCGGCTATCTGCCAGGAGATCATGGGGATGCCCGAGATCAGTACCGAAGTCGAACTTATCGACCTGGGCGTCACGTCGTTACTGATGGTGATGCTGCGTCAGGCGCTGGAACGAGAGTTTACCCGGGTGCCCACAGTGGCCGAGCTGTATCGGCTCGGAACCATCGCCTCGATAGCGGCAGAGGTGGCCTGAATCGGGACGCGTAGCGGATTTCGCCCAGCGACCGGTTGGATCCGATGCCGGTGTCCGGGCGAATGGTCTTCCGTGGCCACGACGATCTCCGGGTCCTGTTGAGCGCCGTGTACGGCAGCGTGTCCAATCTGCACTGGCGTCAGACGTTCACGGCAGGCGACGGTACCCGCGTGGTCCTCGGCGACGCCGCTATCGGGCCGGTGCGTTTCACCGGCGCCCCCACCTACGGCCATGGCTGGGTTTGACGCTGCTCGCGGTCGGCGTCCCCCGGCACATCCCGGTCACCACTGCACTCCGTATCAGCCCCGGCACCCGCCTCGGGTGATGCCGTACCGTCTCCCTCCGCACCGTCGGCGGCGAGCGACCCGCTATCGGCATCTCGACCGCCCGGCGCACCAACACCGTCCGCCCCCTCGGAGTCCTTGCGGGGCATGGTGATCCGCACCTCGGTGCCGCGGCCGGGGCTGGAATCGACCACTACCGTGCCGCCGCGGCGCTCGATGCGGGCGTGGATGGATTTGGCCAGGCCCTGGCGGTCGGCGGGGATGTCGGCGGGGTCGAAACCGGCGCCGCGGTCGCGCACGAAGATGCTCACCCGATGCGGCTCTACCTCCGCGAACAGGTCGATGGTCGGGACACCGGCGTGTTTGGCGGCATTGACCAGGGCCTCGCGGGTAGCGCCCAGCAGGGCGGTGAAATGCTCACGGGGCAGCCCACATCCGGTCTCGCCCGGATCCATCGACACATCGCCGACAGTCACGGGGGCGACCTTCACCCCGTGCTGATCCTCCACCTCACCGGCGATGGTGCGCAGCGCCGCGGCCAGGCTCGACTGCGCGGGCGCGGTATCGGAGAACAGCCATTTGCGCAGTTCGCGCTCCTGGCTGCGGGCCAGCCGCACCACCTCCTGCGGGTCGGCTGCCTGACGCTGGATCAGTGCGAGGGTCTGCAGCACCGAATCGTGCAGATGCGAGGCGATCTCTTCGCGCTCGTCGTTGCGGATGCGCGCGGCCCGCTCGGCATTGAGCGCGCGCATCATGCGCAGCCACAGCGGCACCGTCAGCAGGCCGACCCCGATCAGCGTGACCGCGACCGCGAGCAGCGCCGACCCCAGGGAACTCAGATTGATACGGCCCAGAAAAACCACGCACAGCCCGACCACGATCAGCGTCGCCCCGGCCAGGATGCGCGTCCAGGTGAGCACGCTGGGCCGCACGGGCAGCCCGAGTATCGAGCGCGGCCCCTCGGCATCGAATTCGCGCCACACCAGAGCCGCACCGACGGCGACCACGACGATCGGCCCCACCACATGCGCCGCGGTGCCGTTGAACAGCCACGCCATCGACACCGCCAGCGTGACCCCCAGCAACGCCAACCCGGCCGCCCGCCGCCGTTCCGAGGCCGTCGGCGGCGGCCCGTCACCCCCGGACGGGGTGAAGATCCACAGCATTCCGTAGGCGACGATGCCCGCTCCCATCAGCGCCGACAGGAGGACGAATGCGATGCGTACCTTGAGAACGTCGACCCCGAGGTGATCGGCGATACCCCCCGCGACCCCACCGACCACTCGCCCGCCCGAACGCCGCAGCATCCGCGGATACGGTGCCGAGCCATCGACCGCGCTTGTGCTGCGGCGCCCGAGACCACGGGCATCGAAGGCGGGCATGGAGGGGTACATGCCTTCGATACTGGCACGCCCCACCGACACCGACCATCGGGGAAACACCCCATTCTCAGCTCGGGGTGGCGGCAGATCTCAGCTGTCCCGCTACAGCAGGGCCCCGCCGGTGGCGTCGAGGAGCTGGCCGGTGACCCAGCCTGATTCCCCTATCCGACACAATCCGGCCATGGTCGCGCGGTCGCCGGAGGGCACACATCGTCATGAATTCAGGAAGCCAATCAGGGTCTTCCCCGATGTGCCGCAAGGACCTCCGCGGCCACCATGGACACCATGACCAGAGCGAGCGGCTGGGCCGGTAGCACCGGCCGGACGGGTTTCAACGGACAGCTCCATCAGCTGTGGCAGACACGGCCCGTGCGGCTGCCGCATCATGGGCCCGTCGCCGGCGTGGCGGCTGGGTTCGGGCGGCGCTACGGGATCGATCCGGTGCTGGTGCGGGTCGCCTTCGTGGTGTCGACCATCTTCGGCGGCTCGGGCGTCGTGCTGTATCTGCTGGCCTGGCTGCTGCTGCCGGCCGCACAGGATCAGGTGTCCGCGGCCGAGAGCCTGGTCGGCCGCGGGCACAGCACCCAATCACCGACCAAGACGATCGTGCTGATCGTGGCCCTGGTGATCGCGGTCAGCACCGTCGGGCCGGTCGGGGCCGGACTCGGCGGGGCCGGGCTGATCAGCTTCGCGCTGATGCTGGCCGGATGGTGGCTGCTGTATCTGCGGCAGCCGCAGCCGCCCGCCGACGGCTACGACGCGCCGGCACCGGACAGCGGATTCGCCGCGACCGGATATCCGGGAGCGATGTTCCCGGGCGGTTCCCCGTGGGGTGGATCCGCCTACGGCCCTTACACCACACTGCCCGACCACTACGAGCCCGATCAGCCGAAAGACGCTGCGGCAAGCGATACTTCAACACAGCAGACCGAGACGATCGCGCAGGAACCGGGCGACACCGCAGTGCTGTCGAACGACACAGCGGCGCTGCGACACGACGTCCAGGACACCGCCGTACTGCGCCCCGAACCTCCCGTGGATGCCCCTGTCGAAGAACAGGATTCGGCCGCCCTGGGTGGTCGCACCTCTACCGAAGGTGATGCGCCCCAGCCGATCACGCCGTCCGCCAACCCCTTCCGGACCGTCCCGGACCCATCCAAGATCCCGCCCACGCCCTCGGGCTGGGATCCGCTCGGGGTGACCCCGCTGGCCTGGGATCTGCCCGATCCCACCCCGCGCGGTCCGGTGCTGCCGCCACCTCCCCCGCCCCGCCCCCGTTCCCACCTCACGCCGCTGGTGATCGGCCTGGCCGTGCTGGGCGCGGCCGCGGCGGGCGTGCTGGCCGCGAGCGGGGTGGACTGGATGAACCCGGGCCGGATCGGCGCGGTGGCGCTGGCTGTGGTCGGCCTGGGCCTGGTCGTCGGGGCGTTCCTGCGCCGCGGTTACGGCCTGCTGGTGCTGCTGGCCCCGCTGGCCGGATTCGTGATCCTGGCCTCGCTGATCGGCCCGGTCCGGTTCGATCGCGCCGCGGTGGGCGAGCACCACTGGACCCCGGCCACGGTGGCCGAGCTGCAACCGTCCTACCGGGTGAACGCGGGCGACGGAACGCTGGATCTGCGGTCGCTGGACCTGACCGAGAACCGCACCGTGAAGGTGGAGGTCCGCGCCGGCGACTTCCATGTGCTGGTGCCGAATTCGATGCGCCTGGACGCCACGTGCCAGGCCAAGATGGGCGATGTCACCTGCCCCCGGGGCCTGTCCGGCCCCTCCACCGGGCCGGTGCTCACCCTCGATATCGATGTCCACGCCGGAGATGCGGAGGTGACCCGTGGATAGGGACAACAGGCGCGGACCGTCGTTCTCGCTGCTACTGGCCGGAGTATCGGCGCTGCTGGTGAGCGTGTGGGCCTTCCTCGGCCCGACCGCCTGGCCCGCGCACAACCACTTCCCGCTCGGCTGGATCGTGGTCGCGGCAGCCATCGTCGTCGGGATCGTGATGACGATCTCGCCGCGACGCAGAAAGCGACGTTAGCCACATAACAGGGGCCTTGGATCCGCATCGGATCCAAGGCCCCTGTGCTGTAAGCCTATTCCCACTCGATGGTGCCCAAATGGACTGAGCCTCGGCCTATTCCCACTCGATGGTGCCCAAATGGACTGAGCCTCGTCCTATTCCCACTCGATGGTGCCAGGTGGCTTACTCGTCACGTCCAGCACAACCCGGTTCACCTCGGCAACCTCGTTGGTGATGCGGGTGGAGATGCGCTCGAGCACATCGAACGGCAGCCGGGTCCAGTCCGCGGTCATCGCATCCTCGCTGGACACCGGGCGCAGCACGATCGGATGGCCGTAGGTGCGGCCGTCGCCCTGCACGCCGACGCTGCGCACATCGGCCAGCAGCACCACCGGGCACTGCCAGATCTGCCGGTCCAGCCCGGCCGCGGTCAGCTCCTCGCGGGCGATGGCGTCGGCCTGGCGCAGCGTCTCGAGCCGGTCGTGAGTGACCTCGCCGACGATGCGGATGGCCAGTCCGGGGCCCGGGAAGGGCTGGCGCGCAACGATTTCCTCGGGCAGGCCGAGCTCGCGCCCGACCGCCCGCACCTCGTCCTTGAACAGCAGCCGCAGCGGTTCGACGAGGGAGAATTCCAGATCGTCCGGCAGGCCGCCGACGTTGTGGTGGCTCTTGATATTCGCGGTGCCCGTGCCGCCGCCGGATTCCACCACGTCCGGATACAGCGTGCCCTGCACCAGGAATTCCACGGCCGGGGCCGAATCGCCTTCAGCGCCGGTCTCTTTCACCACCTGCGCAACCGCATCCTCGAAGGAGCGGATGAATTCGCGCCCGATGATCTTGCGCTTGTCCTCCGGATCGGTGACGCCGCTCAGCTCGCCGAGAAATTTGTCCACCGCATCGACGGTCACCAGCTTGGCACCGGTCGCGGCGACGAAATCGCGCTGCACCTGCTCGCGCTCCCCGGCACGCAGCAGGCCGTGATCGACGAAGACACAGGTGAGCCTGTCGCCGATGGCCCGCTGCACCAGCGCCGCGGCCACCGCGGAGTCCACGCCGCCGGACAGGCCGCAGATCGCGTGGCCCGTACCGACCTGCGCACGCACCTGCTCGATCAGCGACTCGGCGATATTGGCCGGGGTCCAGACCCCGGGAATCCCGGCGATCTCGTGCAGGAACCGGCTCAGCACCTGCTGCCCGTGCGGGGAGTGCAGGACCTCGGGGTGATATTGCACACCCGCCAGCCGCCGCGCACGATCCTCGAAGGCCGCCACCGGCGCGCCCGTGCTGGTGCCGGTGACCTCGAATCCCGGCGGGGCATCGGTGACCGCGTCGCCGTGGCTCATCCACACCGGCTGCCGCGTGGGCAGCCCGCTGTGCAGCACGCCGCCGTCCACGCTCAGATCCGTGCGCCCGTATTCGCGGGTGCCGGTATGCGCGACCGTGCCGCCCAGGGCCTGCGCCATGGCCTGGAAGCCGTAGCAGATACCGAAGACCGGCACCTCCAGGTCGAACAGGCGCGGATCCAATTGCGGTGCGCCCTCGGCGTATACGCTGGACGGCCCGCCGGACAGGATCACCGCGAGCGGGCGGCGCTCGGCGATCTCCTCGACGGTTACGGTGTGCGGAACCACCTCGGAATACACGCTCGCCTCGCGCACCCGCCGCGCAATCAGCTGCGCATACTGCGCACCGAAATCGACAACGAGGACCGGTCGCTGGGTTTCTGCCACCGGCACAGTGTACGAAGGGGCCCCGGTGCGGCCGCGGTCGGCTAGCAACCCGGGCGACCTGCCACGATGTGACGAACACGCCCGCTGTCGGCACGCCGAATCCGGCGGGTATGTGATAAATCTTTTCCACGAGCGGCACAACCGTACCGATAATCACGGCCAAGCACTTATAAGAACCCCCAGCCCTGTCGGTCCGACCAGCTCGCGACCGGATTTACTGGCTGGGCGCCTGAAGCATTCGTCAGCAACGAACAATCGATATCCGGAAGCTGTCCGACAGCGACATACCCGGCCGTATCGAACTGTCCGGAATTCAGATATGCGGAAGAAGGCGAGACAGCAGTGGATCGACGCGGATTTCTCAAGGCAGCGGCAACCACCGCCGGTACGGCGGGAGCCCTGGCGCTGCTGCCGCCCAGTCTCCGGGAGGCCTGGGCCGCACCGGCACCTGCGGGCGGCTGGGAAAATATCGAGCACGTCGTGATCTTCATGCAGGAGAACCGCTCCTTCGACCATTACTACGGCACCATGGCGAATGTTCGCGGCTACGCCGATCTCAATGCGCTGCAATTGTCCAGTGGGCGTTCGGTGTTCCACCAGCCGGGCGACGGCGGCGTCATCCTGCCCTTCGCTACCTCGATACAGACCATCACCGGCTGCCCGCACGACGCGGGCACCGGCCACGACGCCTATGCCGAGGGACGATATGACGGCTGGATCGGCGCGAAGAGCGATCAGACCATGGTGCGTTACGACGACGCGTCGATGGCGTTCTATCACCAGCTCGCGCAGGCCTTCACCACGTGCGACAACTACCACTGTTCGGTGAACGGCCCGACCGACCCCAACCGCTCATATCTGTTCTCGGGTAAATCGGACGATCCCATGATGCTGGACAACAATGTGTCGCTGGTGCAGTCGATATTCCACAGCCCGATCGTGCTGAATGCACTCCAGACGATACCTCTGACGGTAATCCTCGAGGTTGTCATGCTGATCGTGCGCGGGCTGACCAACCTCATACCAGCCAGGGCACCCGAGGTCGCGGAGGACGTGATCCAGGCGCTCACCGGATTGGTGGTCGCGCACTGGACGTTCGTTTACACCTGGCCCGAGCTGCAGGGTCCCGATGGTGTCGATACGCTGGTAAAAGCCTCGCAGGGCTTGACCTGGTCAACCTATGCCGAACGACTACAGCAGCACGGAACTTCCTGGAAGGTGTACCAGGAGTGGGACAATTACGGCGATAACAGCCTCGAATACTTCGTCAGCTTCCGCGACTTGGGCCGGACCGCGCTGAAGTACACCGATTCCGGTGGCGGCGTGCCCTTTGCAGATTTTCCCGGCTACTATGCCGCGCTTGCGAAAGATCCGAGCCAGCAGGGCGCCTTCGACAAGGCACTCCAGCGCGGCCTGAACGAGCTGCCCGCCGCCGATCAGCAACTGGTGCACCGCGGCCTGCTCCGCACCGGGGCGGGAAATCTGGTCGCCAGCCTGAAGGACGATATCTCCGCGGGCACACTCCCGAAGGTCTCCTGGATAGTCGCGCCCGAGCCGCTCTGCGAACACCCCTCCTGGGGGCCACGCAACGGCCAGGCCCTTACGCACGACATACTCGCCGCGCTGAGCGAGGATCCGAAGGTCTGGGACAAGACCGTCTTCATTCTCAACTACGACGAAAACGACGGCTACTTCGACCACATCCCCGGACCGGTGCCCCCGCCGGACGAGCCGGGCGAATGGGTGAACGGCTACAACATCGGTCTGGGCAGCCGGATTCCGACGCTGGTGGTGTCGCCGTGGACGAAACAGGCGGTCTGCTCGGAACTGTTCGATCACACCTCGGTGCTGAAGTTCCTGGAACGGGTCACCGGGGTCGCCGAACCCAATATCTCCGGCTGGCGGCGCAAGATGTGCGGCGATCTGTCGTCGCTGTTCGACTTCTCCGGCTCCGCGCCGCTGACGGTACCTCCGGCCCAACCACACGCGGACGTGGACGGCAACGCAAAGCTCGAACCGGTGCCTTCGGATCAGAGAATCCCGGCCCAATCCCCCGGCCGCACAACCCGAATCCCGCTCCCCTCTCGCCAAGGCGCCCGAATACAGCAGCATCCGGACGCCAAGTCGATCACGATCACGATCGACAATCGCGGCCACGGCACGACCTACTACCGGATTCACCCGAACGCCTTCGTCACCAATTTCACCCCCGATCGGTTCGACGTCGATCCCGGCGGCAATGCCACCAAGGACTATCCGGCCGACGGCCGCTACGACTACACCGTCTACGGCACCGACGGATTCCAGCGACGTTTCACCGGGGATCTGACCCAGCCGGGCGGGAGTCTCGAGGTGACAGTCACCGAGGCCACCGACAGTCACAAGATCACCTATGAATTCATCAATTCCGGCAAGGACAAGGTGACCTTCACCGTCAAACCCAACGCCTATCGCAACGACGGCCCCTGGACCATTCCGGTGGCCGCCGGTAAGACCGTCAGCCACGAGATGGTCCTGGACGCCGAGGCGGAGGGCAGCGGCTGGTACGACCTGACCGCCACCGTGGACACCGACCCCGGATTTCTGCGCCGGTTCCGCGGCTATGCCGAGACCGGAGCCCGGGGCGTCACCGCCAACGACCCGGCACCGTTCAACCGGCTGCTGCTGGACCGCTCCATGTACGAAACCGACCGGGACATCGTGGTCAGCTACGCCGTTTCCGGCAATGTCACGAAACATAAGCTGGCCGTATTCGCCGACCCCGGCTCGGGCATCGTCGACCCGGCGACCGCGGCACCGGTACGCACCCTCGAGCTGTCCGGCGGCGATACCCGCGACGAGGTGATGTTCCCGGTGTCCAAGAGCGGAAAGTTGCAGCCCGGGCCGCTGCTGCCGACGGGCAGTTCCAACGCGCCCTCCGGCCAGCCCCCGCTGGTGACGGGCAGTGCCAGTGGTTCCGGTGGTGTCCCCGCACTACCCTCGGGAAGCTCGCTGGGGCTCGATACCGGAAGTTCGGGCTTCAAGCCCGGAGCTCCCTCATCCGGCAGTTCCTCCGGCAGCGCCGACAACCTGCCCACCGGCAGCGCCGGCGACGGGCTGGCAGCGGGGGTGTACATCCTGCATCACCTCGACGACGCAAACAAGCCGCTGGCACAACCGGTCCGGTTCCGTATCGGGTAGGTCCGGTCGGCGCATCGGGGAGGAGTCGAATTCCGGTGCGCCACAACGCCCCTACCGGCGAACCCGGAGCAGCCCGCAATCCCGCGACGATCATGGAGCACCCCGGGGCAAGGTGGACAACCCCCCGATGCTCCCCGCCGGTTGCAGCTATCCTCGTGCTCGTGCCATTCGCCCGCGCGATCGACGCCGAGATCCACTACGAGGACAGTGGCGGCCGTGGCCCTGTGGTACTGCTCGGGCACGAATTCTTCATGGATAGAACGATGTTCGCCCCGCAGGTCGAGGCGCTCTCGCCGGAATTCCGCATCGTTGCCTGGGATGCGCGCGGGCACGGCGACACCCGGGATCAGGGGCTGCCGTTCACCTATTGGACCTCCGCCCGCGATGCGCTCGCGGTGCTCGACCAGCTCGGGGTCGAGCGCGCCGTCGTCGGGGGCACCTCCCAAGGCGGTTACAGCGCCATCCGCACCGCGCTGCTGGCCCCGGAGCGGGTGGCGGCCCTGATTCTCATCGCCACCGAGGCGCACGGCCCGACCGCACACGAGCTGGACAATTCCCGCCGCTTCCTGCAGCGGTGGCATGAGCCGCGGCTGCGGCACGTGATGTCGAACCAGCTGGCGCAGTGGCTGGTCGGCGACGATGCCGAGAGCCGGGCGGTCTGGGTCAAGCGCTGGGTCGAGCGCGACCCGCGCGCCATCGAGGTGGCCGCGGGCTGCGTGCTCGCCCGCGACTCGATCCTGGACCGCCTGCACGAGATCACCTGCCCCGTGCTGGTGATCCACCCGACCGGCGCCGGCGTCGCCCGCTCGCATGCGGTGGAGATGGCTCAGGGATTGGCCAATTCGCACTTCCTGGAGATTCCCGACGCCCGCCAGGCGGTGAACCTGACCCATCCGGAGCAGGTCAACGCCGCCATCGGCGAATTCCTGCGCGAGCAGCTTCCGACGCCCTAGGCGCGGACGCTGAGGCCGACCTTCTGGAATTCCTTGAGCTCGCTGTAGCCGGCCTTGGCCATCGAACGACGCAGGCCGCCAACGAGATTCATCGCACCCCACGGATCGCTGGACGGGCCGTAGAGCAGCTGCTGCAGCGTCGGGCGCTCGTCCTCGTCGGCGAATTTCAGCAGGGCGCCGCGCGGCACCGACGGATGCGCCGCGGCCGCGGGCCAGTACCAGCCGCGTCCGGGGGCCTCCTGCGCCAGCGCGAGCGGCACACCCAGCATCGCGGCGTCGGCGCCGCAGGCGATGGCCTTGGCGACCTGCCCGGACGAGACGATGTCGCCGTCGGCGATGACGTGCACATAGCGGCCGCCGGTCTCGTCGAGGTAGTCCCGGCGCGCGGCGGCCGCATCGGCGATCGCGGTCGCCATCGGCACTCCGATGCCCAGCACCTCACCGGTGGTGGTGGCGCCGGGGGTGGAACCGTAGCCGACGATGACCCCGGCCGCGCCGGTGCGCATCAGATGCAGCGCGGTGCGATGGTCGCTGACCCCGCCGGCCACGACGGGGACGTCCAGCTCGGCGATGAAGGTCTTCATATTCAGCGGCTCGTCCTGGCCGACATGTTCGGCGGAGATGATGGTGCCGTGCACGACCAGCAGGTCGACCCCGGCCTGCACCAGGGCGGGGGTGAGCGCGCGCGCGTTCTGCGGGCTCACCCGCACCGCCACCGTCACGCCCGCGGCCCGCACCTGCGCCACCGCGGCGGCCAGCAGGTCCGGTTGCATCGGCGCGGCGTGCAACGTCTGCAGCAGCGCGATCGCGGCCTCGGTGCCCTCCTTTTCGGACACCTCCATCAGCCGGTCGATACAGCCGGACACATCCGCATGCCGCGCCCACAGGCCCTCGCCGTTGATGACGCCGAGGCCGCCGAGCCGGCCGAGCTCGATCGCGAACTCCGGCGACACCAGCGCGTCGGTCGGGTGCGCCACCAGCGGGATGTCGAACCGGTAGGCATCGAGCTGCCAGGCCAGCGACACCTGCTTGGACGAGCGGGTACGCCGAGAGGGAACGATGTCGACATCGTCCAGCTCATAGGTACGCCGGGCGGTCCGGCCCATACCGATCTCGACCATGTCGCGCACGGGGTTCTCCTTGCTGTGCTGTGTTGATGGCGCCGTCTCCGGCGTCGCGGTGTGCGGCGCCTTGCGGCTCGGCGTTCGGGACCCCATCACTCGGGCCTCGTTCGACGCGGTGTGCGATGCCCTGGGGGCGTCCTTCATCGCCTGCGCTGCGACCCTCGGGGCCGCATCGCAGGCCCTTGTGACTGGCGCTGACGGGCGCATACCAAGCCTAGTTACCCAGCACCCGGCCGCTCACGCCCCGACTATGGGGGCAGCCAACCGCTCGGTCAGCCGCGACCAGTGTAGTTGGGCGCCTCGACGGTCATCGTGATGTCGTGCGGGTGGCTCTCCTTGAGTCCGGCCGCGGTGATCTGCACGAACTGCTTCTGCTGCAGATCGGTGATCGACTGCGAGCCGGTGTAGCCCATCGCCGCGCGCAGGCCGCCGACCAGCTGATGAATCACCTGGTTGACCGGACCGCGGAACGGCACCCGGCCCTCGATGCCCTCGGGCACCAGTTTGTCCTCGGCGAGCACGTCGTCCTGGAAGTAGCGGTCCTTGGAGTAGGACTTGGCCTGGCCGCGGCCCTGCATGGCGCCGAGGGAGCCCATGCCGCGGTAGCTCTTGAACTGCTTGCCGCCCACCAAGATCAGCTCACCGGGGGATTCCGCGGTACCGGCCAGCACCGAGCCCAGCATCACCGTGGACGCCCCGGCCGCGATGGCCTTGGCGATATCGCCGGAGAACTGGATGCCGCCGTCGGCGATCACCGGAACCCCGGCGGGCTTGCAGACGGCCACGGCCTCGAGGATTGCGGTGATCTGCGGCGCGCCGACACCGGCCACCACGCGGGTGGTGCAGATCGAGCCGGGGCCCACGCCCACCTTCACCGCGTCGACGCCCGCCGCGACCAGCGCCGCAGCGCCCTCGCGGGTGGCGATGTTGCCGCCGACGATCTGGATGCGGTCGCCGACCTCGGTCTTGATCTTGGTGACCATCTCCAGCACCTGCGTCTGATGGCCGTGCGCGGTATCCACCACCAGCACGTCCACCTGGGCATCGGCGAGGGTCATCGCGCGCGACCAGGCATCCTCGCCGACACCGACGGCCGCGCCGACGAGCAGGCGGCCGTCGCGGTCCTTGGTGGCATTCGGGTACTGATCGGTCTTGACGAAGTCCTTGACGGTGATGAGCCCGCGCAGCCGGCCCTCGCCGTCGACGATCGGCAGCTTCTCCACCTTGTGCCGGCGCAGCAGACCCAGCGCGGCCTCGGCGGTGACGCCCTCCTGCGCGGTGATCAGCGGTGCCCTGGTCATCACGTCGACGACGCGGCGGTCCTGATCCACCTCGAAGCGCATGTCCCGGTTGGTGATGATGCCGACCAGCTCGCCGGTCTCGTCGACCACCGGCAGACCGGAGATGCGGAAGCGCGCACACATGGCGTCGACCTCGGCGAGCGTATCGCTCGGACGACAGGTGACCGGGTCGGTGACCATGCCCGCCTCGGACCGCTTCACGGTCTCGACCTGCGCGGCCTGATCGGCGGCGGCGAGATTGCGATGCAGCACGCCCATTCCGCCGGCGCGGGCCATCGCGATCGCCATGCGCGCCTCGGTAACGGTGTCCATCGCCGAGCTCACCAGCGGCGTGCGCAGCGTGATATCGCGCGTCAACCGGCTCGACGTGATCACCGAGCTGGGGATCAGATCCGAGGCGGCCGGCAACAGCAGCACATCGTCGAATGTGAGGCCGAGCATGGCGATCTTGTTCGGATCGTCGCCACCCGTATGAGGGCGGACGACGCGGTCGCCCATCACGGGACTACTCATCGGATCGACCCCTCCTGGACTTCGAACGCTTTCAGCCCGGGACACGCCCGGGTTCGCGAACATCTGCTGATGGATGGCCGAGCCGAAAGAGCTACCCGGCGCCTGTGCACACATGGTATCGGCCCGGGCTCGATTCGATTGCGCCGCCTCCGCCACGGGGAAGTTGCACCCTCTCGCGGCCGGTCGCCGGAAGGCCCTGCCCCGTGGTAAAAATCGAGTTGCTGGGAGTTTTCGGGGCGGGACCTGCCAGCGCGCCGCGGCGGCCCGCCGAAACGGTGCGACAAAGCACGCGAAAATACGCACAGCGCTGGCGCGGAGGGGGTGGTTCTGCGTACCGTGGGAATGTGCGTGACCATCTACCACCTGGCCTGCCGCCGGATCCATTCGCCGGAGATCCCTCCGACCCGTCGGCCGCGCTGGATGCCATCGAGCCTGGGGAGCCGCTGGATCCTCACGAGCGGCTAGCGGTCGAAGAGGATCTCGCCGACCTCGCGGTCTACGAGGCGCTGCTGGCGCATCGTGGTATCCGCGGACTCGTGGTCAGCTGCGAGGACTGTCGGCAAGATCACTACCACGATTGGGATATGTTGCGCGCCAACCTGCTTCAGCTCCTGGTCGACGGCACGGTGCGCCCACACGAGCCCGCCTACGATCCGACCCCCGAGGCCTACGTGACGTGGGACTACTGCCGGGGGTATGCCGATGCCTCGATGAACGAGGCGCTGCACGGCGACGGGTTCGACGGGTTCGACGCCTGACCGTCCCTTGCCCCAGGGCCAGTGCGGACGAGTGGCAATGACGGCTGATCTCTGACCGATCCCGCGAAGTTCGAGCTGAAGAACACCTAAAACTGCCCACCCCGCATAAGGGGTGGGCAGTTGACGCAGGGGGGTGGGCGGAACAGATCGGGGGGCCCGGGACCGCCCCGCTACTTGATGCCGCCCGGCAGGAGCCCACCCGGCAGTGCGGGCGGCAGCATGGGGAAGGTGGTCGGCACGATCGGCCCTGGATGCGCGGTAGGCATCGAGGGCACGGTCGGCCGCCCGGGCAACGGACCCGGCTTCTCCGGCGGCACCACGGCCGTCGGCACCGAGATCGTGCCCGGCCTCGACGTGGGCTGCACAGTCGGCGCATGCGTGGGCGCCACGGTCGGCGGGCCCGGTTTGATCGGCGGGACGGTCGTGGCCGGCACCGACGGCGGGCCCGCGGGGGTCGGCGGGCCGGAGTGCGGCGGCGGACTGCCCGGCAGGGTGATGCCAGTAGGCAGGGGCGGGACGGGAATGCCCCCGGGCAGGGTCGACGGCCAGGGAATACCGCCGGGCAGGGTTTGGCCGGGCTGCGTGGTGGGCTGGCCGGGCTTTGTACCCAGATCGCTACCGGTCGGCGGCGTGAGTCCACCGCCGGGCGGCAGGCTGGCGCTGCTGGTCGGCACCGCGGGCGTGGTCGGCAGGCCCGTCACCGTCGGAGGCGTGGGCAGCAGCGACGCGGCGATCGCCGGCGCCTGACTGTTGAGGCTGGTCCACACCTGATTCCAGTGATTGGTCAGGGTCTTCTGACGACCCGGATCGTTGACCTGAGTCGCGTTGGTATGGGCGCTCTGTAGTAGGGCCTTGGCCCGTTCCGGCTCATGCTGATCGATCATGATCTGAGCCTTGGCCATATCGTCGGTGGCGGTATTCGCGATGGTGGTCTGGGCCTGTTCGCTGAACACGACCTCCTTGACCTTCCACAGCGGATCGCCCGGCTGGGCGCTGTAAGAAAATGCCGTCATACCGCCCGCGATCAGCGCGATCGCCGCCGCCGCGCCCATGAGCGGGCGCACCAGCCTTAGATGGCCGCGCTTATTCGCGACGGCTCGTACCTGCCGCGCGCCGATTTCCTGATTGACCGCCGCGACGATCTCGTCCAGATCCGGTCCGGCCGGGAGCTCCTCGTCGACGATCTCGGAGCGCCAGCTGGCCAGCAGGGCCGCCAGCTGGAACTCCTCGTCGCTGTCGGTCTCGACGGGTCCGTCGCTGGCGATCGCATCGATCAGGGCATCGTCGCGGCGCACCGCGACGATGTCCACCGGTCCGGAATCACCGGAATCGTCGGCATAGGGACCGCTGTTGTGCGATCCAAGCCGCGCCTTCCAGTCGCCCCGACCGCGCTCGCCATCCCTAGCCATACATTTCACCTGCCCTCGCCACTTGTGACTTCAGTTTCGCGAGTGCCCTGTGCTGGGCCACTCGTACTGCCCCCGCCGTACTGCCCACGGCGGTGGCTGTTTCTTCTGCTGACAGACCCATGACCAATCGCAGGATCAGGATCTCTCGGTGCTTTTCCGGAAGCGTGGCCAGCAGAGTGTTCATCTGCCGGCTGGCCTCCGAGTCGAGAGCGCGCTGCTCCGGTCCCTGGTCGGTGGATATGACATCTGGTACTTCGGCCATCGCGTCCGACTTGTTACGGCCGGCATTGCGATGGGCGTCGGCGACCTTGTGCGATGCAATTCCATATACGAAGGCCATGAACGGCCGCCCCTGATCCTGATATCGGGGTAGGGCGGTCATCACGGCCAGGCAAACCTCCTGCGCAACGTCGTCCGCGGAGAGCTGCCCACGCTCCGCGGAACCGACCCGCGCGCGGCAGTAGCGCACCACGAGCGGACGGACGATCTCCAGTACCTGGGCTAAGGCCGAACGATCGCCCTGCGCTGCAGCAGCGACGGCGGCGTCCAACTCTTCGCCCGTGTGCGTCATCGTCAGAGATATTCCTGGCGTTACAAGTGGCACGGTCTGTGTTTGACCAGTGCTTCCACCGGTCGGTGGAACGAATCCACAATAGCCGCTCCGGACGTCGGGATTAGCAACATGGTGGATCAGAACTCGCCGAGAACTCCGGTCTCCGAACGCAATCGGCCACCACGGATCGCCAGCTCCCGCGCGCAATCGGCCGCCTCCGCCGCCGCGCGCGTTGCGGCGGAACCGGTTTCGACACCACCGCGGAGCATCGCGGTGGCCCACCGCAACGGCAGCAGTCCGTACTCGGCACACCGGTCCGCGACGCCGGCGGCCAGCTCGGCGGAGTGGCCGAGGTCACCGGACGCCGCCGTGGCGGCCGCCAGGAGTAGACCGGACTTGACACGATGCCGGATCGACGGACACCCCTGCGCGATCTCCACCGCGACCTCGGCATGCTCACGCGCGGGGGCCGCGATCAGCCCCGATCCGGGGGCGGCCAGCGCGGTCTCCGCGCATACCCAGTGCCAGCGCAGCAGCGGCCGCCAGCCCCCGGCCGCCTCGACCGGCCCCCGGCAACGTTCCAGCAGCCGGGCCGCGAGGGCGGGCCGCGCGGTCCCGAGCGCATCGGCGGCCAGGCCGGTCAGCGCATCGCATATCGGCTCTGTGATATTGGTCACATAACTGTCCTCGGCCCCGGACGCCAGGCCCAGCGCCCGGCCGTCCACCGTCGCGGCGCGCGCATGCCAGCCAAGCTGACGCAGCAGCGATGCCTCGGTGCTCGCCGCCAGCGACCGCAGCACCGGATCGCGGGTCAGTCGCCCGGTGCGGCGCAGCTCGGCGTGGGCGGCGGCGTAGCGGCCCTGGCCGCCGAGGACGACCGCGCGCAACCACGACTCGACGGCGTCGTCGGCAGCGGGCAATTCGGCCGCGGTGATGTCCGGGCGGGCACCGAAGGCGGCATCGGCGAATATCGTTCGCCCCGGAGCGAACGGCAGGCCCGCGGACAGATTCAACTCGTGCACCGCCGCACCCTATCGAGCTCCGTCCCTGGCGCGGCGCGGCCTCGTGACCCAACAGCGGGCAACCATCCGGCATGCAGAAAGCCTCGCGAGTGTTTCGATCTCGTAAAACTACGCTCGACAGGCGCCTAGCACGCACATCAAGAATTCGTATGCTTTTCGGACATTTAACCTGAGCGCCGTCGCATGGCCATCCGGACGCACCACCGAAGTCGGCCCCAATTGCTCAAACCATGATGTCGGTCACATAACACGCGCCGAGATGCGCGCGCCCAGCAGGCCGGGTTTGATCACAAAAAGAACCTTTCACCTGCAAATATGTGAGCGCTCACAGGGCCCCCACCGGCCCACTTGGAGTTGTCCAACTGATCAGTATCGCTATCACGGGCCGGAAAGTAAATAGCTTTGAGGTTAAATCTACGAATCCCTCGATTTGAAATCCCCAATGCGGAAACTATTGACTGGATTTCATTGTCCGTCCTAACGTACGACATCGCAGTCGTTGGCGCCGCGCGAAAATGCAAGGGCCACCAACTGCGATCGCCGAACCCACGGCGATACGGTCCGAGCAAGCTCGGCGAGGTCTACACCGGCCGCGCTCGGGTACGGACAGACCGTTGCTACAAGCACCGCTCGACAACGCCGACGAGCTCGCAGCATAAGGAGTTCACCACCATGCCCATGCCCACTCACCTTCCCGGTCCGAACGCCGACATCTGGGATTGGCAGATGCGCGGTTCCTGCCGCGGGGTGGACTCCTCGGTGTTTTTCCATCCCGATGGCGAACGCGGCCGCGCCCGCACCCAGCGCGAGATGCGCGCCAAGGAGATCTGCCGCAGCTGCCCGGTGCTGATGCAGTGCCGCAGCCACGCCCTGAAGGTGAGCGAGCCCTACGGCATCTGGGGCGGACTGTCCGAGACCGAGCGCGAGATGCACGCGCGCCGCAACCGCCGCCGCCTGGCCGTCTGAATACCGCCTGGATGCCGGCCGTCCGACCACAGTCCGAGCACATCGGCCGTGGCCTCAGGGCCGGAATCCTCAGCAACGAGCGCGGTTCGAGCGGCTACCGCCGCCGACAGCGGGCCGGGGAGAAATTCCTCCCATCCGCAAGCCCGGGCGCGCCGAATGCCTAGCAAACACCCGGCCAATTGAGCAAACGGCCAGTGAACAGCACTAACGGGCGCGCAGGCAGATCTGGCTACCGCCGGACCGGCCGCTGCGCAACGGCGGTAGCCGTGCCACCGGAGATGTCCGGCACGCACCGTCAGGTTCGACGTAGGGCACTCTGCGCAACCAGGCAGGCCCTCGCACGCCGCGGCGAGCGCGGCATTGATATATGGCGGCTGATGCGAGATGCACAAATACGGCGTTTCGCAGACGTTTGCGGCGTGTCTGCGGCGTGTCTCTCCGAACGATCTTCGGCGTGTTGAACGATGTCCGAAAATTGCTGAGCCACAGGCGGTTTGCCGATACCCCACCGGAAAGGAGGTTATAGCGGCACGCTACGGTGGTGACCGATGAGACAGAATGGAGAGTTGTGACAACGCGGCCGTCGGCCGCAGAGGGCGACTCGTTCCACAGAGCGTTTCGGGACGGGCGGGTAAACACCCCCAGCGTGGACTCTGCGATGACGGCACGCGCAGCCGAAAGTATCGAGCTAGCCGCACTTCTCGTACGCTGCGGCCAGTCCGATCAGCAGGCCTTTGCCGAACTATACGACCGCACCTGTGCTCGCGTGTTCGGCCTGGTGCTGCGTGTCCTACACGATCCCGGCTATGCAGAGGAGACGACCCAGGAGGTCTACCTCCAGATCTGGCGCACGGCAGCCAATTTCGACTCGGCCAAGGGGTCGGCGGTCACCTGGCTCATGACGCTTGCACATCGGCGGGCGGTCGACCGAGTACGCGCCGAGCAGGCCCATACCCAGCGTGAGGGCGCTTACGGGGCCAGCACTCTCGGTAACGAATTCGACGAGGTGACCGAAGAAGTAGGACGACGACTCGAGCAGCAGGCCGTGCGTGCGAGCCTGGCGACACTGACCGAGACGCAACGGGAGGCGATCTCGCTCGCCTACTACGGCGGGCGGACATATGCGGAGGTGGCGGCGTATCTTGGCGTAGGGTTACCGACCGTTAAGTCCCGTATTCGAGACGGCCTGACTAGACTGAAGAAGAACTTGGGAGTGACGTGAGATGAACGAAAGCCAGATCGATCTCGCGCACACGGTAGCGCTCGGATCGATCGGCGACGAGGACCAGCGTGCGGTGCGGGAAATACTCGACGGTAACGACCCGTCGCTGCGCGCAGACTTCAACACGGAAGTGCAGCTGACCCAACAAGCTCTCACCCTGTTCGCCTCGGCGTCGGCGACCCCACCGCCAGCCCCCCTCCGCGAGCGCCTCCTGGCCCAGATCGCGACCGATGATTCCACTTCCGACCAACCCCACCCGCGCGGCCCGGTTCACCCCGGAAACTGCAAGAGTCCCGTACACGACTAGAACCGACTATCCCCGAAAACCAACGGGCCGTTCACATCTATGGATGTGAACGGCCCGTTTTAGTGTCGGATGCGCGAGCTAGTGCGAGTGGCCGTGGTGATCGGCCGCCTCGTCCTGCGCCGGCTTCTCGACCACGCCGACCTCGGTGGTGAGCACCATGCGCGCCACGGAGACCGCGTTCAGGACCGCGGAGCGGGTCACCTTCACCGGATCCACGACGCCGTCGGTAACCAGATCGCCGTAGGTGAGGGTGGCGGCGTTGAAGCCGTCCTTGCCGTCGGCGACCTTGCTGACCACGACCGAGCCGTCGACGCCCGCGTTGCTGGCGATCCAGAACAGCGGAGCGGACAGCGCCTTGCGGACCACCTCGACGCCGACGGCCGCATCACCGGACAGCGAATCACGCAGCTCGACCAGCTTCGTGCCGGCCTGCACCAGTGCGGTGCCGCCGCCGGGCACGATGCCCTCCTCGACCGCCGCCTTGGCCGCGCTGACCGCGTCCTCGACCCGGTACTTGCGCTCCTTGAGCGCGGTCTCGGTGGCCGCGCCGACCTTGATCACCGCGACGCCGCCGGACAGCTTGGCGAGGCGCTCCTCGAGCTTCTCGCGGTCCCAGTCGGAGTCGGTGGCCTCGATCTCGCTGCGCAGCTGGGCAACCCGGCCGTCGATGGCCTGCTGGGTGCCGGCGCCGTCGACGAGCACGGTGTCGTCCTTGTTGACGACCACGCGGCGCGCCGAACCCAGCACATCCAGGCCCGCCTCGCGCAGGGTGATGCCCAGATCCGGGTTGACAACGGTGGCGCCGGTGACGACGGCCAGGTCGTCCAGGAACGCCTTGCGGCGGTCACCGAAGAACGGCGCCTTGACCGCAACGACCTTGAGCGTCTTGCGAATCGCGTTGACGACCAGGGTGGACAGCGCCTCGCCCTCGACGTCCTCGGCGACGATCAGCAGCGGCTTGCCGTTTTCGGCGATCTTCTCCAGCAGCGGCAGGAAGTCCGGCAGCGAGCTGATCTTCTCCCGGTGCAGCAGCACGACGGCATCCTCGAGCACCGCCTCCTGCTTGTCGAGGTCGGTGACGAAGTAAGCCGACAGGTAGCCCTTGTCGAACTGCACGCCCTCGGTGATCTCGAGGTCGGTGGTGACGGTGGAGGACTCCTCCACGGTGACCACGCCGTCCTTGCCGACCGTGGTCAGCGCCTTGCCGACCATCTCGCCGATCTCCTCGTCGCGCGAGGAGACGGTGGCGACCTGCGCGATGGCCTTCTCGCCGGAGACCGGCTTCGCGGCCGCGAGCAGCGCCTCGGAGACCGCGTCCGCAGCCAGCGCCATCCCCTTGCCCAGGGTGATCGGGTTGGCGCCTGCGGCGACGTTCTTCAGGCCGCCCTTGATCAGCGCCTGCGCCAGCACGGTGGCGGTGGTGGTGCCGTCGCCGGCGACATCGTTGGTCTTGGTGGCCACGCTCTTGACCAGCTGCGCGCCCAGGTTCTCGAAGGGGTCCTCGAGGTCGATGTCGCGCGCGATGGTGACGCCGTCGTTGGTGACAGTCGGGCCGCCGAACGCCTTGGCCAGCACCACATGCCGGCCGCGCGGGCCGAGCGTGACCTTCACCGCGTCGGCAAGCTTGTCGACGCCGCGTTCCATTGCCCGACGAGCCTTCTCGTCGAACTCGATCTGCTTTGCCATGGTTTATCTACGTCCTTCTAGGAGGAGTGAACGACGCTGCCCCGGCACCCGTATGGGGCGCCGGGGCAGCATGCGTTACACGATCACTTGCTGACGACAGCCAGGACGTCGCGCGCCGACAGGATCAGGTACTCCGTGCCGGAGTACTTGATCTCGGTGCCGCCATACTTGCTGTAGATGACGGTGTCGCCCTCCTGGACGTCCACCGGGATCCGGTCGCCCGTGTCGCTGACGCGGCCGGGGCCGACGGCGATGACGGTGCCCTCCTGGGGCTTCTCCTTCGCCGTGTCGGGGATGACCAGGCCGGAGGCGGTCGTCGTCTCGGCCTCGTTGGCCTGGACGAGGATCTTGTCCTCGAGCGGCTTGATGTTCACGCTCGCCACGTTGAGTCCTCCACTTTCAGGGGATTTCATCTCGTCCGAGGCTGCTCCCCGGACGCACGGTTATCGGTCGTGTGCCAACCCTGCGCATAGTCCCGTCGTCGCGGGTGCCGGAACCCCAGCGCAGAAGTCGTGCTTGGCCCTGTGAAACGTCCATTCAGTGCCACCTAGCACTCTATACAGCAGAGTGCCAGCACTCAAGGTTGGGTTCTGCCGGACCGCGGCAACCCGTTTGCCGCCGCGACACGAAGCGCGACACTCCGACGATTTTTCCTCGGAACCCCGATTGACCCTGGGTCTCAGGAGTCACTTGCGTCACATCTTCAACACGGTGGTAATTGATCCGGGAAATCAGTAACATTCAGATAACGGAATGTGACACTATGGACGACGGATCCGTGATGTTGCTGTGCCACCGAGCGACAAGCCAGCGAGCACCATGCCAAGAGGGGGCATCGTGCCGGTTGGCTCCATTCGGTCCGCCGAGCGTTTTGAACATTGCTTCACCCCGCGCGAGCCTGTGGCGCAGACCTGGATTGACCATCCGCTCGAAGGGAGGTGAACATGCGAACATCCCTAGGCATCTCCGCCGGGAACGAAGTGGTGTGCTCGGCGCTGGTCGCCACCGCCCCGAACGGCGCACAGGACTTCGACTACCGGGTCGTCTCCGCCGACGTCGCACATTCGGATCTCGGCGATCTGGTGGCGTCCTCGATCGAGCTGATGACTACCCAGATGCCCCGCGACTTCTTGAATCAACACAGCGTCCATCCGATCGGCGCGCACGCCGCCGGCCCGGCGGCGGGGTATCCCGAACCGGTCCCCGCGCCCGGCGCCATCGCCGTCGCCTACCGCGACCGTGAGCAGGCCGTGCAGATCCGCTCGGCCATCGGCCGACAGCGCCGCGATGTGCAGTTGATCCCCGAGAGCACCGCCGCGCTGACCTACCTGCGCCACACCGGCCTGCTCGACCGGTACGAGACGGTCGCCCTGATCGACCTCGGCGCCTGCGGTATGACCGTCGCGGTGGCAGACCCGGCCGACGAGACGGTGCTGCACTCCGAGCGCACCACCGCCATCAGCGGCAACGCGGTCGACGAGCTGATCTATCACCATCTGCTCGACTGCCACTTCGCCAGGCGCGGCACCCGGCCCAACCGCACCATGCTCATCAACCGCAGCCGCGCGGCCAAGGAGCATCTGTCCATCGCCCCGGCCGTCACCATCGACCACGTCGCCGGCCAACCGCTCAAGCTCACCCGCGCCGACTTCCAGGAGCTGATCGCCGACCTGCTACGCGAGGCCGCCGTATTCGCCGCCGCGGTCTTCGCCAGGGCGCCCAAATATCCGCGGGCGATCGCCGTGATCGGCGGCGGCGCCAATATGACGGCCGTCGTCGATGGGCTCGGTGCCCTGCTGGACGTGCCGGTCCTCACGGTGCCCGAGCCCGAGGCCGTCACCGCGAAGGGCGCTGCGCTGGTTGCGGATTCGGCACAGCCGTCGGCCTTCCCGGTGATCAGCCTCGGCTCCGACGGCCACCCCGGCACCTTCGCCAAGGTGGTCGGTACCCTCGCCGGTGCGGTCGTGGTCATCGGTCTGGTGGTCGGCTACGGGGTGAAGGAGCTGGTCCCCTCCGCCAATCACGACGTCTCCCCCGCAGGCACCAGCCGCACCGCGCAGTTCACCACCACGCCGCCCGCCTTCAGCGGCCCGGCGACCACCACCGCCGGGCAGACCCAATCCGGCCGCCACACGGTGTCCACGACGCCCCCGGACCCCTCGACGCAGGACTCCGGCCAGCCCACGACCACCCCTGGCTCGACGACGACCACCACCACCACGACTACCACCGGCGTCCCGCTACGCCCCGACCCGAACCTCCCGCAGATCCCGCTGCCGGACTTCCCGCGCCTGCTGGGCCCCCTGCTGGGCACCTCGACCACGCCGATACCGACCGTGCCGAACTCGACCCCCAGCCGCGGTCAGATCGTGCCCCGGGCCAACACCGGTTCGTCCGGCACGGGCCAAACCCTCCAGCCGACCGACTGAGCTATCGGCTCCGCCGTTTCCGGCGGGTTGGCGGTCGAGAAGTCCGGTCGATCTCTACAAATCCGCAGGTAGACTGGTCGGCAGCCGACGGGGCGGGAACGCGTGCAACATCGGTGTGAATATTCGCGGTACTCCCCGTGCGGTCACGTTTCCGCTGGCCCGGATCGCGTAGGCTCTCGCGGGATATGGACACGATGGGACCGATACATCGCGCTAATAAAGCCATGGCGCGGGTCGGCAGAACCCTACGCCGCGCTACCGCCCCGTGCCGCCCTGACACAGTCCTATGCGAGGGCGGTGGGCCTGCGTATCGCGGCGACGCACCTCCACGCAACACCGACGCGACCACGGGTTGCGGAGCCGCAGTCCTGCGCGACATCGTTGCAGCGCCGCACCACACCGCGCCGCCCCTGCGCATCGCCGGCCGATCCCGACGGCGTGCAGTCATGGCGATTGTCGCTGCCGCCTCGATACTGGCCGTGAGTTCGTGCGGGCATGCGCCCGCAGTCGACTCTCAGCACATCATTCAGGTATCCGAAAATGCTTGCGGCACAGGGTGGAACGACCCGCACACCGGGCAGCAGACGCTGTACTTCCGCAATACCGGGTCGAACCCGACCACCGTCGATCTCATCGACGCGAACACCGGGGTGGTCTACGCCGAGGTACCCAATATCGGGTCGAACACCACCCGCAGCACCCGGGTGAACGTCGGCGGGGGCACCTTCGCCATCCGGTGCGCCATGGAGGGGTCCGATAACGCGCTGATCAACGGGCCGAAGATAACCATCCCGGGTGCTCCGATTGCCGCGGCCATCCCGCCGGTCACGGCGGAGGACCTGTACGAACCCGATAAGCACTACACCGACTATGTCGCGGCCGGACTGACCGGGCTGGCCGCGGACACCGACGTGCTGCGTGCCGCGGTCGATCGTGGGGATGCCGCGGCGGCCCGAACGGCCTGGCTGACCGCCCATCTCGACTACGAACGCCTCGGCGCCGCCTACGACGCCTTCGGCGATTTCGATGACAAGCTCGACGGCCGGGCCGTGACTACCGCCGCCGCTTCCGAGGGCCCTGCCGAGTTACCGCCTCCGGGCGCGGCTGCAGGCCTGCCGGGCGGCACGACGAACCCACAGTTCACCGGCTTTCACCGCGTGGAATACGGCCTGTGGCACGGCGAACCGCTGACTTCGCTCGCCGGGCCCGCCGATCGACTGGGCGACGATGTGCACGCGCTCGTCGCGGCGTTCCCCACCATGCAGGTCCCGCTGCTGGATCTGGGGCTGCGCACCCACGAAATCCTGGAGAACACACTGCAGTTCGAGCTCACCAGCGACGCCGACTACGGCAGCGACACGACCCTGGCGACCGCCACGGCGAATATCGCCGGCACCCGTGAACTGCTCACCGTGCTGGATCCGGTCCTGCGCACCCGCTACCCGCAACTGCCCCGTGTCACCGCCTGGCTCGACCGCTTCGAGTCCCTACTGAACGCCCAGCACACGAACGGCACCTGGACCCCCGTCGCGGTGCTGAGCACCCCGGATCGGCAGCGGCTCAACGGCACACTGAGCCAACTACTCGAATACCTAGCCCCCATCGCAACCATCTGCACCCCACGAAAGACATTCCATTAACGCTTCTCCTGCCTGAATGCAGGGGATTTCACGCTCAGACCGCGACCGAACCACCCACCCGAAGGCGGTGATCCGAACGTCTTACATCCTCAACACGTGTGCAGCCGCGCTCTGCCACAGCCAGATTCCCCAGCACTCGATAGCGAGCTTGCACAGCGCGCCGAAGGTCGGCTTGTTCTCGGATTTCTGCTGGTGGACGGCTTCGTTCCACAGGAATCGGCAGCGATGCCACTCAGCGAGCAACACAGACTCCGCGATGCGGCCCGGCCGCACGCGAAAGCTGTACCGCACCACCTCATCCACACCCAACAAACTAGTGACCACCACCGACACCGATAGGAGAAGGCGCTTCCTGCCCTCCTATGCGAGGGTGTCCGCGCCAAACAACCTGATGATCAGGCACAGCGAGGGAACCATCGACAAAGCACTACTCGGATTCGCGCCACGATATCGCCCGGGACGGGACGTCAGCGCGGTAAAGCCGTGACGGCGGATACACCTCCAAGCCGACGGAGGTTCCTGCGCGGGGCGCTGGTGGCGGGCGCAGCGGGGGTGGGTGGCGCGGCCACCGCCGCCTCGACTGTACCGGGATCAATGGCGTACGCGAACCGGCTGCCCGCGACGGCACCGCCGTCGTTCCACGGCGTCCATCAGGCCGGAATCACCGATCCGCCGGCGCCCGGCTCGCAGGGGATCACGGCCGCCTTCGATGTGATCGCCACCGATCCGGCCGCGCTGACCGACCTGTTCCGCACCCTGACCGAGCGCGCCCGCGCCCTGAGCACCGGTGGGCCGCCGCCCGCGGTCGGCATCACCGCACCACCCGCCGACAGCGGGGTGCTCGGGCCGGAGGTGCCGGCCGGTGGGCCGGTGATCACCCTCGGCGTCGGCTCATCGCTGTTCGACGATCGTTTCGGCCTGTCCGGTAGGCGCCCGGCGGGCCTGACCCCGATGCCGGTGTTCGCTAACGACAACCCCCAATCCGCCTGGTGCCACGGCGATCTGAGCCTGCAACTGACCGCGCCCGATGCCGACACCTGCGTGCACGCGCTGCGCGACATCACCCGCGCCACCCGCGGCGCGATGCAGCCGCGCTGGCGGATGAACGGCTTCGTCAGCCCGCCGCGTCCCTCCGGAACCCCGCGCAACCTGTTCGGATTCAAGGACGGCATCGCCAATCCGGCCGGGACCGAATTCGATCGGCTGGTGTGGACCGGGCCCGGCGAGCCCGCGTGGGCGGCGGGCGGCAGCTATCAGGTGGTCCGGCTGATCCGGATGCTGGTGGAGTTCTGGGATCGGGTCGGGCTCGTCGAGCAGGAGAATATGTTCGGCCGGGTCCGCGATACCGGCGCACCGTTGAGCGGCAACCAGGAATCCGACATGCCGGACTACTCCGACGATCCCGAGGGCCTGGTCGTCCCGCTCAATGCCCATATCCGCCTGGCGAATCCGCGCACCCCGGATTCCACGGGCAGCCAGATCCTGCGCCGCGCCTTCAACTACGACCGGGGCAACGATACGGCCGGCAATCTCGACCAGGGCCTGATATTCCTGTGCTACCAGCGTGACCTGCACGAACAGTTCGAGGCGGTGCAGCATCGGCTGCAGGACGAGCCGCTGGTCGACTACGTCACCCCGTTCGGCGGCGGATATTTCTTCGTCCTGCCGGGCGTGCGCGACGATGCGGATTTCTACGGACGCGGATTATTGACCTAAGCGGATCGCCCTGTCGTTGCCCCGTGTTCACGTGCGGGAAATCTCCGGCCGTGACTATCGTGTGACTTCGCATGCCAGTCCGGCGGGGCGAGGCAAGATCGTGTTCGAAGTATGGAGGAGACGTGAGTACTGGCTCCCAGGCGTGGCACGCGTTCGGCCGTGGCGGGCGGCATAAGCGCCGCACGGTCCTGACCGCCGTCGCGGCCGCCGGGCTGCTCGCGGCCGGCTGTTCGTCCTCGTCGCATCCCGCGGCGGCCGATGCGTCCGCCACGACCACGACGCCGATCAAGCACATCGTGGTCCTCTACGACGAGAACATCTCCTTCGACCACTACTTCGGCACCTACCCGAACGCCGCCAACGCCGACGGCGTGCCGTTCCAGGCCGCCCCGGGCACCCCCGCAGTCAACGGGCTCACCCCGGATCTGCTGACGCACAACCCGAATCTGTTCCAGCCGCAGCGCCTGGGCCCCGCGCAGGCCATGACCTGCGATCAGGACCACTCGTACGGCGCGGAGCAGGCGGCGTTCGACAACGGCAAGATGGATCAGTTCGTCCAGAAGACCCAGCAGGACGACTGCCAGGTCGAATACGGTCCTAACGGGATCGTCATGGATTACTACGACGGCAACACCGTCACCGCCATGTGGAACTACGCCCAGCATTACGCGCTGAGCGACAACTCCTTCGGCACCACCTTCGGCCCGTCCACGCCGGGCGCGCTGGAGGTGACCGCGGCGCAGACTTACGGCGCGCAGGCCGTCGACGCGAAATCCGGTCAGCCGGTACAGGATCCGAACCTGGTGGCCGCGCAGGACGCTCACGGTGTCGGCTCGCTCATCGACGACGCCGACCCGGCCGGCGACGACTGCTCGAACAAGTCCCACACCACCACCGACAATCTGGTCGCCATGAGCGGCAAGAACATCGGTGACGAGCTGAACGACAAGAGCATCAGCTGGGGCTGGTTCCAGGGCGGGTTCACCCCGACCGGGAAGAACGCCGCCGGTTACGCCGTCTGCGGCACCAAGCACGCGAACCTCGGCGGCCAGCAGGAGGTGGACTACAGCCCGCACCACGATCCGTTCCAGTACTTCAAGTCCACCGCCAATCCGCATCACACCGCACCCACCGCGCTGGACGAGGTCGGCCACAGCGGCCCGGCCAACCACCAGTACGGGCTGGAGTGGTTCGCGCAGGCCGCCAAGGCCGGCAAGCTGCCCGCGGTGAGCTACCTCAAGGCCCCCGAGTACCAGGACGGGCACGCCGGATACTCCGATCCGATCGACGAACAGCATTTCGTCACCGACACGATCAACACGCTGCAGCAGTCGCCGGACTGGAACTCCACCGCGGTCTTCATCGCCTACGACGACTCCGATGGCTGGTACGACCACGTGGCCGGGCCGGTGATCAACGGCTCCAAGAGCGCCGCGGACGTCTATGCGCCGTGTGCGACCAAGCCCGCGCTGGGCGATCACCAGGGCCGCTGCGGCGCCGGCCCGCGCCTGCCGCTGCTGGCGATCTCGCCGTACTCGAAAACCAACTACGTGGACCACACGCTCACCGATGAGACCTCGATCGTGAAGTTCATCGAAAGCAACTGGTCCCTGCCTGTCCTGGGCAACGGTTCCTCGGAGGCCACGGCCGGCGACCTGTCCGCCATGTTCGACTTCTCCAGCCCGAAGGCCGCCGGGCTGATCCTCAACCCGGACGGCACCGAGAAGCACTGAGTAACGAACACATTCGGGTCCCGGCCACAAGCATGCCGGGACGACGAAAAGCGCGCGGGGTCGTGGCGCTAGACCAGTTGACTGGTGGAGACCGGCAGGCCCGGGTCGGTGGCGACGGTCAACGCGGAGGGCTTGGCGCCGCCCGCGATGACGTGCGCGCCCAGGGTGGCGATCATGACGCCGTTGTCGGTGCACAGACGGGGTGTGGGTACTCGCAGGGTCAAACCAGCTGCGGTGCAGCGTTCCTGGGCCATCGAGCGGATGCGGGAATTTGCGGTGGCGCCGCCGCCGAGCACTAAAGTGTCAACCCCGACGTCCTGGGCCGCGCGAATTGCCTTGAGGGTCAAAACATCCGCGACCGCCTCCTGGAACGAGGCCGCGATATCCGGGATCGGAAGGTCGCGGCCGTCGCGCTGGGCGGCCTCGACGTACCGCGCGACGGCGGTCTTCACACCGGAGAAGGAGAAGTCGTAGCGGGCGTCGCGCGGGCCGGTCATGCCGCGCGGGAAGGCGATCGCCCGCGGATCACCGTGCGCCGCAGCGGCATCCAGAGCCGGGCCGCCCGGGAAGCCCAGGTCCAGTAGCCGCGCCACCTTGTCGAAGGCCTCGCCCGCCGCATCGTCCACGGTGCTGCCGAGTTCGGTGATCGGCTCGGCCAAGGCGGTGACCTGCAGCAGATGGGTGTGGCCGCCCGATACCAAAAGCGCCACGCACGGGGGCATCGGGCCGTGTTCGAGGGTGTCGACGGCGACATGGCCGCCGAGGTGGTTCAGCGCATACAGCGGGATATCCCACGCCGCCGCATAGGCTTTCGCCGCCGCGACACCGACCAGCAAAGCACCGGCGAGTCCCGGGCCGATCGTTACCGTCAACGCATCGGGCTTGGCGATACCGGCGGCGGCGAGCGCGCGGCGCATCGCCGGGACGATCGCCTCGAGATGTGCCCGCGAGGCGATCTCGGGAACCACACCGCCGAATCGGGCATGCTGTTCGACGCTCGAGGCGACCTCATCGGCCAGCAGCTCGCAGCTGCCGTCCCCACGCCACCGCACGATGCCGACTCCCGTTTCGTCACAGGAGCTTTCGACACCCATGACGATCATGTGAGTACCTCATTCAGGTAGGTGATGCCGCTGAGCGCGGGGCGGCGCATCGTGAACGCGTCGGCGCCGCTGGGCTGGTAGTACTTCTTGCGCAGGCCGATGATGTGAAAGCCATACTTCTCGTAGAGGGCGATCGCCGGGGCGTTGTCGGTGCGCACCTCGAGGAAGACCGGGCCGCCGCGCTTACCGGCCTCGGTCAAAAGCGCGCGCAGCAGCGCGGTGCCGATCCCGCCGCGGTGACAGTGCGGATCGACGCCGATCGTGTGTATCTCCGCCTCGGGATGTTCGAGCGTGCCCAGCAGGGCGATCCCGGCGTAGCCGACCACGCGGCCGGACGCGATGCCCGAGGGCGGCGGTTCCGAGGACCCCAGTTGGTCACGCACGCTGCCGTCGGCGGGCCCGCCGAGGCGAGCGACAAGATACCGGTTGTGCGCCGCATCCAACTCCGAGTGGAAGGCCACATCCGGCCACGGATCGTCCTCAGGGAACAGCACCTGCTCGAGGTCGACGCAGCGATCGATATCCGACCGGCCCATCGGCTCGATCCAGATCGGTAATGGTTCCGCGCCGGGCGGCGGCAGTTCGGTGCCCGGCGGCGGCGTATCCGAGTGCCCCGCATGCTCGCGAACGTTGCCCCCGCCGGGCGCGGCAGTGTTCAATGGCGCCGCTTCCGAGGGCCCTGCGTGGTGACGCACGCTGCCGCCTCCGGGCCCGCCGGGCGCGCCGCTGCTCATGAGCGGACCGCCTGGTAGCTGCGTTCGACTGCATCGGGGCGGCGCAGATACAGCGGGGTCAGGGATTCCGGAGTCGCACGAGCGAGCAGGTCGGTGGCGGCGCAGGCCACCAGGCCCGCCGGGGAGGGGGTTTCCACCGGCAGCACCGGCAGATCGAAAAAGTCCACATGCGAGGCGGATCCGGCGATCACCGTGGCATCGCCCGACTCCAGCTCGCCAGGTTTGCACACCTCCGGACCGGCGATCCGGACCACGGAATTCAGTGACTGCGCCACGCCTCCGGGCCCGCCGCGACCATCCTGCGATGCCGACACCAGGAAGGATCCCGCGGCCCCGGGCACCGCGCGGTAACGGGCCCAATACACCTCGCGGCGGCGGGCATCGGTGACGACCAGCAGCTCGGCATCTGCATCGGAGATATCGCGCCAGGCGGCCGCGGCGATCGCGTCCAGGCTGCATACCCCGTACACCGGCAGCCCCAGCGCATCACCGAATGCGGCGGCCGTCGCCATACCGACGCGCAATCCGGTGAACGGTCCCGGGCCCAAGCCGACCACGACGGCATCGAGTTCGGCACGGGAACGCCCTGCCGCGTCGAGGCATTCGAGGATCTGCGGGGTGAGCACCTCGTTGTGTGCGCGGGCGTCCACGGTCACGCGGGTGGCGAGCGTGTGCAGCTCATGATGCCGGGGCTGCTCCCCCAGCGCGCCCGGCGGACCCGAAGACGGCGGCGTGCGTAACCACGCAGGGCCCTCGGAAGCGCCGACCATAGACAATGCCACCAGTCCTGCGGTAACGGCAGGTGTCGCGGTGTCGACAGCGAGTACTAGCATGATTGCCTCAACGATACCGGTTGGTCACCTTCCCCCGACGTGAGGTTCAGCGGTGCGCCCGGCGGGCCCGGAGGCGGCAGCTTGCGTCACCACGCAGGGCCCTCGGAAGCACCGCCATTGGACACTGCTGCGCCCGGCGGGCCCGGAGGCGGCAGCTTGCGTCACCACGCAGGGCCCTGAAGAAGCACCGCCATTGGACACTGCTGCGCCCGGCGGGCCCGGAGGCGAGCACCGCAGTGGGATTCAGCCGGCGGCGACCCACTCCCATGTGGCGGTGCGAACGTCGGAGTCGGGTTCGCGGCGCAACAGGACACGCAGGTGGCGGTCGGTGAGGTGTTCCACCACGCCCAGCCCCCATTCGACGACCACGACCGCGTCGTCCAGTTCGGTGTCCAGATCGAGGGCGTCGAGTTCGTCCAGATCGCCGCCGAGGCGGTAGGCATCGACGTGAACCATGGGGATCGCGCCCGGATGACCGCCGGCGCGATGCTGGCGGGCGATGATGAAGGTCGGCGAGCTGACCCGGCCCTGCACGCCGAGGCCCGCCGCGAGTCCGCGAGTCAGCGCGGTCTTCCCGGCGCCGAGCGGGCCGTCGAGTACGACCAGATCGCCGGGCCCCAGCTCCCGCGCGAGCTCGCGTCCGAGCGCCTCGGTGTCCTCGACCGTCGGCAGGGTCCGCTGCTCAGCCATGAAACACCCGCGCAGCAACGATGACTCGGCCCGCTACCGCGCACCGACTCCCACTCACGACTCCACCTCGCTGGCGCTCGGCTCCGTCGTGCGCGCGGCGCCCTGTGCCCATGGTTCGCTCGCAAGCTCGCTCACGGCTGCATACCCGTCAACCACGCACGTTCTCCTGTCTGTTGCCGGTGGCGGTGAGCCCGCTGCGCAGCAGCAGGCGATCCAGTGCGGCGTTCACCAGCTCCGGGCACTGCAGATGCACCATGTGGGCCGCGTCGGTGACCCGGACCAGGTCGGCGTCCGGCAGCCGGCGGGACAGGGCCATCGAATTGCGGAACGGGATCACCAGATCGTGCACGCCGCCGAGCACCAGCGCGGGACGCGGCGCCAGGATGGGCAGCGCCGCCGATTCGTCGTGCACCTGCAGCGCCCCGAGGAATTTGATGACGGTGGCGACCGGGGTCCGGTCGATCATCGAGGTCGTCACCCGCGACAGGGTCGGGCTGACATCGCCGTGGAACGAGCTGACGTGCAGGATCGGCGTGATCACCCGGCGGGCGGCGACCCGCCCGGCCTGCATCAGGGCGGGCGCGGTGTGCGCGGCCACCCGGAATCCGTCGATGGCCGGATTGCGCAGCAGCTGTGCGATGCCGGTCGCGGTGACCTCCGCCGCGGCGGTCGACAGCAGCGCCACCGCCCGCACCCGCTCGGTGAACAGGTCCGGGAACTGCGCGGCCGCGGCCAGAATGGCCATGCCGCCCATGGAGTGGCCGACCAGCATCAGCGGTCCGTCGGGCGCGCAGGCCCGCACGACGCCGGCCAGATCGCGGCCCAGCTGCGGCACCGTACAGCTCTCGGCGCTCGGCTCGCCGGACCGGCCGTGCCCGCGCAGGTCGAAGAACACCATGCGAACCCGTGGGCCCCACTGCTTTTCCAGGTCGCGGCGCTGAAAGTGGAAGGACTCCATGCTGTTACAGAATCCGTGCACGAAAACGACGGTGGCGCGCGCATCTTCGGGACCGCATTCGCGAACCGCGAGCGCCACACCGTCGTCGGTGGTCACCGTGCGCGCCCGGTCCCGGTCCAGCAGCGTGAAATCCTCTTCGCGCAGGTCGTCACGCCGGGCCGGCCAGCGCACCGTCGCGCCGACGCGGCGCAGCGCATGAGCCCCGGCCAGGGCGCCCAGCACGCCCGCCGTGGCCATTCCACCGCCGCGCGCGGTGATGCGAAATCCCTGTGGTAGAGCCGATTTCATCCACACGCCCCTTCACCCACATAGCGCCGCACGACCCGCCCTCGGGGCGAGCAGACGATCTCGTAATGGATCGTACCGAGCAGATCGGCCCACTGCTGGGCGTGCGGGTCCCCCGGGCGGCCCCCGAACAGCACCGCGGTATCGCCCTCGCGCACCTGCACCGGGTTATCTCCCAGGTCGACCACCAGCTGATCCATGCACACCCGCCCCACGCTCGGATAGCTGTGCGCGCCGATCCGCACCGAGATCCGCCCGCCGAGCGACCGGAACACGCCGTCCGCGTATCCGGCGGGGATCAGCGCCACGGTGGTGTCGCAGGGGGCGACCCACTCGTGCCCATACGACACCCCCTCCCCCGCAGCGACCCGCTTGACCAGAACGATCCGCGCCTGGAAGGTCATCGCGGGGCGCAGGCCGAAATCGGAGATCTCCGGTATCGGGGACAGCCCGTAGAGCGCGATGCCGGGGCGCACCATGTCGAAGGCGAGGTCGGGCCGGGTCAGCGCCGCCGCCGAATTGGCCAGGTGCGCCAGCTCGGGCTGCAGACCGAACTCCTTCGCCGCGGCGATGGCCTCCAGGAATCGTTCGCGCTGCCGGTCGTTCGCCGGATGCTGCGGCGTGTCGGCGAGGGCGAGATGGGAGAAGATCGCGCGGAACCGGACCGTCCCGTCGGCGACCAGGTCCCGCAGCAGCCCGAGCACCTGCGGATATTCGGTATCGGAGGCCCCGTTGCGGTTCAGGCCGGTATCGACCTTGACCGAGACCGCCGCGGTCCGTCCGACCGCGCGCGCGGCCTGGGCGACCACCTGCAGCTGGCGCACCGAAGACACTCCGAGCTCGATATCGGCCGCGACGGCGGCGGCGTAATCGGCGTCGATGACGTTGAGCCAGCTCAGGATCGGGGCCCGGACACCCCCCGCCCGCAGCGCCAGGGCCTCCGCGATCGTGGTGACCCCGAGTTCGGCGGCCCCGGCCGCCAGCGCCGCACGGCCCACCTGCAGTGCGCCGTGGTTGTAGCCATCGCCCTTGACCACCGCCATGACCGCGGCATCACCGGCGCGCTCGGCCAGTACGCGCACGTTGTGCGCGATGGCGTCGAGGTCGACAACGGTCTCTACCTGCTGGTCGGAGCTGTTCACACCCACCGATCCTGCCATTGCCTCGCGCCGAGTGGTCCTCGGGTCGGGTCCCACCGGCATCGATCCCAGCGCGGGGAATTGCTTGCTTGGAGCACACTCCAGGTGCTTACGGTGGTCAACGGGCACGATGTGCCCCTGAGTACCGAGATGGAGGGCTCCCTTATGAGCAAGGTTTGGTTCATCACCGGTGTGTCGCGTGGGTTCGGACGCGAATGGGCGCTGGCCGCGCTCGACCGAGGCGATCGCGTCGCCGGGACCGCGCGCGAGCTGTCCACCCTGGACGATCTCACCGCGAAATACCCCGACACATTCCTGCCGCTGCGCCTGGACGTGACCGATCGCGACGCCGATTTCGCGGCCGTCGAGCAGGCGGCCCGGCATTTCGAGCGCCTCGATATCGTCGTGAACAACGCCGGATACGGCCACTTCGGCATGATCGAGGAGCTGACCGAGTCCGAGATCCGCGCGCAGATGGAGACGAATGTCTTTGGCGCGCTGTGGGTTACGCAGGCGGCGCTGCCGACCCTGCGGGCCCAGGGCAGCGGCCACATCATCCAGGTCTCGAGCATCGGCGGCATCACCGCATTCCCGAGCGTGGGCGCCTACCACGCCTCGAAGTGGGCGCTGGAGGGGTTCTCGCAGTCGCTCGCCCAGGAGGTCGCCGGGTTCGGCATCCATGTGACCCTGATCGAACCGGGCGGGTTCAGCACCGACTGGGCCGGCCCGTCCGCGGCGCACAGCACGCCGAATCCGGCATACGACCAGGTCCGTGCGGCCCGCGCCAATGCCCGCGCCGCGCGCAATGTCGGCGAGCCGGCGGGTACCCGGGCGGCGATCCTGGCCGTCGTCGATGCGCCGGAGCCGCCGCTGCGGATCTTCTTCGGCGTGGATCCGCTGGGCATCGCCACCGCCGACTACGAGTCCCGCCTGGCGCTGTGGCGCAAGTGGGATTCGACCTCCCGCGCCGCCCAGAGCGAGTAACGAGCACTCCAGGGGAGCCGACAAAACCCACTCGGCCGCGGAAGACCCCGCTACTTAACATCGCGGCGTGATGCCGCCCGTCATCCCGGCATGCTTATGGCCGGGATCCACCGTGCGCCTGAAGATTCCGGCCAAGAACATGCCGGAATGACGGAGTCCTCGGTGGCGACTTCGCGGCACGAGCCTGAAGTAGCTGGGCGACGCGGACAGTCAGGGGGTGGTGAGGGCGCGCAGGGTGTGGATGGCGGGGCGGAGGTGGTGCAGGAGCGGGGTGGCGGAGACGGGGGCGCCGGGGCCGCCGGCGTGGGCGGCCAGGTTGGCGGCCAGCGCGTGGGCGCGGGCCGCGGCGGCCGCGGCCCAGGACGGGTCGCGGCCCGCGGCCAGGAGGGCGCCGATGATGCCCGAGAGGACGTCGCCGGCGCCCGCGGTGGCGGCCCAGGAACCGCCCGCCTCGTTGACCAGGACCGGGCGGCCGGGCGCGGCGACCAACGTGGCGCGGCCCTTGAGTAGCACTGTGAGCTGCCATTTTTCGGCCAGGTCGCGTACGGCCGCCACTCGGTCCGGGCCGGGTTCCGCGCCGGTCAGGCGGGCGAATTCACCGGCGTGTGGAGTCAGTACCGTCGGCGCGGCGCGGCCGATGACCAGGGCCGGGTCGGCGGCCAGCAGGGTCAGCGCGTCGGCGTCGACCACCACCGGCACGTCGGTCGCGAGGATTTCCGAAAGCCGCTCGCGGGCGGCATCATCGGTGCCCGCGCCGGGCCCGCACACCCACGCCTGCACCCGTCCGGTCGACGAGATAGTCTCGGCGGCAACCACTTCCGGAAGGTGCGCGAGCACCTGCGCCGCGCCGGTTCCGGCGTAGCGGACCATGCCCGAGGTCGCAGCCACCGCCGCGCCGGTGCACAGCACCGCCGCGCCCGGATAGGCCGCGCTGCCCGCGCAGATTCCGGTGACGCCCTGGGTGTACTTATCGTCGTACGGGCCCGGCACCGGCCAGTTCTCCCCGATCACGGCCGGTTCCAGTGCCGCCAGGCCCGGCTCGGGCAGGCGTAATCCGATGGGCACCAGCTCGATTCGCCCGCAGCGGGGCGCGGCCAGCGCATGCACCGGCTTGTGGGCGCCGAAGGTCACGGTCACCTCCGCCCGCACGGCCGGGCCGTCCACCGCGCCGGTGTCGGGGTCGACGCCGCTGGGCAAGTCCACCGAGATGATCGGAACGTCCACGGCCGCTACGAGTTCGGCCGCGCGCGGACGCAGCGGGCCGCGCCCGGAGATGCCGACGATCCCGTCGATCACCAGATCGGGTGAGCCGAGATCCTCGCGGACGCGCCCGCCCGTCCGGCGCAGCGCCGCAAGCCCTTTCGCGTGCGCGCGTGCGGGGGAAAGCAATATCGCCGAGACCGTGACCCCGCGCCGGCGGAGCATCGCCCCCGCCCACAGCGCGTCCCCGCCGTTATCTCCGGATCCGACCAGCAGCGTCACCGCACGCCCGGTCACCCCGCCGGTGCGTGCCCGCAGCTCCGCGGCAACGACATTCGCCAGTCCGTAGGCCGCCCGCTGCATCGGAACACCCGCGGCAACCCGCTCGAACAGCTCCGCCTCGGCCGCCCGGACCTCGTCTGCCGTGAAATACCCGCGCACCGCCATGGATCGCCCTCCTACCTACCGGCCGACACCGCATCGTCACACCGACAGCAGACTACGCCGCACCATCCCGGCGAGACCGACACCGATGGGCGTTACCCGGGGCGTCTGGGCGGCTACCGGACGGGTCTAGGCTGACGGCATGTCGAGTGGCAGGGAACGCTGGGTACGGGCGCGCGCCGGGGGCGGTGTTGCGTTACTGTCGGCATTACTGCTGGTCAGTGGGTGCGGTTCGGGGACAAAGACTTCCGCACCGACCTCGACCTCCGCGGCGGCCGCGACCTCCGCCGCCGCGGCCGCACCCGCGACGGCGGTCACCGTCGAGGTGAAGGATATGCAGTTCTCCCCCGACACGGTGACCGTCAAGGTCGGCGGCACCGTGACCTGGAAGTTCGCCGACCGCTTCCCGCATGCGGTGCAGGGTATCGGCGACTCCGCGATGGGCATCGACAGCCCCATCTACACCAAGGGCGAATGGAGCCACACCTTCACCATTCCCGGCAGCTACCGCTACATGTGCCCCCTGCACCCGGACATGCACGGGACCATCACGGTGCAGTAGACCCACGCCGCGTCGCGGGATTCCGGCGCGGCCACAGCTCACGCGAATGCCCGCCGCCCCTCACCGACGGCAGGCATATCACGCGCCTCGCGCCGCTGCCGGTGCACTGGGACGGTGAGCCGGCGGGGCGGGTGAGACACAGGGACGGTGAGCCGATCAGTAGGCCGAGTTGACGTTGTCGATCGAACCGTACCGGTGGGCCGCGTAATTGCAGGCAGCGGTGATATTGGCGACCGGGTCGTAGATGTCCCCGGACGTACCGTCCACGTGGTAGGCCCGGAAGGTGGGGTCGATCACCTGCATGAGTCCCTTGGACGGGATGCCGGCGGCGGCGTTCGAGTCGTACAGATTGATCGCGGCCGGGTTGCCGCCCGACTCACGCATGATGTTGCGCTGTATCCCGCCATAGCTGCCGGGGATACCGTGCTGGCCCATGACGTACAGCGCCTGATGGATCCATCCGTCCAGGTTGTTCGCGAAGACCGGCGGCGGAGGCGGCAACAGCTGCGGGATCGGCTGCGGAAGCGGCCGGATGAACCCCTGGACCTGATCCTGCTGCTGCTGCGGCAGCCCTTGCTGCCAATGCTCGGCCTGCTGCTGGAGTTGCTGGGCCGGCTGCTGTAGTTGGGGCGGCACGCCCGCGACGAAGTCGGTGGCGTGTGCCTGAACGGGGATCGCAATCGCGAGGGCAGCGACGGCGACCGGGAACAGTTTGCGTATATGCATAGTGAATGTGTCGCGACAGCACGGGCTGGGGCGAGCGTCTGCCCGGCTCGGCGGCCGGGCGGCGTTCGTCGACGCGCTGCGTTCCTGTAGTCGGGATGAGAGATTCAGTTGTCCGCCGACACGACGCGAGGGCGTCGTGCGCCGAATCCAGGAACTGGCAACTGGGCAGTAACCACGGATTTTCGGCCGCAGGGTTGGTGTTCATGCGCAATAACTGGTCTTGGAGTTTGTTTCGGCAAGTCACAGAGTGGTTGCGACAGGTTAACGTAAACTGAATAGAAGATGAACAGAGAGATTTTTCGCGAGTGATTTATGCATCAATCGATGGCAAAAGTGGTCTCCGTCACAATGGATCGGCCTACCGTCGAGGCCATGCCGCCAATCCGGAACAGTGGCGAGAACGCCGACCGCGACCCCTCGCGGCGGCGTGGAAAACCTCTGGCGAATGCCTATTCGACCGTAACCGACTTGGCCAGATTCCGCGGCTTGTCGATGTCGTAGCCGCGGGTCTGGGCGACCTCGGCCGCGAAAATCTGCAGCGGCACGGTCGCCAGCAGCGGCTGGTACAGCGTTGGGGCCGCGGGGATTTCGATGAGGTGGTCGGCGAACGGACGCACGGTGTCGTCGCCCTCCTCGGCGATCACGATGGTGCGGGCGCCGCGGGCCTGGATCTCCCGGATGTTGCTGAGCAACTTGGAATGCAGCACCGCACGCCCCTTCGGCGACGGCATCACCACGATGACGGGCAGGCCCTCCTCGATCAGCGCGATCGGACCGTGCTTGAGCTCACCGGCGGCGAAACCCTCGGCGTGCATGTACGCCAGCTCCTTGAGCTTGAGCGCACCCTCGAGGGCCACCGGATAACCGACGTGGCGGCCCAGGAACAGCACCGTCGGGACGTGGGCGAGCTGGCGGGCGATGGCCCGCACCTGGGGGCCGGTCTCCAGGACGCGCTCGACGAGCTTGGGCATCGCCTCGAGTTCGGCGAACTCGCGCGCCACCTCGTCGGGATACTTGGTCCCGCGCGCCTGCGCAAGCGCCAGTCCCACAAGGTAATTCGCGGTGATCTGCGCGAGAAACGCCTTGGTGGAGGCGACCCCGATCTCCGGGCCGGTGCGGGTGTAGAGCACCGCATCGGATTCGCGCGGGATCTGCGCGCCATTGGTGTTGCAGATGGCCAGCACGCGGGCCTTCTGCTCCTTGGCATGCCGCACGGCCTCGAGCGTGTCCGCGGTCTCCCCGGACTGTGAGATCGCCACCACCAGGGTGGATCGATCCAAAACCGGGTCGCGGTAACGGAATTCGCTGGCCAGCTCCACCTCGACGGGCAGCCGCGTCCAGTGTTCGATCGCGTACTTGGCCAGCAGGCCCGCGTGATATGAACTGCCGCAGGCGACCACGAAGACCTTGTCGAAGTCGCGCAGCTCCTGATCCGCCAGGCGCTGCTCGTCCAGGATGATGCGGCCGGCGTCGAAATGGCCGATCAGGGTGTCGGCGACGCCGGCGGGCTGCTCCTCGATCTCCTTGAGCATGAAGTAGTCGTGGCCGCCCTTCTCGGCGGCGGCCAGATCCCAGTCGATCGTGAAGGGACGGGCGTGGGCGCCCGCCGCATCCCCGTCGAAATCGGTGACGGTGTACCCGTCGGCGGTGATCACCACCGCCTGGTCCTGCCCGAGTTCGACTGCCTCCCTGGTGTGTTCGATGAAGGCGGTGACATCCGAGGCGATGAACATCTCGCCCTGGCCGACGCCGATGACCAGCGGTGTCGAGCGGCGCGCGGCCACGATCGTGTCCGGATGGGCGGCATGGGTGAATACGAGCGTGAACGCGCCCTCGAGCCGGCGCAGCACGGCCAGCGCACTGGCGACGAAATCGCCGGCAGTCGGGCCCGCGGCGTAGGCGCGCGCGACGAGGTGCACCGCCACCTCGGTGTCGGTGTCGCTGCGCAGCTCCACCCCGGCGTCCTCGAGTTCGCGGCGCAGCGGGACGAAGTTCTCGATGATGCCGTTGTGCACCACGGCCACCTCGCCGGTCGCGTCGCGATGCGGATGGGCGTTGCGATCCGTCGGCGCGCCGTGCGTGGCCCAGCGGGTGTGCCCCATGCCGGTGGTCCCGGCGAAATGCGATGCCCCGGTCTCGGCCAGTTCGGCCTCCAGATTCGCCAGGCGCCCGGCCTTGCGTTCCACCGCGATCGTGCCCGCGCCGTCCAGGATCGCCACCCCGGCCGAGTCGTACCCGCGGTACTCCATGCGGCGCAGCGCGTCAACGACGACGCCGAGCGCGTCCCGGTATCCGACGTAGCCCACGATTCCGCACATGGGTGTCCACCCTACTGGGGCACCTCGCCAAGGGCGAAGCGACGGGAGGAGGGGACCCGCTGCTACCGGGACCGATCGCTGCCGAACTGGCGAGCAGCGCCACGACCACGTGCCGTTGCCGCCGGTGGACCGCACCCTCGCCGCAGTCTCGGCGGCTGGCGCGCCCGTGCCGCAGCCTTCGGGGTTGGCACCGGCACGCCATGGGCGAGGCGTGCAGCCCGGCGAATCGCCGTAAGGCCGGTGGGATCGGATAAGTTCGTCATCGTGTCGGCGTCTGTGAAATCACTCCTGAGCACCCTGGCCAGCCCGGGCCCCCATCGGGTCCTGCGCGGCAATCTCGGTATTGCCGGGCAGCCGGGGCTGGTATTCACCCCGGAACAGGGGCTCAACCTGCCCGCGGTCGCGTTCGGGCACGGCTGGCTGGCCGGGGTCGGCAACTACTCCAAGCTGCTCGAACACCTCGCGTCCTGGGGTTTCGTCGCCGCGGCGCCCGACACCGAGCGCGGCCCGGTCCCCTCGCACCTGAACCTGGCCACCGACCTGCTCACCACCCTCGACATCTGCGCCGGGGTGCGCCTGGGCGAGGGCAAGATCAGCGTGCACCCCGACAAGCTCGCCCTGGCCGGGCACGGCATGGGCGCGGGCGCAGCCGTGATCGCCGCCACCCAGCGCACCGTCGCCGCGGTCGCCGCCCTCTACCCGGCCCACACCGCCCCTGCCACCGAACCCCTCGCCCCCGGCATCGACACCCCCGCCCTGATCCTGGCCGGCGAGGATATCGACTCCACCACCTCCAACGCCATCCCGCTCGCCGCCGCCTGGGCCGGCCCGGCGATCCTGCGCGCGGTCGACGGCGCCTCCCACAACGGCATCGTCCGCGGCCGCCGCGCCCTGGCCGCCCTCGGCGCCGCCAAGTACGAGCCCCGCACCGAACGCACCACCCGCGGCCTACTCGTCGGCTACCTCACCTACCAGCTCCTCGGCGACAAGAAATACAAGCCCTTCGCCGACCCGGAGGCGATCATCCCCGGCACCCGCCTCGTGGATCCGCACGAGGTTCCTGAGCCCGAGCAGCCGTCGAAACTGCAAGTGCTGCAGGCTGTTCAGCTGCTCCGCAAGTAGTGCGGGCTGGGACCTGACCACCGAGCTCAATCGGGTCGCCGTCCGCGAGCCACGGCACCGTGTCTCACAGGTGGGCCGGATTCCGAACGCAGACCTCGTTCGGGCCATCCTTGGTCGAGGCAACAAGTCGCAGGACGGGGTAACGGGAGCTGCTGGCGGATGTTCCCGAACGGCGAGACCTGGGCATCGCTGCGCACTGCCCTGATTAATCCCAGCGCCCTGCCCACGCCGACCTGGGCACCCGTCAGCTCTCAGTGAGCAGTGCGCCGGGCGGGCAGTCGCGAACCTCCGCATCTAATCCGGTGAGTTGGCCGTTGCCGCAAGGTGAGTATGAGAGGAACCGCGGCGAGTGAAGGTGCGCCGGTAGGCGGTTGGCGTGGTGTCGAGCGTGCGCCGGAAGTGCAGCCGCAGGTTGGCCGCGGTGCCCAGCCCGCAGTCCCGGGCCACATGGTCGACCGGGAGCTCGGTGGTTTCCAGCAGTTCCCTGGCCCGGCTGACGCGGGCGCCGGCCAGCCACTGCAAAGGGGTGGTACCCGTCTCGGCGGTGAACCTGCGCATGAAGGAGCGCTGGGACATGCCGGCGTGCCGGGTGAGGTCGGCGAGCGAAAGCGGCTGATCGACACGTTCCAGGGCCCAGGCCCGCGTGCCGGCGAGCGAGGTGTCGCCGGTGGCCGGCATTGGCGCGGGCACGTACTGGGCTTGGCCGCCATCGCGATGGGGCGGGGCCACGAGACGGCGCGCGATCTGGTTGGCCGCGGCTGCGCCGACGTCGTTGCGGACGATGTGCAGGCACAGGTCAATGCCGCAGCACACCCCGCCCGAGGTGAGTACCTTTCCCTCGTCGACGTACAGCACGTCCCGGTCCACGTGAACGGCCGGGAACTCTCGTTCGAGTTCATCGATGTTCTCCCAGTGCGTGGTGGCGTGGAGCCCGTCGAGCACGCCGGCCGCGGCTAAAGCGAACGCGCCGTTGCAGATCGACACGACCCGCCGACCCCGGTCGCGCACTTCGGCCAGGGTGTCGAGCACAGCCCCGGGCAGGGGCCGGAGACTCAGATCGAGGCCGGGCACGAGCACCGTGTCGGCGGCGCGGACCTGAGCGAGCCCGCCGTCGACGGCCACGGTGAGACCGCCCGTGGTGGCCACCTGGCTGGTCAGTCCGCACACCGTCAGGTGGTACGGAGTCTCCGGCCGGGGGCTGAAGATCTGTGCCGGGATGGCCAGGGCCAAGGGGGTGACGCCGTCTAGTGCCAGCACTGCCACCCGGTGGGGAGTCATGGCAATATACTAACGGAAAGAGGCAATCTTGCCACTCGCGGGACGGATGCCCCGCGCAGAGGCTAGATGCATGGTTGAAACCGTTTCCCAGCAGAGCACCGAGCCGCCACCGGCGGGCCAGGCGAGCGACGCCGCCGGCGTCCAGCCCTCCGGCCTCGTCCGCCTGGCGCTGCCGGCGTCGATGGTCATGTCATTCCTCGCCGCCTCCAGCGTGCCGACGCCGCTGTACGCCACATACGCGGGAGAGTGGCACTTCTCGCCCATCACCACCACTGTCGTCTTCGGCGCGTACGCGATCGCCGTCCTGCTCGCCCTGCTCGTCCTCGGACGGGTATCCGACTACACCGGCCGTCGGCCCGTGCTGCTGGCCGCCCTCGCGGTACAGGTGGCTGCGACGGTCGTCCTTGCCACCGCGGGCGGCGTCGATGCCCTGCTCGCCGGCCGTGTGCTTCAAGGCCTTGCCACCGGCGCGGCTGTCGGCGCGCTGGGGGCGGCGATGCTCGACGTGGACCCCGCGCGCGGCGCCCTGGCCAACGCCGCCGCCCCCGGAGTGGGCACCGGCGTCGGCTCACTGATGTCCGGGCTGCTGGTCCAGTACGTCCCGGCGCCCACGCACGTCGTGTACCTGGTGCTCATCGGAGTGTTCGTCCTGCAGGGCATCGGCGTGGCCGTGGCGCCGGAAACGAGCGCCCGCAAGCCAGACCTGCGCGCCGCTCTCGTCCCGGAGCTTGCCATGCCGCGAGCTACGCGCGGCCCGGTGCTCGCGGCGGCGCCGATCCTGTTCGCCGTGTGGGCGCTCTCCGGGCTCTACGGCTCGCTCGGTCCGGCACTCGCCCGACAGCTGTCCGGGTCCGCGTCAGCGGTCATCGGCGGACTCGCCTTCTTCCTGCTGGCCGTCATCGCGTCGCTCACCGCGCTCGCGCTCAACCGAATACCACCCCGCACCGTGATGCTGTGCGGCATTGCGGCCACGATGGCGGCCGCGGCGGTCACGCTGGCCGCCGTGGCGGAGTCCTCGGCGGCCGGATTCTTCGCCGGCACCGTCGTGGCGGGCATCGGGTTCGGCGCCGGACTCCAGGGCGCCTTTCGTACCGTTATCCCCCTGGCGCCCCCGCACGAGCGGGCCGGCGTCCTGTCGGTCCTCTACATCGTCTCCTATTGCGGCATGGGCGTGCCCGCGATCACCGCCGGAATCCTCGTCGTGCACGGCGACGGACTGATCAGTGCCGCCCGCGATTACGCCCTGTTCCTGATCGTGCTCGCGGTCGCGGCACTGGTGGGGCTGCTCTTGACCACCCGTTCCGAGCGTCCCCGCAAGGGCAGTTGATCCAGTCGCCGGGTGGAGGGCGGCTCGCAAGTAGTGGGCGTCGAGAGAGCGCCTTCGCCTCATCCACGCTCGACACCAATATCGAGCAATGCATATCAGCTATGGAACCGGTTGCGAGTTCCACCCGTCCAACGATAGTGAGCGACCGCAGCGACTGGCTTACAGTCGTCGAAAAATGAAGGGGTGTGACGAGTTGGCCGGGTTTCTGTCAGTGGACATCGAGGCATTGGGCAAGGCGGTGCAGTCGCTACGCAGCTCCGAACAGGTGCTCAACGACGCGATGAAGGCCATGGAGCAAGCGGGTCATGGTGACATCGGGACCAAGGTGCTCAACGATGCCGCTGAAAGCTTCCAACGCCGCTGGAAATACGGAATAGAGCAGATCGGCAAGTCGGCCAAGACCACCGCGGACGGCATCTCGAAATGTCATGACGCGTACCAAGAGGCCGACAACGAGTTCGCTCGAGCCCTCGCCCAAGCGAAGGCTGCCATCGATGGCCCGGCCACCTCGACGGAGTCGAAGGCATGAGTGGCGAGACCAATCCCTATCCCAGCCTCGGCTTCAATCCAGTTCCGGGGGCTCCTGACGACGTTGCCGGACTGCGCGGACAGATCAACTCGGCAGGCGATGCCGTCAAGGACACCAACTCCCTGCTGAACCGTCTCCGCAACAGCAACGACGACATCTGGAAGGGAGACGCCGGCGACGCCTTCCGCTCACACTTCGACAACACCCTCGCCCAGGATCTCGGCTACGCACAGAACTCACTCGAACGAGCCGTCGGAGTTCTCGACGAATGGCACACCGGACTGGTCGGCTACCAAGACACCGCCAAGGGCCTCGAGTCCGAGGCTGCCGAGGCCAAAGGTAAACACACACAGGCGGTTTCGGTGCTCCAACAGGCCAACTCCAACCCCGACCTTGGCCTGGCCGAACAAACCTTCACCGACCAGAACCAGCTGGCCGCCGCGCAGTCCCGCCTCAATGCCGCCGAGACTCAGGTCCGGTCGGCGAGCACCTCGGTTGACAACTGGCAGGGCCAGATCGACTCGATCATCAAGCGCGCCAAGGATCTGGAATCCGAACATGACAGGCTCGCCCGCAAAGTGGCGGCCGAACTAGACGCTGCTGCAAAGGATTTCGCCCCCAGCCCGCCGCACCATCATTGGTGGGACAAGATCACCGATGCGGTGAAGGCCATCGGGAAGTGGATCGACAAGCATCGCAAGGGCCTACACGAAGCTCTTTCGATTATTTCGACCGTCTCGGGGTTGCTCGCCATTGTCACGCCCCCGCCGATCGACGCTATCGCACTTGGAGTGTCACTGGCCTCCGGCGCGGGAGCACTCGCGTTGGATGCGACCGACAAGGACATCCGCAATGCAATTCTTCATGGAAGTTGGGAGGATAGGCTGAAGGCGCTCGGCACCGTTGGCGGAGATGCGATGAGCCTGATACCCGGGGTCGGCGGGCTGGCGAAGGTCGGAAAGGTTGCGATGTTGGGCGATGCAGCGAGCGATGTCGGACGTTTCGAAGGAATGGCGCGCGTCTGGTCGGAATCTGCTCACGCACCCGGATTTTTGAATTCAAAGATCATCGGTGACGGCACCGGCCCCGTCGCAAACATGCTAAACAAAACCGGCTTCACCGCAGGGTCCCACACCGTCCTCCAGGCCATGGGCGTCGAGGGTGCACATTCGGTGGCAGATCCCGCCGTCGCCCTGAAGGTCTTCAAAGGCCTCAAGGGTTCCATCACCAAGATAGGCAGTTGGGGCTACGACGAGGCGACAAGTTGAACATGAACAATACCCCGCAGCCACCGGCCGAATACTCCATCGCGGTGGATATACCGTCGGGATACTATCCACTTCCACTCGAGAACATAGATTCGATACTCGAGGGCGCCACAGGGCCGATCACAGAGTCGGCCCCTTCGGAAATAGCATCCAGCGTTCCGGATGTGATTGGCGTTCTCGGATTCTTCCTGGAAGCATTAGCAGCTAGGCAGGCCGTATACTGCGGGATCGGGCGGCACGCATCCGAAACTGGTCAGCAAGTCACTTCGTGGCTAACGATATCTCTGCTAAATTGCGGGGAACCACAGAACCCACGCCTCATCGCCCAGGAATTGGTGATCAACAAGTTGCACGAGGAGCCTACGGCCATCGTCGAGGCCGTCGACGTCGACGGGCGACCAATGGTGTTCTCCGAATTGACACGGAGTTTCCCCGCCCCCGACCTTCCGGCGTTCGAGAGCCGGCCTGCCGACGTCGCAGTATTCCAACTCGAAGCGCTGGTCCCATCGGACGACGGAACAACCGTTGCGGTAATAGAATTCTCGACCGTCTCGGTTGAATCCGGCCCACTGTACAGTGAGATGTTGTTCACCTTAGCCGCCTCGATTCAGTTCAATAAGTTGACACCTCAACACTCCAGCCTGAATCTGTAGCGAGGAGACTGTAGTGAATCAACTCGATGATGGCATGATTTCCGGACAGGCAAGCCCATCGCGGGCGATCGATTGGCCCGCGACGCGCGCAGCACTAGGAAACCGCCGTCTATTGCTTTGGCTGTGCGTTCTATTAAGCGCAGCATGCGGGCCGCTCGCGGTGGTTCTGACAAATAAGTTCGACCAGCCAGGAATACACGGCGCCGCCAGAGCGGGCCGGTTTCTCATTCTCCCCGTCAGCCTCATATTCGTTTTCGGTCTGATGTTCAGCCTCACATTCCTGTGGATAAACCGGCGTAGAAGGAGGGCACTCGAGCGGCATCCATGGACACGCTGGCCGATCAATTACATCACCACCGGACGGTACGAGTGGGTTCAGCTGCTGGATGCGAACCGGCAGCCGATGTCGAGCCTCATCCTCAGCACATGGGCTCGCGACATCGGCAAGCTCGTGAACCACCAAACGCCTGAGGTGTGGTTCGCTGGTGATCCCAGGAAATTCGGGGTCATATCCCTGCCGGGAGGAGCGGATCTGCGGTATGCGTACTACTCGGCGGCAAGAAAACCTCCGGAGTTCGCATTCCACGAACCGGTCACGACGGAGCCTGAGCACTCCGACACGGCGGCTGTTCCCTCCCAGTACGAGATGGAGCGCATCGACGGCCAGGTCAGGATGAAGCGGTCCGGCGATCAACCGGAGGAGCAGAAGCCGAAGCGGCACGGAGCAATCGACGATCCCGACTATCCGTCGCCGCGGAAGTTACGGCGCGCGTTGGGTTTTGTGCTGGACATGCTGATCCATATCGCTGCAGGTGCCGCCGTCAGCATCGCGACCGCACCAGAGCCTGCGAGATATGCCCTACTGCATCGGGATTGGCATGGCCTGGGGCCTATCCCCGTCCTTGCAGTCCTCTACTTCGTGGCCGCATCCTTCGTCGACCGCGTGATCATCCAGGCGATCTTCCGTACGACAATCGGCAAGGCGGTATTCGGCCTGATCACTGTGCGGCCCGACACCGGGCAGCGGCCGTCGTTCGGCAGACTGCTGGGAGTCTGGCTAATGGATCTCTGGCTGCCTATCGGCATCGCCGCCGAGTTCGCCGGCAATGGCGGCTCTGCCACGCCCGATCGTCCCGGGGACTACTTCCTGACCGCCGTTCGGTGGCGTGACCTACACGCGCTGAACCTCACCTAAGACTTCAGGCAGGGCAGCTCCAGCGCCAAGGCCCACCGAACCGGGAAACTCGCCCCTGAGCGGATCACGTAATTGGAAGCGCTCGGTGTGGAGTGGGGTGAGGTGCTGGGGCGCATGACTTCACAGGGTGAAAGCGGGCCGTGACGCTATGGGTACGCGTGGGAAAGAACTCGTAGTACACCGGCCAACAGCCCTAAGGTGACTGTTTCCACGGGGGATAATCTCTCTTCCCTCAGATAGGCGGTCATCAGCAGCACTCGATTCACCCGCTCATCGTGTACCGTAAAATCGCACCGAGAGCTACCCCACGGTTTAGAGACGGTGAACCCTGCACTATCGTCGCTATAGTAATGCACGAGTCGAGTGTCTGGCTCCTCCACCCGAACTAATATTCCGAGTCCATATTGATCGAATTCACCAGTTACTGTCCCTTTGTCGCCGCTGCGTATCTTGGAGACGGACCCCAGATGTTCGCGAGCACCATCAACTGCGGTATCCCGGTCAACAAATCCGATCGTGTACTGAAACTCAGAACCAGCATTCAGGCTGCGCAGATTCGTCTTTATTTTTTTGCCGTACTCATCATGTTTTACTCGCCGCATCCGCGCAATAGGATTCCTCCTGCCGGGCAGGGTGATATCACGCCGATAGTGTCCGAAAGTGCGAATACGGACACTGAATTCTGTTGCACTTTCCAGCATTATTTCATTCCAATCCTAAAGAAAATCAGAGAGTAGCCAGATAGCCCGTGCGAGATACTCCGTCCTTCGCGGACCATCCGTCCTGCTTCTCGAAGTCGAAGCCGCGCTGCTCGACATCCTGAGTCAGACCACCTGCACTCTGGTCACCCCATGCCGGAGAATTCTTATCCTGCTGCATCTTCTCCATCGTCGACTTGACCTCTTCGACCGCCTTCTGAATTAGCTTGTAGTAGTTGTCGACCTGTTCGATGCCATTGACCACCATGCGGACGTCCTCGTAAAGCTTGGCCATGCGAGAGGCCGTCCATACGGCGTCCACGGCGTCTGCGACTGGATCCTCGGGTCCGCCGCCGAGCACCTCAACGGCGGCGTCGACCGCGATCGTCTTCCCCGCATCCTCGGCCAGCTTTTTAATTTCCTTATCGATCAGTTGACTGGCGTACGAGACAACGATCTGGACCAGGCTGAGGATGGCCGTGTGCCCCTCTTTGTAGTTTTTAGCGATAACCTTGCAATGATCACCTATTCCTCCGATGCCATTAGTCCAGCGAAACATGTATGAATCGAAGGCCGTCGCCGTATCGCCCTGCCACTCACTACCGATCTTCCACGAGCCCTTGCGTAAGGTTCCGGTCACGGTATAACATGCATCGCCAAGCGTGTCATACGCATCATGCAGGTACATGAGCCTGTCCCAGTCACCCAACAACGGCTTGAGTAGCAAATCAATGAAACTGTGTCCGGTAACGAATTTGAACGCTTTATCTGCAATCCAAATGGAATTGCCCTCGCCGGATATCTGTTTATAGAGAATTCCCTTTCCCTCTTCTATTGACGTATCCCGCACGGCGACAGCCTTAGGCTTGAATCCTTCTTCTGCATTTTTCCAACCTTCTTTATAATTAGCCATAATGGAAGGTTTAGTTTTGTCTTTCGCGCCTGGAATAAATCCCGCAGCCAGGCTCTGGATCAGCCCCGACGACGTACTGCTCGAGTCGTCAGGCTCCTCGAGCGTCACGTCTTCATCATTGAAGTTTTCCCCTCCACCAGCAGGTGTGCCCTGGGTCGAGATATCGGGCACACCGGAAACCATGTCGGGGAATGCTTGCTTCAGTGCGGCGGCGTTCTTTTCGTCCTCGGTGCGCAGCTCCCTGTCGACCGCGCTGACCTTGTCCTTTATCGTTCCCATGCCCGTCTGGCATTGCTTCAGGAGATCGCCGACCTCTTCTGCCGCCCCCTTGACCGTCGGTTTCAGTAGCGTCAACAGCCCATCGAGCCCATCCACGTCCGAACATTGCTTACCGGTCCAGGCGATCATCGGCCCGAAGTGATCACCCTGCTTGGAGACCAAGCCGCAGAAGGCCGTGAAGTCATCGGACGGTGGAACCTTCAGTACGCTGGCCATAGGACCCCCTTCGCTGTCGATCCAACTACGAGCACGCTACCCATACCGGCGATACGTATGCAGGGCACCGTCAACTTGGACGCACGAAATCCCTTGGCGGTTCCACGATCACACCTCGGTCTATCATCAACGGAACGGCCGAGGGTGTGGGAGTTCCGATGGATGATGCGATCAGCTTTGATGCGATGCGGGCCGAGATCGACCGGAAGCAGGCCGATCTCGAGGCTGCCGAGCGTAGGCTCGAGTCCGTCACGACCACCGTGCGATCTCCGGATGGCTTGGCCGAGGTCACGGTAAGTGCCACGGGCACAGTGACATCCATCCGGCTGGCCCCGGAGACATTTCGCCGCAGCACTCCTCAATACCTTGGGACGGCGATCACCGAGGCAGCGCAGCAGGCGACACGCCAAGTGAAGCAATCCACACAGGCAGCGGTGGCTCCTATCGCGGCGGTCGGTCAGGGGCTGGCGGAGGCCGTCGATGAACCGCGAGCCCCGCACGCGCATGCCTCGTCCGACCAACCTGTAGGTACCGGCATAGAGGTGACCTCAACGGACCGGTCCGCTCGAGTGGGTGTCGATGCCCTGGGTGTCGTTGCGGTGATACATATCGCGCCCGACGTATACCGTGGCGGCAACACCACCCGTTTGGCCGCCGCCATCACAGAGGCGGCCGAGCGCGCCGCTCGGCAGATGTACGAGACCCGCATGAGCTCAGTGGAATCGGCTATCGGCTTAACGGACCTGCCGGATATGGAGACATTCTTTCCGACCCCGGTTACATCCGAGCCCGCAAGTCCGGTTGCAACCCCAGGCCCTCCGGCGTACATCCCGCCTACCGCCCCGGTCGCTCCGTCGATCACACAATGGAATCCGATCAGCGGACGCCCCGGTGAAAAGATTGTCGGACCATCCGACTGGGACGACGATATGGGGGACTACGGGGGTGGACGACAGTCGTGGCTTCGCTGAGATCGGGCCGAAATCTCCGACTCTTCATGGCGATTCCGCTGCCTGTGTGAGCTCCGGGGCAGCGGGCCGAGCTGGCCGTCGATCGGCGTGAATCCGCCGGGAGATCCTGTGCGACTAGGGTCTGTTTCCAAGTAGTGCGCAGGATCCCTTGGCCTATTCGTACACTTTTCGCGAAAGCCGAGCGGATTTTGCTGGTAACAGGCGAAAAGTATACGCCTAGGCCAATATACGCCCCTAGCCTGCTGGCGGCGGCGTGTCGCTCTCCTTCACTTCGACACAGGCCCTAGGCGCAGTTTGAACGGCGATGGCTCTGATCCGGGGTTCGGATCAGAGCCATCGCTGCAGGCCAAGTTTGAGGCTATGCGCTGCCGAGGTCACCGGTCGTCATGTTGGCGGTGAAGGCATCCCACTCGCCGGGAGTGAAAGCTAGGGCTGGGCCGGTGGGGTTCTTCGAGTCACGCACGCCCACCCTGCCGCTGTCGAGCCATGCCACCTCGACGCAGTTTGCGCTGCCTTCGCTCCGAGTACTTTTGAACCACTTCGCCTCGGACAGTTCACCGTTCACCACGCTCGTACTCCTTCGCCACCTGCCGCAACAGATTTCTGCTCTCTACCTCACCCAGGCAAGTATCCCGGATGGCGGCAACAAGTTCACGATACCGCCGGATCTCATCGGGCTTCTCGAGGTAGACGTCCGGAGCCGCGCCACCGTCGATGAACACCACCGGCGGCTCAACAGGTTCACCCTTCGGGTTGCCATCGAAGTCCATGATGATGAACGAGCCGTGCGGTATCCCCCAGGTCAGGCCCGCGCTATACGGCTGGATCCGGATCGTGATGTTGGGGCGCTTCGACAACTCGGCAAGCTGACGCAGTGCCACGGCCATCGTGTTCGATCCGCCGATCACCCGGTAGAGCACCGAGATATGCAGCACAGCGTCCAACTCGATCGGGTTCGTCCTACGAGTCACCAACGCCTGGCGTTTCATTCGAAGCTCCACACGCCGCTCGATATCCTCGCGGCTCGTGAACCGGGGAGACGCACCGATGATCGCTCGCGCGTATTCAGCAGATTGCAGCAACCCGGGGATGTGCTGGTCGTGGCAGGTCGTCAATCGGCGCGCCGCCGACTCCAGCCCGACATACATGTTGAACGCGCTATCGAACATACCGCCGTACATATGGTGCCAGCTCTTGACGCGTCCCTGTGTCGCGAGATCGACTGCCGCGGCGGCCTCTTCGTCGGCGACGTCGTAGAGCTTGCACAGCGCCTGCACGACCGGCCTGTTGACCTTCTGAATCTGACCAGTCTCAATCCGTTGCAGTACAGCCTTGGACAGATCAACCTGTTTGGCCGCCTGCACAATAGTGAATCCGACGGCATCGCGACTATCTCGCAGAAACCGCCCGAGCTGACGACGCGGCAGCGTTGACGAAGGGCCTTCGTCCTCGACACTGCCCTCGGCACCGTCCTCGATACTGGTCACAGGATCCTCCTGGAAATCGAGCCACACCTGATTGGCAGTAGAACCGAATTAACCCTCGGAAGAGAGCCCCGCCCTGGGGATTTAGAGCAATCATACCCGAATTCCCTGATGCTTTGGTCCCCATCTAAAACTGATGGTTTGCTGGCGACAGCGCCCGGTTAGCGATGCAAGCGGCCAATCACCTTGCAACGCATCGAACTCAGTGAACGGACACACCGAGTTCGCTGGGCGCCTTCATCTCCGACGTAATGTGAGTCGAGGTATGCGATGGAAAAGACGACATTCGCCGACACCACAGTCTCCCGGTGCACCTACTACCGGCGCACCTGCGGGCTACCAGCCGGAATACAACCACAACTGAACCGGATCGTAGTGCGAGCCGGATGGATCGGGGCGATCACCATGCCCGGCCGCCTCGGCCAGCGGGTGCGCGATGACCTGCTGCATCGCCGGATCACCCTGGGACCCATCATCTGTCATGTCCGATCCGGACGGTTCACGTATCTGTGCCGCCCAGATCTGCCCGATGACGTGCAATTATTCTGGAAACTGTTCACGCTCAACGTCTCGATCGTGCCCGCAGGCAGCGAGATCGCCCTCCCCTCGCCCGCTGACACACAGTCCGAATACCGGTGCTGGATCGTCCCGCCACGAGACACCTTCCGCCCGTCCGGACTGGTCATCGTCGACGCCATCGGGAAGGTGGCGAAATGACCGCGGCCCAATTGCCTTCCAAAGACCAATTGCTCCAGGCGTGCGCAGGGGTCGTGTCACTGGACCACCCAGTGTTATTGGCCAGTTTGGAATTATCCAATCTGCACGAATCCAGACTGAAAGCCTCCACGGTAGATATTCCAGAAATCGACTGTGCACGAACAAAACTGGTGCACGACATCGATCGGTGGATGTCGTCTAACGGATCTGACATAGTGGGGGCGAGTTTTCTGCACACAGAGACGGTGGGGATGGTGATCGACCGGATGGCGGAGTATTCCGTAGCAGCCCGTTCAGCGCTGGAACGCGATGTCGGCGAACCGCATCTGCATTATCTATGGCACCGGCTCTCGGAGATCTCGCTGGCCTACACGGATTTGGCATTCGAGATCCACGCCGGGCGGCGCAAGCTCCCGGATTTCACCGAACCCTGGCCCACGCAAAACGATTCGGCATCGGCGCTCCGGTCGTGACCGCACACCACAGGATCGCCGCATTGCGCGAGGAGATTCGCAGGATCGGCGCATGCGACCACGCAACCCTGGATGCGGTGGCAGCCATGCTGGACGATCGCGAGATCACGGTGCTGGCAGGCAAACTCGGGAACGCCGCCGCGCATATCGCCTCCCGGACGGGAACCAGAGGAGGCCTGCCACCGCCGGGGACGGTTCCCGGCGCCGGCGCCGAGCGGATCGACCTTACGGCGCAATGGAATGCGGTCACCGTCGCGGGATGGTTCGTCCACAAGACGTTGATGTCGTGGTGGTGGACCGATGTGCTGTTCGACGGGGTGTACGTCACTTACGAATTAGCCAAGGCATTCGTGGGGGCGGTGCAGGAGCACGAGCCGGACTCGGTGACGAGAATGACGCTGCGGCTGCGGGCACTATCGACCGGACGGCTGGTGGTGGAGTTACACGACTCATCGGAGAACGCAGCCTGGATCGCCGCCGCGGACGGGTTGATCAGCGAACAGGTCGCCCATTTAGCGCTGCGGAGCGGGCGGTACGAGGCCAACGGCCGCACGGTGCTGTGGTGCGAGCTGGCGAGGCCGGATTCCTCCCGGTGGATCTGAACAGCGGTAGTGGCATGAACGGTGACGCTGTAGGTTCGGTTCGAGCCGATGAGGGGGCTAGAAGTCCTTCCAGCCCTCTCCGTCGTGCATTGAGAGGATGAGATGACTGGGTGGGGACGCGTACTGCGTTGCGCGGCAGCGACTATCGGGGTGACCGCGCTGCTGGCGGGGTGCGGGAGTAGCGGTGGAGACACGACACCGGCCGGGTCGTTAAAGGTTTCCGCGACGCCGACGATCGCTCCGAATGCTCCAACCGCGATCAACGGGTGCCAACTGCCACAGTCGTTTATCGACGCAGAACATTTGGACCCGAACCAGTACCCGAATGACAACCAAAGCGGTGACGCCGTGTGGCGCGGCTGTACCTGGAGCTCCTACGAGGGCGATGGATTCGGCGTCGATATCAGCACCACGAACCTGACCATCCCGATGGTGCAGGCCAACACCAAGTTCAAGGTCGCGGAGCAGTTGACGATCGATGGACGTCAGGCCATCACTTACCACCAAGTCAGCGATACCGACTTGCGTGGTGCCTGCTTGCTGCATGTCGAGATGAAGGGCGGAGGGCTGGAGTTCTCGGTCGACAACCCGGCGTCACACAAGGCGACCGGGACGCAGGAAAGCTGCGAGATTGCCAAGAAGCTGGCCGAGGATCTGGTTCCCACGATCCCGGCATCTGCATAGGCACACAGTTCGTTGTCCGGCTGATCTCTGCAACACAGTGGGCCGCACCTCACCGAACCTGCCCATTTCGAGTCGTTCTAGGCGGACACGGGTCGCCGATGTTGGCATGACCCGCGGAACGAGAACCACGCGCCGACCTCGGCGAGTTGCGTGAGAAACCGGGCTGCTGGCAACGGCAAATTGGTGCCGTGAGTGTTGCAGCGTAATCGGTCAGCCTGTAGGTTCGATGCGAGCCTAGGCGGGGGGAATATGTCAATCCGACACTCTCCAGTTTGGCACCGGCGGCGAGAGGGCGAGATGACTGGCTGGGGACGTGTATTGCGTTGCGCGGCAGCGGCTATCGGGGTGACCGCGCTGCTGGCCGGGTGTGGGCACAGCGGTGGAGGCGGCAGCACGACTGCGGCCGGGGCGCCGACGGCGTCCACGACACCGTCGATCGCGCCGGACGCGCCGACCTCGTTCAACGGGTGCCAGCTGCCGCAGTCAGTTATCAATGCGGAGCATATAAACCCGCCCGGCGAAGAGAACAACAACCAAAACGGTGACGTCGTGTGGCGGGGTTGCACCTGGGCCACCTACGACGGGGACGGGTACGCCGTCGATATCAGCACGACGAACCTGACCATCCCGATGGTGGAGGCCAACACCCGGTTCACAATCGCAGAACACTTGACGATCGACGGACGTCAGGCAGTCACCTACCGCCCAGCCGGTCAAGCGGACCCACGTACTCACTGCTTGTTGCACGCCGAATTGAAGGGCGGGGGGCTTGAGTTCTCGGTCGATGACCCGGCATCGAACAAGGTAACCGGGACGTGGGATTCCTGTGAAATTGCTAAGAAATTGGCCGGGGATCTGATTCCCACGCTCCCGGCATCTGCCTGAAAAGTTCGTTGTCCGGCCGATCGTGGTCGGATCCGGTTGGGGAGGAGACCCGTATCATGGCCGATGACAGTAAGCCGACACCGTCGGGACCGCTGGCAAGCCTGATCACCGAAGCTCAGAACGGCAACCTGAGCGTCAGCTGGGGCAAGGGTACCAAGCAAGACTTTAGGCTCAACGCCGACGAGTTCGCCTACATCTTGCGGGACTGCCAGGCAATGAAGCTGGAGATCAGAAGGCTTCAGGGAATCGCGCAGACCATCGCCGATCGACAAGATTGGGGTCTGGGCGAATCGAATCCCCGCCTACCGTCCGCCACTACCGTGGTGTCACGGCTCCGCAGCAAAGCCGCGGATGCCAACCTTCCCACCGACTCGCCGGACAGCCTGCACGCCGTCTACGAGCAGCACTATCAGATCATTGACGACCTGGAGACACTCCACAGGACGATCGCCCAACAGTTCAGCCAACAGGACACCGATTTTGCCGCGGAGTTCACCAGGATCAACGCGAATATGGAGCCCAGTCCGATCGGCCCTAACACGCCGACCGGGGTCACTAGTATCGGTTTGGGGCTGTCGAAGTAATGGCCGTCTCCAACGAACCCCCGAAGATCGATAACGGTGGCGAGCACCCCGACAACTTCTCCCACTGGGACATCTACAACGCATTCCATCCGCTGGCCCCCTCCCAGAAGGCGGGCGAGTCGGCCGACGCGTACCAGAAGATGGCGACCCGTTGGTCCAACGCCGCCTCCTACTTCGGCGCCCGCATCCTGCAGTCGAGCAGCGCGGCGTGGGACGGCAATGCCGCCGACGCCTCCCGCACCGCGATTACCAACTACGTTCAGCGCGCCGACGAGCTGACCGACGCGATCACCGCCCTGCACACCCAGACCACAACCGCGATCGACGGCGTCACCAACACCCAGAACGGCGTGGGCGTGCCGACCCAGCGGGTGAGTTCCTGGAATTTCTGGGACGGGGATTTATTCGGGCATCACGGCGTCCGGTCCCTCTCGACAATCAACGAGCAGAGGGACGCCGCCCGCGAGGCGATGAAGAACAACTATGTCGCCAACTTCGTTTCGGCCGATAAAGCGATTCCGGTGACGCCCCAGCCCAGCCCGATAACTCAACCGCTGTACAACTACACCCCTAACAGCGGAAATACCCCGAATTCGGGTATCAGCAACAGCGGTGGCAACGGCAACGGTGGCGGTAACACCAACGGCAGCGGTAGCGGCACGGGCAGTGGCACCGACAGCGGTAGTGGGAGTGGTAGCCAGTCGGGCAGTCAGTCCGGCACCTCCTCGGACTCCTCCACCTCCCCATCCAGCAACTCCGGCACCTCGAGCTCGCAGAGCACCACCCCCAGCAGCTACCTCAGCGGCCTGCCCTCCACCAGCCTCTCGACCCTGCCCAGCAGCTTCGGCGGCGGCGGAACGGGCGTCGGCACCGGCTCGGGCGGCTTCGACGGTGGCGGCGGGCTCGGCACGGCGGCCGGCGGGGGGCCCGGACAGAGTGTGCCCGGCGGCGCCACCGGAACCAATCCCGGCGCCGCAGCCGCGGCCGCAGCCAACCGCGCGGGTGCCTCCACCCCGGGCATGGGCGGCATGGGCGGCATGCACGGGGCGGGCGGCAAGGGTAAGGGCGAGGACGACAAGGACCATAGCCTCCCAGATTGGCTCCGCAACATGGAGAACGCGGAGGAGCTACTCGGTCCGGCACCCAAGACCATCCCCGGTGGCGTCATCGGCGGTGAGTACGACCAGGCCCCGAACACGGAGTCCTAGCCCAGGTAATTGTCCGGTGCCGCCGTGTCCATACCCGGCGGCACCGTTCTGCACGATCCGAAGGATGAGTTGAGTAATGGCCGAATGGAGTTGGGACCCAGAGGATTTCGCGGTCCTATGGCTCGGTGACGCGCGCGATCGGCTACCACGCCCGCTGGGCTACACCAGCCGCTTCCCCAGTCAGGACGAGGTCCACTATCACCGCCAGGCCGTGCACGCCCGCTACAGCGTCGATGAGCGCGAGCAGATCGAGCTCGCCTTCCACACCCTGACCACCGCCGACCTGCGCATCGAAATCATGGGCACGTCACAAACTTTGGGCAAGGGTGCGCCGCGGGAGTACCGGATCGTAGGTGCGCGCAACGCCTATCACGCGATCATGTTCACCCAGACCGCAGACCCCGGCGTCGGCGAGACCGACTCCGTCGACGGCGCCGTCCGCTGTCGCCTGTTCCGCCCCGAACAGCTGCCCGGCCGCCTGGCAAGCATCCTGCCGTCCTTCCCTGCGGGACAAGGGAAACCGGATACCTTCCACCTCCAGGACCTACAGGGCCGCCCGGCCGACAGCTATGCGCGCAACACCCCCCGCGACCGCTACGACCGAATGACCAAGCAGCCCGTGGACGGGGGCGGCGGGGGCGGACTGTTCACCGGCTCTCCCTCTCTCAATCCCGATCCGTGGTACGCCGCGCAATGGGTCGACATCGCCCGCGACGGCCGCTACCTGATGCAACGCACCCGCGAACACCTCACCGTTCGCCCGGCCACCCCCAACGACCTCACCACCTGCTTCACGACCTGGATCGAACGTGCCCTGAAACGCCTGCGCGAGGACGAGCCGAGCGCTTGGTAGAGACCACATCGCACAGCTGAAGGCGCCTGGCTGAGCAACTGCCGCCGCGCCCATCGCGGCGGCACGCTGCCCGCCGACCAGGCGCGGGCGCTGACCGACCTCGGCGCGGATTTCGATGCTTACACCACGCTGCAGCAGTCACGATGGCAAACAGGCATCGAGCAACTGCAGCAATACCAGGCCGACCACGGCGATCTGAACGTTCCTGCCAACTACCGCACGCAAGATGGTTTCGGTCTGTTCGGCTGGATCCTGCGCTACCGCAACCAGTATCTCGCCGGACGGCTCTCCTCCGAACGGGCTGAGGAGCTGAGCTCCCTCGGCATCGACCTGCGGCCCCAAACCGGCTGGGACAAGTGACGGCGCTCACTGAAATTCCCCACTGACGCTCACCGAAATTCCCCATTTGTCCCGTGTGGCTCCGCCGTGAAGGGCGGGCCTCCTTCGATGCTGGTGGTTACCACACCTGACCAGCGTTTTTCA